>Ga0247777_1000378_pt1 | contig 12352 bp, 8 predicted proteins | sample UWRJL154409C5_FD_179937 | JGI IMG/M metagenome (GOLD analysis project Ga0247777, IMG submission 179937) | Plant litter microbial communities from Arlington Agricultural Research Station in Wisconsin, United States - UWRJ-L154-409C-5 | ecosystem: Environmental > Terrestrial > Plant litter >...
CTGCAAGCAGGGTCAGCCGGGCCGGGGCATCGACGCGGCTCTGCCGCGGGGCGGGAGGGGGGGGGAGACTTACTTCTCCAGGGCATCGTAGGCTTCCCAGAAGCGCGACACCCACTCACAGCTTTCGGCGGCCTCCGGGTCGCCGTTCGGTTCCTGCGTCGCGCCGCCGCCTCCTTCTCTCGCCCCCGACGGACCCGCCGTGTGCTGCTTGCCGACTTCGAGCAGGGCACCGATGACGACGCCGACGTCCTGGGCGCTCAGTGTGGCCCGCCAACCCCAGCTGCGCACGAAGCCCCAGCCGTCCTTGGCCCCGCCCCGGTCTTTGCCGTCCGTGTCGATTGTGGGCACCATGTCGTCGAGGTTGTACATGGACGCGTACTTGAGCAGCTTCACCCGCAGTTCCCGCTTGAGCATCATATCCATGTGGGCGTAGCTCTGGCGGCACTGGACGAGGCTCACGCCCATCTTGGCAAAGAGCTTGTGCAGGCGCTTGAGCCCGCTTTCGCTCCACATCTTGAGGCGCGAGAAGAGGTAGGGAGAGTGCAGCATGCTGTCGTAGAGGCTCCAGTGCCGGATCAGCAAGAACTTGGGCTCGGGCGACAGCCGGATGCTCGTATCCTCGGGACTCGTCGCCGTCGTCGGAATGACGCCCGTGGTCTCCGCCGCCACCTTACCGTTCGCCGTACCCACTTCGGGAGGGTTCAGTCTCCGGACCTCATCGCGGAGGAGTTGCCGTATTCGTGCGCCGCGCAGTCCCATCCATCCCGTCGTCGGACGTGCCTCGGAACTGCGGGCGGAGACGGCGACACCGGCCGACGAACGGCCGTATAGCTCCATAGAGGTAACCCCGACGATGGTCAACCATAAAAGATCGTTGTCGTCGCGACCCAGTTCCGATGCCAGCGAGTAGATCATGGACGAGATGGGCTCCGAGTAAGACGAGCCCATCTTGTAGTATTTCCGCAAGACGGACTCGTTTTCCCTCTTGAGCCTGAGGAGTCGCCTGCGTAATGTGCGGGCCGAGGGCCCCTTGGGCGGCTGGGCGGCCGAGGGAGGGTCTGCGGGACCGCTGGACGAAAATAGGGTCGGGTCTTGGAGAGAAAGGAGCCCTCTGCCCTGTGGCCGTCTGGGAGAGTCGGGGATGGGGCTCGACTACGGGCGGCGGGTTAGCACGAGACACACAGCCAGCCGCAGATGGGACGCTTACCGAGTTACTCCGCCGTCTCTGACGAGGCCGGTCGTCCTCGTCGTCCTCGTCGTCTTGGTCGTCGGACTCGTCCCCCCATGACTTCCTCTTCTGACCGACGCGCGACGGCTGCGGTACATCTTCATCGTCACTCTCCGAGTCGGACCCATCGACGTCCTCGCCGTTGTCCTCCACGTCCGGCATCGAATCGAGCGCGAGGTACGCGGTCCGCTCGCCGCCCAGCTCGTCCTCGATATCCCCGTCGTCGAACACGATAACGCCGCCTTTACCAGGTCGGTAGCCACGGTCCACCCGGCCGCCAGTCACACCGGGCGGCCGGCGGCTCTCGTATCCCGGTTCGCCGGCGTCTGCTTCGAGGGGGAAGCCGCCGAAAACGTTGTTCAGATTCCAAGGACGGTGCGAATCGACGACCCAGACCTCGACGCCGCCGAAGACGGCGCTGTCGTCGTTCGACTCCAGACCCAGACTCGCACCGAGGTCAATCATGCCGCCGACGCCCAGACACACGACGACACCGCCGGCGCCGCCGCGCGACTCCATCATGGGGGCGACGAGCTCACTCCCGAGGCGCTCGAGGTCGGCGTAGCCGGCGACGGGCTGGATCTTGTGCGGGATGTAGTCATGTTTGAGGAGGCACGTCAGGATGCGGCAGGCGCAGAGGGCGTCGGGCTCGAGGGCGACGAGAATCAAGACGGGCGGCGAGAGCGGGTGGCGCGTCTGCTGAAGGTGGAGGTACAGCTTGGAGAGGAGAGACCGCGGGAGATACATGGCTAGAGGCTGTCGAACGCGGAGGCAGACCGGCCCCGGAGCCGCATGAGGACGGAGCCGTGTAGTTGCGAGGCAGACGGTCCGTTTCGGCGCGTGTTGGAGCGTGTCAAGTCTTGTCGACGGTCAACGGCCAGCAGCCAACAGCCAACGCGGGGCGGGTCGGCCGCAGAGGGCAAAGAGTCGGGGGACAGCAGGAGAAGGAAGGGGGGGGTCACCGAGGCATTGAGAAAGGAATGAAAGATATAGAGGGGTTGGAGAACAAAAGGGAGAGGCAAGATGACTGTTCTGTGTGTATCGATGCTGTGAGTGTCGAGTGTCGGGGGTTGAGTGTCGACAAGTGAGGAGGGCAAGGGGTGTTTACCGCCGACGCGGTCTGCTGGAGAGACGCGCCGCAAGGCAGGGCACCCGCAAAGTAAAGTACTGGAGCGACGTCAATGGCCCCACAGCGGGTCGCAGTGGAGCCGAACCCCCGCCGCGCCATTCCCCACTTCGTTCGACACACAACTTCGAGAGAGACGACCTACAAAGGGCAAGCCAACCAACAACAAATCCCTGGGGGATACTGAACCGTGGTCATATACTCCATACTGGTCTCTGTTCCCACTGACGCGAACAGCGAAAGACCTGTTCGCAAAAGCACTACCGGTACCTACCGTAATGCTCACATATTTCGCGTATCCACGAATCTCAAAAGACCTGGCCGTTCCGCAGAGCACCTGAAAACATCAGGGGCACGAACTGGGCGTCACAGGACGATTAAGGCGACGGCGCCGTGTCATTTCGCTCCTCGCATCTACCAGAGAGATACTCAAGAGAGAAGCAGCGGGCACGCCCGTGGCCGCTTGCGAACCGGGCAGGGGAGAAAAGCGCTGCTACAAGTGAAATGCCGGGCCGTCAACGCCGTATCCGGGTCGAACGCGCAACCAAGTCTAGGCATGCCAGCCAGGGGTATTCTTAAACAAAACGTTGCCTTTCCTGCCTTTCGTGGTCCGCGACATCGCGACCGTCCCTCACAGCCGGCCCGACATGATCTCCTTCTTGAAGATTTTGACTCCCCAGACGTCAGAGAAGTGCGAGGCATTGCCCAGCGTGACCTTCTCGTCCTCTACCAGGTCGTCATCGCTGTCGGCGGCCGTCTCCCACGCGTCCATCGACAGCAGCGGAAAGGGTTCCGTCTCCGACGTCGGGTCGACTGTTGGGACGGCCGTCGGTTCCACCGTCGGTTCGATCGTCGCCTTCTCTTTGCCCTTGCCCTTGGCCGACTTCGCCTTCGGTGGCTTCGGCCCTGGGCAGGTCCAGATGACGCGCTCCACGCACGTGTCGTCGTCGATGGACAGCCACTCCAGTTTGAGCTCGGGGTAGTGCGAGATGCTGTCCATCAGGAACCGCTTGGTCTCCCGCATCACCCAGACGCACGTGTCGTCGTTTCGGAGTTGGATGATGTGTAGGGCTCGCAGGTTGCCGAAACCGGAAATCCGCTGCATAAGCGTATGCTACTAGAGGTTAGCGGTGCAAGCCCCCCCACTGCCCTAAGGCCCGGGACCCGGGGCGCGGCCGACTTACGATAGCCTTGATATTCATGCTGACGGCGAGCTCCTCCAGGAGACCTCCGGCCATGCTCAGGAGGCCCATCGTCTTCTCGTCCATGTCCCATTCGTTGCTGTTCATGTTCTTGATCATCAAGCGCCGCAGCGTCGGCAGGTGTTTGCGGAGCGCGAAGTGGCGGATCTGCTCCGTGGTGATGGTCGTCCTGGGAGCGAAGCTCTCGGGCTTGTACTTGGCATCCCGCTCTAGCAGGTAGAGCTCCTGCAGCCCGTTGATTGCCGAGAGGAAGTTCAAGAAGGCCATCGAGACATTGTCGGTGAAGATCTTGCGCAAGGGCAGGGGCTCCACCTTGTTCTCCTTGGACAAGAGGGCCCAGATGGGCGCCTGTGGTCCGACGTTGAGCAGCGTGATGCTCTGAAGGACCCTTAATTCGACCGCCTTGGACAGCACCGACGCCTTGGTCGGGATGAGATAGATGCTCAAAGTCTTGAGCGCGAGGCCTCGGGTCGATCGCACGTAGTCGCTGATGCGTCGGCGGCCCGCCTCGCTCTCGCCGTGGAGGTCACCCAACGCGAGGGGAATCTGCCGCTCCGCGTCGGCGATCTCTGCTTCCACGATGTGCATCTCGCGCTGGATGTCGACGATGTTTCGCGTGAATCTCGTCATTTGCTTCTCTGCATCCGTAATGCGGCTCAGGTCGAGAACACCGTCCGCGTTGTGCAGGTGCAGAATTTCTCCGCTGAGCTTGTTCGCCTGCACTTCGAACGAGTGCAGCTTATCAGTCAGCAACTTGAAGTTGTCCTTCTGGGCCGCTAGGTTGGTCATGGCCTTGCCGACGCTCGGTGGCACCGTCTTGCCGTTGGCCCGGCGGGGAGCCTGTGCCTGGGAGGACGAAGGCTTCTCTTCCGCCGACGATTCCGAGGGCGTCAGGTCGCCCGGGCGGTCCTCGTTGGTATCAACCGACTCGGGCGACTCAATGAACAGCTGACCCTCCGGCTCCTCAATGTTGATGTCTTCAGGGCGGACGTCTTGCTCGACCTTTGCGGCTTCTTTGGCGCCCGAAGCCTTGGGCGCAAAAAGGCCCCCCTCGGCAGCCTGCGGTTCGGCCAACTCGGTGCCGCCCCCGGCCTTCTGACTTCCCGAGCTGGAGCTGGAGCCGGCTTGGCCGTTTTGGGCCCCGGCCGCCTTCTTCTCCGCTGGGAGGCCTTCCGTCGCGTCGTCGCCCTTGTCCTTGGCCTCCTCTGACGTGACATACTTCCTCGCTGCGGCTTCGATGATGTCCAGCGCCTCCATTTGTTGTTGAATGAAGTCGCCCGACGCGTTTAGGTTCTTCATAAGCTTGTTGGAAACGGCTCGGATGGCGGTAATGAACTCGCGGCCCGGACTGGGACTCTCCTTAGCCTCCTTGTCTTTGTCCTTGTCGGCCGGTCGCTTCTTGTGCTTCTTGACCAGATACGGCTCGACGTCAAATATTCGCCCCAAGACCGCCTCTTGACTCCTGCGCTCCTCCTGTGCGCGGTAGGCTTTGGCCGGACCAGTCCCTTCCTCGTGGAAGACATGGGACGGGTTCGACTGGCCTGGGACCACTTGAAATTCGTCGTCAGGGTCGGAATCCTCAGGATCGGCATCGGGCGGTGGCTTTCTCGCCTGCGCGGCCAGTGTCTCGGAGAAGGATAGCTTCAGTTTTGTCAGAGTCCCCGACGAATTGCGCACGCACGACTTGATCTCCGTCACCACCTCGAGAGAGTCAACATCCAGGACCGAGAGGCTCTTAAGTTTCTGGAATGCCGAGAGAGTGGGCGGTTCCTTGGCCATCGACGTCTTCTTGGGCGCCTTCGGCCGAGCCGGCGGTTTTGGGAGCGGGGGCGGCGGCGCCGTGGCCGGGGCCGGCGCGTAAAAGACCGACGGCGGCGCCAGGGGCATGGTGAAGCCGGGCAGCGGCAGAGATGTCGGCGCGACATCGGGCAGGTGGGACGAAGAGGCGATGGGCGCCGCGGCGGCAGCCGAAGAGGTGAAAGGCAGGGGCGGGGGCGTCTCGTACAGGGAGGGGCCCGATTGGAGACGGATGTGGACGTTGCTGAGCGTCTCGATACGATGGAGGGCCTGGTAAACGGGACGACTGAGCTCCACCCGGATGTTCCACCTGTTTGATACGTTCCGTTAGTTGCCAAGATCAGACCGGGGATACGTTTGGCGTTGGGACTGTGGCAGAAACACACCTGAATGTCTCCAAGGTTTTGGCCTTCCGCAGCGTTAAAAGAAGCAAGGTGTTCATGAACTTCCCACAGCTGACGCTGTAGAGGTAGGGCTTGTAAGCCAGCTCAGCCTTGGCCCCGGCGCTGAGAGTATCCAGGGACAGGTCCTTGAGGTGCTTGCCATAGTTATAATCGCTTGTGACAAAGGTCTCCAGGCCACCAGCAAGGCCGTCGATGGGGACATCGAAGGCAGGGTCGTCTTCGTCGGGGAAGATGATGTGGAAGTTTCGGTACAGTTGCGCCGCCGCAAGGTCTCTAAAGTGCTTCGAGACGAGAGACAGGCAGATTAAGTCGCCCTGCGAGCACTGTGGTGCGTTAGCAGCTGAAATAGTCGGGTATTGGGGAAGAAGCTATGGGGGAGGGGGATCATACATGACCAATGATGTCCTTCTGGGTCTCTTGGGGCAGGTCGAGGATGGTAAGGTGGTGCTTCTGCGGTGCCAGAGACATGCCGTCACTGACCGATGCCATGGTGCAGGAATAGCGATAGCCGCAGAATGGTCAGGCAGCAAGAATGCAAATAGCTGGAGATGTTGATAACGGCTTTGGGCTGGGCTAATCACCTGTTGTTGAGGTGGGGAGAAGTCAAAAGGTGGACTCCGAGGCAGGGGTGAACTGAACTGCCATGAGCGCCTGCCCTTGTTTGACACTGCTATGAAGAGGGCAGGATCAACAAAGTCGATCGGCTGATGTTTGACAGTCAGTGCCGGACGTTTGTGTTGAGCGCGAGCAATTAATGCGCTAGAGCTGGTTTTGACATGCCTGGCTGCTCAGAAGAGAGGCGGCAAGACCAGAGGTTCCAGACCGGGTCTGTCCGTCTCCCTGGGCATTGAAACCGATGGGCGGGAGGCTGAAAATAGTGGGGCTCGGATACAGTTGCCCGCCTGAGCCGCCGAAACTGAACGCTATGACCCAGCACGTATCACATGACCAGATCGCCCAAGTCCCTGATGCTCTGTGAGAGACACAAAGTCCCTACTTGTATACCCTGGCGGCCTTGGTAGCTAGTGGGTTGGAGGTTTGGGGCTGGATAGTGATCCAAAGAGCTGCTTTGTCTCGGAGTGGAGCGGTACCATCAACCAGTAAGGGCGGACAGGGCTGGGCAGGCGTCCGTTTTAAGAACCAGGGTTAGGGTTGGGCAGCTGGGCATCAACAACCTGGAACCACCTTTGTACTGTCAGTGTGCCTGGACATTCAGCGGTTGGTCAGAAACCCCGACTAGTATCATCGGTAATCTTGAAGTAGTCTTTCAACGCCTGACAACTGAATAGCCCTGGCTCGGCTCGCCTGGGCAGAAGAACCTGAACAAGGATCCAACAGTCACACGGCTCATGCTACAGCCGCCACCACTGGCTATCACTGACAAGGCTGACTCTGACACCCCATGGACCAAGTACTGTACTGTGTACCTTGAAAGCCACAAACTCTGATTATTCCTAGTAATAGGGGCACTAGCATTGTCAACAGCTGGGTCCGTGATTTATCAACACTCCTCCGTAGGTCCTGCCTTTGGTTATGTTGCCCCCACCACCATGAACGGCGCTGGATGGCATCAGCCAATGAAAACGGCCATGTCTCGAGCAGCAGCGAGGCTGTGCTGCCTTTTCCAGGTACTGTAGCCCCGGGTTTGCTTCAGAGCCGGCCTCTGTGCCGCCAATGGACATATAGAGGCAAAATTCGAATTGGCGCTGCTGGTCCATCCCCATTCCCATTCTCTTTCTTCTCTCCTCTCTTCCTCTTAACTTTTCTCCCTCCCTTCTCCTTCTGTCAGGGCTCCACTTTAGTGTTGGACTCCATTCTGTGCGAACAAGCCCGTGCCGGGACCCCAGCTTGTCCCCCCACCTTGTCAGGCCACAGCCCCATCCACCACGTCGGAACTTGTCCGTCACCGACGGCTAGCAAACACATCCTCGCCACAACCGGTTCTCCGCCCAATCCATCGCCGAAACCGCCGCCATGGCCGACGTCGAAGAGCCGCAGTACACCACGCTCGCCGAGAGGATTGCCGCTCTCAACCAGCAGAAGAACTTCCAGACGCCGCCCGCCACCGCCGGCCGGCGGGCCCCGCCTCCACCTCCACCCCCAGGCGGCTCGGGGACACACGGCCAACGACATCCACCCCCGCTACCGACGGCGAACGGCGCCCCCCTGAGAAGCCCTACCGTCCCAGTTCGCCCGTCCGCCCGAGAGGATGCGCCAGCGTTGCCGCGGCGAACAACGATTGCCACCGACGACCATGTCCAGCCGTCGCCCCCCCTACCCAGCCGCAAGCTGGTCCCTCCGCTGCCCACGCGGCCCTCGACACAGCAGGTCTCCCCGGTTCTCCCGCCGCGACGCCCGTCGACGCAGCATTCGTCGGGGCGGAGGAACTCGAACGACTCGGAAATATCCTACATCTCTACCATGTCGGGGCTGTCCCCGAGTCTGAATCACATGTCCTCCGCCACGAGCCTCGGATCCGGAGACGGGCAGCCGGCACGGAAACTGCCGCCAGTACTGGATCAGGCGAAGCTGCCCCCACTACCTCCCACGCGCAGGGAGCTCGAGGCGAAGGCGAAAGAGGAAGCGACCGCGCAGGCCAAGAACGCTATCGTCTCGAGGGTGTCCGCCCCTACCGTTCCACGGGTTCTGGAGCCTCCCTCGCGCCCGTCTCTCCCGCCCAGACTCCCAACCCGACCCGGGCGGTCACCGGCACTCGAACCCGCAGAAGAGGCCACGCCGTCGTTGCCCGCAAGACGACTTCCTCCCCCGCCGACGAGCTACACCCGCCCCGCCCGCTCCGCTTTCGGGAAACCGACCCCTGATGGCGCGCCGCCCCCCATTCCTCTCGCCTCGCGCCCCACCGCTGCCCAGATAGAACTGGCATCGCGGGTCGCACCCCCGCCTCCCCCGGGTTCCGACTGTATGATATGCAGGGATTTTTCCGGTCCGGATGGCGTGGGGGCCCAGTATCCCATAGCCTCCCTGCCTCGGCATGATACTGTGGGCTACCTTGCCCACCATTTGTGCAGCCCGTTCGCTTCCCCCACCGACAAGGCGCGCGCCATCTTTGTTTGGTGTCGTAAGTTTTTTTTAAAGTTTTATTTTTTCCCCGAGACGCGGCCGGTGGGGCTGCTGGCTAACCAAATGGTTAGATCACAACATCGAGTACGATGTGGACGGCTTCTTCGGTGGATGTATACCCCGGGGCCAGACCGTGGAGCAGAGTATCTTCTCCGGCAAGGCCGTCTGCGAAGGCTATGCCAAGATCTATCATGCCATAGCGATCGCGGCGGGGTTGGAGTGCCACGTCGTCGGGGGGCACGGCAAAGGGTTCGGCCACGCGCCCCTGAAGGCCGGCGAACGCCCACCGCCCCCCAATCCGACGGGGCACGCGTGGAACGCTGTCAGGATCGACGGCGGGCATATGCAGCTCATCGATCCCTGTTGGGGTGCTGGCAACGTCTGCGACAAGCGCGCCCAGCGCTACGAGAAGAAGTTCGCCCCCATGCACTTCATCGCGAGCAACGAAGACTTCGGTCGGAGACACTTCCCCGAGGACAGTCGGCATTTCTATCGAAAGGACGGCAGGCCCCTTCCGTGGGAGGAGTACATCGTCGAGGAGATGGCTGAGGAGCCCGTGGTCGTGTACGGCAACGCGGAAGCGGAAGGTATCTGCAAAAAGACCGTCTCGCCCCGGGCGAAGAAGATCTCCGTTCACAGCGGGCAGATTGTCCGATTCCAGTTCGGCAAGCTCTGCGAGCACTGGACCCTCGAGAAGCACGGCGGCGGAAAGCTGCCGTACCTGTTCATGATGAAAATCCACGGCGTGGACGGGAGGAAAGAAGACTACGTTACCATGGAGTACGACGGTTCGTACTGGTGGTACGTCGACATTCCTGCCCGGGACCTAGGCGCGCCCGGTCAGGAGGTTTCGTGTTACGCCTGGGACGTCTTTAATGGGCGCAGCGCACGAGGGATGACGGCAAAGCAGTGGCACACCAAAGGGTGCGGGTCATGGAGTTGGGCCGGGATCGCTTGCTGGCAACTAGTCTGATGCCGTGGCCGGGATTTTCCATGCGCCGCCGTTCACGACCAAGGGGGGGGCGTGGGTTTCACGATCATCACGGTGCGAATATCACGGTGCGTTCGTGGCGTTGACAGCACCAGGGTATCTTTCCATCGTCCAGCCAAAATCATACCTCAGTGGACCCCAGCTTGGCCAGCTTTTGATACAGCGAATCGCCTCTTCCCAACACCAAACGCCCGAGGGGTTGACCTCCGACCATGGAGTGCCGTTCCTTCACGACGTCCACCACTCTTTCCACCAGTTGCTGCAGCGTGGGACCAGCCCAGAAGCCGTCGTTCGTGTCAGCCCGTCGCATGAGCACGAGGGCCTTTTCCTGCAGGGCCGTGTCCTCACTTGATATAGCCGCGATGTACAAAGGCCCGATGATGTCCACGTTGGACGAGACGACGAGGTCCTGCTGGCACATTTGGCTCAGCAGGGACAAGATCTGCGATGCCAACAGGACCATCTCCCTCGCCAGCCGCTCGCTCCTCGCCGACGGCTCCGCCGCGGGCACCGTGTCTCCAAACGGAGTTGTCTCCACCCCGGTCGTCGACTCCAGCAGCAGCTCGGCCGTGTTAAAGTACAGCAAATCTGCCTGCGTGGAGAGGTGCTCGAGGTTCGCCAGCCTCGGAGCGGCAACGAACTGCTGGTACAGCCGGATGACCCGCTGGCCCCCGTCCTTCAGGGCGCTGTGCTGGCGCTCGTTGTCGTGGTCGCTCCAGAAGACCACATCGCCGTACCGCTCCCTCGTCTGCCACAACCAGGCCAGCACCATCCGTACATGGTTGCACACCTCGGCGTGGGCCGCCGCGAGGCTGTCGAAATTCTCCACGCCCGAATAGCTGCCCAACCGCCGCTGTTGCTCCAACACGCGCAGCGACAGGATCGGGCGGACACCGCCGGCGAAGAGCACGGCCCCGACCTCGAGCCGCGCAAAGAGCCAGAGCAGATCGCGTATGTCGTCCTCGTCTTCGGGCCGCGGCGGATCCGGCTGGTAGACGTCGCCGCTGTCCCCCCAAACAAGGCTCAGCCCGCGGTCCTCGACGCTCTCCAGGATGCGCAGCCCGTTGGCCAAGTGCGTGACGGCCGCCGCCCGATCGCCGCGCAGCACCTCGAGGCAGACAAAGGCCAAGCAGCACACGAGCGTCGACCGCAGCGACGCCGACGACGGGTCCCACGGCCGCCGCGCCAGGCACGACACCGCGAGGTCGTACTGCTGCATCGTGAGGACGTCGAGGTCGTGCATCCCGAGGCCCGGTAGGCCGGGGCCGCCCGCCACCGCCGCCCGGTGACGCTGGCGCGCCGAGCTCAGCGCCGCCACGGCGTGCCGCACCGCCTCGTCCTCGATGGACATGTCGGGTTCGAAGCGCCGCCAGAAGGCCGCGAATCCGCCGGCGGGCGCGGCGGTGCGCAAGAACGGCCGCCTCGTCTCGGCCTCGGCCTCGGTCTCGGCAGCGCTGGTCGCCGGCGGCGGCCGGATCGGTAGCGTGAAGTCGTCGTTGTCGTTGTCGGGCGGGGGCTTTGGGAGGAAGTCCTGCCTGGCCCACTCGGTGGCACGCAGCGACTCGTCGGCGCGGTTCGGCGATGGCGTCACGCTGCCATCGTAGCCGTCACACTTGCGGCCCGTGGAGGTGCATCGCAGACAGTCGGGCTTCTCCTCGCCGCATTTGACCCGCCGGATTCTGTTGAGGCGCGGTCAGTTCCTGGCGAGTCCGCAGCCTTCCACTCCGGGAAGACAAGAGAAGGGGGGAGGCCGGACGGCCGGTCGGTCTTGGACCGGGGAGGAGAACGAACTTGCTGGTTCCCAATGCATCAGCGTCTACGCCCCCCCCGACTCCGAGCTCCCCCAGCTTGGCTTCCAGCACGAGAAAGCGAGCTTACCAGGTTAGACAGCCGGTTCGGACCTTGGGCTTGCTAGCTCTGGTCCTTTTTTGACGTTGAGCGCCAGTTGCCTCGCCGGAGCTGCTGCCGGGACTGGCCCCGACGGCGGGCGGCTTCCACATGGTATGTAATGGGACGATGGCTTCTCGGTTATCAGAGAAACGGACGAGGGGAGTGATCGTTATTGTCAAGTGTAACGCGGCGTCTGTCTTGGGACGAAATAATAGGATAACAGAAGCGGCATGTTGGCCCATTATACATACAATACAGCCCTGACGCTTCTGGGAGCGTTCAAGCGGTCTCCCAAAACGTGATATCGAGGGACCAAAGCACATCGCACACCCCCTAAACTCGCCTCTAGGCTCATAGCAGCGACCGCTGGGCGGCGGTAGTCGCCCGCCCCCACAGCCCGCCTTGCTGATTCCATATGGTCTCGTCGCCTAAGGTGGCAAGATGCCGACATGGGCGCCAGTGTGCCGCCGGGACGGTGCTCATTACAAAGGGGCGTGCATACTGACTAAGAAACCAATCTCACACCCCAAGGATAGAAACATGACCACAGGCGAGCGGAAACCACCCAATGAGTCGGCACCAGGACCGTCCCGCTAGAATTTCTCCCTGGAAACCCATTTTCTACTGCACTCC
>Ga0247777_1000379_pt1 | contig 12338 bp, 9 predicted proteins | sample UWRJL154409C5_FD_179937 | JGI IMG/M metagenome (GOLD analysis project Ga0247777, IMG submission 179937) | Plant litter microbial communities from Arlington Agricultural Research Station in Wisconsin, United States - UWRJ-L154-409C-5 | ecosystem: Environmental > Terrestrial > Plant litter >...
CATAGGCGCCTTCTTCATGGTCAGCCTCTTTGGACTCGGTATTCTGCTCTCGGCACCCTTGTACGCCTGGCGGTGGCGCTCGCCCATGACGCTCGTCTTCACGTACCTGCTGCCCGTGCTGCCCTTCGTGCTCGTCGTCGACGGCTGGATCTCGAGCTTGCGCACGCGGACGCCCAACGAGGTCGAGGCGCTGCTGCGCACCTGCGGCGCCGCTGGCGCCGAGCGCTGGGTTATACAGAGTGGCGAGGCCCGCCACTGTTGGCCGTGTGGTAACGTGAACTGGATCGTGTGTTTGAAGGGGAAGTAGTGAAAGGTCGAATGCTTTCGACATGCACATTGATATAGACACCGAACTATAGAGATACCCGTCGGAGCTGTTTTCTTTCAGTACTATTTTGCTCTTGCATTCTTCTTGACTCATGGCTCCCCCAGTCTTCCCCTGACTCTCCCTGCCTTCCGCTTCAACCATCGCCAATGATCTAATTTTGTGGGCCGCATCAGCGATCCAGTCCCTCACTATCCCCTCAACCCAACCCAAGGGCACCCAAGGCAGCCCGTGTTGTACATTTGCTTACCCGCCCGACCAGCCGCGGAGTCGCTGACATCCGCCATCAACAAGGCCCCCCGAAATCTTCCGGATATTCAACACAGCTTTGAATCCAGGCCCATCATAGCCGCGATAAGAAATTGTCCCCATTTCATAAACCCAGGGGAGGAACGGTTGAAAAAGCGCAACAGGTAAAACAGCAGAAATCACGCAGGGTGCGTGTTTCCAGAGGCCGCGTGGCCAGGAACAAAGAAGTCTATACTACGGGGCCAGCCTTGACGACATCGTCGGTGGCCTCAGACTCGTACTTTTTGAAGTTCTCGATGAACAGCCGGCCGAGAGCAGTCACCTCCTCGTTGAAGCTGTCGGCACCGGCGGTCCAGGCGGCCTTGGGGTTGAGCAGCTCCGAGGGCACGTTGGGGCAGGCCTTGGGCACTTGCAGGTTGAAGACGTCGTAGTTCTCAAACTCGGCGCGGGCGAGCTCGCCCGAGTGGATGGCGTCGAGAATGGCCCGCGTGTACTTGAGCGGGCAACGCTTGCCGCCTTTGGCGACGCCCGCGCCGACCCAGCCCGTGTTGAGCAGCCAGGCGTTGGCCTGGTGGTGGTCGACCTTGTCGGCGAGCATCTTGGCGTAGCGCATCGGGTGCAGCGCCAGGAAGGGTTGGGCAAAGCACGACGAGAAGGTCGCCTGCGGCTCGAGCACGCCGTCCTCGGTCCCCGCCATCTTGGAGGTGTAGCCCGAGATGAAGTGGAACATGGTCTGGGCCCGGTTTAGCTTGGAGATGGGCGGGAGCACGCCGCGCGCGTCGCACGTCAGCAAGATGATGTTGGACGGGTGGCTCGGCGACAGGCACGGAATCTTGGCGTTGTTGATGAACTCGATGGGGTAGGCGCTGCGTACGCAATCAGTAAGGCGACACCTCAGGGCCTGGTGACTCAGCGGTTGGACCAACGTACCATCGCGTGTTCTCGGTCAGGGTCGAGTCTTCGTAGTCCACAACTCGCGTGTCGGGGTCAAAGACGACGTTCTCGAGCACCGAACCGAAGCGGATGGCGCCGAAGATATCGGGCTCCCGTTCTGCCGATAGGCCGATGCATTTCGCATAGCACTGGAGGCGCGTCAGCAGTCCGCTTGCAACAACCAAATCGGCGGGTGCCAACTTACGCCGCCCTCGATATTGAACACGCCGCTATCGCTCCAGCAGTGTTCGTCGTCACCGATCAAAGCGCGTTGTGGGTCCGCAGAGAGGGTCGTCTTGCCCGTCCCAGAGAGGCCGAAGAAGAGTGTAACGTCCCCGTCCTTGCCCTCGTTCGCCGACGAGTGCAGCGTCAGGATGTTGTGCTTGATGGGCATCTCGTAGAAGAGGACGGTGAAGACGCCCTTCTTCATCTCGCCGGCGTACTCGGTACCGAGGATGACCATCTCCTTGTCGGCAAAATTGATGGCCACCGACGTGCCCGACGTCATGCCCTCGGTGTAGCGGTTGGCCGGGAAGGAGCCTGCATTGTAAATGGTGTAATCGGGCTGGAAGTGGTCGAGCTCCTCGGGCGGCGGACGGATGAGCATGTTGCGCATGAAGAGGGCGTGATAGGCGCGGGCGCAGACGACCCGGACCCGGATCCGGTACTTTTCGTCCCAGCCGGCATAGCCATCAATGACATAAATGCGGCTCCGCGTGTTCAGGTAGTCGATGGCGCGCTCGCGGTTGATTTTCCAGACCTGAAAGGGATCGCACGTGTCAGACAAAAAAGGGGTCTGCCAGACGGTCGTGAAGGGGGGCACGTGATGATACAAAAAAAGGGGGGGGGGAGGGTGTAGCTCGGCTGTTGTCGGCATGGCGTGCATGGCTTGGGACTAGGGTTGCATCACAGCGGGCGCATCATGACGCCAATGGCGGGGTTCTCGGCCGAGGACGAGCAAAGACGTTCGCGACTGGCCATGTGCTGCGCAGACACGCGACACTTGACGCATTGAGCCTGACTGCTCGTCGCCCGGCAATTCGACATTCCTCGGCAATGACGTGGAGATGTGGTGAGCGTTCCTCTCCGAGTCTTGAAGCGGGAATTCCACCGATGGCGGGGTCGCGTGACACACTCGGGCGCAGACAGCTTACAGGGAGGGCAGGGGACGGACAGCTGGAGAAGAACGAAGCGGAAGGGGCAGGGTGAGACAGCGCTTACCTCTGGGGTCATGGCTTTGTTGACGGGTCCCCACCTAATGAAAGGGTCAGCGGGATGTGATGGTGGACCAGGGGGTGTGTTCTGGTCTGACAGAGCGGAATCCGCGTGTGCCCCGGAAAGAAGACGGCGCCATACCAGACTTCGTTCTCAGACGAGGGCTCTTTGACGATGCGCTTGTCTGATGGCGACCGTCCCGTCTTCGCTCCCGAATACGCCGTGAGGGCTCCGGTCGATGAGATGCCTGAACCGGGTTCGTAGACCTGGACCACCGTCAGCTTCCTCCCTGCGTCACCGAGAGTGTGAGCGCGTGTCAGCGCGTGTCAGCGACGTACCAGCGCATCTTCGTACAAGGCGGGAACCGAGGGGTTAGGGATCTAGCACCGTGTTAGTGCCACTGCTCAGAAACGCGGCCGAAGCCCAAGTCCAAGGTCGCTTACAATGGCAACCCTGTCGTAGTCGATATGTGCTTTCTCATGGAGTTCCTCCTCTACGTGGCCAGTCAGACAGGTCATCACGGCGGTGGCCTGCTAGGCTAGGGGCTCGGCATCTCGATATCGTGCATACCTAGGTCGGTGTGCTCCCGGTGGGGCCTATGGCGAGACATGGTTAGAAGGCTTTCGAAGAAAAAGCAGGAAGCCAACGTACTGAACGCCGCCGGGATGGAGGCTGGTCTTGTTGACGGTGTTGGAAATCACTGGAGAGGGGCTGTCAGCCTGCCGAGATTCGGTACTAGGGAGCAGCAAGCAGGAGGAAGTAACAAGACGAACTTTTTCGAAGTGAGTCTGGTTGCAAGCCGGCCGACATGTATTGGGAACGGGGACCTTTGACGGAGGGATCGATGTAGGGAGAAGCGGTACGAGGGACGGGGTCTTTCATCGTTCACGAGGCGGACAAGAGGCGGGCTCTGGGCTTTTGAGGTCTGGGCCGGTCCACTTTTGCAGGAGTCAGTCAGTCGTAGCGTTGCCGGATTCTGAATGACCTGTCGTGGCGCCCGAGGCTCGAGGCTTGTGAGTAGGTATAAAAGGCGTCCGGGGTGGAGCCGCGGATGTGCGATGACGGCACGCCACTGGCCGCGAGGCGAAGCTGCCAGTGACTGGGGCTCCGCGTCACGAATACTTTTCGGAGCAGCGTCCGGCGAACCCCTGCGCCCCGGCCCTTCGCTTGGGTTTCGGGTGGGAGGATGGCAATGGGACAGTGGCATCCGACTCCGTATCCCGCTGGCCGGAAACAGCCTACTGGCAGCGAGCGGACGCGTTGCCGGTTACCTATCTTTGCCCGAGGCGGAGTCGTCGCTGAGGGTTGCCTCATGCGGCACGCTGTCGTCCCCAAAGACCACCGTCGGCCGTAAACCCGGAGTGTCTCTGCATCGCCATGAATATCTAGCTTCCAGTCCCTTGGAGGGCCGCTCCTGGGTGGACAAGTGAGATGGACGCCGCAACGCGGCCGCCGAGGTAGGGGCTCGGTCAAGGAGGATCCACACCGCCGCCATCACGAGGTTCACAGGGCTTGGGACCCGCTGAACTGTCCAGCCAATCCGCAGCCCCCGGGCCTGTAAGTGCCCTGTGAGCCGGGCTCCCGGGCTGTCCTTCCTCCTCCCGCCCGTTCCCCACATCAGGTTTTCCACGCCTTCAGGTACCTACACACTCCCCGCGGGGTGAACGCCGCCATGCGCTGAAGCTTCGAGCGAACCGGTTTCCTGCCATTGACAACGGAGACATGGCATTTCCCACGATTGCCCTGCATCGGCAGATAGGGGCAAACCGGGTCGAAGGTCGGACCATATCATCTGGGGACTTCATCAATTCCGAGCCCAAGAAATGCGCAGCCTTGAATTCCGATCTGGATGAACCACCGCCTAGCTCCCAAGCCTCGCCTGCAGCTCGGGGAATAAGATTGGTCCATGCGGCACGCAGCCGCTCGGAAAGCAGAGAATCGGAATCGTCGCCCGCATTCTCACAGAAAACCGTTCCGAGCTTTCCCGAGGGCCGTCTTTACGTAACCCCGCGCCATCGTGACCTCTTTACCTGTATCAGTGGCTCGCCCATGTGATGGGAAGCTTTTCGTAAAAAGGAACCACGGCCAGAGGCGTCGACGGGGGCTGAAAGGGGGACACATCACGGGGACAAAGAACGGTGAGCGAGCCGGAGCGCCGTCCGTGGCGGGTACCTGGAATTCAGGGGGTACTTGTGACCACGAGGGCGGATGAAGTCTCATCCAGGGGCATCGCCATCGGAGCCATCGGGCGGGCTGGAAGTCACGACGGGGCAATGCCACGAAGAGTTAATCGGTAATAGGGCAAATACGGAGGAGGGCGAGCCATTCACCCGACTATTCCCTCCTCGTCATCGGATTCTCCATTCGTCCGCCCGGCACTTGGACTCGGCGCCGGGCTGGGGTTCCACCGCCGCGGACCGCCGCCGAGATCCGCCGAGAGCGACCCACAGCCGAAGTGCACTTCCGAAGTCTCGGCATCACGATCCCGGCCCCCGTCATCCGACTTGCTCTCTCGAACCATGACCACAGCTTTTTCTCGATTCGGTATTGATGTACCACAGGAGTTGACAGTTCTCTTGCACAACAGCCCAACTGCATATACCTCTAGCCCAATAACAACTCAAAGCCCCAGGTCCCTGCTCTTACTTCCAAGCCGCCAACTGGATGCGTCCACATGGGCGGTCCTATCCAACGCGCCCGGGTCAGCCTGCCGTAGCAAAGTAGCCGAGAGACTGCTTGGGAAAGCCGTTCGCCGCCTTGAGGCGCTGCTCGAGCGCGTCCACATCGAGGGCCTCGCGACCGCCCAACTCTCCCATCTTCAGCGAGAAGCGGCCCTCCTTCTAGCCCTGCCGCTTTGCAAGCATTATCTTGACAAACTCGTCCTCGTTCACGCCCCTGTCCACGGCCTCGTAAGCATAAAGTTTAGACCGTGCAGGAACCACGGAGGGCTGGAGGGGTTAGACGCGAACGAGACCGAGACTCACCCTTTCCCCTCCGAGTCAAACTCGCGCACCATGGCCGACAGCTCCGTTTCCTCCATCGATTGCCCAATCTCCTTCATCACGCGCCGCAGATCGTCAACTGTGATCATGCCCTTGCCGTCCAGGTCGAACAGCCGGTACGCCCGCTTGCACTCCTCGATCGGATCCCGATTGTACATCAGCGTCCCGGCAATGCCCTGGAACCCCTGCAGCGTGAACTCGCGCCACACCGGACCGCATTCCTTCTGCGGTGGCCATGACAGCGGTGGAACAGCGAATTTTGTGAGGTAGGGGTATGTTTCCTGCTTGGGCAGGTCGAAACCGAGTGCTCGTAGTCCAAAGCGGAACTCGTGGTAGTCGATACGATTGTCCTTGTCGGCGTCGAAAACGGTAAACTGGACGTCACAAGTTAGTCGCCGTTGCTCGTATGGGATCAAGATCTAGTAAAGGAGCCCACTGCTTCGTTTATTTGTGCTCTTTGATCCTCGGGAAGCTTGAGGAACTCTTCCCTGGAGGGCAATTGTTGCGCCGGCTCCTTGCCGGCCGTGCGCGAGGGGATCATCTTGATGTACGCCGCTGATGGTGCCTAGCTCTGGTGCGACGTCTTGAGGAGTTTGCTACTGATCAATACGTTGCTACGGCAAAGATTCTTATACCTGCTTCGGGACAGGGTTTACAGGCGGGGTGTTGTTGATAAAATCGAGTCGGGGATCCTTCTGACGTGAACCGCCTTGTGCGTGCTCTATTTGCGGACGGCGAAGGGGGCCTTTGTAGTTGTCTCCGCGACCAGGGGAGCGACGCGGGAGATAAAGAAGGGCAGCAACGCTGAGAACAGGAGTTGACGTGCGTTGGTTGTCGTTTCGTTGTGTTGCTTCGAACCTCCAGTCCGTCGACGAGACGCGCCTGCACGCGTCCGAGTCCCCAACGCCAATCGAGGACCCGCAGCCGCGCAAAGTGCCTGCATTAGCGCCGCGACCCCACGAAATATGCGGCTACCAGACATTGTCTCGCCAAACGGACGTCAACTCAAAAATCCCAGCAGAGTGTTGATGATCTCCGCTAAGACCATTACCCGACCCCAAATGCAAGACGATGCCGGAACGCAAGCGGCCCCGCGAGGAGACTATAGAGGATGTCGTCGCCCGTGGCAAGGACGAAGTCTTCCGCGCGCTCAAAACCGTCCAGCACTATGAACGGCAGAGGCAGAGCAAGCGGTTGCGTGATGACAAGGCCACCCCGGAAAAGCTCGAGCGTCTTCGGCAAGAAACCCTCGTTCTGAAGTCTCTTGATCTGGAGCAGACGGCCTACGCCCATCTCATCTCGTCGCTTCTCCGGGTCAAGGCCGCGGCGGAGGCGCCGGAGCTCCCCGAGGAGGTCAAACAGGGCGCCAGAAAGCCCGAGATGTCGGAGGACGAGAGGAAGGCGCTGCACAATGTGACGAGTTCCCTATACAACTATATTCAAGTCCGCGGTGCCGTCAAAAAGGCTATTTTGGATGTCTGTACTGCACTGGGTGTCGCCGTGCCGGAGAGGAGGATGAGGGGAATGTCGATCCAACCACCTCTGGCTCCTGCTGCAGAGGTCCGAGATGGACAGTCAGATCAACTAAGTGCAAAGGGACAGCGCGAAGCCATTCAAGCGGAATCGTCGAAGCGCCCAAATCCCGCTGCACTCGTTGAGCCCGATGAAAGCGAAAGACCTGACGACTGGTCTTCAGAGGACGAGGACGAGGACGGGTATGAGGATGGAGACGAGGAAGCGGAAACTGCCCTATCTCGCTTCGACGCAAGACTTGGCGGGTCCTCCGACGAGGAGAATTCGTCCGACAACGATGCGGGCAACCTCAACGACGACAGGGAGTCTTTCCCGGACTCCCCCAAAAAAGAACGCCCCCGAGCCCTGAAACCAACCACACTGCCAAAATCCACATTTCTACCCTCGTTGATGGGCGGCTACATCTCAGGAGACTCGGAATCCGCGTCCGACATCGACGACGGTCCCCCACGGAAGAACCGGCGGGGGCAGCGCGCGCGACAGCAGATCTGGGAAAAGAAGTATAAGGATAAGGCGAAGCATCTTGGCAGTGGTGACGGGGGAGGACGTGACGCCGGATGGGACCCCAAGCGCGGAGCGGTGGGGCCCGAGGACGGCAAACCGTGGAAGAAGGGTGTACGAGGTCCTTTACAGAGCAAGCCGCAGCCACCTCAGCGACCCCAACCTCCGGCCTCGTTGAACAGGACCCAGCGGCGGCAGCAGCTGCGCGACGACCCGACCAAAGTCTTCGAGAAGAAAGAGAGGTCCCAGCGAGAGACCAAGGAGACGGCAGCATCCCACCCGAGCTGGGACGCTGCCAGAAAGGAAAGAGAGAAGCAGGAGACGGCCAAGTACGAGGGCAAGCGCATTGTCTTTGATTAAGATACGGCATGTCCCACCGAGATACGGCATGTTCCATAGAGTGTCTAGAGAGCTTAGAGTCCAACCTTCGGCCAGGACATCGTGTTGCATGGCCCACGATCCGCAAAAAAAGAACGTTGTGACCACCGACTTCCAACTGTATTAGAGACTCCCAACCATGTAGCAAACTGTGCACGAGATGCATCTCCTTATCCTGGCGCAAGAGATGTCGTCGACGGTCCAATCACTGCGGGGACGGCGGCGTCGCCCGGGGCCGCTTCGGAGGCGGCATGTCGCGGCTGCCCTGGCTTGCCGACCGCTTCGTGGAAGCTGTGGGGCTGGCGACGCGACTGCCGCCTGAGTCGCCTTCGTTGGCGTCCCCACCCCCGCCGCTGCTGGTGTCGTCGTCGTCGGCTTCGGTGAGATCGATGTATGCGTCGTAGGGATGGTCCCGTGAGCCAGACCCGCGTTCGCACGCTTCGGACGGGCTGCGGGTCGGGGTTGGCGTTGGTGTGATACCCGGTCCCTGGACGGTACTCGGGCGCTGGGAGACGAATAGTGGCGAATCCTGCATGTCGATAAACCGCTTGTGGTAACCGCGCCAGTGTGACCCGGACGATCTGTTGCCACTATGCGCCGGTCCTGTGTCTCTCGCGGCAGACTCGACATCCGACAGGGTCTCGTCTTCCGAATCTGAGATTTCGACCACGGCCCTCCCAGTCTTGTCGTTGGCCTCGTCTTCCTCGGTGTCGTCGTCTTCGAACTCCTCCACGCTGTCATCCACGTCAAAAGAGGGGTAGTCATTGACGCCTCCGTCAATCCCTCTTGGCACGTCGTGAGCCTCATGCAGGCGCAGTCTACCAATCCCTCCATCGTCTTCTAAAGCAGAGCCGGCGGTGGAGTCGGAATCGGAGTCGACAGCCGTGGCGGCGCCATCACTCCAATCGTCGTCGTCCTCATAGAAGCTGTGCACGATCGCCCAGTCTTCGGCAGAAGGAAGATAACCCGGTCCGTCTTGGATGATGGGAAACAGGCCGTCGAGATTCTCCAGCTCAGCCATCACGCGGGCACTTATGGTCTTGGGCCTTGTCGTCTGTTCCGAGATATTTCTGGTAAAGTCGACATCGCGAACCGGCTGGCGCTGTCGACCTTCCTCGATGGCCAGGCACAGGTCGTACCATTTGACATATCTCATGCCGCGCAGCTGCAAGATGGCATCCAGGCCCTGGACCGTCCTCAATGCTCTGAACTTTCGATGATTTGCTTGGCTTCGCATCGCTTGTCCATAGAGCCTCTGGGTCCCGGGCGGCTCTTGCTTCCGACGCATGTACCGACGGCCTGACTCGTTGACTCGAGGGAAACGTTAGCCGCCCAGTCATTCAAGAGTTCCAGGAGTCTGTACTGTGCACTACGAGACCTCTCAGTCTTGGGAGCTCAACGAGCCAGTCGAGCACCTTTGTCCTCCTCGAGCGTTTGAACCTCTTGACGTGGAATTCTTTTCGTTCTTCCAATGTGGCATCACGCCCCTGGAAAGTCAGGCGCTGGTTTCCCGTCCAGGTGAGCCTATGGCATCGTCAGTTCCACCTGGCAGACACGAACTTCACAACCGGGGATGAGACGCAGGCATCGCCTACTCGATGTACTGGACACGATCGGCTCTGCTGACGATACCAGTCATGAATCGTCCAAACTCCCCTAAGCTGCTGAAGGCGAAGGTGTTGAGACCGTAGAAGCAGTGAACGCCGAGGAAATACCACCGCCTACACACAAGAAGAGGTGCCAGGACTTCGTTGGGGTCCAAGGTGTCGTCGGTAAGGCTAACTTCATCTCCGGTAATGCCAATATAGAATCGATGAGGCAGATGGCTCCGAGCCTTGTGGTCATTGGAAGGGGGGGCCGTTGTTGGTGGGACCCACTTGTCCAAGCGGGAGAAGGCGTGGATGAGCTTGTCGCCGTGACAAAGCAGCAGCCTGAAGATCCGCGCTTGGAGATCTGTCGGCAGCGCTTCGAAGGGGAATGCCCGCCATTCGATGAATCCACAGATGGCAACTGGTCGGGGGTACTGTCGGGGAAGAACCAGACTGCGGAGTGCCTCTTCCCCGGTTTCGACCTCAGGTGCCGCGGCCTCTTCGACTTGCTCACTTCCGTCTTCTTCCTCACCCAGTTCACCGTCTCCTTTGTCATCCGTACCACCCTCGGCTGGAATATCTTCCTCCACGGCACCAGCTTTTAGCTTGATGCTGGGATGAACCAACTTGACGCTGGCACTCATGTTCTCTTCCTGCTGTGAACTAGCACGTCGTCAGCAGTAGAGACGAAGTGGAGGCGGCGCGAAGGCTTTCTCACAGTTGCCAAATCTTCTCATACGTGCCGCGAATCTCAAGGTTGCGGAAATCCGGGTTTCCAAGGTTGGGGTCCAAGCCCATGTGCCTTCTGAGCATTTCCTGCCATGTCTAGAGCCGAGATCAGAGGGGGCTTTTACGAGAGGATGCTGTCGGCAAGACACGGGGCAGGTAGGGTGGTACAGTACCACAATATGGCGTTTTGGCCCATCCAACCTTCGCTCCAGTTTCAAAGCTTTGTTCTCTGAAGCAGTGACCCGCTGGCTAAGCTCCGCATTTCGGGCGGTTAGAGCTTGGCGTTCGATGTCCAAAGCTCTTGAGGTCGGGTGTCAGCAAGAATGAAACATACTGCTGAGATGAGATGGAAGGGTTGACATTACTGGATATGGTGCTCAAGGTAGCGTCTGTTTTGAAGACAGCGAGCCCTATTGCACCCCGCCGGTGGCATTTGGAAGGCGCCACCCTGCTCGGGGGCCGCTGCCATGATTGAGACAGGCGACCTAGTAGAAGGCGCTCTGCGCCGCGTGAATGGATGAAGTAGATGAGGTGAGTCGGTGAACTTGGTCCGTCGAAGTTGGGTAGACCTTCCGGTCCTGGCGGGAAGCGAGGACACTCACGAAGGAGAGGACGCCCCGCGACTGCCTCTTGTTCGTTCTCAACCTGGAGATGTAGCTTGGTTGCTGTTAGCGGTTGTGTTGGTGGTCGTTACTTTCAAAGGAAGGAGGGTTTACAGAGTTGGGAAAACTAATCTCTGGGTCCGACTCGGATGGCTAGCTACCTACGAGTCGAGGGTGGATGCTGTTGAGGTACGTCTGCCAGTGACAACCTGGGTGAAGGAAGAAGGGATAGATTGGAGTGCCGTCCCCCGGCGAACTTGGCGGTAACTTGCTAGAGATCCTCCTTGGGGAGATGGCAAACCGCGGGGGGGTGAGAGATGATTCCAGGGAGGGGTGGAGGAGGAGGGGGGGCTGGTCAGCAATCAAGGCCTTGGGGTGACTTGAGGTATTTGAAGTGTAGATTGGTGCCGCAGTAGAAGAGAGAACTGATCAAGTTAGAAGATCCCACCTGCCTACCTGGGGAGAACCCTAAGCCTCGGTGTGAGATGAGGAGATGAAGGTTTTGGTATTGGATACGGGGGAGACGGGAACCTCAGGATCACGTCGCCTCAAAGTAAGTGGCCCAGTAAATGGTAGGAGGTGGTGGTCGACAAGGGGGGGCAGGGACCACTTAGAGCCTTCCCAATGCTCCAGCCAGAGGAGTGTAGGGGGAAGGAAGATGGGGAGGTGTACTCAAGGATTCAGGGGCGCCATCACCTTGAAGAGGTTTTCTGATTGGGACGACGATCCATAGCAGCAGCTCAAGCATCACGAGCAGAGGGAGGACAAGGACGAGGCGACTAGATATCAACGCAGCTAAACAGGTTCATGCAGTAGGGAACCAACGCAGTGATGAAAACCCATCTTTCCCTCCCCTTCGCACCGCGTTCATCTTTCTCAGGGATAGTCCTGGCACTAGTCCACCGTCGTTTGTCGACCTCCTAACCCTCCAGCTATCGTCTGAGCGGACTTGCTCTTATTTGGGGATTGAAGAAGATTCCTGGGCACCGGCCCCAGATTGGGGCTGCGCCGACGGGGTGGCTGTGTTCGTCGTGGCACCGGAGTCTGACATTTGCAAAACTGATTAATGACATTCGCAGTGCGACTCCGCGGGAGGAACGGAATAGGGATTTACTGACCACCAGAGGCGGCAGGCGTAGAACTTTCAGCGCCAAACACTTTCTCGAGACCGGCGGCCTTGTAAGCACTCCCGCCGTGCTCATCCTTCTTCAGCTCGGCCAAACGCCGGGCCTCGTTGTGGATGTCGAGCACCTGGTGCTGCGTCTGTCCGTAGAAGTTGGCA
>Ga0247777_1000380_pt1 | contig 12297 bp, 18 predicted proteins | sample UWRJL154409C5_FD_179937 | JGI IMG/M metagenome (GOLD analysis project Ga0247777, IMG submission 179937) | Plant litter microbial communities from Arlington Agricultural Research Station in Wisconsin, United States - UWRJ-L154-409C-5 | ecosystem: Environmental > Terrestrial > Plant litter >...
GCTCCAGGCGAGCTTTTCGGATCTGAGAGCCGAACGAGGTTTTGGTTAACGAGAACACTGGACCTGTGTTCGAAGCGACAGCCCTACCTGCTCGAGTTCTGCGTCGTCCATGGTTGCCCGACTTGGTGGCTTGGGGTGTGCGGAGTACAGTACGAATGGGGTCCATTGCACGTCGCGAGTTTCGTGGTGGGGTAAGGTACTGTACAGTATGAAGTGCGCCGTCGTGGGCAGAGCACGGCCGTCTAGCCACCGCCCGCTCTGAACACGCGCCGGACAGCCCTCCGACCCACACAAGTACTTATCCTGGTTCGAGTGCCTCGGCGACGAGAATATTTATTGGGGCACTGCCTCCGCAGTGCCCCGTCTCTACAGAGTGGTGTACACGGCGCCTCCGCAGGCCGTCGCCTCCGCAGGCCGTCGCCTCCGTCAACCGACGGTACTGCGCGTCGAGTCTGGCCACATGGCCCTTTCTCCTTCGTCCCCGCCCTTGTCGACACTCCTTCGCCAGTGCCCCGTCCAGGGCAGATGGCCCGCATCCCAGTCGATTTCGCCTTGCTTGTAGCTGCCGTAGCCCTTGGCCTTGACGAGGCGCACGACGGACCGCAGCTGCGGGCAGTCGACCCCCGCGTATTCTCCCTGGCTTAGGAACCAGCCTGCCTGGTATCCGATGTCGGTAAGCGATCCCTCCCGGATCATCTCGGCCATCACCGTGTGCCCGGCGCCGACGGTGCTCCGTCTCCGCATTTCGCGGAGCAGGCGCCTCCAGGGCACGCCCGACTGCACGTATTCCGCCACGTCCTCCCGTACGCGGACCAGCGGGAAGGACAGAAGAACTTTCGTCACTTCGTCCACCAGTTCCTGCATGAGGTGCCGGGCATCGTGGTTCCTGGGGAGCATCGAATACGGCATGTTCAACACGGCCGCCACGGGGTCCACGATGGAATCGAACATCAGTCTCGGGAGCCTCTTGACTAGCCATTGGTGGTAGGTGCCGCCGTGGGCTCGAAGATCCGCCGCCGTCGTCATGAGCCGCATGAAATGGTGCACGTCGTTCTGCCGCTGCGTCATCGGGACCGCCCTCGCGTTTGGTGCCTCGTATTCGGTGTGCATGGCGGCCAGGTACAGCCTGTTGCTCCTCAGATTGGTGACGGTATAGGGATTGCCCGCGGCATACAACTCGTGGCCCACAAGGCCGAGCACGTACGAGGGCCGAGACCAGGGATCCCGGAAGACGGCCCGGTTGAGTTCCTCGGCGACCCCTAGGCCGTCTTGTATCAGGCAGATGGTGGTCTCGGCCGTGATCCGGTGCCGAATGCGCCTGACGAGGCTCGTGGTTTTGAAGCAGGGGGCCGTGATGACCAGATTCTCAATCGGGGGTTCCAACTCTTCCTCGTCGACCGGCCGGTCCAGGCGCTCGGCCTCGACGCGATCCCTGGTCGTCCACTGACCATCGACGTGGACGGAGATGGTGCTGCCCTGATCCGCCCAGTCCCTGAGGGGGGCTCGGCCGCTGAAGAGGAGTCGAGGCGCAGGATAGCGATCGGGTAGTCCCGCCAGGGCGTGGGCGACATAAAAGGCGCGAATACCATCGCCCAGAATGTAGACCTGGTGTGACGGCAGGTGCGCGTCCTCGGGGGTCATGATGGTTGAAGGGGCCAGTATCGGAGGGTTTGGGTTGAACTCGTCCGCTACTGCTTCTGCCGCAGCCAGTTCCATGGCATGGAACGCATCAGCCTCTGTCGTTGTCACGGTGATATCCACGGATTGGAACGCATCGGCCTCTGTTGCTGCCACGGCCATTTCCATGGATTCGAACGCATCAGCGTCTTTTGCTGCCGCGGCCTTGAACATGGATTCGAACGGGTCAGCCACCGCTTCTGTCGTAGCCGTCGCGGGAATCGAGCGCGGGAGTCTTGGGGCGACTGCGCCTGCCGCGGCCATGTACATGGATTCGAACGGATCGGCCGCTCCATCCGTCGTGGCCGCTGCGGCACTCGAGCGCGGGTGTGTCGGGATGACTGCGTCTGCCGCGGCTCCCGTGGTGCCGGCGAGCGGAGGCGCCGGGGCCTCATCGACCGCTTCGGCCGGCAACGGCGCGGCGGGGGGCGGTCCTGCCAAGGAGGGAGGAGGTCGTAGGCTCGCCAGGAACGCGGACAGGGGCTGCCCCGTGTCCAAGACGGCGGCGGGCGACGACGGGAGGTATGCGTTGCACGACAGCGTCGGGATGAGGAGAGAAGGCTCGCCGAAGGGGAAGTAGTAGTCGACGGGCGGAGGGTTCGAAGGCAAGGCCTGGGCTGAGAGGGATCGGTTGGCCACCCGGCCCGCATCGATGCTACCGCGGCTCCATCGGAAGGTTCTGTAGAGTATCCGCGCGAACGCGCGCGGAGGCCGTCGGCTCCGGCTTAGGAGAGACAGCGTGAAGGAGAGAGCCCGTATTCGGGGAGTAGCGGCAGCATCCGTTGGCCGCTTCGGGGGAGGGGGGAGGGGGCAAGAGCAGATGTGCTCCGACGGACGACGACGATCTCGACGGCGGTTATGGGCGACGGCGCAGGAGGGAAGGCTCGCGAGGTTTCCAACACCAAGCGGTTTTTTTGATGATGCGTGCAATTAGTAGCATCTGATTGGCCAAGAGACGATATGGACAACCTTTAAAGTGGGTCAATGACAAGTGAGCGGACTGGCTCGGCTCGAGCTCGGCTGGGTACGGTACCGGGGGTACCTACTGTACGGATTACTCCGTAGCTTGGTCCCAGTCTCCAATATGATCGTCCCCCGTCCGGAATACCCCGCCTTGCACGCAGAGCATATTCAGCGCCTCGACCATCGCAATATTCCAGCTTTATCAGAAGCGCACAAAAGACGCGTTTGAGACTTTGAAGTGTCATGGACATTTCTGACATCGGCTCGGATCTGAGCCGGCTCGACACGGGCCTCGACCAGCTCGAGCAGCAGTTAAAGCCTCTGCTTGCCCTGGCCGAGACGGCGTCTCAGCTGCCTTTGCTTGAAAGAGCTAAGCTCTACACATTGGCCGCGTATTCGATTGAGTCCCTCCTGTTCTGTGAGATATCTCATGAAGGCCCTGGACCTGCTCTCCTGCTCTCCACTGACCTGTAGACTAGCTGCCTTGCGCCTGTCTGGGGCCAACGCAAAGGACCATGCCGTCTTTGCGGAGCTCACCCGCGTCCGGCAGTACTTTGAAAAGATCAAGAAGATTGAGACACCTCCTGAGCCGCGTGAGAAAAGTCTCAACACGACGGCTGCCATCCGCTTCCTCAAAGCCGATCTGGTACTACGCACCAACCTACCGCTGCCATACTCTTGTGCTGACCTGCGACAGAGTGACAACCAAAAGATCAAGAACAAACTAAACGAGCAGCTCGCCAAGGAAAAGGCCAAAGCCGAAGCGCAGCTGGCGCAGAGAGGCAAGAAACGCCGTGCCGAGGAATCCCCCAAGCGGGAGCGCTCCGGCTTGGATTCCGGCAACTCGGGTCAGCCAGGCCAGGGGGCAAGACTGTCAAAGCACAACCGTCGACAGGAGGAACAGTAAGGTTATGCTATGAAGGTATGATGGAGGCTTCCCGGTATTTGGCTTCTGGCGTCGTCGGGCCCTAACCTCATCGTATAAGTTCCCTCCCTCGCCAGAGTCTTACAGCCTCGGGTTCCTCCCTTCTTCGCCGCCAAAACCACCACCAGCGAACCCTGTCAACCCATTCTTGGCATCACATACTGTGAGATTCGACTATCTCACACCTCGAAACATGTCGCACGCCGTCCTGCGTTGACAACGCCAGGTCTCTCCACTTCTCGTCATACCACGATCCTGAGGCGAGTTTCCACGGTGCCCATTCTGCGCAGGGTATCACGCTGCAGGCTACTTCATTACCCTCGGCCTGTCGATGGGAAAAGACAAGGCCAACCCGTACGAGGCCGTCAAGTACCCACGGGTCGTCGGGGATGCCATCCCCGCGGCCTGAGCGGCCGGTGCGACCCTGGAGTAGGCGATGGCTGCAGATGGCGCGATTCGCTGTGGCTAATGGTCTCCCATTGCGCGGTTGCACTGGTGAAGAGGCTTGGTGGTGGTAGTGGAATTCCTTGGTACAGCGGGCGGCTGCCGCACGAAGACGTGGAAATCTGGCTCCCTTGGGTGACGACCCCCTTGAGGCAGGAGGTGTCGGAGGATCGATCGCAGAAGCGTTGACGCAAGGTACGGGTGATCGTGGCTTGCCTCTCCCAGCACGCTGGCGGCTACTGAGACTGACGGCCCTCCAGGAGAGCCAAAGGGGTGGATCAAGGCTAGATTCATGATCAGTCGATGTCATCAAATGGCTGAGAGGACCCCTGTCGCGGGAGTGTTGTGCAAGCCGTAAGGGAGGCGGTCGCATTGCCACTTGGTGCCTGGGATAGGTTGGTTGTGGCATTCAGAGAGGTGGTTAGGACTGCCAAGGGGTATCGTCTCTGTGGGCATTGTCCGCCCGAATCGAGAGACGGTTATGAGAACCGATCGCCCCAACTGCATTCCACACCCATCTCGCGGTCGCCCTGGCCGCTCAAGGCCTTGCCTGGGGGCACCGCTCGCGTCCCAGGGACGCCACTCATGGCTCGGTTCCAGGTCGACGCCTTCCGTTTCTCCAACATCGCCGACGGCATCGCGGATGGCGCTGTGACACCATTGGCAACCTACTGGCTTAAGGAAAGTGCTGACGAACGCATTGGATGAGGCAGTCGAGGATGGACAAGTTGCTGACAAGCATACATTTGGGGTTGAGGCGGGCTCCAGCTTGTACTCCGTACTTCCCCTGATGCCGGGTCGGTCTGCGTCGCTTGACCCACGCACGTGATACATGCCGGCCGTGAGGAAGTATCCCGTGCTTCAGCTTCTAAGCTTCGCCCATCACCACGCTTTTTCGTGAAATCGACTACTGTCTCCGTGTCCCTGGGGACGAGTGTTGGTTCTGGAGATCCATGTTTGCTTCCTACATATTGAAATGTTATATGTAACGTTGAATACAATTTAGAAGTGTCCCTTGAAGCAGTCGGGGGGGAGCACTCTGAGCGCCTCCCGACCCCTGTACGCCGAACGGCGTTAGGCGAGTAATTGCCACGCATCCGGCTTCCGATTTTCCGTTGGCCTCGGAGCTCTTCTCTCTGGAGCTCCGCTTCACACCTCCACCACAAAACCTCACGACTCAACATAACCACCTGTCACCTGTCACCAACAAAAGCCCCTCCACCACATATACTCCGTATCCGATAATGCCTCGCTCCCGCTCCGCAGGCCGCGCGCCCTCGCGCCCGACACCCTCGCGCGCCCCGGCCCCGGCGCCCAACGCCCAGCAAACCCGGTCCGCCTCGACGTACGCCCCGACGGCGCAGCAGTCGCGCGCTCCCGGCCAGCCCCAACAGGGCGCCGCCTCGCAGGGCCCCGGGCTCTTTGGGCAGATGGCCAGCACCGCCGCGTAAGCCCTTTTCGCCCCTCCCCCGCCCTCCCTTCCCCCATCTCCTCTGCCTCCCACCGCGGGCCAAAGCTAACGTGTGGGTCTTCGTTCCCCCTCCTGGCAGTGGTGTTGCGGTCGGCTCCTCGATCGGACACGCCATCGGCGGGTTCTTCGGCGGCGGCTCGGCGGCTGAGCCGCAGCAGCAGCAGGGCGACGTCCAGTCGCAGGCCCAGCAGGGCCAGCAGTACAACAGCACCTGGGGCAACAACTGCCAGGGCGCCACGGCGCAGTTCACCAAGTGCATGGACGAGCAGGGCGGCAACATGCAGATCTGCGGCTGGTATCTCGAGCAGCTCAAGGCCTGCCAGGCCGCCGCCAGCCAGTACTAAGTACGCCCTCTCAGCTTCTGTGTGTTGTACATAGGGGTGTGATATGACGGACGCCGGGAACCGGGCGTAGAAAAAGCCCGTCTGCGGGGACTTTCCCTCCATCTATCATCGCCTGGCCAGGTTTGTTGCATGGTGGCGGGCAGCGAGAGAAAAAAAAAACTACCACGAGGTCATGGATGGTTGCATGGGTCCGCCGATCCCTGTATAGTAGACTACCAATGCCAGCATTTCCACTCCAACGCGAGCTGCAGGGTATGTCCTGTCCAATCGTCGTCATGCTAAGAAGCATCGTCCTCCTCATCGTCCGGCCGCGGCTCGAAGTTGAGCTATTGATGGTCAGCAGGCAGGTCGCCATGTTCAGGGAACCGAGTCCGCTCACCGAGTTCCCATTGTACAGTTGGTAATCCCGCTGGGCGTTATTGGCGTTCCGCCGCCCCTTGATTTGGCTGCTTCTCCCCTGCACCGCTTCGGCCGCCGTCTCTCCCTGGCGGAGCGGCTGCCGCTGCCTCTGCGCGGGTGGTGCTTGCTCTTCTGGACGCGCCGGGCTGCTGAAGATGGAGGTGAAGAAGGTGATGATCATGTGGACCAGATGACGGAGGAAGGCGACGAGTCTCTGGAGGCGCCCGGCGTCGCCGTCCTCGTAGGCCGTGGCGTACTTCTCCACCGGGACGAGGACGAGCGTCGCCGAGGGGGTGAGGCCCAGCTCCGCCAGCGTCTTGTCCTCCTCCGTCTCCTCGATCAACCGGTTCGGGTAGATGACGCGGAATGTGTACGGCGTCCGCCCGTCGTCGCGCGTCTCGTCGACCCAGCTCCGCACGTCCTGTCGGATGTTGTTCCCGCACGGCAGTCGCGTTCGTATGTTTGAACCATCAAATAGCCGCACCTGGAGAGAGCAGAACTCGTGGCGGTTTAACGTGGCTCTCCCCGGCGCCGACGTAGCGTCGGGTGCATCCTCGCCGCCGTCCTCCTGGGGCTCGGCCTCGACAGCCAGCCTCTCGGCCCTGCGCCGCTCGTCCCGCGCCTTGCGCTCGGCCCGGTCGTGCTCGATCTGTCTCAGGATGCGCTGCCGCTCCTGAGCCGCCTCTTGCTGGCGCTGTCGGAGCTGCTGCGCGGCCTTGCGCGCCTCGGCCTTGGGCTTTCCCGCGAGCGACCCCTCGCCGCCCTCCGAGTCCGGGTCCGCTTTAGCCTTGCCCTTCTCTTTCCTGCGGCGGGCGGCTTCCTTGGCCTCCTCGGCGTCCTTTTGCCGCTGGACCGCTAGGCGGGCCGCGCGTTCGGCGAGCTGCGTCTCATGGCTGGAGGAGGCTCCGGCGGCGGCCGAGGTTCCGGCGGCCACCGAGGTTCTGGCGGCGGCAACAGGGGCGGATGGGGCTGCGGGGACATCGGCCTGGGGGTGTGCCGTTGGCGCCGAGGTTGGGACTGGGGGCGTCTCTCCCAAGGCACGAGCGAACCTCGTCAGGAGATCCGTCTTGGACGTACCGGCAGCAATGTAGTCCTTAAGCTGCCCGTTACTCCTGGTTGTGTGTTAACATTGGGTTCCCCTACTAGCACGGACCGAGGGGCGTACGTCATAATCACCAGGGTTGGCGTCTTGGGTAAGGGGAACAGGGCAGCCAGGTAGCCAGCTTCCTGCGACCCGGCCGCAAGTTTCAGCAGGATGGCCTTGTCGGCCAAGGAACCAGCAACCTGGGGCAGCGATGAGTTCGAATCCCACCAGGACCATGGGCGTTGCAACATACCGACCCATCCGTTAGGTACTCCTGCCACTGCTGGCTCTCGGCTTCGCCATCTGAAAAAAGTTAGAGGGAGCAATGAGCCTCCAAGAGAATAAACCGACCTGCCACGAAGGATACGACAAGCTTGGACTGCTGGACAGCCGCTTGAAGTCCTTCCTGAAGCGTTCCCTCGAAGAACATGATGACGATGATGTAATGTGGACCTTTGTAACGACCCTTGTAAGCGGCAGGGAATTTCGCCCAAATCCGATGGCGCACCTGAGGATGGGTCTCCGGAGTCTCGAGAACAGATGATGGGGGTTTTACGACGCGTCTCGAAGATGATGCTTCAGATCAAGTTGATGTCGTCGTGGCGGAAAGCTCCCCTGCACCGGCTGCATGGGAAGCTCCGCTAGACCTTCGGGTGGCTGCAGCTTGCCTGGGACTGCTAATCTCGAACTGAACCAACCAATCAACGGGCTCTGTTTTCCGAGTTCGACGGCCATGCTCACGTCACGAAATTCGTTCTCCGTTCACATCCCCTCTTCCGTAGAGCCGGACCTTCGGATTCGCCATGAACGGGGTCAACTTTCTCCTCCGGCGCTCTCTCCTGCGAGGGCAGCCTTCCCAGGGACACCATTGTGTCCGTCCTTGCCCTATTCGTCCACCAGCCGCGAGCCGCCGGCCACTGTCAAACTCGCCTCGCCGGCAACAGAAGCAGGCCGCCGACGACCCCAGCTTCACCTCGATCCTCGACAACCCCCCGGAGCTCGTCCGGACAGGCCGGCGCCATGGCCCAGGGCTCATCATCCTCGGTGCGTCGCCTCGTCCTACCTCTCTGCCCGCCAGTCTCTGCACACGACTAACACCGCACTACCTTCCCCCCCAGCGCTCATACCCCTGACGGCCTTCGCCCTCGGCACCTGGCAGGTGTCGCGGCTGAAGTGGAAGACGTCGCTGCTAGCCAAGCTCGAGGACCGACTGGTGCGGCCGCCGCTGCCGCTGCCGCCGGCCGTGGACCCGGCCGCCGTGGCCGACTTCGACTACCGCCGCGTCTTCACGCACGGCACCTTCCGGCACGACCAGGAGATGCTGGTGGGCCCGCGCGTGCGCGACGGCGAGGCGGGCTTCATGGTGGTGACGCCGCTGGCCCCCGCGCGCGCGCCGCCCGGCACGCCGCCGGTGCTGGTGAACCGCGGGTGGATCGCGCGCGGGCTGCGGGCGCAGGGCCGGCGCGCGGCCGAGGCGCTGCCGCGCGGCGAGGTGCTCGTTGAGGGCCTGCTGCGCGAGCCCTGGAAGAAGAACATGTTCACGCCCGCGAACCGGCCTGACCTCAACGAGTTTTATTTCCCCGACGTGGCCCAGATGGCCGAGCTCACGGGGAGCCAGCCCGTCTGGGTCGAGTCGACGACGGGTGCGCAACGAACGTGTCCCATCGTGCGCGGTGCTTTTGTGGCTAACATGACAGCATAGAGCCCGATCTTCTCCAGGCATACGACATGCAGGCGAAGGGCATCCCCATAGGGAGAGCTCCCGAGGTGAATATCAGGAATAACCATGCTCAGTACATCTTCACCTGGTAGGAACCGCTTCGAGGCCGTGCCCGCCCAGACGCATTCCGGACTGACAGGGCCTCAGGTACGGGTTGGGCATCGCCACCTCGATAATGCTGTGGATGGTAGTGAAGAAACCGCCGTCAGATATATCAAGACGGGTCCGGATGAACAGGACTTGGTAAGCCGGGGGGGCATTGTACCCATGGGCCCCTCAACTTCCGTCCTCGTTGCCCGGCCTCGCGCTCCGGCGCTTCTTGATGGGCGCCGGTGCCGGCATCCGGAGCTCCTGTAGCAACTCACGCGGCAGATGTCTTTGCGCGAGGGAGAAGGGCGTGACCGACGAGCTGGTCTGTCGTTGTCTGGTCCCCTGTTAGCATCGGAAGATACCCCACCAGGGCTGTGCCTGTGCCGTACCTCCTCATCAGCGTGAGCATGTCGCTCTCGTCGATGACTTTCCTGCCGGCGTGTTTGGCGTAGGCTTGGAGGTCGTCCCCGAGCTGCTCGAAGAACCAGTCTGATGCCTGCATGATGGCCCCGAGGGCCTCGGGGCTGATCTTGGCCTTGCCGACGCCGCTTGTTTGCGCAAAATTTTGCGCGAGACGCTTCACCACCCCCGCCGGGAGGCTTGGGTACTCTATTCCGTACTTTGACAGCTTGACGCCGCGCTTCTTCTGTCGTGTTTTCCGCGCGGCGGCCGCCACTCTCGTAGTCCCGACGTCCGGATCCTCGTCGACCTCCGAGGGCTGGCCGAGGAGTCCGTCCGTCCGTCGCTCGTTGTCCGAAGCCGCCTCGTCACCAGCCTCGTCGGCAGCCTCGGACGGCAGCCTTTCCGGAGACGACGGTGGAGGAGCCTGCAGGAAGAAGGTGGACTCGTTGGCATCGAGCGGCACGTCGATGACGCCAAACCCACTCTCTCGCCCGGCCCCTAGTGTTTCTCTCCGGTCCATCTCCGAGTCGAGTCTGTAGCCGTCAGTTAACGCACAACGAGGCTTTTCAAGAGGGCCACCTACCGCTCAAAGGTAGCATCCGCCGGTTCCTCGTCCGCAGGCTCCTCAAAGGCGGCGTCGAAAACGCCCTGCTGGAAAAAGGTAGTGTTCGCGCCCAAGTCGTCGCGGAGCGCGTTGACGTCCAGGTAGTCGCTCATCCTAATGCTCGCCAGGCTGCCTCGGGAGAACCTCCGCGGCTGTTCGCTGAGAGCCCGGCGAGGGATCTCGACCGAGTGGCTCGTGTACTCTAACTCTTCCAGCCCGGCCGACTTGTGGGGATACAGCTCGCTATCCTCGTCGGCCGCGTCGATGGGCAACGATAGCCTGGGCATATCGATGGGGATGTCGTCGTCGTCGTCGTCATCGCGGTCAACGTCCTCACCCAGACCAGCCCCGCCCTGCTCGTCAGCCGGCGAGGAAGACGTGGTAACCTTGGCTGTCTTGGAGGCCTCGGCCTTGCTGAGCGCTCGCAGCCAGTCGCGCGGCGAGCCGCGGACATCCCGCCCGCTGCGCCGCCTGTTCTTCCCCGACGTGTGGATGGCGGCCCGTCTCCTATCGCGCTCGCGGTGGGCCGCGATGCCGTGCGGCGTTGCCGCCGCGTTGGGGGTTCGTTTCGAGGTCGAAAGGTGCTGGTGTGGCGTCCGCGGCGTCCTCCTGCTTGCGCTCGCGGGCGTGTGTACCGACCACCTGGACGTCGGTTCCGCGCTTTTCGCTCGGCTGGTCGGCGTCGCGTTGCCGCGCAGCTGGGTGACTTTCGGGGTGAAGGTAAGACCGGGGCCTGAGCTGCCGCGTCTTGAAGGTGACGCCATGGCCGCGGAGGGAAGTGCAATCGCCTCGGCGCGGTGTGGGAGATGTGGGTTTCGGCCCGCAGCCCGGGGGCGGCGTCAGGCTGCGGATTAGATGCCTGCTCGATGGGAAATGGGTAGAAACCTCGTGCTGCTCGACTGTGCTGCTCAACAACAAGGGAATGTCGTTTATCGAGGTCGAGCCTATGACGAGTTATGTCCAGTACGTCGTGGGGTGTGGTGGGGAGTGACGCTTCCTGGGAGACGCGTCGGACAAATTCCCCGCGAGGATCTCGACTGACGCGTGTGGGCCCGCCGCGGATCCGTCGGATCGGGACCGGCAGCCCCCGCCGAGCCGTGTGGGGCGGCACTGCAACGGCCTTGGGCCACGCGACAAGGACGGGGAACCTCGTACTGTACTTCTCAGCCGTCCCGAGCGGAGAGTGCCTGAAATCGGATCGATGTTCAGTGGCAACCTCCAAGACGAGCTGCACGCAATGCGTAGCATGTGCGCTTCACCCGGACGCATCGATGACGTCGACCTTCACAACGGCAGCCCCGAAGCGTGACCGCCCCTCGCGACCCTCCCGTGGGAACCCGGAGTCCAGGCAGCCCGAGACCCCAAGTCCATGAATGCCGTGGACTCTCTGCCCCTTTCTTGGGAAACGTTCCACAGCAGCGAAAGGCCAGTCAACGGAGTCGTGTCATGCCCGTCACGAGCTCGTGGCCCGGACGGCCGTGCACACTGTCACAAGCAAAGACGACGGTCTCCCCAGGCGTCACCTTGGTCGGCTCGGTCGGGTCCGATCATGTCACCAATGGCCCCAGAGCTCCGAGGTCTCTGATCGGTACCGCGTCCGTTGAACCATGGAAGGTTGGGATGGAAGGCGGCTCAGCACTGGCGGGGACTGCGGGGCGAATCAAGGGACACGACTTTCCGCCTTGACAGCCCTGGAGTTGCCCCTTTCGTCGGGTGTTCCAGTGAGGGACGCCATGTTACAGGACGTGCATCAAGTGGCGCCTGAACTCAACAGTCCGCTGGACGCGCGCCCCCGACACGGCCGCCTCTGATTCATCGAATGGCCTCTCCCATCTGCCAACCCACGGGCCCGAGGTCCAATCGCTACGACGCTCGAAACACAAGAGAGGAGACTGCTGTCCCGCGCGGTAAAGCTGGGGGCTGTTGGTTTTCCTTTCGCTTCGAGAGGCGACCGAGGCCATGTCCGTTTTCGTTGTGGTTGGGACATGGATGCTCTAATTTAAGCTGCTGCCTTCGGAATGGCGCCAACAAGCCTGAGTGCTGTAAGTCCTGGAGCCTGGAGTCACGGGTGGCTGGATGCCAGTGGAACGAACTTGAAGTTGGGGGCCCCCAAGAGAACCGAACCCCTCGAAGTCTCTCCCCACCCTCCCCCCCCCACCCCTGGAACTCGGTCG
>Ga0247777_1000381_pt1 | contig 12271 bp, 13 predicted proteins | sample UWRJL154409C5_FD_179937 | JGI IMG/M metagenome (GOLD analysis project Ga0247777, IMG submission 179937) | Plant litter microbial communities from Arlington Agricultural Research Station in Wisconsin, United States - UWRJ-L154-409C-5 | ecosystem: Environmental > Terrestrial > Plant litter >...
AGCAGAAGATAAATCAGGATGCTGATCGCCAGCAACGCGACCCAGAACGTGACCATGATCATTCTCCTGCCTGTGCGAAATCACGGTTGGAAGCGGCTTTGGATTCAGCCAGCGCCATCGGCCGGTTCGGCGCGGCATTGGCCGGCACGGCGCCGAAGGAGCCGGCGGGGCCGGCATGCAGCAAGCGATAGATGAAGTAGATGCCGAACGAGAAGATGAAGCTGTAGACCGCGGCGAACAGGATCAGCGTGGTCGCCGCCGCCTGCGCTGTCAGGAACGGCGTCATGGCCTTGGCGGTGCGCAGCACGCCATAGATGACCCATGGTTGCCGGCCGATTTCGGCGGTGTACCAGCCGGCCAGGGTCGCAATGAACGGCAGCGGAAAGCTAAGGAAGATGCCCCACAGCAGCCAGCGAGCTCGCTGAAGGCGATTGCGGTAGATCAGCCAGGAGCCAAGCCACGCCAATCCGAGCATAATCATGCCGCAGCCGGCCATGACACGAAACGTCATGAAGGGAATAAGCACCGGTGGCCGGTCTTCGGGCGGGAAGGACTTCAGCCCGACTTCCTTCGATGTCGTGCTCATGCTCGCGATGATGCTGCCGAGAACAGGGATCTTGAGCTCGTAGCGGTTCGACTGGGTCGCCTCGTCGGGAATGGCAATGATCACTTCGGCAGCAGGTTGCTCGTCATCCCAGCGCGCCTCGATCGCTGCGAATTTCGCGGGCTGATGCCGGTGCACGTAATCGCCGACCAGATGCCCGAACAGCAGCTGTACCGGCAGGAGCACAGCGGCGAGGAACAAGCCCATCCGGAGCATGATTCGGGCTTCGTCGCGGTAGATGTTTCGCAGCGTGTACCAGGCGCCCGTCGCGGCGACGCAGAATGCGCTGGTGAGGTAGGCCGCCAGCAGCATATGCATGAAGCGTACCATGGCGACCTGGTTGAAGATGATCTTCAGCCAATCGACGGGAACAAACATCCCGTTCTGCTCGACATAGCCGACTGGCACCTGCATCCAGCTGTTGTTGATCATGATCCAGAACGCCGACAGCGTCGTACCCAGCGCGACCATCGCCGCCGAAAACAGATAGAAACCGGGACGCACGCGATTGCGGCCGAACACCAGGATTCCGAAGAAGCTCGCCTCGAGCATGAAGGCGGTAAACGTCTCGTAGGAAAGCAGAGGCCCCTGGATCGGACCCGACATCCTGGAAAGCACGCTCCAGTTGGTGCCGAACTGGAAGCCCATGACCACGCCGGAGACGACGCCGAGACCGAATGCGATGCCGAAAATCTTCAGCCAGAACTCGAACAGCGTCTGATAGACCGGCTTGCCGGTGCGAAGCCGCAGCGCCTCCAGCACCGTCAGCCATGCGGCCAGGCCGATCGTGAAGGCCGGGAAAATGATGTGAAACGAGATCGTGAACCCGAACTGGATTCGCGATAGCAGCAGTGCCGTTTCGTCCATCGCAATTCTCCTCCGACACGTGGCCTGACTTTCAGAGTCAGCTCCACGCTAGTGGCGATTGGATGGATGCGCTTCCGGAATGGGATGCGGCTTTACGAATCCGCACGGAGGGACTGCATCAGCGGAAGCGAAGCGGGCGGCAGAGCCAGAGGGCCGACACCAGGAGAGAAATGGGGAAAATCAGGCTGATCGCACCGAGCCGTACCGTCAGGCCTCCGCCGACGATGGCGCCGAGCAGAAACATCAGGCAGACCGCGATCATCGTCCGCGCACCGTGAGCAGCCTCGCGATCGGCATTCGACGTCAATTGATCGATGGCACGAAGAAAATTTCCGGTCACCGTCACCGAGATGTATTTCCAGTGCTCAACCTGCCTGAAACTTGCCGTCTGGAGTGCAACACCAAACGATATCCCGGTGATTGCCAGCGGGCCCGGAAGACGGTGCATCAGCAACAGCGCCAACACGGCGGCGAGCGCGGCAATCTCGCCCACAAGACAAAGCAGCGGCGCCTTCGCACGGCTTGCCACCCAAGCGCCGGTCAAAAAAGCAAGGATTGGCGGTACATGGTGAGCCGCCTCGCGCCAATTGCCGACCGCGACATTCATCCCGAAGAAAACGACGTTGCCGGTCTGCGAGTTGGCAAATACCCCGCCAAGCGACAGCCAGGTGAAGGCGTCAAGAAAGCCGCCAGACATGGTTAGGACGCAGGCAACGGCGAGTGATTGCTCCGGCAGATCGACGCGGGCCGGCGCTCTGACAGCGAAATCGGGGGAAGCGGCTTCCATCGCCATCAGTGCGTCCCCGGAAATCAGCAGTCCGCGCGTTGCCGCACATTCGCCGGCAATATGACGCGATGCGGATGGGTAAAAACGCCGTATCCGTCATCGCGGGCGATCGCGAGCAGCGTGATGCCGGCCTCCTCCGCGGTCCGGATGGCGAGCGTGGTCGGCGCCGAAACAGCAATGACGACCGGAGCCCCGATCATCGCGGCCTTCTGCACCATTTCGACCGAGACACGGCTGGTGAGTAGCACCGCGCCTTCCGAGGCAGCCAGACCCGCATCGACGATCGCGCCGGCGAGCTTATCGAGCGCATTGTGCCGGCCAACGTCCTCGCGCACCGGACCGATCCCTCTGGACGGATGCCAGAAGGCCGCCGCATGCATGGATTTCGTTTGCATATTCAGGACCTGACGCTGCGGCAGCGACTGCATGGCGGCCAGCAAATCCCGTGCCTGGAACATCTCACGACTCGTGACGGCCAGCGGCGCCCGCCGGGCCTGTTCGAGACTTTCAATTCCACAAAGGCCGCAGCCGACCGGACCACTCATGGCGCGGCGTCGCGCCGCCAGCGAGGCTGCGTGATCGCCGCTTAGCCACATTCGGATCTCGACTCCGAGCTCACCGTGGATGACGTCGACACTCTCGATATCGCCGGCGCGCCGTACGATGCCCTCGGTGAGGGTGAAGCCGACGCCGAAATCCCTGAGGTCGGCGGGCGTTGCCATCATTACGGCTTGGGTCGATCCGTTGTAGCTCAGTGCCACGGCGGTCTCTTCGGCCACCAGCCGCGACGTTGCCGCTGCGCGGCCACCGCGCCAGGCGATTTCTTCGTGCCGAGTGAATGTCGATGGCGTCATGGCGTCACACCGCGGCCGGCTTGCCGGAATGGCGCGAGGCGCGCCCCTTGAGGCCCACGCCGAACGCGATCAACCCCAGCCCTGAAAGATCAGGTCGACCGTCAGCACTGCGCCGGGCAGCCACACACCGATCGCTAAGGGCATGGATCGCTGTTCCCAATGTCAGCCTCATGTGGGTTGCATCCGTCATTGTTCAGGTCCTTTCGATAGATTCCCGCGACATCATCGGCTTACGACCGCGGCTCTGGCGGGATTGCTCCGGCTGGTGACGCAGCCGAAAGCGACGGAAACTCAAGCGCAAAACTTGCGTGCGCACGACAGAGCGCCCTCACCCTTCAGCTTCGCGGGTGCGGTCCGGTTCGGCCGGCTTCATACAGGAACCAGACGCGCCGCTCGGTCTCGTCGATCCAATTCTCCAGCACGCTGGCGGTGGCGACATCCTCATACTCATCGCAGAGCTCGTGAACCCGGCGCATTTCGCGAACCAGCTGCTGATTGTCGCTGCGCAACTCCGCCAGCATGTCCTGCGGATCGACATAATCGGCGTCGTTGTCGAGAATGCGCTGCTCGCGCGCGATATGGCCGATCGAGCGCAACGTTGTCCCGCCGATCTTGCGCGCGCGCTCGGCGATCTCGTCCGTCATGGCGAAGATCTGGTCGGACTGTTCGTCCAGCAAAAGGTGGTAGTCGCGGAAATGCGGACCGGACATATGCCAGTGGAAATTCTTGGTCTTGATGTAGAGGGCGAACACATCGGCCAGAAGCGCTCTCAGGGCGGCGGGAATGTCCCGATTGGCGCCACTTTTCAGATCGGTCGGGCTTTGCAGATCGGCTTTGGTCATTTTCTTGTCCTTCAGTTCCGGGGGTTAAAATGATCTAGAGCCGTCCGCAGCAAAGGTCTTTCCGATTGGCACGGAGTCGGCCGGGTCAGGGTATCTCGCCATTCAGGCTGCTTCGGACTCATCGACCGAGGGCACGATCGTTTCGAAGACGTCCTTGCGCCGGAACTTTCGTCGCGCGACAAGAGCGTCCACAAGGCCTGCAACGGCCGTCTTACAGAGCGTCATCGCGAGTCGGCTGCATACGGCACCGGATACGGTGCCCGAACAGGCCATTCGGTAGGAGTTTCCCAGCACATGAGCAATCTCCAGCGCTGCCGCGATCTCCTGGTGCACGAGCACTGAGCGAATCCCGAGCAACGTCAAAATCCAGGCGTGAGTGCCCAAGCCGGTCATGACAGTCTCGCCTGCCGCGACGGCAGCGGCGTGAACTGCGCGAGCCAGGCACTCCTCCACTGATACGGTGTGTCGCCCGCGAAGCGCTTGAACACCGTGGTGAAGTGAGCCTGGGTCTGAAAGCCTACAGTCAAGGCGATTTCCACGAGGGGGACTTCGGCCTGCTTGAGCAATTCTTCGGCGCGCTCGATCCGACGCTTCAGGAGATATTCGTGGGGCCGCATGCCCATGGCGGCCCGGAACTGTGCGGCGAAGTGCATCCGACTGAGACCAGCGACGATAGCGAGGTCCTGCAATGTGATCTTTTCGGTGAGATTCTCGTCCACATATTGGACCACTCGCCTGAGGCGCCATTTCTGCAGCGACCTGACATTGCGGCCGGAACAAACTTCAGCCGTCGGCCCGGCACCGGACTGCCGGCTGAACTGCCGGGTCAGAATAGCGAGGCGCAGGGCATCTGCGCAGATGGCCGAGTTCGGACCGTGGGATGCTTCCGTGGCGGCCAACGCGTCCGAGAGGCGCTGCATGACGGGATCTTCGGACTTCGGCGCAACCATCGCCTCCGGCCCGCCGCACGCGTGGCTGAGGCGCTTTGCCGACACCTTGAAGCTGCTGCTGTTATCCTCAAGACCGTCATTCTCGGCCGTCACAGCCAGGGCAACATCGAGGTGTTCCAGGGAGATCGTGATCCCGTCACCGGCGAAGCGAGCAGGCAATCCTGAACGTCGAAACCCGCCATGGTCACCCGACAGGATGCCGGCCGAACTCAGGTCAATGACTTGATCGTTGGTGGATCGCACCGTTGTTAGCTGCAGCGACATTGTCGGTTCTCCTTGCCCTTTCGCAATCCGGTGGCGGGTCGGTTCGTCCGGATGCTGTGACGGGAAAGGTAGTCCAATCGCTCAAATGCTCTATTCTACGCGCGGTTAGAGCGTTAGATTGTCGGTGTGGCTGCGTCATACCTAGGTATGATCGCATCGAAACGCGGTATAATGTGTACTGGCGGGCGACCCAGGCGATGGGAAGGACGTCCTGAAGCCGCGTGAGCGACATTTGCGGCCATGTGCCGAATGATGAACTGACGGCATCAACCGACCGGAAATGACGACGATGTCTACGATGGTGACGACAACTTTTCGGCGCGGTTCTACCCATGAGCCGTAGCGGCTTGCGGTTCTCTTCCGCCATCCTTGCTTTTGTGGTGTTTCTGGTCGACGTCCTCACTCCGCTCGAGGGCGCTGTCGCTGTTCTGTACGTCATTGCGATCCTGCTGGCGGCAAAAACAACACACCGCGACGACATCGTGATCGCGGCGATAAGTTGCGCTTTCCTTACCGTGGCCGCCTATTTTCTGTCGCACGACCTGAGTTCGATCGGCTCGCCGGCCCTGCGCGCGCTTGTGAGTCTCTCAGCCATCGCTATCACGACGCTGCTCGCGCTACAGAACCAGGCGGCAACCAAGCGCCTGGCAGCGCAGGCCCGCCTGCTCAACCTTTCCCACGACATGATCTTCGTCCGCGACCAGCGCGGCATCATCTCGTTCTGGAATCGGGGGGCAGAAGAAACCTATGGCTGGTCTGCCGCAGAGGCGGTCGGGCGGGTAGCGGACGAACTGTTGCAGACCGTCTATCCCGCCTCCCGGGGTCTCATCGAAAGCACGCTGGTAGATGCCGGTCGATGGGAAGGCCGCGTCAAGCAACGAACAAGAGCGGGCGCCGTTCTTGCCATCGACGCACGATGGGCCCTGCAATACGACGAGCTCGGCAAACCGCGCGACGTACTTGAGACCCTCACAGACGTCACCGACCGCGAGGCGGCACATACCGCGCTGGTGCAGAGCGAGCAGCGCTACCGCCGGATGTTCGATGCAAGCCGTATCGGCGTCGCCGAAGAAGACTGGACCGGCGTCCGCTCGGCGCTTCAGGCCTTGAACGTGGACAAGACGGATCTCGGTGATTATCTCGAACGCAACCCCGACTTCGTCCGCAGCGCCAGGCCGCTGGCAAAGATAAAGGCCGCCAACCCGGCGCTCCAAAGGATGGTCGGCGCCGGGGACGCTTCCGCCTTTCTTGAAAGCATCGATAAGCTGTTGAGCGAGGGCGAGCGTACCTTCCCCGGCGCATTGGTGGCGTTTGCCAGCGGCGAGCCCTTCTACGAAGGCGAAACGGAGTTGGTTGGCCTCGACGGACGGCGGATACCGGTGCTTTTTACGATCACCTTCCCGGCGGAGCCCGATGGCGACCGCAACGTTCTCGCATTCGTCATCGACATCACCGAGCGCAAACATTCCCAGGATGCACTGCTGGCCGCACAGGCAGAACTGGCTCACGCGGCGCGCGTCGCCACCCTTGGCGAGCTCACGGCGTCAATCGCTCATGAGGTGAACCAGCCGTTGGCGGCGATCGTGACCAGCGGCGAAGCCGCCATGCGATGGTTGCGTCGCGATGTGCCGGAACTCGATGAAGTCGCCGCCTCCATCAACCGCGTCGTAAGCGAGGGCCGCCGCGCCAGCGAGATCGTCACCCGCATCAGGGCTTTCCTGAAGAAGCAGCCTGCCGAGCAAAACCTGCTGAGGATTACCGAGATCATCGCGGAAGCAGCAATGCTGGTCGAGCGCGAACTGTCGAAGGAAGATGTCACGCTGAAGATCGAAGCCAAACCGGACCTGCCGCCAATTCGCGGCGACCGCATTCAGCTGCAGCAGGTACTCGTCAACCTCATGGTCAATGCCGGCCAGGCCATGTCGCAACAAAGCGGCCCCCGCATCATCACGATGCGTGCCGACCTTGCGGACAACGCAAGCCTTGTTTTGACGGTGGAGGACACGGGTCCAGGCATTGAGTCCTCCGACGTGCCGCGGCTTTTTGAGCCATTTTTCACGACGAAACGCGGCGGTATGGGCATGGGACTTGCGATCTGCCTGACGACGATGGAAGCTCACGGCGGCCAGTTGACGGTGGAAAGCGTCCCGGGAGCCGGAGCCGCATTCCGCCTTACGATTCCCATTGCTCCACAGCAGAACACGCAATGACAGGATGATTACCGTGGTGACATCAGCGAAAAACCCTGTCGTCATGATCGTAGACGATGACGCGGCCATTCGCGCATCGCTCGACAGCCTCTTCCGCTCCATCGGTCTTGAAACGCGCTTGTTCAGTTCGCCCGCCGAACTGCTCGGCGGAGCGCTGCCGAACGGACCAGGCTGTATTGTGCTGGACATTCGGCTGCCCGGGGTGAGCGGGCTCGATCTGCAAGGGCAGCTGGCGCGGCAGGGCATTGAATTTCCCGTCATCTTCATGACGGGCCACGGCGACATTCCCATGTCGGTTCGGGCGATGAAGGCCGGCGCGGTGGATTTCCTCTCCAAACCGTTTCGCGACCAGGACATGCTGGATGCCGTGACGGTAGCGCTCGAACGCGACACGCAGCGCCGGAGCCAATCCGCGGCCAAGGAGGATCTTCGCGCGCGATATGAAACGCTAACGGCCCGGGAGCGCGAAGTGATGGGTCACGTGACGGCGGGCTTGATGAACAAGCAGGTGGCCGGCCTTATGGGACTGAGCGAGATCACGGTGAAGATCCATCGCGGCAATGTGATGCGCAAGATGGAGGTCCGTTCGCTCGCCGATCTCGTTCGGAAGGCCGAGGCCCTTGGCGTATCCCATCCTCGGGGTAATACGGAGCAAACTTGAGTATAATTTTGGCAAGGCGTCCGCGGGATCATAACAGGTGATCGGCCGCACCCGGGGACAATTCATTTCCCCGCCCGATCTGCGGTCAGGACGGAACTGATGGCCAATACCCCTGTAATTGCGATCGTGGATGACGACGAGGCCGTGCGCACTTCGCTGGCGAGCCTGGTGCGTTCTCTCGGCTACGAGGCATCCACCTACGAGTCCGGTGCCGACTTCCTGGATCGCCGAAGCGAAGATCCTTCCTGCATGATCGCCGACATTCAGATGCCCGTGATGACCGGCGATGAATTGCAGGCCAGGCTGATCGAGTCGGGCCGCAAATTCCCGATCATCTTCATGACCGCTTTTCCGACCGATACCGTTCGTCGGAGGGTATTGGCGGCGGGCGCCCATTGTTGTCTCAGCAAACCGACTAGCGGCGATGAGATCATCCGCTGTCTCGAAGAGGCCCTGGTGGGCCACGTGGCGCGATAGTCCAATCCAGTTGCAAGACTTTTCGGATAACCCGGCGTGCGTTCTTGTAAGCCGGATAGTGGACCGGAAATACTGACTACAGCGACAACTTCATAGTGCAATCGGTTCAAGAAATCGGCGCGGCGCTTCTCAGCGCGGCGGCAACGGACGATGCACCGATGCAAGTGAACGGCACCAACACGATTGAAACACGCCCGCTGGTCTTTGCCGGATTCTCAGTGAGCTCCTGGGCTTTCGCAATACGGGTCTGGCTTGCCTGCCTTCTGGCGCTCTATGCCAGCTTTTGGCTGCAGCTCGAGGTGCCGTCCTCAGCCGCCATCACGGTAGCCATCCTGGCCCTACCGACCCGTGGGCAAGGCCTGGAGAAAGCCGGTTTCCGGCTGTTTGCGACGGCGATCGGGGTTGCCGCATCAATCGCCATCGCGGGATTCTTTTCTCAAACCGGCGGCCTTCTCCTGGCGGTGCTGGGCGTCTGGGTCGGTCTGTGCGTCTACGCCGCCGGTATGTTGGACGGAAACCGCGCCTATGCCGCTGCGCTCTCATGCATCACCGTGGCGCTGATTGCGATCCAGCAGATCGACAGCCCGCAACAAGTGTTTCCGACCGGAGTGGCGCGCGGCGCAGCCTTGGTGATCGGCGTTCTCGCCGTCGCGTTCATCAACGATGTTCTGGCTGCGCCAGATTATCATCCGGTTGTGGCCAATCGCCTTGCAGTGCTGCACCGGCAGATCATGAGCTATGCCGAGTCCGTGCTTCGCGGCGAAACGACGTCCGTATCGGTCACGGCGAGCATGCTGAAAGAGGTCACTGCCTTACGCCCCGAGATCGCCAGCTTGCACACGGAATCAAGCAGCGGAACGGCACGAAGCACCGCCGCACGTTCTGCGATGGTGGATCTCGTCGCCACCCTGTTCCTCGCCCGCGCGCTTGCGATGTTGCCTGCCGCGGCGAGGCCGACCTCGGGCACCATCATTCAGGACGAGCACCGACCCGACTTGCTGGCGATGTGCCGAGGCCGGATTGAGAGCGAACTGCTTCGGAAAGACGCCGAGGTACGCGGTAGCCTCGATGCTCTGCGTAACGGCGCCCATCCCGCGGTCAGCCACCGTGCGCCGCTGTATCGTTGTCGCCGCATCGCCGCCGAAAATGGCGTTCGGGCGGCGATTTGTTTCACGTTGATTGCGGCACTGTTTGTGACAGCTGGATGGCCGACGACAGAGGTCGCTCTTTCGCTGGTCGCCGTCATTATCGGCCTGGGTACAACGGCCCCCGACCCGCGCAAGTTTACTGCCATTGCCATCCTCGCTACGCCGGTCTCGTGCCTGCTCGCCGGCATCCTAAGATATTTTGTCTTCAACGGTGTGTCCGAGTTTCCATTGCTGGCGATCGGCCTGGCGCCCGTCGTGATCGGCCTGGCCCTCCTGATCTCGCTGCCAAATCCCTTGTTGTCATCGCTCGGCAGGCTCTCGCTGGTCTTCACCCTGGCTATCCTCGCACCGACCAACCCCCAGAGCTACGATCCCAATGTCTTCCTGATCACCTGCACGCTGGCCTGCCTTGCCGCCATTCTAACATTTGCGGCCCAAATCCTGGTCCCACCGTTGTCGAGCAATCGCCGGCTCGAGCTGCTGCTCCGCGAGGCCCGCAGCGACCGAGGCGGACTTGGCGTGGCGCGGCACCGGCACCTGACGTCAGAAGAAGCTGCGTATCACGACGCCACGCGGGTCCAGCAGATCGCCGCAGCCGGCGGCGCCGATCAATCGGTCTTGGACGAAGCGATGCGTTGCTTCGACCGGTCTGTCGCCGTCAGGCGGTGCAACGCCGAACTGGACGACTTGCAGGACGGGCCGCTGGCAGAGGCGGCGGAGATCGCACGAGCCGCGCTCGCGCGACGAGATGCCGGCACGGTCCTGACCGCCGCCGCGGCGCTCCATGAAGCCGCCGCGCGACGCAGCCTTCCCGCGGATTCGGCTTGCGCCGCGCTCGTCCTGTCAGCCGTCGCCCTGTCGCCATCAGCGTCGGAATCAATCGGAAAGAGGCAATCATGACGCACACCTATTCGGAACTCATCATCGACGGCGTCCTCGTCGCGCCCATCGTGTCCTACGCGGCCATCGCGCTGTTGATGTTCTTCTTGTTACGCCCGCTGCTTCACTTCGCGGGATTTGGGAGACTCTTCAGTAATCCGTCTCTGGCCGAGCTGAGTCTCTACGTCACGATGTTTGGACTGCTCACACTGTTTTTCTAGGGGAAGCATCATGGAAATCGTTCTGCAACGAAACCTATCCACGTCGTGCGAGGAGCCGCAAGACCGCGCGAATAACAACGACTACCGATCAGTCCCTGTGGAACCAATGGCGCGCGAGACCATCGATCGCCTGCCGCTCGACGAAGAGCCTCGGGTGCGGGAGGTGCCACCTCCGCCGTCGGAGCGCCATGCAATCCGGCGATTCGCCGTCGTAGCGGGCAAGTATCTTTCGACGATCGCCATCGCTCTGGTCGCCATCCTGATTTCGCTTCTGACCTGGCAACATTACGTAAGTTCGCCCTGGACGCGGAACGGCAGCGTTCGTGTCCAGGTCGCCAATATTGCGCCGCAGGTGCCGGGCAAGATCGTCGAACTTCGGGTGGCCGACAACCAGTTCGTCCACAAGGGCGAGCTCCTCTACATGATCGATCCCTTCGACTTCGAGGTCGCCGTTCGCGTCGGCAAGGCGCAACTCGACCAGCGGGCCGCCGACTACGAAGTCAAGCAGGCCGAGTCGACACGGCGCCAGCATCTGTCGGACCTGGCGACGACGCCGGAACAGCAGCAGATCTTTGCCGGCGCCGCGGTACAGGCGAAAGCGGCCTATGAGGCGGCCGCGCACCAGCTTGCCCAGGCCGAGTTGAACCTCAAACGCACCAGTGTCGTCAGCCCGGTCGACGGCTATGTCACCAACCTTCTGCTGCGGGTCGGCGACTACGCGGCGACGGCGGTTGCGAACATTTCCGTCATCGACTCCGATAGTTTCTGGATCGATGGCTATTTCGAGGAGACGAAAATGGGACGCGTATGCGTCGGCGACCGTGCCGAGGCCCAGCTGATGGGATATGCCCAGCCGATCCTCGGACATGTGAAGAGCGTTACCCGCGGTGTCAGCGTGTCGAATGCAGCGGCGGGCACCCAGGGACTGCCCAACGTCGACCCGATCTACACCTGGGTTCGCCTTGCGCAACGTGTTCCCGTGCGTCTTGCCATCGACACGGTACCCGCCGGCGTTCCGCTCGTCTCAGGCATGACGGCGACGGTGACGATCCGGCAACCGGCCACAAGCGATCGCGGGACGTGGTCTGATCTCGTACGTGCGCGCGTGGTGGACCCGATATCAGAACTGTTCGGCGCCAGCAGCACACCGCGTCCGAACTGCCTGCAGGACGCATCCCGGGATAGAGGCGAACCGCAACGTATCCCCTATTCAACGGAGCCTGCGGCTCCTCCGCCAGCAGCAGCGGTGCCCGGCCTCACTCCGGGGATCGACACCGCTCCGCGCAACCATTGATCACGGCGACCGCCTGCGGCCTTGCCAGGGCCGCAGGCGGTCGCACGTATTCACCTCGTACGTCGCACCTTCGCGGTGAGAGAGATTGTCGTCGGCCGACGGCACAGATCGTGCGAACGGAAAAGGCGCATGGTTCTGCGAAATACTCCGAGGGCTCGATCTGCGATGATCCAGCCGTAAGCGACTGGGACCACGGCTCGAGCCTTCCCCTCC
>Ga0247777_1000382_pt1 | contig 12261 bp, 11 predicted proteins | sample UWRJL154409C5_FD_179937 | JGI IMG/M metagenome (GOLD analysis project Ga0247777, IMG submission 179937) | Plant litter microbial communities from Arlington Agricultural Research Station in Wisconsin, United States - UWRJ-L154-409C-5 | ecosystem: Environmental > Terrestrial > Plant litter >...
ACGCTGCCAGCCGACATGGCCGCCCTCGTTGGCCGAGACGACGCCAGCGCCGAACGTCAGCGCGAGAACGGTGGCGTAGAGGCTAATGCGCATGGTAGGTCACTCTTTCCGGAACCGGGCCATTGCCGTCGGCCTTGGACACGAACGGCAGCAGGATGAAGAACGCGAAGTACAGCGCGGTGAAGATGCGGGCCAGCATCACGTACAGGCCTTCGGCGGGCTTCAGGCCCAGCCACATCAGCACCAGGAACGTGACGAAGAACATGCCCAGCAGCAGCTTCGACAGCACACCGCGATAACGGATCGACTTGTTCTGCGCGCGGTCGAGCCACGGCACGAACAGGAACGCCGCGACCGAGATCGCCATCAGCAGCGCGCCGATCTTCTGGTCGGGCACCGCGCGCAAGATCGCGTAGTAAGGCGTGAAGTACCACACCGGCGCGATGTGCTCGGGCGTCGACACCGGGTTGGCCGGCTCGAAGTTCGGCGACTCCATGAACAGGCCGAAGAACGTCGGCATGAAGAACACCACGATGGCGAACACCGTGAGGAACAGGCCGACGCCGACGATGTCCTTGAGCGTGTAGTAAGGATGGAACGGGATGCCGTCGAGGGGCTTGCCATCGGGACCGAGCTTGGCCTTGATCTCGATGCCGTCCGGGTTGTTCGAACCCACCTGGCGCAGCGCCACGAGGTGCAGTACGACCAGCAGCGCGATGATGAACGGCAGAGCGACCACGTGCAGCGAGAAGAAGCGCGTCAGCGTGGCATCGCCGATGCCGTAGTCGCCGCGGATCCACTCGACCAGGTCCGGGCCGATGCCGGGAATCGTGCCGAACAGGTTGATGATCACCTGCGCTCCCCAGTACGACATGTTGCCGTTTGGCAGCACGTAGCCCATGAAGGCCTCGGCCATCAGCGCGAGATAGATGAGCATGCCGATGACCCACAGCAGCTCGCGCGGCGCCTTGTAGCTGCCGTAGAGGAACGCGCGTGCCATGTGCAGGTACACGACGATGAAGAAGAACGACGCGCCGACCGCGTGCATGGGCTGGATCAACCACATGTACGGCACTTCGCGCACCATGTACTGCACCGAGTTCCAGGCCGTGGTCTCGCCCGGCTTGAAGTGCATGGTGACGAAGATGCCCGTCACGATCTGCATGACGAACACCAGCAACGCCAGCGAACCGAAGAAGTACCAGACGTTGAAGTTCTTCGGCGCGTAGTAGCCGGTGAGCTGGTCTTCGATGAATTGATCGACCGGCAGGCGCTTGTTGAACCAGGCGCGAAAGCCGCCCTTGCCTTCAATGACCGCGGACATCAGGCCGCTCCTTTTTCGCCAGCGGGATCGACGCCGATCACCAGCTTGGAGTCGCTCGGGAATGAATACGGCGGAATCTTCAGGTTCACCGACGCCGGCGAACCCTTGAACACGCGACCCGAGAGGTCGAACTTCGAACCATGGCAGGGGCAGAAGAAGCCACCCGGCCAGTTCGCCATGACGGAAGCGTCGTTCGGCGTGAAGCGCGACTTCGGCAAACACCCCAGGTGGGTGCAGGTGCCGATGAGGACGAGAACGTCCGGCCGCAGCGCGCGCTGCGCATTCTTGGCATAGGCGGGCTGGTCCGAATCTTTCGACTCCGGATCCTTGAGCTCACCGTTGTGGTTCGGCAGCAATGCCAGCATTTCCGGCGTGCGCTTGACCACGTAGATCTGCTGCTTGCGCCAGAAGAAGGTGGCCATCTGCCCGGCCTCGATCCGCGAGAGATCGATTTCGGTGGGCAGGCCGGCGGCGCGCGCGCTTTCGGACGGCTTCCACGAGGCCACGAAGGGCACCGCGGTCAGGACCGCGCCGACGGCGCCGGTACCGGCGGTGGCAGCTATCAAAAACTTGCGCCGACTCTCGTCGACTTCCGGGACGGCATCGTCGGCCGTGTGATCGTTCATTAGGTCCTCAGCGTCGTTCATTCTTCCCGCTGCGGGACCGCGGGAGGCGGCGCATTATACACATGCGGATCAGCGCTAAGGCCTTCGCCGGACGAGGAATATCCGATCCATGTCGACCCGACCGATCCTGAAAATCCTGACCTTCATCTCCGCCTCGGCGATCGTCGGTCTCGCGGCCGCATTCATCGCTGTTGTGGTACGCCCGGAGCTGGTCGCACGGCGCCAGCCCGCCCAGGCCGCGCCCGCGCCGGCGGCACAGCCCGCGCCCACCCCGCCCGCCAGCACCACGCCAACGGTGAACCCGTCCGCCGCCCAGGCCCCCGCGCGTACCGTGAACTCTTACGCCGAAGCCGTGGAGCGCGCCGCCCCCGCCGTGGTCAACATTTATACGGCGCGCATCGTCAAGGAACAGCTGCGCCCCAATCCCATCGAGGAGTTGTTTGGTGAAGTCCGGCCGCGAGTGAGGCAGCGTCTCGAGCAGAGCCTGGGTTCCGGGGTGATCGTCGACGAGGAAGGGCACGTCATCACCAACCACCACGTGATCGACAAGGCCGACGTGATCCGTGCGCAGCTGGCCGACGGCCGCATCGCGGACGCCAAGATCGTGGGCCGCGATCCGGACACCGACCTCGCGGTGTTGCAACTCGATCTCAAGAAGAACATCCCCGTCATGCCGCTGGGGCACTCCGACCGCCTGCGCGTCGGCGACATCGTGCTGGCCATCGGCAACCCGGTCGGGCTGTCGCAGACCGTCACGCAGGGCATCGTCAGCGCCACGGGGCGGGCGCAGCTCGGCGTGGCCACGTACGAGAACTTCATCCAGACCGATGCGCCCATCAACGTGGGCAATTCCGGCGGCGCGCTGATCAATACCAATGGCGAGCTGATCGGCATCAACACCGCGGTGCTGGCGAAAAACCTCGGGGTGGAGGGAATCGGCTTCGCGATCCCGGTGAACCTGGTGCGCGGCGTGATGAGCGAAATCCTCACCAAGGGCCGCGTGGTGCGCGGCTGGATCGGCATCGTGCCCATCGACGCCGACGACATGTTCGCGCGCCGCAACGAACTCGCCCAGGCGGGCGTGGTGGTCTACAACATGTACATCAACAGTCCGGCCACCGACGCCGGCATCCAGCTGCGCGACATCATCCTGACGGTCAACGGCGCCAAGGTGCAGACCGCGCAGGACACGCTGACGCGCATCGCCAACGTCAAGCCGGGCCGGAAGGTGGAAATCACCGGCATACGCGGCAGCGCGCCGTTCTCGTCCGAGGTCACGGTCAGCGAACGACCGCGGGCGCCGTAGGCGCCAGTCTAACTAACGAAGAAAGCCCGCTTACTGCAGGCAGACGACGACGTTCGCCGCGTAGCTGCGCCAGTTGATCGGGATCACGAAGGAGCGTCCCGTGGTCGCGGCCGCGGTGGCGGCGTTGGTGCGATCGCAGATGGTCGGCGTGCTGATGATGAAGTTGCGGCCGAAATCCCGGCGCGCGTTGCCCGAAATCGTGTTGGCCACTTCGCCCACCAGGTCGCGCACGTTCTGCTCGCCGGTGTCGGTCTCGTTCATGCACATCAGCATGACGGACAACATGCCGCGCGGCGCGGTGAAGTACACCTTGCCTTCGCGGTTGCCGGAGATGCCGATGACGCCGGCGTAGTCCTGGACCACCGCCGACTTGTCGATGCAGAGATACGGAGAACCCACCGTCGCGGCATGTCCCGTGGCGGTTTCGAAGAAGTGCACGGTGCCCTGCACGAAGGTTCGAACTTCTTCAGCGTCCAACATTTACATTACTCCCCAATCAACTCGGCGAGAGCTTCATTGAGCTGGTCGTCCGTAAAAGGCTTGCACAGAAAACCGTTCGCGCCCTTCTCGATGGCTTCGACCGCGGTGGCTTTGTCAGCCAGCGCGGACACCACGAGTATAAGCACATCGGGCTTGATCTTGATGACATGTTCTACGCACTCGATGCCGTCCATCTCGGGCATGGTCAGGTCGAGCGTCATGACGTCGGGCATCAGCTGCTTGAACTTGGTGACGGCGTCGAGTCCGTTCACCGCGGTACCGACCACTTCGAGCTGGTCGTTCTGCTGTGAACGTTCGATGCGACGCCGCATCACGTTCGAGTCGTCGACGATCATCATGCGCAACGGTTGTTTCGGTTTGGGCACGGCACTCATGATCTGAAACTCTCCTCCCTAGACCTTAGGCCGCCACAACGCCGGCCGCGCTCTGCTGAGCGGGGAACGACAGGGACAGCTTCATGTTCTTGCCGATTTCGGAATTCAGCGAAATCCGGCCTCCGAGACGGGCGGCGATCTCCGCGATGACGTCCATGCCCACACCGCGACCGGCGTCCTTGGTGACGTCCTTGGCCGTGGAGAAGCCGGAGCGGAACACCAGCATCATCGCTTCCTGGTCGGACAGCGCGGTGGCGTCCGACTGCGAGATGATGCCCTTGGCAACCGCGGTCTTGCGCAGCTTGTCGGGCGTCAGACCGCGACCGTCGTCCTCGCACATCATGCGGAACGCACGACCACCGTCGGTCATCTCGAAGTTGATGCGGATGTGACCCTCGGGCGACTTGCCCGCGGCCTGGCGCTCGGTCGGCGATTCGATGCCGTGCACCACCGCATTGCGGATCAGCTGGATCAGCACGTCCTTGACCGGGCGGCGATACGCCTCCGGCACCTGGTCATGACCGCGGCAGCTGACCTGGACCTTCTTGCCCTGGTCATTCGCGATGCGGTCGGCCAGCTGCTGCGCCGACGCGACGAAACCTTCGCGCGCCGAACGCTGCAGGGTCGCCTCGGCGGCCTCTTCGGTGAGCTTCGGCGCACGCGTGGTGCTGTCGCCGGTGCTGGCCGCGGCGGCGTGACCACCGGCAGTGGCTTGCTGCTGGTGCTTGCCGAAGCTGTCGCGGAAGCTGGCCAGTTTCGTGACCATGTCGCGCACCGACTGCGAGTGCGACACGAGGTCATCGAACTTGGTGAGCAGCGGCAGGAAGTCGTCGCCGGTGAGATCGGTACGCTCGCGCAGCGCGGCGAGATCGTTCTCGAGCGCGTGGGCGCGGGCTTCCATCGAGCCCAGGCCGATGGCCGCGGCTTCACCCTTGATGCTGTGGATCTGGCGGAACAACCCGTCGATCTTGCGGCGGAACGTGGCGCTGTCACGCGCCGGATCGCGCAGCGTGGCATTGATCATCTTGAACGCCACGTCCGAATCGTCGAGGAACGAGCTGAGCTGCGTCGGATCGACGTGCAGGATCGAGAGGAACGCGTCCATCTGCGTCTGCGCCGAGTCCTGCGCGCCCTTGAGCTGCGCGGCCAGGGCGACGCGCGCCGTGACGTCGGCCACGGCCACCAGCACGTGCGTGATCGCGCCGTCGCGACGCACGCGGTGGAAGTTGAACTCGAGGTAGCGCGTTTCCGCGTCCTTGCTGCCCTTCTCGCCGACCAGCAGTTCCACTTCGTTGAGCGGGTTGATCGAGCGGATCAGATTTTCCTTGGTGCGCTCGCTCCACAACACCTTGACGAACTTGGTGGCGATGGCGAGCGTCTTCGGCGTCACCAGGTCGCGCAGCAGGTCTTCGAAGGTGATGCCAGCGACCGACTCGCGCTGGAACAGCTGCGCGGTCGCGTCCGAGTGAATGGTTCCGATCTTCAGGTCGCCGTCGAGCAGGAACAGACCTTCGCGCACGGTGGAGAGGATGTCTTCCGTCTGCTGGCGCGCGGCGGCGGCCGCGGCCGCCTGCTTACCACGGGCGAGCGAGAGGTAACCGACCAGCGCCGCGAGTGCGCCAGCCAGGCCCACGCCGATGAGCACCACGGTGCGCAGCGCGGTCGCCAGCGAGTCCGAAGAGCTCTGCAGGCCGGTGATGATCTGCACCAGGTTCTTTTCGAGGGCCGGCGTATAGGCACGAGCCTGCGTCACGGCGTTCGTGACCTGGCGCTGCAGTTCGCGGCCGTCCATGTTCAGCTGCGTGCCTTCACGCTCGCTGTCCGAGTACGGGATCGAGGTGAAGTTGGCCACCGGGTCGAGCGCGGGCTTGTACTTCTTCCAAGCCGCGGTCATTTCCTTGATGGTTTTCTGCACGTCGTCGTCGGAGCCAAAGCCGCCGATGGAGACGCTCTCGTCTCCCGACTGCAGCTTGCGGGTCTCGCCGTCGAACTGGACCGTGGCACGCTTCAGCTGCTCGATCGAGTCACGCACGAAGCCGCGGGCGCGCAGGCGATCCTGGATCGAGTTGAGCGCCGCTTGCATGCGCGACGGCTGCTGTTGCAGTTCGCCAATGGCGCGAACCGCGGTGTTGTTTTCCACCAGGCGGCCGGCGAAGTACCAGGCGGGCGCGAGCACGCCGACCAGGAACGCCAGGGCCAGGATACCCACCGCCACCCACACGGCGCGCGCGCCTTGCATGCGGGATGCAATCTTTTTACCGGGCTGTTGCTTGCTCTTGCTCACTTCTATATCCCTCCATCACTCCGGCTTGAAGACGATGCGCTGGACCGCGAGGCGCGAGTCAGTCGCTTCGAACTCTTCGAACCGGGCACCTTCCATCGCCTCGACGGCGGCCGCGTCAAACACGCCGGCGGGTTCGCTCGACAGCACGCGTACGCGTTCCGTCTTGCCACCAGGCGTCACGTAGAACTCCACGCGCACCCAGCCTTCGACACCTTTGGCCGACGACGGGTACTTCGGACGCGGCGGACGCGTCATCTTCAGAGGCGGTAACTTGGGCGCGGCGGCGGCCGTCGCGGCGGCCTGCTGCGCGTTGGCGAGCGCACTGCGCAGGTCACCGAGATCCGCATCGCCACCGAGACTCTCGGCAGCGTCCAGGAATGCCGCGGCTTCGGCCGGCTTGTTGGCCGAGATGCGCGCGCGGGCTTCGGACACCAGGCGCGAACGCACATCGCGCACCACCTGCGTGGTGACCGGGTTGCGCACGTCCAGCAGTCGCAGGCGCTCGGCGTTCGAGACGGCCGAATCGTTTGCCGGCGCGAGCAGCTGGCCCGCGGCCAGGCGATCCTGCGCCGCTTTCGCGTAGCGGGCGATGTCATCGTTGGTGCGCTGCTGCTTCTGCGCGGCGGCGGTGATGTCCCGCTGCGCGGCGTTCAGCGTGGCAGCCGAGACACCGTTCTCCTTCGCGGCGGCCAGGTTGGCCGCGACGGCGTTCTGGTCACCTCGCGCGGCCGCATCGCGGGCCGCGGCCAGCAGGCGCTGGTTGAGATCGGAGTTCAGGCGCGACACCAGCTCCGCGGAAGCACCGGCTTCACGCAGCGACTGGATCGCGTCCTTGGCGGACTCGTCGTTCGGGGTCACGAGGCGGCCACCGGCCAGGCGCGCTTCGGCGCTGGCCACGAGGCGCGAGATCGTCACCGAGCGGCGCTTGCCGTCGAGTTCCTTGGAGAGCTGCGCGATCTGCGCCGGCGGCAGCAGCGCATCCTTCTGCGCGGCATCCAGCAGCGTCTGCGCGCGATCGAAGTTCTGCGCGGCGAGCGTCGCCTGGATCTGCGCGAGCGCGGTCTGGGCACGCATCGAGTCGAGACGCGCGTCGACTTCGGCCAGGCGCGGATCGTTCTGGTCGATGCTGCGCGCGGCTTCGAGCTCGGCCAGCGCGTTGTCGAAACGGCGCTCGTCGAGCGCGGTGCGGGCGCGGGCGATCAGCAGGCCGCCGAGGCGCTTCAGGCCTTCGGTGGCTTCCGCGTTCTGGTGATCGAGCACCAGCACCTGGCGGAAATATTCGAGCGCATTGTTCTTGGCGGGTTCGATGTAGCGGCGCTCGTCCATGGCGAGGCGCGCTTTCTCGAGCACTTCGTCGAGCGACGCGACGGGCTGGGCACCCTTCGCGGCCGGAGCGGCACCGGCGGCCGGGGCAGCTGCCTCGGACTCCGTGGCTTCGGCGGACTCGGCGGGCTGCGACGAGCCCTTCGTGAAATACCAGCCGGCACCCGCGAGCGCGAGCACGCCGACCACGGCACCGATGATCAGGCCCATCGGCTTGCCGGATTTTTCTTCGCCACCGCTGCTGCCGCTCGATGGCGCGGTCACCGCGCTCAGGGCATCGGCCGTGGAAGAGATGCGCGCGGCGTCGCTGACGGCGCGCATGATCGCGGCCTGCTCCACCGGAGCATCAATCAGCGCCTGGATCGAACCTTCGAGCATCAGCTGATCGACCATGCCCGCGGAGGCATTGTCACGGATCGCGATGACGACGGGGTTGTGAGGACTGGCCGAGATCGGCGCGAAGTCCTCGGGGCTGAGCCCGCGCAGGTCGGCGATCAGGATGGTGCGAGTGCCGGGCTTCAGCAGCGCGGCGGCCGACTGGAGGCTGTCGGCGTGGCGCATGGCCACGGTCGACTCCAGCATGGGTCCGAGCTGCGCCCAGAGGTCCAGGTCCGGCGTCGCGATGACGGCGGTCGGTTTCTTCGACTTGAAGGAGCCGGGTCCGGGATTACCCCGGGCAGCGGTTTCGGTGTGCGCAGCGGCGCCAAATTCACGTGCTTGCATGGAGCCCTCGACCTCTCAATCGAACTGGTTTTGTCTCGACACGGTCCTCTCGGGACAGGGCTGTTTGGCCCGTCTCCGGTGGACGACAGTGGGGGACAGTATTAAGTCAGGGCTTTGCCGGCGAACGGTTATGCGTCACATCCGGACAAGCAGATTTCTGCGGGAAAGCCGGGACCGCGACCTGGATCACAAATGGTGCACCGGCCGAAGAATGGGGGCAGCCCCCGTTTCCCAGCAAAAGGGGTCAGCCCTACGAATGAAGGCTTTTTTTCCGCCTCCAGCACACCGAGGGCTGACCCCTTTTGCTGGGAAATGGGGGCTGCCCCCATACAACTAGTTGGGCACTCGGCGGATCTGCGCCCCAATCTGAGCCAGCTTTTCTTCGAGCGCTTCGTAGCCGCGGTCGATGTGGTAGATGCGCTCGATCTCGGTCCGGCCCTCGGCCACGAGGCCGGCCAGTACCAGGCTGGCCGAGGCACGCAGGTCGGTGGCCATGACCGGCGCGCCATTGAGTTTCGGCACGCCTCTGATGATGGCGGTATTGCCCTCGAGGCGGATTTCCGCGCCGAGGCGCCGCATCTCCAGCATGTGCATGAAGCGGTTTTCGAAAATGGTTTCGACGATGGTGCCCACACCCTCGGCGACCGTGTTGAGCGCCGCGAACTGTGCCTGCATGTCGGTGGGAAACGCCGGGTATGGCGCGGTGCGGATGTCGACCGACTTGGGGCGCTTGCCCTTCATGTCGACTTCTATCCAGTTCGGCCCGATGCCCACCTTGGCGCCGGCCTCACGCAGCTTCGCGGTGACCGCGTCGAGATGTTCGGGCTCGACGTTCTTGGCACGCACCAGGCCCGAGGTGATCGCGCCGGCGACCAGATACGTGCCGGCCTCGATGCGATCGGGCTGCACTTCGTAACTCGTGGCGCGCAGTTTCTCCACGCCCTGGATGACGATCTTGTCGGTGCCCGCGCCCTGGATTTTCGCGCCCATGGCGATCAGGAATTTGGCGAGGTCCACGACCTCGGGTTCGCGCGCGGCATTTTCGATGATGGTTTCGCCGTCGGCCAGCGTCGCCGCCATCATGAGGTTCTCGGTGCCCGTGACGGTGACCGTCTCGAGGTTGAGCCGCGCGCCCTTCAAGCGGCCCGCGCGCGCGCGGATGTAGCCGCCGTCGATCTGGATGTCGGCGCCCATGGCCTGCAGGCCCGCGACGTGGATGTTCACCGGCCGCGCGCCGATGGCGCAGCCGCCCGGCAGTGACACGTCGGCCTTGCCGAAGCGCGCCAGCAGCGGGCCGAGCACCAGGATCGAGGCGCGCATGGTCTTCACCAGCTCGTACGGCGCGAAACATTCGCGCGTGGTGGTGGGATCGATCTCGATGCGCATCTTCTCGTCGATGGTCACCGACACGCCCATCCGGCCTAACAACTCGATCATCGTGGTGACGTCCTGCAGGTGCGGGACGTTGCGGATGGTGACCGGCCCGTCGGCCAGCAGCGCGCCGGCGACGATCGGCAGCGTGGCATTCTTCGCGCCCGAGATGCGCACCTCCCCTTCCAGGGGAATCCCACCGTTGATCTGTAGCTTGTCCACTCGCGCGATCCCGCCGAACTGAAAGGGTCGCTAGTGTAGTGGTTTGAGGCGGCGGCTGCGTATCCGAGCCGGCCCTAGCGGCCCCGCCCGGCGAGTTCTTCCGGGGTCAATGCCTCGATCGAGAGGGCGTGGATCTCGCGCCCGACCAGCGAACCCAGCGTCTTGTAGACCATCTGGTGCCGTGCGATGGGCCGGAGGCCGGCGAACTGGCTGGCGACGATCCGCGAGGCGAAATGGGTGTTGTCGTCCGACTCGACCTGCACGGTAGCGCCCGGCAATCCTGCACGGATCATCTCCGCGATACGTTCGGGGGTCATGGGGCCTGTGTTCATGGCGCGATATTAAGGTCATGCGCGTTATCATTCCCGCATGAATGCGCAGCTCAAGCCCGACCCCGCCTCGCTGATCGCCGCGGGGCGGCGCGCCATCGAGATCGAAGGCCGCGCATTGACGAGCCTCATCCCCCGCCTCGATCACGGTTTCGCCCAGGCCTGCGAGATCTGCCTGCAGTGCAAGGGCCGGGTCATCGTGACCGGCATGGGAAAGTCCGGCCACATCGCCGGCAAGATCGCCGCGACGCTGGCGTCCACCGGGACACCGTCCTTCTTCATGCACGCCGCGGAGGCCAGCCACGGCGACATCGGCATGATCACGCGCGAGGACGTGCTGCTGGCGCTCTCCAACTCCGGCGAGACCGACGAAGTCCTGCTGCTCATCCCGCACGTGTCGCGACTCGGCGTTCCGCTGATCGCGGTCACCGGCAATCCGAAATCCTCGCTGGCGCGCGCGGCCCGCGTGCACCTCGACGTGAGCGTGGCCGAGGAAGCCTGCCCGCTCAACCTGGCGCCCACCGCCAGCACCACGGTGACGCTGGCGCTGGGCGACGCGCTCGCGGTGGCGATGCTCGAGGCGCGCGGTTTCACGCCCGACGATTTCGCGCGCTCGCATCCCGGCGGCACGCTCGGCCGCAAGCTGCTGCTGCACGTCTCCGACGTCATGCGCACCGGCGACGCGCTGCCGCTAGTTAGCCCGTCGGCGTTGCTGGCCGAGGGCCTGGTGGTCATGTCGAAGAAGGGTCTCGGCATATGCGTCATCGTGGATGGCGGCCGCATGCTCGGCGTGTTCACCGACGGCGACCTGCGGCGCGTGCTCGGCCGGCAGGCGGACGTGCACCGCATCACCATGCGCGAGGTCATGAACTCGCCGGGCAAATCGGTCAAGGCCCAGGAGCTCGCGGCAGAGGCCGCGCACCTCATGGAGAAATTCAAGATCACCGCGTTGCCGGTGGTCGACGACGCCGGCACGCTGGTCGGCGCGCTCAACGTGCACGACCTGCTGCGCGCCGGGGTGTTGTGACGGATCTCGCGGCCTTCCTGCCGGCGCTGCGGCGCGTGCGCCTGCTGGTGCTGGACGTCGACGGCGTGCTCACCGATGGCCGGCTGTACTACGGCGCGCGCGGCGAATCGCTCAAGGTCTTCAACGTGAAGGACGGCCACGGCATCAAGCAGGTGGCCGCCGCCGGCATCACCGTGGCCATCATCTCGGGACGCAAGTCCCCCATCGTCACGCGCCGTGCGCGGGAGCTCGGCATCCGCCATGTCGCGCAAGGCGTGACCGACAAGCTCGCGGCACTCCAAAAGCTGGTGAAGTCCCAGTCGGTGGCGCTCGAACATTGCGCCTGCGTCGGCGACGACACGCCCGACGCCCCCATGCTGAACGCCGCCGGCCTGGCCATCGCCGTGGCGGACGCGCATCCCGATGCGCGCGCGGTGGCCGACCTGCTGACCACGCGCGCCGGCGGCCAGGGCGCGGTGCGCGAGGTGTGCGACTGGCTGATCGAAGCCAGGCGGCTGCGCGCATGAGGTCCTGGTCGCGACCGCTCGGTTACGTGCTGGCGATCGCGCTGGTGGGTGGCGCCTATTTCATCGGCATCGGCCGCCGCGACGACAATGGCGCGGACAATGCCTCGCTCCAGGCCCCGGACCCCGGATACGCCGCGCGTGACGCCGAGGTCATCGAAACCGGCTACGACGGGCGCGAGCGCTATCGGCTGAACGCCCGTGTGATCCGGCAACAGAGCGACGGCGGCGTCATCGACCTCGAGCAGCTGGAGATGAACTACCACCCGGGCGCGCAGGCGGCGCTGCCCGGCGACCGCCCCGCGGCCCCGACGGTCGCCGGCGAAACCTGGCACCTGACCTCGGATC
>Ga0247777_1000383_pt1 | contig 12255 bp, 9 predicted proteins | sample UWRJL154409C5_FD_179937 | JGI IMG/M metagenome (GOLD analysis project Ga0247777, IMG submission 179937) | Plant litter microbial communities from Arlington Agricultural Research Station in Wisconsin, United States - UWRJ-L154-409C-5 | ecosystem: Environmental > Terrestrial > Plant litter >...
CGAGAGTGCCAGCTGCGAGAAGCCGAAGATGCTCGACGCGACACCCGTGTAATTCGGAGCAAGACGTATGCCATGGGCGATGAGGTTCGGCAGCGCCAGGCCCTGGCCGAAAGAGAACATCATCATCGGCATGAACACCGCGAGCGGGTGCGTGAATCCCAGCAAGACCAGCGCGAGCGCGGTGAAGGTGCCCAGCAACTGCCACCACAGGCCGGCATGGGTTTGCCGGACGACGTCATGGTGTCCGCCGGAGCGCGATACCAGCAGGTTGCCGATGAAGAAGCCGGTGGCGAGGAACAGGTAGTAGAGACCGAAATTGTGCGTCGAGCCGGTTACCCGCACGAATACGTAAGGCGTCAACGAGACGAACACGAAGAACAGCGCATACATCAGCGCGGCCTGCGCCACGTAGCCCATGAAAATCGGACGCGCGATCAGCGCACGCGATTCCCGCCAGAGAATGTCGAAGCCGCGGGCGTCGGTGTTGCGCACCCGCGTTTCCGGCAACCACAGCAGGCAGGCTGCCGCGATGCCGGCCGCGGCCAGGGTCAGTCCCAGGAACATGGAGCGCCACCCGGCGAAGCGCGTGACCACTTCGCCGGCGAACGGCGCCAGCGCCGTACCCAGGACCAGCGCCATGGTCAGGATGGCGTACATGCGCGCCAGCTCCCGCTCCTCGAAAAGATCGCCGACGCTGGCACGCGAGACCGTGATTCCGAATCCGCCGGCGGCCCCCTGCAGGATCCGAGCCGCCACGAACCAGCCCATCGAGGGCGCGAAGAAACACAACAGCGCGGCCAATCCCGACGTTGCCACGCCGCCGATCAACACGGGTCGGCGGCCGAAGCGGTCGGCAAGCGGTCCCGACAGCAACACGCCGACCGCGAACGAAACCAGGTAGGTGGTGACGGTGAGCTGCGCGGTGCCCGGTGCCACGCGGTACCAGGTGCCGATCTGCGGCAATGCCGGCAGGAACAGGTAATTGCCGACGGTGCCGATGGCGCTGCAGGCTGCCAGTAACGGAATCAGCCTGCGCGCGCGCACCTGCATCGGCGGATCAGATTCCGCCGACGCAGACGTATTTGAGCTCGGTGAACTCGAGGATTCCGTACTTGCTGCCCTCGCGGCCCGTGCCGCTTTCCTTCATGCCGCCGAACGGCGCGACCTCCGTGGAGATCAGCCCGGTGTTCAGCCCGACGATGCCGTATTCCAGCGCCTCGGTGACGCGCCAGGAGCGCGCCAGGTCGCGAGTGTATAGATAGGCCGCGAGGCCGAACTCGGTGTCGTTCGCGAGCTTCACCGCTGCTTCGTCCGTGTCGACCTTGAAGAGCGGCGCCACCGGGCCGAAGGTTTCTTCGCGCGCCAGCATCATCTCGCGCGTGACGTTGGTGAGGACGGTGGGCTGGTAGAACGTGCCGCCCAGCGCGTGGCGCTGGCCGCCGGTGATCACGCTGGCGCCCTTGGCCTTCGCATCGGCGACATGGCTCTCGACCTTGGCCAGCGCCTTTGCGTCGATCAGTGGTCCCTGGTCGGTCTCGCCCTTGAGGCCGTCACCGACGCGCAGTTTCTTCACGGCCTCGGTGAGCTTGGCCGCGAATGCGTCGTAGATCCTCGAGTGCACGATGAAGCGGTTGGCGCACACGCAGGTCTGGCCGGTGTTGCGGTACTTGCTGGCGATGGCGCCGGACACCGCGGCGTCGAGGTCGGCGTCGTCGAGCACGATGAATGGCGCGTTGCCGCCCAGCTCGAGCGACACCTTCTTCATGGTCTTCGCGCTCTGCGCCATGAGTAGTTTGCCCACGGCGGTGGAGCCCGTGAACGACAGCTTGCGCACCTTGTCATTGCCGGTGAACTCGCCGCCGATGGCGACCGCGTCACCCGTGACCACGCTGATGACGCCATCCGGAATGCCGGCGCGCTGCGCGAGCTCGGCCATGGCCAGCGCGGAGTACGGGGTCTGCGGCGCGGGCTTGATGACGATGGGACAGCCGGCGCCGAGCGCGGGACCGGCCTTGCGCGTGATCATGGCCGCCGGGAAATTCCACGGCGTGATGGCCGCGACCACGCCCACGGGCTGGCGCAGCACCATGATGCGCTTGTCAGGCTGGTGGCCTGGGATGATGTCGCCGTACAGGCGCTTGCCTTCCTCGGCGAACCACTCGATGAACGAGGCCGCGTAGGCGATCTCGCCGCGCGACTCCGCCAGCGGCTTGCCCTGCTCGGCGGTCATGATGACCGCGAGGTCTTCGACGTTGGCGAGCATCAGGTCGAACCACTTGCGCATCAGCCGTGCGCGTTCGCCGGCGGTCTTCTTCGACCAGGCGGGCAGCGCGGCGTGCGCCGCCTCGATGGCGCGGCGCGTCTCGGCGGCACCCATGTTCGGCACCGTGCCCAGCAGGTCGCCGTTGGCCGGGTTGCGGATCTCGGTAGTTTGGCCGGAATCGGCGGCCACCCACTGGCCCGCGATGAAGCCGCGTTCCTTCCAGAGGCCTGCGTCCTTGAGTTTCATTTCTTCTCCAGCTGCGCGACGAGGAAGGCCAGCGTCCGCTGGCGCGCCAGTTGCGCGCTGGCGGCGTCGTAGCTGGCCCGCTCGTCGCAGTTGAACCCATGATCCGCGGGGTACACGTGGAATTCCCCCGTGGGATCCGCGGCGCGGATCCTGTCGATGTCCGCGGCGGGGATATATGGGTCTTTTTCGCCGAAGTGGTAGAGCACCGGACGCTTCGGATGCTTGTCCAGGTGGTCTTTGGCGATCTGGCCGCCGTAATAGGACACCGCGCAGGCCACTGGCAGATTGCTGGCCGCGACATACGCCAGCGTGCCGCCCCAGCAGTAACCGATCGCCGCCACGCGGCCGGAATGCTTGACCACGTTGATGCAGGCCGTGAGATCCAGGAGGGTCTTGTCCAGCGGGATCTGCAGGCGGTAACCGCGGCCTTCCTGCGTGTCCTTCTCGCTGTAGCCGAGCTCGATGCCACGCCGGATGCGGTCGAACAGGCAGGGCGCGATGGTGAGATAGCCGGCCGACGCGAAAGAATCCGCCACGCCGCGGATGTGGTGGTTCACGCCGAAGATTTCCTGGCACAGAACCACGGCACCCCGCGCCCCGCCCTGGGCGGGCGCCAGCCAGGCGTTGAATTCATGACCATCGCGGGCCATGAGTGTCGTGAATTCACCCATGTGGTCTCCGGGCAGGCGTCGACGAGAGGAGGGCATTGTGCCACCGGGCGAGCGGCGCACCTCTCCTCCGAAGGTAATATCTGGCGCCCCTACCGGGAGAAGCCCATGAAAAAGGTTCTGCTGGCGTTGTTGTTGGGCGCCGCGTCCATGCATGGCGCCGCGGCCGACGATCTGGCGAAGCTGACCGAACAGGTGCGCGCCACCGAGATCGCCTTCGCGAAGACGCTGGCCGACCGCGACGTGAAGGCGTTCCGCGCCATGATCGCGCCGGATGTCATCTGGCTCGCCGGCCAGACCTTGCGCGGTCCCGACCAGGTGGTGACGAGCTGGCAAAAATTCTTCGACGCGCCGCAACCACCGTTCTCGTGGGCGCCGGAGCTGGTCGAAGTGCAGGAAGGCGGCAAGCTCGCGTTGTCGACCGGCCCGGTGATGAATCCCGCCGGCAAACGCGTCGGCACCTTCACCTCCATCTGGCGGCGTGAACCCACCGGCGAGTGGAAGATCATCTTCGACCGCGGCTGCCCGGTCTGCGACTGCGCGCCGAAGAAAGAGTGATGGACCGATCCCGGTTTTGACAGCGGGACTTTGCGCGCGGATGCGTTAGTGTTCGGCGGATGGTCACACGCAGAACCGCGCTCAAGAGCGGCGTAGCGCTCGCAACCCTGGCCGCCGGCGCATGGCGCAACACGGCTCGCACCCAGGAACCCGCGGGTGGCGACCTGCGACTCTGGTATCGCCAGCCGGCGGAAGCCTGGACCGAGGCACTGCCCATCGGCAACGGGCGCCTGGGCGCGATGATCTTCGGCGGCGTCGCGCGCGAGCGCCTGCAGCTCAATGAAGACACGCTGTACGCCGGTGGGCCCTACGACCCGTCGGATCCGGGAGCGCGCATCGCGCTGCCACGGGTGCGCGAGTTGATCGCCGCGGGCAAGTACGCCGAGGCGCAGGCCCTGGCCAATGAAAAGATGATGGCGCGGCCGCTGCGGATGCCGTCCTACCAGACCATCGGCGACCTGTTGCTGAGCTTCGGGGCTTCCGGGTTCGCCGAGGAATACCGACGCGAGCTCGATCTCGACTCCGCCGTCGCCAGCGTCGTCTATCGGCACGACGGCGTGAGCTTCACGCGCGAAGTGTTCGCCTCGGCCGTGGACCAGGTCATCGTCATGCGCATCCGCGCGAGCCGCGAGGCCGCGGTGAACCTGCGGGCCAGTTTCGAGACACCGATGCCCGGCGCCGTGCGCGTCGAAGGTGACACGCTGATCCTGACGGGCAGCAATACCTCGCAGGAGGGTTTGCCGGCCGCGTTGCGTTTCGAGGCGCGCGTGCGTGTGCTGGCGCAGGGCGGCGAGCTGGTGTCGACCGAAGACGCGCTCAGCCTGCGTGGCGCGAATTCGGCGCTGCTGCTGATCGCGATCGCGACCAACTACCGCCGCTTCGACGACGTGGGTGGCGATCCGTCCAGGACTCGTGCGCAGCTCGATGCCGCGGCCGGAAAGAGCTGGGATCAGCTGCTGGCGGCGCACACGGCCGAACATCGCCGGATGTTCCGCCGCGTATCACTGGACCTCGGCACTACATCCGCGGCGCAGAGACCCACCGACTCGCGCATTCGCAATTCGCAGACCAGCGAGGACCCGCAGCTCGCCGCGCTCTATTTCCAGTACGCGCGTTACCTGTTGATCTCGTGTTCGCGACCCGGCACCCAGCCGGCCAACCTGCAGGGGCTGTGGAACGACAAGCTGTCCGCGCCCTGGGGATCGAAGTACACCATCAACATCAACACCGAGATGAACTACTGGCCGGCGGAGCCCGCGAATCTCGCCGATTGCGTGCAGCCGCTGGTAGCGCTGGTGAAAGACCTGGCCGTCACCGGCGCGCGCACCGCGCGCGTGAACTATGGCGCGCGCGGCTGGGTGGCGCATCACAACACCGACCTGTGGCGCGCCACCGCGCCCATCGATGGCGCACGCTGGGGAATGTGGCCCATGGGCGGTGCGTGGCTCTGCCAGCACCTGTGGGATCACTACGACTATGGCGGCGACCGCGCTTACCTCGCCGACGTCTATCCACTCATGCGCGGCGCGGCGGAGTTCTTCCTCGACACGCTGGTACCGGACCCTTCCGGCCAGTACCTGGTCACCAGTCCCTCGGTCTCGCCGGAAAACGAGCATCCCATGGGCGCGGCCATCTGCGCCGGCCCGGCCATGGACCGGCAGATCCTGCGCGACCTGTTCGCGCACTGCATTCGCGCCGCGGAGATCCTGCGCGTCGACCCTGAATTCCGCGCGGCCTGCGCCGCGGCCGGCGCCAAACTACCGCCGGACCGGATCGGCAAGGGCGGGCAGCTGCAGGAATGGCTGGAGGACTGGGACCTGGAAGCGCCCGAGCCGGATCACCGGCACGTCTCGCACCTGTATGGCCTGTTCCCCAGCGGGCAGATCAACCTGCGCCAGACCCCGGAGCTGGCCGCGGCGGCCCGGCGTTCGCTGGAATTGCGCGGCGACCTGTCCACCGGCTGGGCCATCGCCTGGCGCATCAATCTCTGGGCGCGCTTGCGCGACGCCGAGCACACGCACTCCGTGATCAAACTACTACTCGACCCGTCGCGCACCTATCCCAACATGTTCGACGCGCACCCGCCGTTCCAGATCGACGGCAACTTCGGCGGTGCGAACGGCATCCTCGAGATGCTGGTGCAGGGCGTGGGCGGCGCGATCGAGTTGCTGCCGGCGCTGCCGCGAGCCTGGTCCACGGGTTCGGTGCGTGGCGTGCGCGCGCGCGGCGGCTTCGAGCTGGATGTGAGCTGGCGCGATGGCATCCTCGATCGGGCCGTATTGCGCAGTGCCGCCGGGGGTGTCGCGAAGGTGCGGTATCGCGAGGGCCTGCGGCAGGTCCGGGTGCGCAAGGGCGCGTCGACGACGCTGACCGCGGCGCAATTCGCGTGAGCCCGCGAAGCCGGGGCCTCGGCGCCCTCGTGCTGATGGCCTTCGCGTCGACCGCCCTGGCCGGGCGCATCACCGCGGGCTCAACGGAATTTCCCACGCTGCAGGCCGCGGTCGACGCCTTGCCTGTCGCCGGCGGCGAGATCCTGCTCGCGCCGGGCACCTATCGAGAAAAGGTGAACGTCGCGCGCGCCCACGTGTGGCTGCGGGGCACGGGGCGCAAACCGGACGAGGTGGTGATCGTCTGGGGCGATGCGCATTCCACCGTCGGCGGTACCATCAAATCCGCCACGCTGACCGCGAGTGGCGATGACTTCAGCGCCGAGAATCTCACCATCCGCAACGATTTCACCTGGCAGTCGAACGAAGGTTCGCAGGCGGTGGCGCTGGCGGTCACCGGCGATCGCGCGGAGTTTCGCCGCGTGCGGCTGCTGGGCGCGCAGGACACGCTGTACGCCGGCTCGCGCAAATGCGCCGCGGAGCCTTGCCCGGTGAGCCGTCAATACTTTCGCGACTGCTACATCGAAGGCCACGTGGATTTCATCTTCGGCGACGCCAATGCGTTCTTCGATGGCTGCGAGATCCACGCGCTGGCGCACCCGGAAGTCATGCTCACGGCGCACTCGCGCACCGCGCCGGAACAGGAGAAGGCGTACGTCTTCGACCATTGCCGCATCACGGCCGACCCCGGTGCCGGCACTATCTACCTCGGCCGCCCCTGGCGCGATTACGCGCGCGTGATCTTCATGAACACGCGCATGGACGCGGCCGTGCATCCCGAAGGCTGGCGCGAATGGACACCGGGCACCACCGAGCGGCTGAAGACCGCGTACTACGCCGAGTACCGGCCGCGCGGCCCACACGCCTCGGTCGCGCGCCGCGAGCCGCTGTCGCACCAGCTCAGCGCGGCCGAGGCGCAGCGTTGGCGGAAGCGGGTCTTCCTCGCGGGAGGCGATGGCTGGCAACCCGGGAGATAGACTTGCGCCATGGCCACTGACTACCCCGTCACCCTGGCGGTGCGCGCCCTGCGCCAGCATCAGGTCGATTTCACGCCTCATTTATATACCTGGGAGGCGCATGGCGGCACGGCCGCGTCCGCCGAGCACCTGGGTGTCGACGAGCACTCGGTGATCAAGACCCTGATCTTCGAGGACGAAGCGAAGAAGCCGCTGTGCATCCTGATGCACGGAGACCGCGAGGTGTCGGCCAAGAACCTGGCGCGCCAGATCGGCCGCAAGAGCGTGGCTCCCTGCGCGCCCGAGGTGGCCGACCGCCACTCGGGTTACCAGGTGGGCGGCACCTCGCCCTTCGGGTTGCGGCGCGCCATGACCATCTACTGCGAGAAGGGCATCGCCACGCTGCCGCGCATCTACATCAACGGTGGCGCGCGCGGTTTCCTGGTGGGCATCGACCCGCGCGAGCTGCTGCGGGTGCTGAAACCGACGCTGGTCGAGGTGGCGACGACCTGAGATCAGCGCGCGAGCTGGACCACGCGATTGTCCAGCGTGCCGAAGATGTTGGTGCCGTCGCGCGCGTGCATCTCGATCTCCACGCGATCGCCGAACTTGAGGAAGGGTGTGTCCGCCTGCCCGTGGTCGATCTGCTCGAGCATGCGCACCTCGGCAAGGCAGCTCGATCCGCGGCTGCGGTCGTAGTTGGACACCGTACCCGAGCCGATGATGGCGCCTGCTCCGAGCTTGCGCGTCTTCGTCACGTGCGCGATGAGCTGGGCGAAGCTGAACGTCATGTCGACGCCGGCTTCGGGCTGGCCGAACACGCGGCCATTGATGCGGCTCGACAGCGGCAGGTGCACCTTGCTGTCGTGCCAGCTATCGCCGAGCTCGTCGGGTGTCACCACCACCGGCGCGAACGCCGTGGCGGGCTTGGACTGGTAGAACCCGAAGCCCTTGGCGAGCTCGCCGGGGATCAGGTTGCGCAGCGACCAGTCGTTGACCAGCGTGATGAGCTTGATGTGATCGGCGGCGTGCGCCGCGTCGGTAGCCATGGGCACGTCGTCGGTGATCACGGCGACCTCGGCCTCGAAGTCGATGCCCCAGGCTTCGTCGCCGAAAGGGGCGTCGTCGCGCGGGCCTAACAAGTCGTCGGAGCCGCCCTGGTAGACCAGCGGGTCGGTCCAGAACGAAGCCGGCATCTCGGCACCGCGCGCCTTGCGCACCAGCTCCACGTGGTTGACGTAGGCGCTGCCGTCCACCCAGTGATACGCGCGTGGCAGCGGCGCCGCGCATTGCGTGGCGTCGAACGGCAGCACGTCGGCGTGCGCATGGCTGACCTCGAGCGCAGCGGCGCGCTCCCGCAGGCGCGGCGCCACGCTGTCCCAGTCGTCGAGCGCGGCCTGCAGCGTGGGCGCGATGCCGGGCACCAGCAGGCAGTGCTGCAGGTCGCGGCTCACGATGGCGAGTCGGCCGTCGCGGCCGCCGCGTTTCAGGGTGGCGAGTTTCACGGCGCTACTTCGATCCCTTCCAGCTATCCACGTAACCCGGCCATTCGACCTGCTCGGCGGCCGCCGTGACCTCGAGCGCGTCGCGCGTGTCGATCATCAACGCGTATTCATCGGTGGCCGGCTTGGCCTGCTGGAACACGTTCTTGAGTGCCTTGGGATGCGGCCCGTGCGTGAAGCCGCCGGGGTGCAGCGTGATCATGCCGGGGTGGATGTTGTCGCGGCTGAAGAAATTGCCGGCGTGATAGAAGATCACTTCGTCGTAGTCGTCGTTGTTGTGGAAGAACGGCACCTTCATCGCGCCAGGATCCGACTCGAACGGACGCGGCACGAAGCTGCAGACCACGAAGCGGTCCGCGAGGAACGTGGTGTGCGCCGAGGGCGGCAGGTGGTAGCGATGGCTCATCAGCGGCCGCAGGTCGCGCATGTTGATGCGCGCCACGCACAGGTCGCCGTGCCAGCCCACCGCGTCCAGCGGGTTGAATGGATAGGTGACCGTCGAGATCTCGTTGCGGCGTTTCACGGCGACGCGCCACTCGCTGTCGTCCTGCTGCTCGCGAAAGGCTTCGTCGATGCGCGGCGTGTCGAGCATGGCGGCATCGAAGATCGCGTGCGGGCCGACCAGTCCCTTGTCCGGCAGGCGATATGAATTGTTGGTGGCCTCGATGAGCAGCGCGCGCAGCGGCTCCGAACATTCGAGGCGCCACATCGTGCCGCGCGGGATCAGGATGTAATCGCCGGCTTCGAAGGACAGGTGCCCGTAGTCGCAGTACAACTCGCCCCGGCCGGCGTGTACGAACAGCAGTTCGTCGCCATCGGCATTGCGTGCCAGCGCCGGCATGTTCGATTCGCAGCGCCAGAAGCGCACGCGCACCGAGGCGTTGTGCAGCAGCTCGGGCGCGGCCCAGGGCATTTCCTGGCTGCGCGACAGCTTCGTGCAATCGAAGGCGTGCGGACGCAGCGGGCCTTCGAAGTTCACCCAGCCGGTGGGCGGATGGCGGTGGTAGAGATGCGCGGCGGGGCCGAAGAAGCCTTCCTTGCTGATCTCACGCTCGTAGGTGCCGGCCGGCAGGTCGGCGTGCGCCTGGCGCGAGGCCTGGCCTTCGACCTTGGGAAAGTGGACGTACCTCTTCATGGATGACCTCAGGTACCCGGGTCACCAATTTAGTTTCAAATGAAACCAATGGGAAGGGGTTCAGGCCTTTTCCAGGATCGCGACCACGCCCATGCCGCCCGCGGTGCACACCGAGATCAGCCCGCGCTTCGCCGTGGGCGATTCCGACAGCTGCTTGGCCAGCTGCGCCACGATGCGCGTGCCGGTGGCCGCGAACGGGTGGCCGATGGCCACGCTCGAGCCGTTCACGTTGAGCTTCGCACGGTCGATGCTGCCCAGCGGCCGGTCCAGTCCCAGGCGTTCCTTGCAGTATTCCGGCGACTCCCAGGCCTTCAGCGTGCACAGCACCTGCGCGGCGAAGGCTTCGTGGATTTCGTAGAAATCGAAATCCTGCAACGTCAGGTTGGCGTCCTTGAGCATCGACGGCACGGCGTAGGCGGGCGCCATCAGCAGCCCTTCCTTGCCACCCACGTAGTCCACGGCCCACTGCTTGCTGAAGCTGAACCAGGCCAGGATGGGCAGGTTGCGCGCGCGCGCCCACTCCTCGCTGGCGAGCAGCACGGCGGAAGCGCCGTCGGTGAGCGGCGTGGAGTTGCCGGCGGTCAGCGTGCCCATGCCGCTGCGGCGGTCGAAGGCCGGCTTGAGCTGGGCCAGCTTCTCAACCGTGCTGTCGGCGCGCACGTTGTTGTCCACCTTCAGGCCCTGGTATTCGCTAACTACCAGGTCGCTGAAGAAGCCGCGTGCCCAGGCCTTGCCGGCATTCACGTGGCTGAGATTGGCCAGTTCGTCCTGGTCGGCGCGCGCGATCTTCCAGGTCTTCGCCATCTGCTCGCAGTGTTCGCCCATCGACAGCCCGGTGCGCGGCTCGAGCACGCCGGGCATCACGGGTTTGAACATGCGCGGCCGCAGTCCGAAGAACGGTGTGATCCGCTGCGCCAGCGTCTTGCCGCGATAGGCACGCAGCAGCAGCTGCTGGTAGGAACGCGGATACACGATGGGCGGATCGCTGACGGTGTCGAAGCCACCGGCAATGCCGGCGTCCATCTGCCCGAGCGCGATCTTCATCGCGATGGAGATCGCGGCGTCGAGACCGGTGCCGCAGGCCCGTTGCATGTCGAGGCCCGGCGTCGCGGCATCCAGCCCCGACGACAACACGCATTCGCGCACCAGGTTGAAGTCCTTGGAGTGTTTCAGCACCGCGCCGCCCGTCACGTCACCGAGCCGTTCGCCGGCGATGCGGTGCCTGGCGACCAGCGCCTGCAGCACCGCGGTGAACATGTCCTGGTTTCCGACCTTGGCGTACGCGCCGTGGCCGCGCGCGAAGGGGATGCGCGTGCCGCCCACCACGGCGACACGTCGAACCTGGGTTCCGACCAGCATGGGGCTGCTCCGTGAAAGTGGAGCGCTAGGCTACCATGCGGCCATGAAAAACCTTTCCACGCTGTTAGCCGCGCTGAGCCTGTCGGCCTGCGCGACGGGGCCTGCTTTGACACCAGACGCCACACTCAATGCACTGGTCGAAGAATATTTCGACCAGCAGCTCGAGCTCTCACCGATGAATGCCACGGCCATCGGGGATTCCCGCTTCGACGACCGCCTCGACGAATCCACCAGCCCGGGGTACCGCGAGAAATCCCTGGGTCTGGAGCGCGCCTATCTCGACCGCGCCAGGGCCATCGACGCGACGCAGCTGTCGGCGGGCTCGCGCATCACGCTGGAAATCTTCGTCGGCGAGCGCGAGCAGGCGCTGGCCGGGCAGCCGTTCCACGAGGAGTACATGCCGTTCAACCAGATGAACGGACTGCCAATGGACCTCGTGGTGTACGGCTCGGGCGAAGGCCCGCAGCCGTTTGCGACCGTGGCCGACTACGACCGTTTCCTCAAGCGCGTGCGCGAGTTTCCGCGCTGGGTTGACGGCGCGATCGCGCTGATGCGCACCGGCATGTCGCGCGGCATCACGCTGCCGCGCCCCGCGGTGGTGAAGATGATCCCGCAATTGCGGGAGATCGTGACGCCCACCGCGGAGGCGAGCATCTTCTGGGGTCCGATCAAGGCCACGCCGAAATCCTTCTCCGCGGCCGAAGCGGCGCGCCTGCGCGACGCCTATGCCAGCGCCATCACGAAAGAGGTTCTGCCGGCCTACGCGCGCCTCGCCGGCTTCCTCGAGCGCGACTATCTACCCGCGGCGCGCACCACGGTGGGCTGGAGCGACCTGCCGGACGGCCCGGCCTGGTACCGCTGGCGCATCCGCGGCGCCACCACCATGGACCTGCCGCCCGACCAGATCCACCAGGTCGGCCTCGACGAAGTGGCACGCATTCGCGCCGAGATGATGGCCGTGAAGCAGCAGGTCGGCTTCCAGGGCGACCTCGACGCATTCTTCAGGCATCTCGAGGACGATCCGCAGTTCTACTTCGGCAACGAGCAGGAACTGCTGGGCGCCTATCGCGACGTGAAGCGGCGCATCGACGCACTGCTGCCCAAGTTGTTCTCGGATTTTCCGAAGGCCGATTACGAGATCCGTCCGGTCGAGGCGTTTCGCGCGGCCTCCGCCGCAGGCG
>Ga0247777_1000384_pt1 | contig 12244 bp, 18 predicted proteins | sample UWRJL154409C5_FD_179937 | JGI IMG/M metagenome (GOLD analysis project Ga0247777, IMG submission 179937) | Plant litter microbial communities from Arlington Agricultural Research Station in Wisconsin, United States - UWRJ-L154-409C-5 | ecosystem: Environmental > Terrestrial > Plant litter >...
TGCCGCGCAGCGACCCCCGGGGCGGGGGGTACCCCCCACCTGCGGAAACTACTCACGGTTAAAAATAACATTGAGTGATGGCCGTTCGGTGGGTCTGCGTAACCGCTTGTTATCTTTCGCGTGGAGTGCGGCCGCTCCCTGCTGCCCCGTGCGATGCGCATGACAGCGTGCGCACACACCTCGAAGGTTCTCATCAGTGTGATCGTCGGGCCCACGATCACCATGGTCTACCTCGACACTCTTCGATCCCCAGCAGTGCGTACGCAGCATGCATGTGGGGTCACGACGCAGGATGCGTGGGCGTATCACCCTGTCCCACGTAGGGGGTAGGGGTACGGTCCGCCACTCCCGGGTACCGCGTGGGCGGGGGGTGGATGTGGCCATACCCCGAGGGTACGCACGAGAGGGCCCCACGTCCGGGGGGATGCGTGGGGCCCTCGCTCATGGTGCGCATGGACAGTGCGTCGACAGCAGCCATACCGCGTACGCGTGCGTCCTATTAGGGGACCAACCCTAGCAGGTGCCCTACGGCGTGAGCTCCCATTCGCAGGGCCCGCGGGTGACGAACACGCGATCAGTCTTGTAGACCAGCACTCGGCGCGACGTGCGCGGCGGAATGCGACCTTCCTCGATCACCGCCGTCTCGGCGGTGGAGAAAGCGCTAAGCCGCTGCCACGAGCATTCCTTGTCGCCAGCCCAAATGTTGTACTGCCCGGCGGCCACCTGGCCGGGTACGCGCCAGGCGCCCTGATCGGAATAGGTGATGTGCGGCCCGGACGTGGCCGGCGTAATCGGGGGAACGAAGGTCGCCGCCACCGGCTCAAACGCACGGCTGATGCCCGCGGTGGCCAGCATCACGAGCGACGCCAGGATGAGCGAGCCGATGACAGCGGCCCGGAGCGTAACCGTACGACCGTTCGTCATCGGATGTCCGCCTGGGGCTCTGGCTCGGCGAAGGTGTGGGAGGCCGGCAATTCGTAGTCGGCTTGCAGCATTGCGGGAACGGCGCAGGCGGCCTGCCCGGTGTACTTGTGCCGCCAGAGCTTGACGTTGTCCGCGGCGAGGCCCGTGGTAGCCGCTTCGCACAGCTCGATCGGCGTGTGACAGTGCCGGCATTGCGACTTGTCGCCCACCGTCCAAACGACCGGCATACGCTGCGTGGCGCTCGGGTCGATCCATGCCGTCATCGCCGGATCGTCCTCGATCCGCTGCCCGAGGTCGAGCTTCGCAGCGGCGGTCGGGGTGACCGGGTCGGCGCCGGCGCGGAAGCGCTTCGCGAGCGCTTCGAGCTTCGCGGTGTCAATGACCTCGGGCGGCCGGGTATAGGCGCCGGCGTTTGCGATCGCAGGCGAGGCGTCGAAAAGGGCGGCGGCGCGACGATACTGCGCCTCCTCGCGCAGCTCGCGAGCGATGCCGAGGCAGACCTCGGCGCGCCGGATGTTCATGTCGGAGCATCGCTCGGGAAACTGCACGATGCGCCACGCCTCGGCGAGCGCCTCAGCGGCGGTCGGCACCCTCGGCGCGTCGGGAGTGGGATGGGTTGTCACTTTATGAGCCCTTCTAGTTCGGTATGCGTAAGTTTGGTGGGGATGCGGGCCACATCAACCCGCCAGGCGTACGCGCAGTCGACTTTCCAGCCGGTGAGCTTCCCGAAGTCGGCCACCGGCCGCTTCCATGTGGCCACGGCGCGAAGCGGGCCCTTCGCGAGCTGTACGGCGCATCCCTCGTCGCCGGTGGCGCTGCGCCAGTACGCCGGCTGTGCCATCCATCCCCGCTCGGCCGCAGCGCGGCCCAGCTTCGTCGCCTGCTTGTTTCCGTCGCCGCCGGCATACTCGGCCGGCCCCCAGGGAAGCCGGGCCGGCACGAGCGGCGGCAACACCTCCTCGGGAAGGGCCTCCTCCATCTTCGCCCCGCGGTCAACGGGTGGGCCCCCGAACCAGGGATGGCGAGCGGCGAGCGGCGGCCGCACCTTGAAGCTCCCCCGATGGCCCGCCCTGTCGGCGGTCTCGATGGGGCACCGCAACGTCCCGAGGTCGTGGTAGGCCTCAAGGTAACCGCAGGACGCGCAGCGCATCACTCAGACCGGGCCCAGCGAATTAGCCCGAAAAGCAGCAGTATGGCACCCAGCGCAACGACCGCGCGGTAGTCCGGGAGGGCGTCATTCAGCGACTGCCACACGCTACCGACCCAAGCGGCGGCGACCACGAGTATCCCCGGCGACGGAGAGCCCAAGCCCCCACGCTTGGGCTTGATCTTTTCGGCCTCAGCGAACGGGTTATCGCTCATCCGCACTCGACCTCGGTCACGACGGCCGTCAACTTCTTGCCGCTGCTCGATGTCTGGCCGGACTGGTAGCCGTCCTGCTCGTACGTCTTGTCGTCCTTCACGGTCAGCGTGTGGGTCTGCGTCTCGGTGAGGCCTCGCACCTCGTAGGTGACGTCGCAAGGGTCCTCGATGTGCACGCTGTCGGTCACACCGGCCTTGATCTGCCACTGCACGATGCACCCGGCGGATCCGAAGCACTCTTTCGAGGTCGTCTTCACGGTGAGCTGGATCGTGGCCTTGGTCAGCTTGCTCGGCGGCGCCGAGGTCGGCTTCGACTTGACCTTCACGGCCGGCGCGGTCGCGGAGCCTGCGGGTGCGTCCTCGGCCGTGCTCACCGACAGGCCTTTGGCGTCGGGGTCGGCACCGGTCACCAGGCCGATCCCGGAGCCGCAGCACAGCAGCACACCGACGATGCCGACGAGGATCATCAGCACGATGACGAGTTTGTTGGGCTTTTTGCCCCTCGGCGGCTGAGGCTGCGAACCGTAGAAGTTGGTCATAACGGATATCTCCCTAGATGGCGTGACGCTCGACGAGCGCCCAGTAGGTGTCGCTGTCGATGTCGTCGATGTCGATAAGGCCGTACGCCTTCCGGATCTCCTCCACGATGGCGTCGGTGTCGAAGTCGTCGGCGTCGGCGCCGAGGCTCCGGGAAACCTGCTCGGCCATGTCCCGATCGGTGATCGTCTTCGTCATAGGAGGACCTTAGCAGGTACCTAGCAGGTTGGCAAGCTGTCGCGCGTCGACCGTGCGCTTGAGGCGCGACGGTTCAGGGCCTGCCTTCGCTTCCATGACCGCCAGGCCGAGGCCGTGCGCTGCCGACTTCCCTGCCAGTGCTCACATCCGCTGTCCACCGGCACATACGCGCGGCAGGCGCCGCAAGGACGCAGCGCTAGGACGTCCATGGTGCCCACCCCGTCTCCCGCTGGGGGCGCGCATCGAGCAGGTGCGAGGCCTTGGCCACCCAGCGCTCATCGTGGATCTCGCCCTTAGTCATGCCACGGCGGCCGGGGGCGTTCATCGACCGCCAGGGGGCGTCGCGCTCGGCCTGCCACATCGGCCGGGCCGCGATGAATTCGTCCCCGGCGGCCATGGCGTAGCCGATCTCCATGTCGGCCTGGATAAGGCCGCTTTGTGGCGCCGGCGCGCCCGCGGCGGACCGGGTGGCCTGGAAAGCGTTCTCGACGCGGTGCCAGCACAGATCGAAGCGGTCGGCGGCGCCGCTCATCGCCGGCGTGAGGTACACGAACCCCTGCTGCCCAGCGGGCACGAACCACACCCCGCCGGGCGTACGCAACCACGCGGTGTGCGACTGGCCGAAGAGGTCAACGAGCTCGTGAGCGAGGTCGCCATCGGCGTACTCGATCTGTTCGGCCTCGCCGGCGTCATCCGTCGCGTCGCGATCGTCCTCTGCAGGCGCGACGTCTTCGGCATCCTCCTCGTACATGAGCAGGTCGTCGGGCATCTCTTCCTCGCCGGGCGCGCCGCCGAGGCTGGCCAGGGTCGCGAGGCGGTGCCGGCCGGTCACACCGGTGACGTCGAGGATCCAGCAGAACCGCTTGCCGGGGTGCAGCCGCAGCCCGCGGCCCACCATCTGCTGGTAGAGCGTGCTGCTCGACGTCGGCCGGCCGAGGATGACGCACCCGATGCTGGGCAGGTCGGTGCCCTCGGTGAACAGGCCGACGTTGCACAGGATGCGGATCCGACCGGCGCGGAAGTCGTCGAGCGCGGCCGCGCGGACGCCGGCCGGCGTGGTGCCGTCCAGGTGCACGGCGGCGACGCCCTCGGCTCGGAACGCCTCGGCCATCTCGATCGAGAATTCGACGGTCGGGAAGAACCCCATGGTCGGCACGTCGTCGGCGTGCTCGCGCCAGGCCTCGATGATCTTCTTGGGCGCCATCGAGGCGCTCATGGCGGCGCCGAGCGCGCCCGAGTTGAAATCGCCGGCCACCCGCTTGACGCGGCTGAGGTCGAGGTCGCCGATCTTCACCCGGACGCCGCGAGGCGGCACGAGGTAAGGGCCCTCGGGGTGCCGGATGAGGTCGATCAGCCCGATGCGCGGATCGATGATCTCCTCGAAAACCTCGCCCAGTGCGCGCCCGTCGGCACGGTCGAGGGTGGCCGTCACGCCGAGCACGAGCGGTCCGCCCTCGTCGAAGGCGCGCAGCTCGCGCAGCACGCGCATGTAGGTGTCCGCGGTGGCGTGGTGCGTCTCGTCGATGACGATGAGTCCCCACCGTCGAGTCTTGAGCAGCGCGAGCGTGGTCGGCGTGCTGGCCGTCTGCACACTGCCCACGACGATCTCGGCGCGGTACGCCTTGTCGCGGCCCTGCAAGCGGCCGATGCGCCGCCGCGGGGCGACCTGGCGCGCCTTGTCGATCGCCTGGTCGATCAGCTCGGTGCGGTGAGCAAGCCAAAGAACGGGCGCGCCGGCGTCGAGGCAGAGATTGACGATGTGCATCGCCGTAGGGGTCTTCCCGCCGCCGGTCGCCATCACCATCGCGATGCGCCGGAAGCCCTCGCGCCAAAGCTTGAGCGCGCCGTTGACAAGGTCGAGCTGGTAAGGGCGGAGGATCATTCGTCCCAAACCGACCTTTCTCGGTAGGTAACTATCCAAACGTCCGGCAGGCCGAGGACGGGGAACGCCTCGCCGCGGGCCGTCAGCCGGCGTAGCGCGCGCCGCTCCCGCCAGTTGGCCGGCATGACGAAGCCGGGCAGGGTCGCCCGCGAGCGTGCGATGACGGCGCCGCGGTGATCCTTCACGAGAGCAGCCTCACGAGGCCGATGCCCAGCAGCGTCATCACGGCGCACGCGAGCGCCAGCATGGTCACGGGAGCGAGGTAGGGGCCTTCCTTGCGCTCGGCGGCCGCGGCGTGTTCGCGGGCGGTCTCGCGGACGATGGCCCGGACGTCCTCACGGAAGCGGGCGCCGAGCATGAGCATGACCCCGGCGAGCAGGTAGCCGACGCCGGTCGAGGTGACGTACATCGCGCGGTAGCGCAGCTTGGCCATCATCGCTCAAACCTCGGTCTCGGGTGGCCGGCGCTGCCGCAGTGCTGGTAGATCTCCCGCAGCAGGTCGCCGGCGTCATCGCCCGACAGCCACTGCCCGCACGGACAGGTGACGTCGAGCGCGTACCCCGAATCAACAGCGAGGAAGAGGTCGAGCGTGAAATCACGGTCGGTGTAATCCGCGCCAGCCCACGCACAGAACCGCGTCAGCCACGTGACCTGCTCGGGGCCCGTGAGCACGACGTCGCCGTCGGCGCGACGGAACACCGTGCGCGACGGGCCGGTGAGGGCCCGGTAAACGGGCAGATCGGTCGCGTAGCGCCAGATCGGGTAGCGGTGCATCAGCCCCTCCATTTATCGGGATCGACGCGGGTGAGGGGGAAGCCGCCCGGGCGACTGCTCAGCGTGACCAGGCAGTCTGCACACGCCGGCGGGCCGTTCAGCCAGATCCTGCCCACCACCGGCCTGTACTCCACGCGCTGGCCCGTGAGCGGGTCGACATGGGCGGCGTACGCGCACCCCCAGGGCTTGTCGGCGGCGGCCGCCAGCGGGCCGGCAAGGACGTCGTAGAGCGCCGGCCAGACCATCTTGAGCGTCTCGCGCTTGCTGTCCGACTCCTCCGCGAAGAGCTTGAAGGGGTCGCCGGCCATCACGGTCGCCATCCCCGGCGGTAGCGCTCGACGCAGGCGGCGCACACCTGGCGCCGCTGCACCCGACGGCGCCAGCGCGGACGGACGTAGATGGCGCTGACCGCCGGGCGGTAGCAGTGCCCGCACATGAGCACGGTCATTGCCATCGCCGCCAGGACGGTTCGGTGATGGCCTGTCGCAGGATCGAGGCGAGCCGGAAGATGCCCTCGTCGCCGTAGAACACGCTGTCGCACCGCACGTCGAGCCCGCAGTCGGTAATCACCCTGGCCGCCTGCTCAAGGGCAAGGTCATACTCGTACTGCTCTCGGGTGGCGAAGGATGCGCCGTACCCGACTCGCTTACCCGGCACTCCCTCGCGCTGATCGGCCAGCAGGAAACGTCGGACGAAGTAGCGTTCGTCGGGCGTGCCGGCCCACTGCGAGTCCGCGGTGAGCAGGCCAACCCACTTCGGGCCGATCGTGGCAACTCTCATCTCGCACACGCGCTCGCGCTCGCTCGCACGGTTGCCGCGCGAGCGCACGATGACGATGTCGCCCTTCTTGAGCGGGCCGAGAGCGGGGCGCGCCATCACTCGCCGTCCTGCGGCAGGCGGTGGGCCGGGGCGCCCATGAGACGCATCGCGTCGTTGATCATGCCCCGGATGTCGCTGACGTAGAACCGCTCATCGAAGGCGTCGCGGTCACCGGACACGACGTGGTTCTCCCGGGCGCCCTCGATCCACCCGTCGAGCACGTCGAGCAGGGCCTTGCCCGTGTCGTAGGCCGCCCGCTTCACGATGCGCTTGGCGATGTACTCCTGCGCCTCGGCGAGGTCGGAAAGGTCGACATCATCCCCCACCGTGACCCCCTTCGCCGGCAGCCCCGCCCGCGAAGGGGCGAGCAGGGCAAGCGGCACGCCGTTCGCGAGTGCGAGCTGCTTGAGCGTCGCCGCCATGCGTGCCGCGTAGTACTCGGGCAGCGGGTCTGCCGCGGCAGCCAGGTTCTGGCCGAGCGGGGAAGGCTCGGGCGCCCGCTCGCCGATCTCCCGCTCGCCAATGCCGAGAGCCGCGGCCATGGTCGACAGGAAAACGCTCGTGTCAGGCAGAGCCGCCACGTAGCCGGCGGCGGCTTTCCATCCCTTGAGCGGGGTCGCGCGACCCGGAATGTAGATCCATGAGCTGCGCTGCGTGCCGCCCGCGGCGGCGAGGTACAGGCGGAACAGTGCGAAGCCAATGTCGCTGGCGGTGCGCTCGGTGACCGAGCGGGCCAGTCGCCGAACGGCCTCGATGTGGTTGGTCATCGTCTCTCCCAGATCGATGAAAGGTGGGGCCCTTGCGGGCCCCTGCGGGTGATGATCAGTTGCCAGCGCGGGCCAGGGAGTCGCGGTGCGCGTCCTCGGCAAGCGCCTCGGTACGTGCCGCCTCGATGGTCGCGGGGGCAACATGCTGCGGACCCATGTACATGCCGCGGTCGTCACGGTGCACGGGCGAGGCCGCGCGGGCGCCGCAATCCGGGTAGGCGCAGCGACCGGGGTCGACGACGCCCTGCCAGTCTCGACCGTTCGGTCGGAAGTCGTGCGAACCGGCGTACTCGGCGACCTGCTCGACGGAGAGCTCGTCGGCGCCCTCGGCGTCGGCGATCGCGTCTCCGTCGATCCAGCGCTCACGAGCGGTCTCGGCGTTCGGGATGCGGGCGATCATCTCGGCGGGCAGCTCGACGTCGGTCTCGACGATGCGCACCCGGCGCCCCGAGTCAACGAGGATGTTTCGCACGTCATCCTCGGTGACGAAGCCCTCGACCTCGGCGGCGCGGTTGCTCGTGTAGTGGACCTCAAGATCCGGGTTCGCCGCGGCGAACAGCCGCGCCATCGCGACCGCCTGTGGCCACGTACCGGCCCACGTCGAGACCCGCAGGAAGCGGTTAGCGGTGCGCTTGCGGTAGGCGATCGTCCAGTTCGCGCGCTCGGTGCTGGTCATCTCGGTTCTCCCTCGTCGCCGTTTCTCTCCCCTACGTCGACCACCTTAGCAGGTACCTAGCAGGTACAGCAACGCCCTCCCGCGTGTCGGTTCGGGAGGGCGTTGCTGGGGCGGCGCGGAAGGTTCAGTTGGGGGTGTCGTCCTCGTCGGTCTCGGCGACGGCGATCTTCGTGCCGGCCGGCAGGTCGACCGTCTCGGGCTGCTCGTGCTGCTCGGCGCGCGCCTCGTCACCGTGCAGCGCGATGGCCTCGGCGGTGGCACCGTCCTCGGGGCCGTTGGCGGGAAGGTTCTCGTTGGTCGTCATGCCTCGCACGTTACCCGCTACTCCCGCGGCTCAAGCCACACCCGGCGCCAGGCCTTCGGAACCTCGGTGGCGCGGTTGCTCGGCACGTGCCGCACCTGGTTGCGGTCGTCGACGTACGCCATGGTGTCGATCTTCTGATGTGGGTCGTAGAACAGCCACGGCTCAAGCCCCAGATCGTACGGGTCGTTCGTGAGGGCGGGGCCGGCCGGCGCCGACCGCTGGCCGGCGAGCTCTCCGACGGTGCGGACGAACTCGGCTATGGCGTCGGGGGCAAAAGTGATCTCGATGCGCTGTGTCGGTGTCTCTCCCATGGGCGGAGCGTACCGCGGGCGGCGCACTGACCGGATAGGGTCGCGCGGGTGACCGGTTCGGAATGGCCTCTGAGCTGCGACTATCCGGTTGACCGGTTCCTAGGGCCAAACGAGGTTCAGACTCTGAAACTCTCAAATAAACTACTACCTCTTTGTAGGATTATTTTTACTTCCCTTTTTCCCATGCTGAATTTTCAGTGTTCGGCTAACCGGCGGATAAAGTGGGGCGTGAGTAGGGAAAATCATGTGGGCACTCCGGTGACTATCTGGGAGGATCGCAGGTGGTGACTATCCACCTGTGCAGTCACCTGTTAGACTCCTGCCATGAATCTTCGCATGACTTTTGTGACGGAGCGCTCCGCGCTGACTACCACCTGTATCGACTGCGGCACGGTGACCGTGATCCCGTTCGCCGATCTTCAATGGGCGGCGCCGGCCTCGATCGAGGCCGGGAGCGCGCACTCCTGCATCGCCCCGGTCGCACCGGTGCCCGTACCGCAGCAGGCGGAAAAGGATGCTGAGGGCCGCGACCGGGTGCGCAGGTGGCTGGCCGACGCCGTGGAATACGACGCGGGAATGGTTTTGCCCTTTATCGACATGATGGAGGCGTATGAGGAGCAAATGTCCGACTACCCGGGAGCGGGACTGTTCTCCAAGCGCCTGCGCGCCACTCTCCCGCCGGGTACGGCCATCCGGCGGGAGATGATCAATGGCGTGTACGCCAGGCGGGTCTACGGCGTCCGCTGGCGGGGAGCGGCTACGCGCCCCCGGGCGGCACGGGCGGGACGGTGAGCGCGCCGAGGGTGACCGTCCATGCGGTCACGGTGGCGGGGGCCAGGCCGTGCACCCGGCGGGCGAGCACACCGTTGATCATCCTGCGCTCGACGCGCAGGCCGGCCGAGCGCAGGGCCCGGGAGAACCGCTCCCGGTCGAGGGGGTGCTCGACGTCCGCCGAACGGGCCCACGCGCGATAAACGGGGAAGAGCTCGTCGAGCGGGACCGGGTTGACCGCCTCGGGGGCGGTGCGGGCGCAGGTGTCGTCGAGGAAGCCCTGAATCGGGGACTGTTGCCGGCGCACCTCGGCCGCCAGGTCCTCGGCGCTCTGCGGGGCCGTGAAGTGCCCGACCGCGGTGAGACGCATGAGGCCGGCGAGGGCCCAGTTGAGGATGCCGGGAAGCTCTTTGAGCAGGTCGTCTTTCAGGCTCGGGTTCTCGCGCCCCATCACCGTCCCGGGAAACTGCACGTGCATCATCCTGTGCGCGAGAGCGCCCGAGGCGTCCGTGAACGAGGGCAGATCGTTGCCCATGATCATGAACCGGACACCGAGCCGACCGTGCCAGACGTCGCGATTCTTGCGGTTGACGTCCCGGCTGTCCCGGCCCGAGATCTTCTTGACGATCTCGACGGCCTCGGCGATGTCCCGGAACTTCCAATTGATGTCACTGAATACAGCAAGGGTCTTACCGATGAGCGGCTGCTCGCCGAATGTCCCGACGAGACTCGGCATGCTCGGGCTGGCCACGGCCTCTGGCCCCACGAGCGCTTCGAGCACGTGAGCGGCGGTGCCCTTGCCCGACCGCGGCTGGCCTTGCATGTGCAAGATCTTTTCCATGTCGGTGCGGCCGCTGAGCACGTACCCGAACCACTCTTGCAGCAGCTGCTGCGCGTCGGCCGGCAGGACGTCGTCCAGGTAGCGCCGCCAGGTCGGCGCCGTGGCCTGAGGGTCGTAGGCGAACGGGACGCTCGCCAGGTTGAACCTCTCGGGGGTGTGCGGCAGTAGCTGGCCGGTGGCCACGTCGTAGACCCCGTTCGCGCAGGCCACCTGCGATGGGGAGTCGTCCACGTCAAGCTCGCTGGCCCGGTACAGCACGCCGCGGGACAGCGCGTGGCTCACGCCGGTGATCTTGTTTTCGGTCGGCCGCCAGGGCTTCGGGCCGGCGTCCTCGGCGCTGCCCTCGAAGAAGGCATCGGCGGTGCGCCCGTACAGCCAGTTGTCGACCGCCTCGGGGCGCCACTGGGCGTAGTGGGTGCCCGTCCAGAGGTAGAAGTCCCCGCGCCACCACTTCGCCGGCGCGGGCAACTGCGCGGCGAGCTCCCGCGCTACATCGATGGGTGCGTGGGGCGGTGGCAAGATCTTCCCTTCCTCGCGCTTGGCGGCGATCTCCGCCCGGGCTGCCGAGAGTGCCTGCGCCGCGGCGGCCGCCTTCGCCGCCTCTTTTGCCTGGCGGCGAGCGTCGCGGGTGATGCTGTCCCACTCGCCGCGCAGCACGCCGGACAGGCCGCTCTGGGCGGTAAGCGTCGCGCGGGCCCGCTGCTGCTCGACCTCGCTGATGCCGCTGGCCGGCAGGGTGGCCGCGATGTGCCGCACGCGATCATCGCGCTGGTCGCCGGGCAGCGCCTCGATCTCGGCCACGAAGGCATCGACCGCGCTGCGGGACTGCTCATCGGGTAGTGTCGGCGCGCCCGCACCGGTGTTCAGTGCATGGATCCCCGGTGCGGGCGCCGTAAAACCCTCAGGCACCGTGGCGGCGGTAGCCGGTGGCGGCGCGTCGTGCGAGCAGTTCTGCCGCGGGCGCGGGTTGTCGGTCACAGCGAGCTTGACCGCGCCGGCGAGCAGACGGTGCCACTCCCCGCCCTCGACCCGCTCGGCACCGACAGCCTCGGCGAAGGCATTGCGCAGTTGCTCGGTGGCGTAGGCGGCACCGCGGTGGCCCTCGCCCCCGGCCCGGACGATCGCCGAGAGCGCGTCGCGCGCCGTCTCGTGCCGGGCGCCATTGACGTCCCGGAGGTCATCCACAGCCTTCGTCCACACGCTGTGGATGACGGGGCAGGGCTGCCCCCGGCGGAGCCTGTCCCACCACGTAGCCATCTGGCTGTCTGCCAGGTCGCTCTTTTCGGCCCGATCGTAGGCGAGCGCGAGCCCACGCACCCACGCCTCGGGCAGCTCCGTGAGCTCATCGGGTCGCGGCACGGTGGCAGGCATGTGCCCATCCGGGTGATCCCACAGATACCTGGCGCCCCCGGCGTCCGGGTTCGTGCTCGGCCACACGACGGCGTAGCGGTGGCCAGGCTGGATGATCTCGATGAACTTCGCGGCCTCGCCCGGCCAGTTGATCTCCCTGCCGTCGAGGTGCGTGGGTACCCGGAACCATCGGATACCGGACGGCGCCGGCCGAGCGCTCGACACCCACGTCGGCGGCAGCGGCCCGAAGCGGGCTTCGAGCTCGGCCAGGTGGGCGCCACCGTTCTTCGAGCCGTAGTCGTCGACGTCGAGGCCGATGGTGCCGGGGGCGGCGCGCAAGCCGATGTTGAAGGCCGCCTCGGCGCCGGTCTCCCACGCGCCGACGTCACCGTCGGAGGGATACGGCTTGCCGTGGCCGGTGAAGCCGTTCGGTGGCGGCGATTTCTGGCCCGGGCCACGGCCTACCGGCAGCGTTCCCCGCCAGCCTGCCGACCGGTAGAGGCGCGCAGCTCGTGCGTACGGGCCAGGGGCTGTATCGTCTGTCCCATCGGTCATTTCTCTCCCAAGGCGTTATGGCCGTCCCCCCGGAAGGGGAGACAGCGGCGGCGCGGCAAGTCCCCCCTACGGGACGAGGCCGCGCCGTTCGTTTGTGCGGAGATCTTCGACCTTACGCGCGACGCGGGGCGCTGCCATCGGTCGGCAAGGCGGCGATGACCCGCCCCTCGCGG
>Ga0247777_1000385_pt1 | contig 12244 bp, 17 predicted proteins | sample UWRJL154409C5_FD_179937 | JGI IMG/M metagenome (GOLD analysis project Ga0247777, IMG submission 179937) | Plant litter microbial communities from Arlington Agricultural Research Station in Wisconsin, United States - UWRJ-L154-409C-5 | ecosystem: Environmental > Terrestrial > Plant litter >...
ACCTGCAAACCGCTAACGTTACCCTGTAATGGCGAGAACGGGCGCCTTCCCGAAGAGCTGCCTTGCGGCGGCTTCGGAAGTTGCCGCCTCGAGTCCCAACTTGAGATCCTTCATGTCTTCCTCGAGCTTCTTGGTTACCGTGTTGAAGTAGGCCTTGACGTACGCTGGCTTTTGTGCTTGGTTGCTCGGCATATCGGCCTTCAGGAGCTGAACACTCTTCAGAAAGGCCTCGTCACCACCTCCCTCCCCTTCGGCCGCCATGACCAACAGACAGAGCAAATAGGCCGCACACTCCTCTACGGTTTTCTCGATGGCCAGGAGGACGACGGACGCTGCGAGAGCATGTCAGCGGTGGTCAAAAGAAGGAGACCGGTGTGCTCACGGTTGGTTTGCTTCTTCTTGTTCCAGGCCGCACCCCCCCTGGCGGCCTTGGTGCCAAATGCTGCAGTGATAACCCCGGCGGCGGCACCGAAGATACCGACGGGCCCAAGCAGCGCGGCGGCTCCGAAATAGACCAGCCCACCCGCCGTGAACGCCGTCGCCAGGCCAACGCCCGCCGCAGCAAGGCTGGGAACGATGTCCTTGAACTCGGCATCAGTGATGGCGAGAGTAGTTTGGAACAGCGGCATGGTGGTCTGCATGAGGTTTCCAAACGCGTTGATGGCGATGGCGAAGTCATCCGCCGTTCTCGTCTCCCGTTCTGTCGACACGCGCTCTCTTATCAGAAAAAGAACCTACGTTATCTCAACGAAGATGGCGAAACGAGACCTACTCTCAAGGGTCCGGAGAGCGTCCATCGCCCGGACCGACTCCCTCATGTAGGCGTCACTGGCCAGGGACACTCTGGACGCGATAACCTGATCATGGAGTAAGAGGATCTTGGCCTCGATCTAGAAGTATCCTCCTAGTTAGATAACGCTACGAGTCGTCAGGTACAGGGAGAGGAGCAGACGGCCGTGCTTACCGCTAGTTTGATATCGGGGGCGAAACGCTTCGCGGCCCTCATCAGCCCAACCGATCTGGCGATGGCCATCTTGAGGGCCATCGCGACCTCCTCCAGGCCCGCAATCTCGGCACCAGTGGCCTGCGAGTATGCCATGATGCCAACTCGGATGGTGCCTCTGTTGAAGACCAGCGCGTTGAACTTTTCCAGATGCCCGGCGATTTCCTCAATCTGGCCCTGGCACTGTATCACCATACTAGCCGCAGTGTATGTGCCTTGCATCCTAGACACTACGCGTTGGTACCGTTGTGCAGAGCCCCAGGGCAGCAAAGAGGGGACGAGAAGATTTGGGGGTCACTCACGGCCGGTACATGTATTTGATCGAGTTCCTCCGGACAAAGCCATCCCGCTCGGCCTCCATGTCCTGCGACAGCCTCTGGCCGGCGCAGTAACGACTCACGATACCCGCGCTGAAGCATCGCACAAACTTCTTGTCGATGGCCGTCTGGACGCCTTCCCGGGAAGGACCGAAGGTGAAGACGGCGCCGGGATTCAGGGATCGTAGGTGCGTGGCCAGCTCGGATGTGAGCAGCCGCCGGCACAGAGCCAGGAGCTGATCACTCGCGGTCCCAGAATCGGGCGGGTCGGGGTGCACGAAGTGCAGCTTTTCGGGGGGAGCATCGTGTTAGCAATAAGTTGGGCGGACAGGGGTATCAGCGGGTAGAGAGGTGAGGGACCTGAGCAAGTCAATGGGTCGGGCCGACGAACCTCGAGCTTGAAGCTCGCCTCGCCGAGAGCCTTGTACGTCTTGAATCTCTGGTATCGCCAGCCGCTTCCCTCGAGGGCCTCTGCTATCGACTCCCTGAGGTGTGCCGTGTACTGCTTGATCATCTTCTGCTCGTCGGCCCGCTCGCTGAAGGCACCTTCCCATGCAATCAGCCGGGCCGTGATACGTGGGGTTGGGCTAGGTCGAGGCAGTGAAAGCATCGTGGCCGTGGTCACGGTGGTAGCCATGGCTGGCCTTCACTTCCGGGCGTTCGGGTGCCAAAAACGGGATGGGATCCGGCTGCCTGCTCACCCGCAAGGGACCGCGATTTGGGCGTCAACGGGAACGTGGAACGAGGGAAACGAGCCATTTTCAAGGCGCTTGGGATCGAAAGGCTGTGAAGCGATGCGCCGAGCTTCTGAGCCTCGACCGTTCTCCCTGGCGTCCTCGGCGAGGTGGCTCGGGTGGTTCGGGGAGAGGCGTCGAGGCGCAGCAGAGTTCCGGTGCGTTCGAGGCTTTGAAGCCGCTTGCGCGTGGCGTCCTATTATCACGCGCCAACATCCTCGGGCCCCGCGTCGTCGCTGCCGCCCAATCATACATACAGTACCATCTCCCTCATCGCCCGCCTTGCAACCCAGACGCTCGCACACGGCGACGCAGAAACCGATATGATATGAGCAGTCCAAAGTAGCCCGACCGACGGGGACAAGCCCCGTCCGCGAATATGGACGCGCGCAACCCCTCGGCGGACCCAGCGCGCCAGCATCTCGTGGATCGCCTACGACTTGAGGCCCAACGGCGGTCCACATTCCACTATGTGATCGAATACTTGGATATACGCGCCCGTGTTTTGCTACGACGCGCAGAAGAAAAAAATGCTACCGACATCGTCGGTCTGAGCCCCGGCGCAGGCGACCGGGACTGGATCCGTCACCTCTTCGGAATCGTCACCGACCCCACCGACGACGCACCGGGTACGACTGCCATCTCCGCCGTCTCAGACTTCTGTTTGCGTGCTGACTATTCCAGCTGGCGTCTCGGAGAAACTCGCAAGTGACATATGGGAGCTCGCCGTTGTCCGAGACCAACTGACTTCGGATCTGACCATCCTCGAGCTAATGCTGGACGTTCAGCGCAGCAGAGCCTATGGACGAGCCCTTGACTCGCTTGCGTTTCCCGAGAGCATGTCAGCAAACCCCTACTACTATTCTACCTTCAGCGAAACTACTACCCCCGTCGCCCCGGAATGCTGATGGATCTATAGCGCGATCGTGGGATTCTGCGTCCACTACATCGAGTTCCCCCGCTCTCTCCCTATCCAACCCCTTCTCTGGACGGCCTTTGGCTTGGCTGCCGCGCGCAGCTGTCTCTATGGTCTGAGAACTGAGATGATTTCCCACCTTCGGGATTTGGTTGCTGGTACCAGGCGCAGCGTGGAGACGGACCGGGTATCACGGGAAGACGAGAGGAGGTTGTCGTCCTGGTGTTGGACGGCGTTTCAGTTGAGCTTTCGTTTCTTTTAGGTCCCTAGCACACCCCTCGGGGACATAGACTCGAAGTAGTTGTCCAACTATAGTCGGTGTGGGGCGTCTGCGGCCATACTGTGGTGGCTCCAGCCCGCAGTGGTAGTCCGAACCCTGTCCTTCGAGGTGCTCTGTGAAACATCGTTCTCTGTGCCGCTTCGGAGTCCCCACAGATCTGCCCTAGGCCCCACTCGACCCTAGCTGCCGGATCCAGAGCGTTGGGGCTCTGGCAGGGTCGCGGGGGCCTTGGGACCGGAGGAACGATCGAGCGTGTGCATCCGCCAAGGCGTAACGCCCTTGGGAGCTTGACTGACCCCTTGCTTGCCCGTCTCGCTAGTCCATCATACAGATTGTAGGGGCGTATAGTCGAGGTATTAAGTGACGTAGGTGACATCATCTTTGCCGGTAGTGGGCGTTCTTGCCATACCACAGCACCCATTTTCACAACCCAAGTTCCCAGTTCCCAGTTCCCAGCACCGTTGGCTAATATCCACCGTGGGAACCCCTCTCTGGGCTCCCACTCGTACCCTGTAGGCATGCAACCCCGGGCCGTACGGATATCGAGAACTCCAGCTCACCGGCCGGACGTTTGTGTCCGTGGCCGTGCTTGAAGCCAGCTGAGCCAGCAGGAGCCGCGATGGTGGGTTCGGCTAAAGAATACCAACTCCCACGCCAGGGCGGTGAATCGATGACACCGCGCCACTATCGAGCCGCGTCCGTGGTCTCGTCTGGGTACCTGCACACCGCGGGTTCCTTGCAGACATTAGCCGCATACCCACACGACTCGGTATCGATCTCGACGGGAGATTGCCCGAGGGTGTTAGTGGTAGCTGGGAACGTGCCTTGGCATCTGACAACAGGTTTCCTACCTCGACGACGTGTCGTTCCAAAAGGCCGTGATGTGGATTAAAGCACGAGGACGTCCTCGGAAATTCGGTTCTGGCCAGTTCTCGTGATCGCCGACCAACCAGCCCCGGACCTCAGTATGGCGCGATTTGTTGTGCTCACGTGTATCCTGGCCGTCGTGCCAGGAGGTAAGTTCTTGGATTGCATTCTCTACGATACAAACCAGAGCTGACGATGACCAGTGTTTCCTATCCCTGCCAGGACCTTGGACCAGAGAGAAGTGTACGTGGGACAGCAGGCAGCCCCTTCAAGCACCAGCACCCAGGTTCTCGTAACCATGTCGTCCATGAGCTTCTCCGATATCAAACCATCGCAACCCTCGTTCTCCTTCTCGCAGATCAAGCCCTCCCAGCCTTCGTTATCCTTTTCTAGCGTTAGGCCGTCTCAACCGTCCCTCTCCTTTGGCAGCGTCAAACCCTCACAGCCCTCGCTGTCCTTCTCGAGTGTCAGGCCGTCACAGCCGTCCCTCTCCTTTGGCAGCGTCAAGCCCTCGCAGCCCTCCCTCTCCTTTGGCAGCGTCAAACCCTCGCAGCCCTCGCTCTCTTTTTCCAACATCAAACCTTCCGCCCCTTCCCTGTCTTTCTCTCAGGTGTCTCCCTCGGCCCCGTCTCTGTCATTCTCCAATGTCTCTGGGCCCCAGCCGACTGTTTCCTCTGATAGGGGCTCCGCTGCCGCGCCAGGCGCCGTCACTACCTCGGCCCCGGCCCAGCAAGCGCCCGCCGCGCCTGCGCAAAGCTCGAAGGCCCCCGAGGCTCCGGCGCAGAGCTCCAACGCAACGGCATCCGCTGCACAGAACCCGCCCGCCGGGCTATACACGACTGTCCGGACGACCATTATCGAGACGATCATAGGCGGACCAGCCGGCCCGGTCGGATCTGCACAGCCATCGGGACAGCCAAGCGCATCGGCGGCTGGGAACTCTACGAAGCCGGCCGGCACTCAGCCGGCACAAAGCTCACAGGCTCAGTCCGGGCAGTCCGCGCCCCCCGCCGCGTCGAAGCCTGCCTCTTCAGCGGCTCCCGCACAGTCAGCCTCTGCGAAGCCGTCCGGATCATCTGCAGCGGCAAGCCCTTCGCAGGCCCAGTCCCAAGCTCCGTCGCAGGCCCAGTCCCAAGCTCCGTCGCAGGCCCCCTCGCAGGCCCCCTCGCAAGCACCGCCGCAAGCACCGCCGCAAGGCTCGTCACAGGCTTCTCAGGCCCCGTCGCAGCAGCCTGCGCAGGGTTCGTCGCAAGCTTCCTCTCAAGCTCCGTCGCAAGCCCCTCCCAAGGCCTCATCGCAAGCACCATCACAATCCGCATCACAGAAACCTCCACAAGGCTCGTCACAAGCTCCTCCGCAGGCGACTTCACAGGCCCCGGCGCAAGCTTCGACGCAAAAGCCCGCGCAGGGCTCATCCCAAGCGCCATCGCAGGCTTCGTCTCAAGCCGCATCGCAAGCGCCGTCACAGAGTGCATCGCAGAAACCTCCACAGGGCTCGCCACAAGCCCCTCCGCAGGCGACTTCACAAGCCCCGGCGCAAGCTTCGACGCAAAAGCCCGCGCCCGCGCAGGGCTCATCCCAGGCTCCGTCTCAAGCCCCCCCTCAGGCGACAGCAGCCCCCCCGGCGCAAGCTTCAACACAGAAGCCCGCGCAGGGCTCATCTCAGGCGCCATCGCAGGCGCCATCTCAAGCTCAGTCTCAAGCACCCCCGCAGGCCCCGTCGCAGGCCCCGTCGCAAAAGCCCGCGCAGGGCTCATCTCAAGCGCCTCCTCAGGCCCCGTCTCAAGCGCCTCCTCAGGCCCCGTCCCAAGCGCCTCCTCAGGCCCCGTCCCAAGCGCCGCCTCAGGCCCCATCCCAAGCGCCTCCTCAGGCCCCTTCGCAAGCCCCCCCTCAAGCCCCCACGCAGGCACCTCCGCAGGCACCCACTCAAGCTCCCGCAGCCACCGCCCCGGCCGTGCCAACCCCGGGTCTGACCGGGGATGCCTGGATGTCGAGCATTCTATCAAGCATCCTCTCTGCCAGCCCGTCTCTTGCAAGCAGCGGGAACCAGACGGCCCAGCCCGCCGCCAACCCCCAGCCGGGGAATACGGCAGCGCCAGGAGCCCCTCTGCAGCAACCGGCCCAGCCTCCGGGGCAGCCCTCTGCGCAACCTCCTGCTTCTCCGCCGCCTCAGGCCCCGGTTCAGCCTCCCGCGTCCCAGCCTGCGCAACCACCGGCTTCCCCGCCGGCCCAGGTGCCTGCACAACCCTCCGCGTCGCAACCGGCTCAGGTTCCGGCTCAGCCTCCTGCTCAACCCCCCGCGCAACCCCCTGTGTCGAATCCAGTACAGCCTTCTCAACCTGCTCAACCGCCTGCTCAACCGCCTGCTCAACCCCCCGCGCAACCACCTGCGCAACCGCCGGCCCAACCGCCAGTGTCACAACCGGCCCAACCGCCAGTATCGCAACCGGCCCAACCGCCAGTGTCTCAGCCGGCACAGGCCCCACCGGCCCAACCGACACCATCTCAGCCAGCCCCGGCGCCTCCCGCGCAGGTCCCCGCGCAGCCTTCGGCCCCGCCCGTCGCTCAACCATCAGTATCTGCACCGGCGCAGCCGCCCGCCCAGCCCGTATCGGGCCAGCCGGTGCAACCCTCGGCTCCCCCGGCCCAGGGCCAGCCGGCGTTGCCCCAGCCTTCCCAGCCCCTTCCGGTTTCCCCGGGTCAGCCCGTCGCGCCGTTGCAACCAGCGCAACCTCCGGCGCAAAGCCCACCTCCCGCCGGGGGCAAGAGCGGGGGATTGGGTGGTATTATATCGGGGGTTCTTGGAGGTCTCGGTGGAGGAGCGGCGGCACCGACCGGCGCAGCTCCGGCACAGCCGTCGAGTTCCGCGCCGGGGGGGCTCCTCGGGGGTTTGCTGGGTGGCTGAGGGATCTCGATCCCGGTGAGCGTATAGGACAACGTTTCCAGGGTGGTGAAACCGTGACTGTAAGATAGGTACAGTATTATTCGCGGACATCGGTGGACGATGTTCCAAGTTGAAACACTATAGGTCAGTTGCACTGAGCAAAAGCATATTTTCTGTTTAGCTACCGGTTTGCGTTGCCAGGGGAGCGACTCAAGTAGTCAGAACATGCTAAGACCCTGATATAATGACCTGGGCCAAGATGGCTGAAGCTCGTTCGTGCTTTGGTAGGACTAAGCACTTGCCTATGTACCGGATCAAAGGGAACTGGTACTTACAGTAGTAGTAGCAAACTGGGGAAATGTCATCATCTATGCCCAGGCCCCTGGATCAGTGAACACAGCTCAGTGACAATGGATGCCTGGGAGCAAATCTGATCTTCATCGACCATGAGAACTCGAACAGGGGATATCGACACTTAACCCCATAACCTTTAATACGGCGCTTCCAAGGTCCGGCTTTGTGATGTTTTATAGTAGTCCGTAAATCGCCGGGTCAACAGAACGACCTCGGAGGCTGATGATCGCAGTCGTCGTGAAAAAAGACGTGGCCCCCTCCCCAGCCGACCATGACTTGGACGTGAGCAGCTCTAACTCTTCCTTTCCGTCGCTCAGGTTGAGCACAGCGCCCCCGAGTGCATAGCAACTACGAGGATTAGATATCTCATCCACCCCAGGCAAAGACAACATGGGCAGTCAACCAAGCGTCCCGAAGCGCGGGACAAAGTTCCAGGTCATCGACGCCGAGATTTACGTGGCATATCGAGGCAGTGACATCTTGGCAGTGACTTCTTGTCGTACTTAGTGTCGGCGCGACGGCCACGACGATTTGATCTCGCTGAACTGACATCGGCGGCGGCAGGTCTCGGGCGGACACCAAGGCGATTCGGGAGGCACTCGAGATTCTGCTTGATGGCTCCCCCGCCTCACGACTCGGGGATCCAGTCGCTGGTGGGACCGGCCCAAGAACAGAAGCCGTGGTTGGAAATCGTGGAGTTGACCCCGCGAACCAAGACGCTCCCGGAACGGCGAGTTGACTCTTCACAGGCGCCCTGGACACGCTGATCCGCCCATGTAAATAACCGGTGGGAAGTCGTGACCGGCGTGTAAGGCTGCTCTGATGCTCGTGTAAGTCAGGCTTGGCAGTTGAGGTTGTTCGGAACACACTACCTACCCAGATCCTGTAAGAACGGGTCTGGGGACCGAATGTTTGGGTTACGGATTAGACCGGGTGCCATGCCGTCTGCATGGATAAATTAATACAACGGTCGTCGCGACGGCGAGCGATCCATTGGGTCTTGCGTTATCGGCCCTGTCAGACCAGAGCAGGCAGCGTCCCTGGCCACATGACCCCTCACCGTGTCGCGAATTTGCCTGCCAGTGTCTGGTTATCGAGAAACCACAGCGAGCACGGCGAGCCCGGCGACTGTTTGAATGGCACTGATGAATCATCGACACGACCGAAAGATGGGTAAGGTCGTCGCCCTCGTTTCCCTCCATTCGGCAGGCAAGGGAAACCCAAGCCAACCACACCCACAACGTCGGGCAAGAGCAGCGTGTTGACATCGTCGATGGCCTTGGCCATCGCCCGGGTTTCATTATGATTCTATATGCCATGTCGCGGTACGCTTCAAGGTCCCAAGGCTCCCACCGATGCATGCATGAAATCGCTTCGCTTGACCAGATAACCACCGCCGGCAACCAAAGTGTTGCCATTTTTCAAAACCAGAGCTGCTCGTCCTCTTCGCCGGCCGCCTTCTCCGAGATGGGCGATGGCGACTCGGGCGTGTCCGCGTACCCGGAGTCGGTGTCGTCCACATCAGTCTCGGCGTCGTCCTCAACCTCGCCCTCGCCGTCGTCCGATCCCGGCATGCGGTGGAGGCAAGCCAGGCGCTCCAGCTCGTCGACAGCCTCGCCTGCCGGGTCGTGCAGGGCAAAGTCGTCGCGGATGCGTGCGGCGTTGTCCCGGAAGGCGGCGTCGCCGACGATGGTCAGAACGGCGTCACGCACGGCCGCGGCCGTCGGGCGCGCCGTGCGCAGGTCGACGCCCGCGCCGGCGTACTGCACGCGGCTGCTGACGTCGGCCTTGTCCTCCGACTTGCCGGCGCAGACGAGCGGGACGCCGCAGCGCAGCGCCGTCAGCACGCCGTTGTAGCCGGCGTTGGTGACCATGGCGCCGACGTGCGGGAGCAGCTTGAGATGCGGCACGAAGGGGGCGACGCGTACGTTGGGCGGCATGTCGATGCGATCGAGGAGCGCCTCCTTGGTCACGCCCTCGGGCACGGGCAGGCCGCGGAATACCTCGTACAGGTTGCGGCCCGTGACGACGACGAGCAGGTCGTCGCGGTCGGCCAGGGCCCGGATCGTCGGCTTGATGAGCGCGTCGACGTTGGTCGCCACGGTGCCCTGCGTGACGTGCACCACCTTCTCGCGGGGATGTGCCAGCATCTCCCCCCACCAGTCCGGGTACGCGAAGCCGCGCGGGTCGTAGGCGGGCATCAGCGGGCCAACGAACTTCACGTTGCCGGGGAGCTGGCTCCGCGGGAACTCAAAGGCCGGCGTCGTCATCTGGAGATGGGCGAGCGGCGACCGGATGTCGTCGAAGAAGGCGCGCCGGCGGCTCCGCGGGGCCAGGCCGAGGCCGACGCGGTATCCGTTGAGCACGGCCGTCAGGCTCGTCATGAAGAGGAAGATGCTGAGCTGGTGGCGCAGCCAGTTCCAGCAGCGGCCGAAGAAGGTGCGCGGGGGTTGCTCGCCGAAGCCCCAGGGCGGTATCTCGGGATCGAGGGTCACGAGCGGGTTGATGCCCAGCGTGGCGTAGGGGATACCCGTGAGATCGTAGAAAATGTTGGCGCCGTGCGTGCAGTAGTCGACGAGCAGCACGTCGGCGGGGAAAGTCTCGCAAACCTTTTGGTAGTCGCGAACTTGCGCGGGGATGCGGTCCAGCATGAGCCGCTTGAGGTAGGCCGTCACCCGGGAGAGGATGAAGCGGCCGGGCGGTAAGGAGTGTTCCAGCGCATCGTCGATGAGATGGCCTTTGGACATGGGCACGAAGCGGGCGCCGCTACTGGTGGCCTTGTAGCCGTAGGTCGGCCCCGTCATCCAGACTACCTCATGGCCGCGGCGGACGAGCTCCTTGACGACTGGTTGCGTGGGGTTGTAGTGGCCCGCGTAGGGGTGTGTAGCGACAAGAACTTTCATCGCCCGGTACCGCGAGGCCGAAGGGTCCCCAATGGTAGGAGTGTCTTCCCCCTTTCTTCGTGAAGGACGGAGGACGTACGGGTTAGCGGTAGCTATTAGGTGCGGAGGACGGAGTGGACAGAAACCGGGGATCTGAAACGGCGTCTGGGCACGGCGCCGACGGCCGGCGATCCCCTTAAGAGAGTCGGGTCGGACGCTTCGCACGCCGCCTCCAACAAGCCCCCCTCGCGGCCAAGGCACCGGAGATGCAGGGCCTGGTTGACGCGGCAGGTTGGGATGCCACACCCCGTGTCATCCAGCCTTCCCGCTCGCTAGCGATGACGGCGCAGTGCGCTGCCACTCGTCAGCGTCAGCAGGGACGCCTTGCCGTGCCGGCGGGAGGTGGGGCCCGGGCCTCGCGGGTGGCCCAGAGCTTCCAACTTCGGCAGTTCGAAGGACCCGGGCGTGGTTGGCAATCTCGGTCCTGGGGGCTGAGCGTTGCAGCGAGGAGCCCATAATTGGGACGTGGCGGCGTCGGCTGGCCCATCTCGTGATTCCTTCGAACAGAGGGCTTCTCTGTCTGACCCTGGCCTCGGCTTGACACCCTAACGACCACGGCGACGGCGACGGCTTCAAAGACTCCTGAAACCTCGGAGGCGCGTCAGAGGGGTCCCCGGCGGCGGGAGACGGCATTGAGCCGGTGCCAGCGAGACCGTCGCGTCTTCCCCGGATTTCGCGGCCCAACTCGTCGGGGCGGTTGGGTCAGGTCCACCCCACCAGCCCCCCGCCGGATATTGTTTCTGCACGCGCGGCACGCCGAGCAGCTTGGATCGCAGCCGATGGCATCATCTCAATATCCATCGCAAACAGGCGAGCCCTCGTCTGGCCCGTTGGCGCGCTCGCTTGTTCTTGGAGCGCCATCACGCGGTGCGCGCAATCCCGCACAATCCCTCAGTCCCCTCACTTTCGTGGCTCGTCGATCAGCGCCATGGCTGCAATCGATTTACAGCCCCGCAGTTCGGCGGTGCCAAGTCGTGGCGCCAAGGACGAGCGATCTGAGTGTTGAATTCGGATTGCACGGAAAATCCTCGCCTCTGCAGATGGGAGGTCGGAGTCGGACTTTGCCTAGGACCGATCGGACGGTTGGTGTTGTGCGTTGGACGGACGAGAGTACGAAGGGGTTGACCAGTGGCGAGCGATCTGACCAAGCAAAGTGGCAGAAGGCTCGAAAGATGGCAGTTCCAGCCCCAAAGTTCGCTGTGGCGGGAAACGCCCCCGCCACGATTAACTACAGTACAGTAACGTGCTTCTTCTCCCTGTAACCAGCCTAGCCAGTGGAGGCGTCCACACTGCGAGGCTTGCTGCCAGACCCCAGCGACCAGGAACGAACGCCACAATCTCTGGTCGGCCACAACTCCGTTTTGGCGCCTGGAACCCCGCGAGCCCCGCTATGGATTATGATGTCAAACCCAACGACGGGCGGTGGGGACACCCCGCGTTGTGCCGTAAAGTTTACTAAACCCTACGGTACCTACAGAGTACTCCGTAAATTTACATTAAAGTTGTCATCAAACGTTAAATCTGGTGGTGGGCCTTCGCGCAGTACTGAACGTCCTGCTTGGAGCTTAATATTTTCCTCCACTACGAATACTCGACGACCTTTGTCTTCCACAGCGACATTCCTCTTCTCGACGCTATCCATATCACCTTCGTCCAGCCGCCGTCCCGAGCACAAAATCCGCAACCATGCCTCGAACAAAACAATCCCGCGACAAGGCGGATCGGGCGACGAACGAGAATGTCCTCGACCCTAGCACGAACCATATCCTCCGCAAGATGATCGACAGGGGAGACAAAATCACGGAAATGGAGGGCGTCATCAGCGCCGGCAAGGAAGCGAACGTATACGGCGGCCATTGCGGGCCCGAATGGCGGGCTATTAAGATCTACCGAACCGCCGTCGTCCAGTTCCGGGATCGCGAACGATACGTCGTGTGCGACCATCGT
>Ga0247777_1000386_pt1 | contig 12214 bp, 13 predicted proteins | sample UWRJL154409C5_FD_179937 | JGI IMG/M metagenome (GOLD analysis project Ga0247777, IMG submission 179937) | Plant litter microbial communities from Arlington Agricultural Research Station in Wisconsin, United States - UWRJ-L154-409C-5 | ecosystem: Environmental > Terrestrial > Plant litter >...
GATCGTAGCGCGAGATGTAGTCGAGGTTCACGTCGCAGAAGCTGCACTTCTTCCAGTAGCAACCGTGCGCGACGGTCAGCTTGTTCCAGCGACCGTCCGACCACAGGCGGTGCATGGGATTCAGCATGTCGAGCAGCGAAAGGTAGTCGTTCAGCGGCAGGCCATCGTAGGTGGGCGTGCCGCTTTCCGAGAACGGGATATCGGGCTCTTTGTGATCGATGTACCCACGCTCGCGTGTGAACGTGCGTATCAGCCGCTCCGGGGGCCTATTGTGCTGAAGGTGCTCGATGAGCGCGAGCAGTGGCTTTTCGCCGGCGTCGAGCGTGACAAAATCGAAGTGGTCGAAGACGCGCGGCTCGTTCAGCGCGCGCAACTCGGTGTTGCAATAGCCGCCGCCCAGCACGGTAACCACGGACGGTTGAGTCTGCTTGATCGACTGCGCGATCCGGAAAGCGCCGTACACGTTGCCGGGAAAGGGCGCACTGATGAGCACCATGGTGGGCTGATGCTGGGACAGCGTCTCGAGCGTCAGCGCATGCAGCGCCTCATCCACCAGGCTGCGCGGCCAGGTGAGCGCATCGTGCAGGTGATCGAAGGTCGGCTGGCTGGCCGCCAGCGACTCCGCATAGCGCACGAACTCGAAGCGCGGATCGACGGCCTCACGAATGACGTCGGCGATGTCGTTCAGGTAGAGCGTGGCGATGTGCTTGGCGCGATCCTGCAGCCCCAGCGCGCCGAACGCCCAGTCGAGCGCATCGCCTTCGCCGTCTTCGTTGACATAGTGATCGAGCGACGTGAATCGCCGCCCCTCCGGCAGGTAACGCCGCGAGGCGATGCGATGGGCGAGGGTGGGATCGCGCCCCTGCAGGAATCGAATGACCGGCGAGACCGTTTCCCGGTAAGTCTCGAAGTGCTGCTCAAAGAAGCGCGTGGTCCCGCTGTGTTGCTTGCGCGGGAGCGCCTTCACGCGCTCCTGAATGCCGCTCAGCCCGTCAGCCGACAGTAGTCGCAGCGCCAGCCCGATCGACAGATCCGTCTGCTGCGCGTGAAAGCCGCGCGAGCGCAGAAATCCCGTGAGATACGCCGTGGAGGGATACGGCGTGTTCAGCTGGGTCATCGGCGGGATGACGGACAGGATGCGCAGATCAGACATGCCCGAAAGTATAAGATGTCGCCATGGAGTTTTCCCTCGACCTGCCTTTCATTCGCGACATCCTCACGCGGGAGCGGGAGCTTGCGCTCGGCGAAATCCGCTCGCTCGGCGCCGTGGGCGCGTTGATTAATTCACAGCAGCGCCACGACGCGCGCATCGCCTCGGCGCCCGATGTAAGCACGCTCGCTTGCGGCGCGGGCTGCTCGTGGTGTTGCTATTTCACCGTCGATATTCGCGCCGTCGAGGTATTCCGGATCCTCGAGGTCGTCGAGCAGTCGTTCACGGCGGAGGAACGGGCCCGCGTCTACTCTGAAGTGCGCGCGAACCACGCCTTGCTCCAAACGCTGGATGAGGACGAGCGCGTCACGCGCAACCTCAAATGCCCGTTCCTGAGCGCCGGACGATGCACGATCTACGGCGCGCGTCCCCAGTCCTGCCGCAACTATCACGCGACGAATGTGGCCGGGTGCCAGCAGTCCTACGAAGAGCCCGGTAACCTCGACATCGACCCGGATTTCGCGCCCTACGTGTATCAGGCAGGCGGCGCGCACGTGGAAGCCTTCAGCACCGCGATGAGCGAGGCGGGCTACGACGTGAGCGCTTACGAGCTGAACGGTGCGCTCGACGCCGCATTGTCGGACCCCGCGGCACGCAAGCGTTTCGAGTCGCGGGTACCGCCGTTCACCCGTCTCACGGGGGAAGAGGTGCCCGCCGAATTCGACGATCTCGACTAGGGGTCCTCGCAGGTCGGGCCCATGCAGCCGGGGCTCGCCTGGGTGCGCAGTATCTGCTCCTGCATTTCCTTTATGCGGCGTTCTTCGTCCCGCAGTTGGGCTTCATTCAGGCACACCTTGCGTTTGAAGCTCGTTCCGGTGACCTGTTCCTCGCGGCAGTAGTAGATCTCGCCTTTGACGCTGGTCGCCTTGTAGCCGGCCTGGATGAGCGTGCGATTGAGCACCAGTGCCTGGCCGTTTGAGTTGGGCAGGAGGGCTACCGGGGTGGCGGCGGCCGGCGTCGATGGCGCGGCCGCCGGCGCCTGAGCGACCGGCGGCGCAGGCGCGCGCGCGGCGGGTTGCGTGGGCTGGGTCGAGCAGGCCGCTAGCGCCAGAGTGATGAAGGGAATCCCGAGAAATTTGAGGTTCATGTAAGGCCATCCCCTGCGTTTCGACCGACGCTTCGTACGATCAGGACAGTCGCCCCGGAGTTTGACGAGGCTCGACTCGCGGCTAACCCTAGCAGGTGGGGCCCATGCAGCTGGGGCTCGCCTGCGTGCGCATCATCTGATCCTGCATTTCCTTCATCTTGCGCTCTTCGTCCCGCAGCTGGGTTTCGTTCAGGCAGACCTTGCGTTTGAAGCTCGTGCCGGTGACTTCTTCCTGGCGGCAGTAGTAGATCTCGCCTTTGATCTTCGTCGCCTTGTAGCCCGCCTGGATGAGCGAGCGATTGAGCACGGGAACGTTGCCATTCGCGTCGGGCACGACCGCGGTGGTCGCAGCGGCGGCCGGCGTCACCGACGCGGCGGCCGGAGCTTGGGCTGCCGTTGGCGCTGGAGTTGCGGCTGGAGCAGGCGCTGCGACGGCAGCCGGAGCCACCGCAGGCGCGCGTGCGGAGGGTTCCGTGGGCTGGGTCGAGCAGGCCGCCAGCGCCAGAGTGATGAAGGGAATCCCGAGAAATTTGAGGTTCATGTAAGGCCAATCCCTGCGCGTCGACCGACGCGTCATGCCACCAAGGATAGACGTCCGCAGCAAAACCACCAAGAGCGCCGCGCCCGCGCAGATTACGTTCACGTATCGGACATAACAGTGTTCGAGCGGGCCGCCCGAGGTCGTCGCGTAGTGAGGCAGTCGGTACTTCGCGTCCGCCAAAGCACTACTTCGGAACGCGCGGCGCATTTCAGCGCCATAATGACGCCGCACTGCCGGTCACAATGCTTGCGTGAGGGGGGGTTCCGAAGTGGGCTGTGGGGGCTGGCGATTCGCCGGGCGGTTGGCTGCCATCGTGGTTGCGATGGCGGCGGGGCCCTCGTTTGCCGAAGAGGCACCCAGCGTGCCGTCCGGCGTGCCCTCCGCACCCGGTGTGCCTTTCGTCGGGGGCGTCCCCGTTCCCGTCGTCGACGATCCGAACGCGCCGATCGAAGAGGTCGTCATCACGGCGCTGGAGCCGCGCTACGTCGCGCCGACCCGTCGCGATCGCATCGGCCGCATCTGGGCGCCGGTCTACATCAACGGGCAGGGGCCTTTCCGCCTCGTGCTCGACACGGGATCGAGTCACGCCGCGGTGAACGCCTCCGTGGCGGCACGGCTCGGCATCCCGCTCACGGACAAGAACCGGGTCATGCTCCGGGGTGTCACGGGCTCGCGCGTGGTGCCCACGATCACCGTGGACAGCCTCGTCGTCGGCGACCTGCAGTTTCGCCCGGCGCGCCTGCCGATCGTCGTCGATGCGCTTGGCGGCGCCGATGGCGTGCTCGGCACCGACGGGATGGAAGACAAGCGGATCTTCATCGACTTCCGTAACGATCGCATCACCATCTTCCGCTCGCGCAACGAGCGCGCGCCGGTCGGGTTCCGGACGATTCCGGTCAAGATCGTGCAGGGCCTGCTCACGGCACCCGTGCGGGTGGGCAATATCAAGGCGACGGCGATCATCGATACGGGCGGGCAGGGCAGCCTCGCCAACGAAGCCTTTCGCGTGGCCATCGCACGCCGGATCGCGCCGAAAGACATCCTGTCCGACCTGATCACCGGCGCGACGCTCGATACCCAGCTCGGCAGCCGCATGGTGACCCCGCCGATCCATATCGGCGACGTGCTGATCCGGCAGGCGCGCGTCACCACCGGCGACCTGCACATCTTCGAGCACTGGAACATGGTCAAAGACCCCACGATGCTGATCGGCATGGACGTGCTGGGCCTCTTCGACACGATCATCATCGACTACAAGCGGCGCGAGCTGCAGGTTCGCATGCGTCGGGAGATCGAGGAGAACAGCCGCTTCGACAGCCGGCTACGGGAGTAGCGCCTTTTTCGGGGGTCGCACGGTCAGCCCGATGCGCGTGCGACAGGCTCGGCATCCCAGCTTCAGGTCCTGGAGTGGCCGGTCCGCGAAGCCTTTTGTGACCAGCCGATGCAGGTCCACCTCCGCATTTTTCTGGCATTTCCGGCAGTAGGCCAGGACGGTGTAGCCGTGATCGATGTGTTGCTGGACGGTGTGGATGACGATCGGTGTGTGTGTCATGAGCGGTGAATCCCAGTCGAAGAGGCAGCCCGATTCGTCCCGCCACCAGTCGACCCGATGCGACTCCTGCGCGCGCGGTTCGCGCCGATCCGAGTAGATCGTTCTCTGCACGATCTTCCAGCGGATCTGCGTGCGCTGTGGATGGCACGGCGTGCAACGGATGCAGGCCATCGCCGCCGCGACAGGGGTCTCTTTCGGGAAATTGCGATTCCGGATCCAGAACCACTCCGGCCGGATCGGCGCGCAATAGCCGCACTTCATGCAGCGCGCGTCGATCATTCGATCGCGCTCGTACAGGTCGGCCAGCGTTGCGCGTTCGCGGTCCATGGCTACCACGCATGCGAGCGCATCCGGCAATCGACATCGCTTAGGGGAACGAAAGGCATGCGCGAGAGCATCGCGCACGGAGCCGGTGTCGAGCCAGCCAGTGAGGATTTAGGACACTACTGTACGGGGATGAAGCTGGCGTTCCGGGCCATCGCGGCCGCGAGGAGCAGGATGGGCGCGAACCGCCGTGCGAACTTCAGCCGATCTGCGCGCCGACGATCGCGCCGTTCCCCGGCTTCTGCAGGAACACGACGACGTGGCTCGCGTCACTCGGCAGCGATGTCAGCGAAAACTTCCATTCGCCCGCGGTGCCCGAGGATTGCCCGATCTTGCGGATGTAGCGCACGACGTTTACTTCCGTGAGCGTGCGCCCTGCGTTCTCGCCTTTGCCGATGCGCGTGACGGCCTGCGGCAGATAGCCGACGACATACACGTCGTACACGTCGCGTCCATCGCGCGCGGGTGTTCGAACGACGAGATCGGTGCCGGCGCGCTCCAGTGACAGAGGCACGTCGCTTCGGGGTGTTTTCAGAACGCGGGTGAGGTTGTCCGCGTCCACGCCCCAGACCGCGTGACGCCCGTCGACGACGAGTTGCGGCGTGCCGATCGTCGAGAGGCCCAGCGCTCGTGCGAGATCCTGTTGGCGCTGGGTGGCTTCCTTCATCGAGAAGCGATCGCGCCAGCCGAGCTGATCCCAGTAGTCCACGTGGAAGGCGAGGGGTAATACGCCCGGCTGTTTGGCGAGCCGTTCGATCAGCGCTTCAGCGGGAGGGCAGGAGCTGCAGCCTTCCGAGGTGTAGAGCTCCACGATCGCCGGGCGCGGCGGCGCTGCGAACGCAACGCTCGCGATGAGCGCTGTGAGCGCCAGTGCACCGGCGGCTTGATGTCGAATGCTCATGCGGACGGAAGCTCCGGTGTCGCGTCTCTCACTTTGGATCATCGTATCGGATGACCCCCTCGTTACAAGGATCGAGCCCTGCGGCGTGCCGCAGCGGACTGACGTTCCGGCGCAGTGAATGGCGGCCGGGCGCAATCGTCCCGGAAATTGGGTATGAAAGCCTGCAACACAAGCTGCGCGCGAACGGTCTATCCGCCGTACCCTTTCAAGGCGGAGGCACAGCATGGGAAACGATCGGCGCCATTTTCTGGCGGGCGGCACGGCGGCCGCGCTTGCGGCAATGGCGGCAACGGGCGCGAGGGGGCGGGTGCTCGCGTCATCGCAGAGTCCCCGACGCGTGAAAGCGGTGGCGTTCGATGGTTTCCCCATCATCGATCCTCAGCCCGTCGCACGACGGGCCGAGGAACTCTTTCCGGGGAAAGGCGATGCGCTGATGGCGGCGTGGCGCACGCGGCAGTTCGAATACACGTGGCTGCGCACGCTCTCGGGCCACTACGAGGACTTCTGGAACACGACTCAGGACGCGCTCGTGTTCGCGACAACCTCGCTCGGGCTCCCATTGAATGGGGAGACGCGCGAGAAGCTGATGGGCACCTTCCTCGAGCTGAAGGCCTGGTCCGATGCGCGCGCCGCGCTCGAGGCGCTTCGCTCGGCGGGCGTGCGAATGGCGTTCCTCTCGAACTTCACCGCGCGGATGCTCGATGCGGCCGTGAGCAACTCGGGGCTCGGCGGCTTCTTCGAGCCGCACCTCAGTACCGATCGGGTGCGCGCCTACAAGCCTGATCCTCGTGCCTACACGATGGGCCTGAAGGCGTTTCACGCCTCGCGTGAGGACATCGTGTTCTGCGCTTCCGCCGGCTGGGATGCGGCGGGCGCCCGGTTGTTCGGCTACCGGTCGTTCTGGGTCAATCGCGCGAACCAGCCCGCCGAAGAGCTCGGCGCGAAGCCGGATGGCATCGGCAGCGGGCTGGCGGACCTGGTGAAGTTTGTGCTGGCGGCGTGAGGCGCGCTCAGGCGCGCGCGCCCGGGCGGCCGCCCAGGAGGCGCGCGGGCAGGAACAGGATTGCGCGCAGGAGCTCGAAGACGCCTTCCACGGCGATGCCCAGCAGCCTGAAGGGGATCGAGATGAGCCAGACGATCGGCCAGAGGACCAGCACCAGCAGGGCCAGGGGCCAGCACAGGATGAAAAGGATTATCCACAGGAGGAGTTTGAGCATGTTGGGGCCTTTACTTGCCGGTCAGCGCACCGAAGAACACCGTTGTCGCTTGGCGGTTGCAGCCAGATAGGAAGCCCTCAATCGCCGGGCGGCTAAGAGGGCGTCCCGGACTATCCGAGCCCCCCTCCAAGCCGCGCGGCGATTGAGCGCTCTTAGCCGCCCGGCGATTGAGGGCTTGTTCTACCAGGGCGCCGGCTTGTAGTCCTTCAGAAACTGCCCCCACACGTGCGCCCCCGTCAACCGCCCCACAAAAATCGGATCCACAATCCGGGCAGCGCCATCAATGATGTCCAGCGGCGGCGCGAACCCTTCCTCAGCCTTGCGCGCAGCATGCACCGCCGGATCCTCATCCGTCACCCACCCCGTATCGACGGCATTCATGTGAATGCCATCCTTCACGAAATCCGGCGCGCTCGTGCGCGTCATCATGTTGAGCGCTGCCTTCGCCATGTTCGTGTGAGGGTGTTTGTCGGTCTTGGTGGCGCGATAGAACTGCCCCTCCATCGCACTGACGTTCACGACGTGCTTGTCGCGCTCCGCCGTGCGCAGCATGAGTGGCTTGAGGCGAGCGTTCAGAATGTAGGGCGCGATGGAATTGACCAGCTGCACTTCGAGCAGCTCGGGCGTCTCCACCTCGTGCATCCGCAGGCGCCAGCTATTCACCTCCCGAAGATCGACCTGCTGGAGGTCCTCGTCGTAGCGATGCGCAGGAAACAAAGCCTCTCCGTCGAGATAGTCCTCATCGAGATAGCGACGCTGCGAAAGCGCGGCACTGTGGAGCAGCCCTTCGCCGTGCGCGCGTGCCGAAGCGGCGATGAGGGCCCCAGCCGGACTCGGCGGATGCTCCAGGGAGTGGCGTAATTCGTCATGGCTCGCGAGCGGTGCTTGCAGCGCTGACGGAAGCGTAGCGATCGCCTCCGCCTCACGCGCGAGCAGGTGCTGAAAGAACCCCGCGGGCCGGCGCACCGTCTGGCACGCGTTGTTCAGGATGTAGTCGAGCCGCGGCAACCGCTCGACAAGAAATCTCGTGAACAGCTCAACGCTGGGTGTGTGGCGCAAGTCGATGCCGTGGATCTGGAGCCGATCGCGGAACACTCCATAGTCCGGCTCCTTCGAGTAACGATCCGCGGCGTCGATCGGAAAGCGCGTCGTTACGATCACGTGCGCGCCCGCGCGCAACAGTTTGAGCGACGCCTGAAACCCAATCTTGACGCGAGCGCCGGTCACGAGCGCGTACCGCCCACTGAGATCGGCTGTCTGCTCGCGCTTCGCGTAGTTGAAGTCGCCGCATTCCTCGCACATCGAGTCGTAGTAGCGATGCACCTTCACGAACGGCTTCTTGCAGACGTAGCAGGCGCGCTCCTTGTTGAGCTCGGGGCGCTCGCCGAGATCTTCCGGCTTCGGTGGCTCCAGCCAGAGCGGCGAGTACACCTCCGCGCGGCGCTGGACGCGCAGCCCGGCCTGCTCGAGGGCGCGGCGATCCTGCTCCTTCTTTGTTTCGCGTTCGGCACGGCGAAACGCCTTGGCCATCTTCACGAGGTCGTGCCGTTCGGGCTTGGCGATGAGTCCGGCGAGCGTCAGCAACTCGCGGCGCTGCTCCTGCGTGAGGCGAGTGAGGTGCGAGCGGTCCGCTTCGATCGCGCGGAGCACGCGCACGCAGGTCCGCACGTCGTCTTCGGACAGCTCGCGCTCCGGGAGGGGCGTGGAAGTGTTCATCCCGCCATTGTAGAGTCCAGCCGGATCAATCGCTTGCGGATGGATAGCCCGTTCTCGCAGTGGGCCTCGTTCAAGGGGCTCTCGATCGGGAGTTGCGCCATGAGAGCTGGATTTCTCGCGATTTCAGTCGCTGTCGTCGCCGCGGCAGTCTCAACCCCTGCCGTTGCACAACTGATGCAGAAACCGGTCTATCCGCGCGGGGGGATCGTCGGATTCGGGAACGTTCCGATGCAGTCGTTCGCAAGCTATCGCGATTTCTACGCCAGTGTCGCAGCGGCGCGGCACCTTCCGGATCCGGAGAGCGATCTCGCCATCCAGCAGATCGAATCGCGGGCCTCGATCGATCCCCTTCGCGATTACTCCGGCGACGCCATCGTCGTCGTGAAACTGGAGCAGCTCGACGAGCCCGGCCTCTACTCCTTCTATGTGATGCGCGAGGCGGAGGATCGGCTGCGCCTGCTCGGCCAGATGAACGGGTACGGCTACGAAACGACGACGGCGCACGGTCACCTCGAGTTCGCGCTCGACGTGCGCGGGCCCGCAACTGCGCCTCGCTATCAGGTTGATGGCGAGTTCCTCATCAACCTCGCGGATCTCGCCAGCCTCGATCGCAACGATCCGCCGGACCTCGACGTCGCGCACGGCTTCTGACGCGTTACGGGCGGAACCGCGGCCCCATACGGGGTTTTCCCCCGTCCTCTCATGGTTTGTTCCGATTCTGCGGCCTCTGTGCGGGCGCTACTGTATGGCGCGATGTGCTTCGAACCCGTCAACAGAGGAGGTCCTGGACGATGTTCGACCCGACACGCACGGGTGCTGGGAACCGCGTGCCGCTTTCCATCACTGTCAGCATGGAGGACTACCAGTTCGCGGAGAGCGTGCTCGCGTCCCCGGATCCGCGCCAGCGTGACGATTTCTTCATGGCCGCAATCGACGCACTGAGGCGCCAGGTCGAAGCGACGCGCGTGTTCCTGCTGGCGCACGGGCTCTACGGCCAGGACAACCTTCCCAATCTCCGGTACGACATCGTCGTCCGTCTCGCCACTCATTGACGATTCGAGCGAGAAAAATTCTCACCCGTCGTTGAAAACGGCGCACGTCAGGGCTGAACCGCGACGTTAGTCGGACGAACGGGAGCCGTTCGCACCACGAAAAGCACGCACCGTACGCGCTCGCCCGCGTGCGGTGCGTGTCGTCGACGCGCCGTGGACGGCAAGTTGTATCTAAAAAAGACACGCGGAACGCGGCAAGTACGCGACACACAAACCGAATCGATCCATCGCAGGTGGTTGCCGAGGCAACTGGCATGTCACTTGAATACAACGGGAGTGCGCAACGAAGCGCACGTCACGCGATGAGGCGACGGTGCCCCAGACTCTTTCACGACGACGGCTGTTGCATCTGGTCGGTGCGACGGCAGGCTCCACCGCCGCTTACCAGGCCGCCATAGGTCTCGGATTGATGGCCGACGCGCACGCGGTCGCGCGCCCCGATGTGGCGCCGCCCGGAAAAGACGCGAAGCGCGTGGTCATTCTCGGTGCGGGAATCGCGGGGCTCACCGCCGCGTACGAGCTGAGTCGTAAAGGCTACGACTGCGTCCTGCTCGAAGCGTCGCATGGCGCTGGCGGCCGCAATCTGACGTTGCGCCATGGCGACAAGGTGGACGAGATTGGAAATCCGCAGACCTGCCAGTTCGACGCCGACCCGGATCTGTACCTGAATGCCGGGCCCGCGCGTATCCCGGGCCATCACACGACGCTGCTCGATTACTGCAAGGAACTCGGCGTCGAGCTCGCTCCCTTCATCAACGAGAACCGTAACGCGTGGGTGCAGGATGACGCCGCGTTCGCGGGTCGCCCGGTGCGCAATCGCGAATACGTGACCGATGCGCGCGGTTTTCTCGCCGAGCTCGCCATGAAGAGCGTCGGCGCCGCGCACCTCGATGCGGCCGTTACGCAGGAAGACGGTGAGCGTCTCACCGCGTTCCTGCGCGGCTTCGGCGATCTCAGCTCGGCGAACAAGTACGTGGGCTCCTCGCGTGCCGGGCTCGTGAACGTGGACTACACGATGCCGGAGCAGATCAAGTCCGTGCGCGCCTTCCCGGAGATCCTGAAGAGCCGGCTGTGGCAGACGGTGATGCAGTTCGGCGAGGGCGCCGACCAGGCCGCGATGATGATGGAGCCGGTCGGCGGCATGGACAAAGTGGTGCAGGGGTTCATGGCGAAGGTCGGCTCGCTCGTGCGCACGCATGCGCGCGTGGAGTCGGTGATGCTGCGTCAGAAGAAGGTGGAGGTGATTTACAACTCACCCGCCGGCCGCGAGAAGATCACCGCGGATTTCTGCCTCAACAGCATTCCGTTCCAGCTCATGGCGGGCATCCCGAATAATTTTCCCGCTGAGTACGCCACCGTGCTCACCGCCATTCCGCGCGGCAGCCTCTTCAAGATCGGCTTCCAGATGAAAGAGCGCTTTTGGGAGAAGGAGCAGATCTTCGGCGGCATCTCCTGGACGACGCAAGACGTTACGCAGCTCTGGTATCCGTGTCATGGCATCCATCGTCAGAAGGGCGTTGTGCTTGGCGCTTATATCTACGGTGGGGCCGCGTCGGAGCGCTTCGAGCGGCTCACGCCGGCGGCGCGACTGGAAGCGGCGATCGAGCAGGGCGAGAAAGTGCATCCGGGTTGCTATCGCAAGAACGTCGAAACCGGCGTCAGCGTGCCCTGGCATCGCATGAACTACATGCTCGGATGCGCATCGGAGTGGAGCCCCGAGGCGCGCCAGCAACACTTCGCGCGCATCCAGGCGCCCGTCGGCAATCACTACATGATCGGCGACCAGGTGAGCTATCACCCCGGGTGGCAGCAGGGCGCGATGCACTCGGCGCTGCATGCAGTAGCGGACATCGACAAACGTGTACGCGCGGAGAAAGTCGCCAAAGGAGTCTCCGCATGAAGCGCACGGCATTTGCGACATGTGCACTTCTCGCGCTGACGGTCACGGCGGCGGCAGACGACGCGGCGCCGACCGCCAGCGGCTCGGGCGCCGCGGCGGCGGACTACGCCTTCTGCACCGTCTGTCACGGTGCTCACGGCAACGGCAATCCCGCGATCAACGCGCCGAAGATCGCCGGCATCGAGCGCTGGTATCTCAAGCAGCAGCTCGCGAGCTTCCGGGCAGGCCTGCGCGGCACCAAGCCCACCGACGAACCGGGCATGGAAATGCAGCCTGTCGGCGTGCAGCTCGACGACGCCGCAATCGAAGCAGTTGCCACCTACGTCGCCAAGTTCGAGCCCGCTACACCGCCGATTACCGTGCAGGGTGACTCGAAGCGAGGTCGCACGCTCTACGCAACCTGCAGCGGCTGCCATGGCGCGAGCGCTGAAGGAAACGGCGCGCTCAAGGCGCCGGCGCTAGCAGGCCAGACCGATTGGTATCTCGTGCGGCAGCTCGAGCGCTTCCGCAATGGCGAGCGCGGCTTCGCTGCGGAAGACACCCCCGGCGTCACCATGCGTGCGGCCGCCAGCGTGCTGCCCGACGCCGCCGCCGTGAACGATCTCGTTGCCTACATCAACACACTGTCCGCGAAACACCGCGGTACCTGAGGGGAGAGAAACCTTGATGAAGAAACCCGTCGCTGCGTTCGTCGCCGCCGTCACGGCGCTGGCA
>Ga0247777_1000388_pt1 | contig 12199 bp, 9 predicted proteins | sample UWRJL154409C5_FD_179937 | JGI IMG/M metagenome (GOLD analysis project Ga0247777, IMG submission 179937) | Plant litter microbial communities from Arlington Agricultural Research Station in Wisconsin, United States - UWRJ-L154-409C-5 | ecosystem: Environmental > Terrestrial > Plant litter >...
CCTCGAAGCGACGCTCGCCGACGCCGCCCGCGCCGTGCCGGCCTCGTCGCCCCGCTGCCCCGACGTCCCCGCGGCGGCGGCGGCGGCGGCCGGCCCCGCCGCGGGGTCCGGCCCCTCGGACTCGGCCACGGAATCCCGCCACGGGAACCAGTACCGCTCGTAGGTGCCCACCTGGCCGAGCTCGACGTCGCGGGCGGCGCGGGCCTCTCCCCGCTCCGCGAAGTTGGCGAACAGGCACAGCCCCACGTAGGCGAAGGGGACGACCAGGAGGACCACGTAGGCGGCCGTGTAGTCGGGCATTCTGGCGACGGGGGGCGCTTTTTCGAGTGGGGATGGAACGCGGACGCGACTTTGCTCCGCCTGCCCTGCCTGGATGTGCCGGTGATATTTGTTTGGTTGGGTTGCGAAGGTGGATGATGGCGGGCGAAGGTCAGGCAGGACCTCGGGCGCTTTCGCTGTGGTTCGGATTCGATAACGTTTCGCTCGTGCTGGGTGGTTAGTTGTACTGTCCCTTGGGGGGAGGGGGGATATACGCTGTGTATGTACCCCTTTTCGCTGCGTATCTTGCAACAATGGGATTGTTCCGTCGCCCGTCGTTGCTTCTCTTTGTAGCGTTCGGGAGACAAGGGAGACATGTTCTCCTTTTCGGGCGAGGGAAAATTGTGGCTTTTCTTTGGCACCGAGGGGGCCTGGGAGTTGATCCAGGATGGTTCTGCCGGTCTGCGCCCTTTGTTCGGTGGGATTCAAGGATGTGATGAGGGAGGGTGGGGGTGGTGTTGGGCATGATGAATAGAGGTTACTGTGATGCCTCAACATTAGGAGCACATTTAATGAAGACCTTGTCAGAGACGAAGTTGGTCAGCGGCCAGCCAACCTCACTCACTGCATTATTCATGTGGGTTATCACTGTTGGCTCACATCAAGAAGAGCAGCATCATCCTCGTAGACTAGAGAAACGTACACTGTGATTTACTCTCTATGGTTGTTTGATATCTGACATGACCCTGAGCTGTTCTTCTCAACAATTGAACTGAGAGACACCCCATAGTTTCCCACCCTCAAGCCAACCCTTTACACAATATCTTCGTCCTGCTGTCTCCTCTTTCGGCGACATTGGACGACGACAGAGCATATCAGAATGACAGCAAGTATGCCTGAGACAGCCGCCACTGTTTCCACGACACTCTGCTCCATTTTGGTCTGTCTGTGGGGTTGGGTGGCGGTATGCTTTGCTGGGTTGTAGGAGTTGAGATTCGACGGGCGAAGAGGTGAAGAAGCCCGGTTGAAGAGGTTCTACGGCTCTAAGAGGTTTGCTGTGGAATCGTTTAGTACGAGGAGGATGTCAGGAACGAGGGGTTTTCCATTACAGCTCTTACTGTTGTTGCCAAGAGACGAACAAAAGAACTTAATATCGGCTCAGGCAGTTGCTTCTGGAACTCGACTTCTTTTGGGGGCTGCATTGTTGTTGTTGTTTGCGTTCAGTTACTGCTGTCACCTGAGTCGGGACAAAGGGCTGGCCATTCCGAAGTGGGCCCTGATGATGCCGGCTTCGAGCTTGAGCTTCGAATCTTGAGGATCCATTCTGGGGTCGATCAATAAGGGCTGTGTCGCCTTTGTTACCTACGGGTCATCGAAATACGCCTGGTTGTTTGACCGAGGGGGGTAGAGGTACACGCAAAGTACGGCAAGGGAGGTTGACAAAGGCGCTCCCCTGACCTCGGGACTCCGAGTCGCACGTATCCCCACCCCCTATGGGATCGCGCACCTTCCAGAATCGCCATCGGACGGAGGAACAGGAATATGATATGGTACGCACTTTGGTAAGCCATTACCCCTCGGCACGTATATTCTGTACTAAATCAGATGACACCAGGTAAACTGGGCTTCCGACGTGGCGTCGATGGAGCGTGTTATTTGTACATTCGAAATCGGGTATCTCTCCAAGCGCTGAACTCCAAACTGCCATGCCAATCCCGTCCTGTCTCCCTTTGATGATTAAGTGTCCGTGGTGCTCTACGGTTTTTGTCTCCGTTGCTCTTCGCCGTGCGCGTCTCTCTTCCTACCGATGCCTCGCGTAGTCGAGGCTCGGGAGTCCGTCCGTGCCGAGATGTCTTGGTCGCCCCCGGGGCATCGCCCGTTACGGGGCAGCCGACGTCTCGTTTAATATCCCCACGGGTCCGACGTAAAGGAAGGCGGTCGGGTCCGATCCGTACCAGCGGTACTCGAGAATCTCGCCGTTCGTGGCGCCGTAGAAGAGGCCGTCGGCGTTTTGCGCGATAGAGCTGAAGTTGGCCGTGGCGGGGCCTCCGTTGCTGAGCGTGATCTTCTGGTCGACGTTCCAAGTCTTGCGGTCCCACCGGAACCCCGTGATGCCGCCGTCCGGCTTGCGCGCGACGACCAAGATCTGGAAGAAGCCGTCGAACGCGGCGGCTGCTATCTGCGGCGGGGGCGTGAGCTGGACTTTGCTGTCGAGATGGAATCCTAGCCGTGGGGTTAGCGCCCGCGTCTCTTGGCCGGTGGCGGTAGGCACGGCAAGGAGCCCTTACCGTTGATCAGCCATGTCCGGTTGACGAACATCAGCTCGGCAATGTTCGCGTCCTGGTTGACGTACAACCTCAACTCGGCCTGGGGTCGTGTCAGCTTGCAGCCCTCGGAGCGGCGAGGCTGCTGCCACCACCTACCGCGTTGCTGCCATTGCGGCCGTCCTGCGTGATGAAGGGGACCAGCGACACGCCGGATCCGGCATCAAGGTCAGATATGAGCGTGCGGGACTTGGTCCAGTCGCTCCCGTTTAACAGGACGAGGTTGTGTTCCTTGTCCTCATACAGCAACAAGATGTCGCCGGAACAGCCAAAATCGCACCGCTGCCAGTACCCGGAGAATTGGCCCGTCTCGGCGACGACCTTGGACTGCTTGGCGAGGTCGCCCACGCCCCAGACCAGCCCCTTCTGGTCCTTGCTGAAGACCTCGCCGATGTTGCCCGACGGCGTCACGTAGTAGAGGTTCATCTGGAACGGCCACGGGGTCTGGGCGACGACGGCGGCGAGGTGCGTGCCCCGCTTGACCGTGATAGGGTTGCCGCCACGCGCCAGCACGCGCGAGATGTTGACGGCGGTCCACGTCTGGTTCTGCGCGTCAAATAGCGACACCATCAGCGCGTCGTACCGGTCCTGGGAGAAGACGGCACGGTGCGCGATCGAGTCCGCTACCCAGCTGATAGCCGCCACGCGCGAGTTCGCCGCCAGGACCGAGTTCCGGTTGGGCGACGTCGAGTTGGAGTTCGGACCCGAGTCGCTCGGCAGCGCGTTGGCGTCGCCGTTGCCCTTGTTCTGGGCCGCCTTCACCCCGCCGACGGCCCCGCCGACGATGACGCCGATCAGGACGAGCGCGACGACGGCGGCGACGATGTAGAAGGTCTTGGCCGCCAACCCGCATATCCTCTTCCCCTTGAGCGGCGTCTGGACGGCCGCTGCTCCCTGGTACGCCGCGGCGTTGTATTCCGGGGCGTCGTGGTACCGCTGGCTGGTCCCCAGGCCGACTCGCCCTGTTTGTAGTACTCTGGAACCGGTGACACAACCTGTGGGAGATGCTCATGGTCCGGCACCACCTCCTTGTGCGCGTCACGATGGGCTGCGACCTCCAAGGTGCTGTAGTTGCCCCGCCCGTCGTCCATTATGTAGCGCCCAACCCGTGTCTCGGCCGCCGTGGGTAGGAAAGAAGAGGATACGGAGTAAGGGGAGCCGAGAAGGTCGTCCCAGCTGCGGGAGCAGCCCGTGTCGCAGAGTCGCGTTCGGCGCGGCGCGGCGGGACGAGTCGAGAATGGGAGGGGGGCACCGTGATGAAGAGCCTTGAAGGGAAGAAGAGAAAGATGCGACACTGGTCGGATCGCTCAGGAGAACGGCTGGGGGGGTGGGGGGCTTCCCGGCGGACCAGGCGCGCTTAGCTTCCCTTCGTAGATCGGCTGGTAAGACGGAGCGTGGCGGGTGCGAGGGAAGGATTCGAGCCCTGCCCCCGCCAACGGACACCCCCTTGCCCCTGGCTCGCCTGGCTGTGCGAACGGCCACAACGACGTCCAATCAGTGAGGCTTGCTCGGCCTGGTCGTTTCCGACCCGCAACCCAGCCTCAGAATCAGCATTTTGGGCTGACTGGTCGGGTTTGCGGTCCAAATGTGGCCAAACGGGAGCGTCGGCCGTCTCAGCGTCTCAACCTCATGCGGACCCAGTGGGGGCGGAGCGGCGCAAGGGTCGTCGAGCTGGCATTTCCCTCGAGTTGGCCCAGCAAACATGCCCGTCATGAGCGAGTTTTGTCGCCGGAGTCGGCTTGACACCCGGGACTGTATTTACGAGTAAATACGGAGTAGAGACCGGTCGGTCCTTGAAGTGTGCGGCTCAAGTCGAGGGCAGCCAACGGGAGAGGCTTGCCGCCCGTTTTCTTGGCGAGGCTGTGGCGGCAAACCGGGCAGCAAGCGCGGATATTCAGCAGCGTCAGCTCTAACGAGATGAACCCACCAATCCCTAGTATTTACAGCTGCAAGAGTGTAGCAAACGCTTCCAATACAAGAATCGTGGTCTGGACTCGCCAGACAGTCGATTCTACTCGCCCACAAATTTAGCACTTGTCCACATTAGAGCAAGAAAACGGATGGCAAAAAAAAAAAGTGCGCTCGCCGGAACTCGAATCCGGGGCCTGCGCATGGGAAGCGCAGATGTTACCCTTACACCACGGGCGCATTACCTTCTGGCGTTTAATTAAATACTAACTATGCATCTATATTGGCTGCAAAGTCGCATGATGACGCAGCATTTCCCCATCACCTCCACAGCGTTCAAACTCACGTCCGCGAAGTTCACCCGGTCGAGCTGCCCACCTCCCCACCTCCCTACATACACCCCAGACCTGATCGCACCTCCGCCCAGGTATACTCCCGCGCACCGCAAGCGGCTTTTCTCGCAGCTATGGCCGGCAAAGGCGACAAGATCGAGAAAATCATTGCGCGCCTCCAGCAGCGCATCGCCGAGGGCCAGTTCTACGAGGCCCAACAACAAACCCGCGTTGTGGCAGCACGGTACATCAAGGCTGAGAACTGGGATGCCGCCGTCAGCATCTTGCACGAGGTCGCCCAGTCGCTGCTCAAGGCTGGCCAGGGCGGCAGCGGCGGCGACTTGAGCATCTTTCTGGTCGACGTTTACAAGCAGGCCGCCATCAAGCCCGACCCCGAGTCCAAGGGCCGGCTGCTGGCCTGTCTCCGCCTGTTCGACCGCGACGAGCCGACGCGGAAGAAGTTCATCACCGAGGCAATAGGGTTGGTCACAACACGACAGAATCGTGGAGGCCACATATCGGACAGTTGCTAACGATCATGTTACAGGTGGTCCTCCAAGCTCGGCGAGTATCCGGCCGGCGACCCGGAGCTGCACCATGTCGTCGGTTCGCTTTATGCCGAGGAGCACGAGACATACGAGGCGGAGCGGCACCTGGTACTCGGAACCAAGGAGTCGCCGGCGGTGCTGGTCAAGATGGAGTACGAGTGGTACAAAGAGGACGACGCCCACACGGCCCCTCTTTACGCTGCTCGCACGGTGCTCCCCTACCTCCTCCTCGCAAACCTGCGCGCCGCCAACGAGTGCTACCGCGCCTTCACCAGCGCCCTCACCACCGACAACAAGGGGCTGGGCGTCCAGGACGTCAGCACCACCGGCAGCGACATGCGCGTGTTCCCGAGCCTGCCGCTGCTCAACTTCCTGGGCATGCTGTTGCTGGCCGTCGAGCGCGGTAGCCCCGATCTCTACCGTCAGCTGAGCAAACAGTACGCAGCGCACATCACCGAGGCCGGCACCTGGGCCGAGCCGCTCGAAAGCGTCGCCGAGATGTACTTCAACATCCAGCGGCCGAGACAGAGCAACCCGCTCTTCGACATGATGGGGAGCATGTTTGGGGGCGGCGGAGGCGGCTTCGGCGGCGCTTCGAGGAGCAAACCGCCAACCAGGAAGGTCGAGGCGCCGGCTCCCGAGGGCCTAGACTAGGCACAAGCGCGCCTCTTTTGGCGCGTAGCGGCATTCATTATACCCCGAATAGAACATGAAGCCAGTCTTCCGCATGGACTCGGCTGGGGCGCCGTTCCCTTCACTGGAGGCGAGGCATGTCCTCGGGCTCGTACATCCAGTTGTCTTCCGCCAAGGCGGCGACTTTGGCCCGCAGACTCGCCCGCACAGCTTCGAGGAGTTCTGTGCCTAGAGTTAGACGCGCGCACCTCTCCCCCTTTCGCAACGGAAGGGCTACTTGCCTTCTGGCTGGGCGGGAACACTAGTCTGGTTGATTCGGTGGTTCTTGACGGCATCTGCCAACCGCTGTCTCTCCTCTATGACACCCCAACCAACGTCAGTAACCGCCCAGGGCCACGATAGAGAGGGGTGCCGAGCCTGCTCACTTTCGTTCTCCTGGCGTGCATCGATCGCGCCGTCGTCCGAGTCGTCCATCGGCGGCGTTGGCGGGTCTCCCAGCTCCACGTCGCCGTTCTTGTCGCGCACTACGATCTCGATCGACTGCGACTCGGGCTGGGACTCTTCGCTGGCCATTCCGTCGCTGCCGTCGCCCCCCAGGCGTAGCGTCTCGGCGGATCCGTTAGACCCCGCCGTGGGCCGCCGTGTCAGGTGGGCCTGGAAGAGGTTGCGCCGGACGCTGTTGGCTCCGCTCCGGGGCCGGGCGACGCCGGACGGGTGCCCAGACGGGTGCCGGGTATGAGAGGTGTGACGATCAGCAGCCATGTGGAACAGGGTGGCCGAGGTTGGAAGAACGACGTAAAGCCCCGTGCAAGTAACTGTCGGCTCCCCAGGTTTGGGGTAGGGAATATGAACAAGGGCCTCAGCGCTTGATTGTATTATTAGAGCATGATGAACAATGCTATTTGAGAGAAGGCCGTGTTGGCCTTAGCTATAGGAGAGCCCATGCACTCAACACAGAACAATAGGTAGTCTGTCTCCCGGTTCCGTGGAGGGGACGAGTGAACGCCAAATCACGTGCTCCACGCGAGAGTGGGGCAAGTCACGTCACGCCAACGAGCGGGAAGCGCGTCCATTAATTGAGTCCAGCACATCTTCCACCCCCAGACGCGAAATCTGACTGCTATCCGTCCTGCCCTGTGTTTTGAGGAGCAGTACGTTACTTCCAACCTGAGGGTGCTTGGAGGGCTGGACTCACTAGAGATTGTTCAAAGCTACCTCTACCTGCCCATCACAATGCCGGCCTCGGTTCTTCCTCAGAAACGCGTCTTCGGCGAGGCGTCACAGGCCCGCCGGAACATCGCTGCATCGCCTACCGCTTCCAAGAAGCGACGTCTCGACATCCCTTCCTCGTCGCCAGTGAAACGCCTCCCTAGCTCCCAAAACAAGGACAAGTTCGGCTCCAGCCAACCCAAGAGCGCCTTCGAGTCAGACCTCGAGAAGCTCAGCCAGGATATCTCGGACCTCAAACAGAACAACACAGAGAAAGCCCAGCCATGGACGCGACCGCCAGTCCCTGCCAGCTTCAGTCCACAGAAGAACAGCCTCTGCTTCCAACAGATTGAGGCCGAGGAAGGCACTCTGTACGGCGGCAGTGCCACGGTCAAGCTATTCGGTGTCACAGAGGATGGCAACTCGGTTATGCTGCACGTCAAAGACTTCAAGCACTATCTCTACGTCGCCGCCCCTGCCTCGTTCACACCGTCAGACTGCCCAACCTTCCGTGCTTATCTGGAATCCCAGGTGGCCATGCACCAGCCTGTCATCCACTCCGTTCAGATGACCATGCGGGAGAGCATCTTTGGCTTCCAGAACAACACACAGAATCCCTTCCTGAAGGTCACCGTCACAGACCCCAAGTTCATCTCCAAGGTCCGAAAGACGATAGAGGGCGGCAATGCGAACTGGAAAGGGCTCTGGAAGTCAGACAACCAGATCATGACCTACGATGACATTCAATATGTTCTTCGCTTCATGGTGGACTGCAAGGTAGGTCCTCGAGTTGGGGGGGAGACTTGGCCAGCATGGGGCTAATGCATGGCAGATCTTCGGCATGGCCTGGGTAGAAGCCCCCGCGGCCTTGTATCAGTTGATCCCGACCTCCCAACGGCAGTCCAACTGCCAGATCGAGGCGGAGATCAGCTATCGCGACCTAGTTGCTCACAAGCCGGTGGGAGAGTGGTCCAAGATGGCGCCCCTGCGGATCCTCTCCTTCGATATCGAGTGTGCCGGTCGGAAGGGGATCTTTCCCGAAGCCGACATGGATCCCGTCATCCAGATCGCCAATGTGGTGACCAAGTACGGAGACAAGAAGCCTTTCATCAGAAATGTGTTCTGTCTCGACAAGACCAGTCCCATCGTGGCCACCCAGGTCTTGGAGTTCGAAAGGGAAGACAGGATGCTGAAGGCGTGGCGTGACTTCCTCGAGAAGGTAGATCCAGACGTCATCACGGGGTACAACATTTCCAACTTCGATTTCCCCTACCTCCTTGACCGCGCCAAACACCTCAAGGTGTCCGGCTTCGAATACTGGTCACGCATCCCGAGCACCAAGTCGGTGTCCAGGGACACAAACTTCTCGAGCAAGCAGATCGGCAACCGAGACACCAAGGCCACCAACACCAACGGCAGGCTGCAGCTGGACCTCCTCCAGCTTGTCCAAAGGGACCACCACCTGCGGAGCTACACGCTCAACTCGGTCTGCTCCCACTTCCTCGGGGAGCAGAAGGAGGATGTCCACCACTCGATGATTACGGAGCTGTTCAACGGCACCCCGGAATCCAGACGGAGGCTGGCCCTTTACTGTCTCAAGGACGCCTACCTCCCGCAGCGGCTGATGGACAAGCTGTCGTGTCTGGAAAACTACACCGAGATGGCCAGGGTCACGGGCGTTCCCTTCAATTTCTTGCTCTCGCGAGGGCAACAGGTCAAGTTCGTCAGCCAGATGTTCCGAAAAGCGCTGGAGCAGAAGCTGGTCATCCCGAACATCCACGCTCAGGCCAGCGACGATCAGTACGAGGGCGCGACCGTCATCGAGCCCATCCGCGGCTACTACGAAGTGCCCGTCGCGACTCTTGATTTCGCCTCGCTGTACCCCAGCATCATGCAGGCGCACAACCTGTGCTACACGACCCTTCTCACCAAGAAAGCCGTCGCAGCCTTCGGGCTGGTCAAGGACGAGGATTACATCGTGACACCCAACAACGACATGTTCGTCACGGCCAAGAAGCGGAAGGGTTTGCTGGCGCAGATTCTGGAGGAACTCCTCTCGGCGAGAAAGCAGGCCAAGCGCGAGCTGGCGGCCGAAACCGACCCGTTCAAGAAGGCCGTGTTGAACGGTCGTCAGCTGGCGCTGAAGATCAGCGCCAACAGTGTGTACGGCCTGACGGGCGCGACCAACGGCAAGCTGCCCTGTCTGGAAATTGCCAGCAGCACGACGGCGTACGGCCGTCAGATGATCGAGAGGACGAAGCAGGAGGTGGAAGCGCGATACTGCATCGCCAACGGCTACACGCACGACGCGCAGGTCATCTACGGTGACACGGATTCGGTCATGGTCAAGTTCGGCACCAAGGACCTGGCCGAGGCCATGAAGCTGGGCGAGGAGGCCGCCAACTTCGTCTCGTCCAAGTTTGTCAGGCCCATCAAGCTCGAGTTTGAAAAGGTCTACTTCCCGTACCTCCTGATCAACAAGAAGCGCTATGCCGGACTCTACTACACGAGGCCGGAGAAATACGACAAGATGGACACCAAGGGTATCGAGACGGTCCGTCGAGACAACTGCCTCCTCGTCCAGACGGTCATCGAGAGGGTGCTGCGCATGATTCTCATCGACCAGGACGTCCCGGGCGCAGAAGCGTAAGTACTCCGGGGGGACCTCGGCGCGCCGACGCAAAGATGCTAACTACAATGCTAGCTACGTCAAGGATTGTATTTCCGACCTCCTGCAAAATAAGGTCGACATGTCCAAGCTGGTCATCACCAAGGCGCTGACCAAGGACGACTACACGGCGAAGCAGGCCCACGTAGAACTCGCCCAGCGCATGAAGAAGCGGGATGCCGGTTCCGCGCCCGGCCTTGGTGATCGCGTGGCCTACGTCATGGTCAAGGGCGCGGCGGGCTCCAAGAACTTTGAGCGTTCCGAAGACCCCATCTTCGTCCTGGAGAACAACGTCCCCATCGACACGCGGTACTACCTGGACAACCAGCTGGCCGGGCCGCTGACACGCATCTTTGAGCCCGTCCTGGGCGACACGAGGGCCAAGTCCCTGCTGACGGGCGACCACACCCGGACCATCTCGGTGGCGGCGCCGACGGTGGGCGGGCTGATGAAGTTCACCAAGAAGACGCAGACGTGCATGGGGTGCAAGAAGCCGCTGACGGGCAAGGAAGAGAGCGGGGGCGCCGTGTGCGCCGACGACGCGCCGCGCGTGGGCGAGCTCTACAAGAAGACGCTCGACAAGGTGTCGGACCTCGAAGTGCGCTTCGGGCGCCTGTGGACGCAGTGCCAGCGCTGCCAGGGCAGCATGCACTGCGAGGTCATCTGCTCCAGCAAGGACTGTCCCATCTTCTACATGCGCATGAAGGCCAAAAAAGACCTCGAGGACGCCAACCGCGAGCTCCACCGCTTCGACTTTGACAAGGCGGCCCTGTGGTGAGCAAGCCGGCTGCGCGGGCAGGGCGAAAAAGAGAGTGGCGTGGATGGGTTGGTTGGTCGACGGGTGGGACGGACGAACTGACATGACCGGGCGGCGTCGGGATTTTGCTGCTTTGACGGGGACGGACGACTTGTTATAATGCTGTGGAGCACTGTCATATGAAACGACAATGAGTTGAACATACCCAACTTCGATGGTGGAGGTTCCCTGCATTCATACCTACCTACCTAGGTAGTTAGTTACCTACACGTAGGCAGATACCTACCTACCTACTCAGGGCATGAACAGTAGATCGCGGTGTACGAGGTGCCTAGGTCATTGCACCTCACCAGACACTGGGTTCAGGTAACATCTGTCTACTTTCGGATGTCTGCATCTTGTTTCTAGTCGGCGGCAGACATCGATTGCCTGCCCGAATTCCCGCTTCGTCCATGGATGTTCCCGTCTGCGGCTTCGTGTAAGCTGTGGTTGGTGGCAGCCGCCCCAAAGCATACTGTACTTTGATAACATCAGCTGCTATGAACATTTGCGAACGTATCCTACGGTCTTGAGCTGCATCTCACGTCTAGGCACGGGACGGATGGTATGTCGATTGTTAGCCCGACCTAGGTAGGTACCTAGGGTTAGGGTTCTTATCGACGGCGACCTCAGACGCCCTACGAGGACGGAGCAGTCGCTCCTTCTCGGCGTGCTCCAGACACATTTGGCCGTCGTCCCTTCCGGTCCGGGGAGGGCGAAGACGTTTCTCGGCAGTCCCATGTCTGTCGTTGACGAGATGAGATTACTTGGCCGTAGGCCGCAGACCGAGCGCTTGCCCGCGGCCCGTGGGACGAGTGAACGCTGCGTTGCAGTCTTGGATCCCCTCGCCGGGCATGTGAGGCATGGACGTGAGCGGCTCCCAGGAGAGTGAGTGTGAGAGACGGCCAGCCGCCCGCGAGCCAATGGATCTCGTCCCTGATAAGGCAGGGTCAGGCGGGGACCCTCCTTGCAGGCTACATAACAAGCGGACCGTGTCTGCCGAATCGAAGGAACGAGGCTTGGGCGCACACGGAAACGAGGTCTTTTCTGCGCACGTTACCATGCTCGGTTGCAAATATTGTTGCACATATCGCAGAGGCTTTTGTCACATCTTTCGCGTCCGTCGAGGGAGAGATAAGGCCAACGAGCAAGCCGAGTGGCCGAGGGGAGAAAATGTCTCACGTCGACGGCGAGGCAAAAAGCAACGAGGGCGGGCTAGCCTCGTCGGCCCCGGTCCGGCCCCCCCGGCCTCTCCACGCGCCGCCCGCGATCTCCCGACGACGGGGGGGAGTGCTCAGGGCTCTGGAGAGGGTTTGGCATTGTGGCTGGGAGCTCCCGCCATGTCGGGATTTGGCGTTGATGGGAGCTCAGAGCTTGGTAGAGCTCGGAGCTCGAGAGCTCGAGTCGGTCGAGACGACATCGGAGCTGAGCTGCTGTTTCCCCATGAGCCAGTAACGCGCCTTCCCTCCCACCCCCTCGGATGACATCAACGGCCGCGCGTGGACAGGCAGCCCTGATATCAG
>Ga0247777_1000390_pt1 | contig 12193 bp, 12 predicted proteins | sample UWRJL154409C5_FD_179937 | JGI IMG/M metagenome (GOLD analysis project Ga0247777, IMG submission 179937) | Plant litter microbial communities from Arlington Agricultural Research Station in Wisconsin, United States - UWRJ-L154-409C-5 | ecosystem: Environmental > Terrestrial > Plant litter >...
GACCGAGATACGGAACACGTCTCTTCGGCACTGCCGTCCTGCCGGGGAGGTGCGCTTTCCGATGTCGTGATCAGCTGAACAGGGAGCGGCCACCCTGGACCCGAGGGCGACGCCATTTTCTGGCAAGTTGGGGGATATATCGATCCGAGGACGCTCGTGTGCGGGTTCATTGGAGGAGCCTTGCCGTTCTCGGGCTCGCACGCAACGCAGCCTGCGCTCGCTCTGCGGAGCCCCCTCCTCACGCCATTCCGCCTCCTGGGGCCGGATGGAATGCAGCGATGACCTCGAGGATGAACCGCGACGGGCACGGTGTGTCGGGGCACAATGGGGACAGGGTCGGCCAGATGGTCGCGTACATCAACCAAGATGCGGCGAGGGACAATCCTGGGACGTTCGGCGGCTCCTCGACGTACAATCAAGAGCTCCAACAGTACACGCCCGCCCGCCCTCACTTGTACGTGGAGACACCCCTTAGCCGACCATTTGCTCCTCTTCTCTAACGCTGCAACCAGGGACTTGCTGCGAGACCTGCGTGGGGCCATTCCAGATGCTTTTCGGCAGAGGTTTCAGCTGGCGCTGGACCAATACGACGAGAGCAAGAGGGAGACGCTCAACAAGTGGGACACGCTCAGCAAGGACATGCTCAAGTCGCAAGACGACTTTGAAGCCGGCAAGGAGGGCGGCTTCTGGGGCAAGATATGGTACAACCTGGGCAGCGCCAAAGACGCCATCGATCCTTGGATCGCGCTTATACCCAACGAGTACGGCCTGGCAGCCGTGAAAATGGGCGTGGCCGTGCTGCTGAAGGTGTGTTCAACGCCCCCCAACGAGATCCTACGGGGTGCTTGCCTGTCCGGTATTCTGGGGGCGCCGGCGTCTGCTGACGAGGATCTCGTGGCAGTTCGCAGAAAACTCCAAAAAGAAAAAGGACAGCATAGTTACGACGTTTACGAAACTACGGGATATCATCATGAACTCTCGTCCTTCCAAGATCGGGTTCAGCGACGACCCGCAGGTCAGAGAGCATGCCGACAAGCTATATCATGCCGTCGTCGACTCCATCAGAGACATGCTTCAATTGACGGCAGCGAAGAAGCCGGGGTTTGAGGGTACGTCCGGCAGGCACTAGACGTTTCCTGATCAGCTTCTTTTTGTGGCTGCTAATACACCACAGTGCCGAAGAAAGTACAGGAATTCTTCGGCAAAAAGTACGAGCCTCGGCCGCCTCCTCCGAAGGACGCGGATGCAATACTAGCAGACGTTACGAGCCAAGCGGTCGAGTTCCAACAGTCCGTCGCCATGGCCAGGGACAACGCCATCCAGAGAACCGACTGGAACGTCCAGGTCACCGGCGTCAAGTTGGGTTTTTTGTCCGAAAGCGCGGAAACCACGAAGAACAACACCGAGCAGATTATAACCGGTGTAAACGGTGTCCGAAACGGGCTAAACAAAGGCTACACCGCGTTGACACGCATAGGAAGGGAGAACGAGCAAGCACGGCAAGAAACCCGGCAGGCGAGGGACGAAGATCGTCAGGCGAGGGACGAAGATCGCCAGGCCTTGCAGAGTATGGACGACAAATTCTCGGGCCTGCTCAGCAGGGCGGCCGAGGAGTCGAGGAAAGCCGGAGACAAACTCGCTGCCAGCGTGGCGATGAGCATAGAGAAGGGTCAAATGGACTCGAGGAACCAGCTTCTGAGCATGCTGAAAGACCAAGATCGTACGTTCCCCCTTCGAGCCGCCGGAACGTCGTCAACGGGAAGCCCCGGCGGCTGCGCTTTACTAACCTGCGAGCAGGGAACAAGAGGGAGCTCGCCGCCATGCAGAGGAAGAACGAGGCCATACAAAGGGAGAACGAGGCCATCCAGAGGGAGAACGCTGCCATCCAGCGGGAGAACGACGCCATCCAGAGGGAGAGCAACGCCAAGGACCGCGAGATTGCCATGCTGCGGGCCCGGGCCGGGCCGCAGAGGGCGGCCCGGGCCGTCGCCCCACCACCGCCGCCGCCGCCGCCGCCGCCGCCCCTCCTCAGCCCCGACGAGTTCTGGGCGCTGCTCGCGGGACGGCGGGAGCGGACCGCCTTCTCGGCGCAGGCGAACCTGGAGCTCGAGCGCGTGCTGCTCCACCGCAACCGCGTCAGGCGGCCGGCGCAGGACCAGACGAACTCGGTGCTGCGCCACGCCGGCTTCCGGGGCTGGCTGGCCGGGGCCGGGCCGGCCCTGCTGCTGGTCAACTGCAACCTGCCCGGGGCGGAGCTCGTGTCGGCGGCGTCCGTCTTCTCGGCCACGCTGGTGACGAGCCTGGTGTCGGCGCGGCCCGACGCCGTCGTCGTGCACTTCTTCTGCAGTCTGCACACCAGCTTCGCCGACCTCGAGTACGGGCCCAACGGCATGCTGCGGTCCGTCGTGATGCAGCTGGTCCTGAAGCTCGTGGAGCGGCGGCGACTCGACCTCGGCTTTCTCAGCAGCGACCAGGACCTGGCCGCCCTGAAGTCGGCAGATCCGAAGACGGCGTGCAACGCCCTGTGCCAGGCGCTCTACGACCTAGTCGGCCAGTTCCCCGCCGACACCGAGGTGTACCTCGTTGTGGATTCCATCTCCTTCTTGGACAGGTCAAAGATCTTGCCCCTGCTGCGCATCGTCGTGGGCTGTTTCGACGCGCTCGTCGGAGTCGACGGACCGGCTCCCGTGTGCAAGATCTTCCTGACCAACGTTGGACACGCGTCCCCCATCAGGAGCATGGACGCCTTCAATCAGCCAGGAAGACAGATCAACCTCTCTTCCAGCAACTCGACGCCGACTAGCTTGTCCCCCAACGCCATGGGGAGGCAGATGCTACGTCCCTCGACTCCGACGCCGGGGACACGTCGCAGGGGCATGTCTAGGCTGGCGAGCGGGGACGGATACGACGACGACGAGCATGACCCAGGGTTCGAAACGGAATGACCAGCGCAAGGCAGCTATGGCACTCTCAGGCACCGTGTAGCGTGGGATTTCGCTCCTCTGTCTACCTAGCGTGTCGACGCACCTACCCCTCCCGGTGAAGCTGATAGCTTAGCTCGGCGTCGAGGCATATTTATTTTCAAGCCGTAAAACTGGTGTGACCGGATGACCACTTCGGAGAGAAACTGACGGGGGTGTCGTCCCACCAAAGGTGCCCTGTCTTCAGACCCTTGGTGCCCCGCCTCAGGTGTTGCCCAGCCCTGCCCATCCCGATATCCGAGCGAGCGAGCCCAGTGCTGCGGGATACCTTGTAGATCGCCCTGCTTCGCTGAGGCCGTCTTGATTCCACCTGCGTCGATCGCACCAGCCTCAGGTGCGATCGGTGCAGGTGGCCCCGGACAAGGTGGTGGTCAAGACAGTCCAGTCAATTCTGTTCCGTTTAATATCCAGCATTGTGTCTCTGTATCTAGGTAAAAGTGGCTTGGGGTTTGAGAAACTAATAGGAGTACAACACAGCAATAAACAAGGACAGTAGTAGTCGCACCATCGCGCTGGAGCGAGCGTTCCTCCTACTACTCGCCTGGCTCTCGTCTGCAACCGTTTGATTCTGACAAGAGTATTCCCCTTTCAGATGCCCGGCTCTCCGGAGGCTATTTAGATCGATGCAGTTGAACCCCGCTAGGGAAGAGTTCACAACAAACTTGCTCAGCACCCTGGGCACCCCCCTTTTCTCGAGGAATCCTAATTGACGCGTCCGCGTGATAAACGGCTCACTACCCGCTCGTCAGCAAAGTGCTTCCGCCAGGCGAAACACCCCTTTCGCGCGGGGGGTACTGACAAGAAATGATTCGCGAATGGGCCATCGAAGACCATGGTTGATATATTTCCCGACGGCCACATCCACGTAGTGCCCCCGCCACTCCAGAAATAATCAGACGAGTTCAAATGCAGGTTCGGGTTGCCGGTGATGACGATTTCCTTCCACGAGTAGCTAGGAAATTCGACGTCCATTGACAGCGCCGACAAGTTGGGGTTGTCCACGATGTGCAGGGTGTTGAGCTTGCTAAACTTGATCGGCAGCAGTGTGAACGAGTTTTGTGCCGCACGGAAGGTTCCTACGTCGAATTTCTTGATAGCTCCGTCTTTGATGAAAACATCCTGTGAGATGTCCATGGCGCCCAGTCCTGACACAGTCAAGGACGTTGCTCTGATCTCATGCAACATGTTTGTTCTCAGTGTGCAAAATGTGCAGTCAAAGTGGAGCGTCAAGTTTCCGTTGCCTCTGATGGTCACGTTGGCTGCTCTCATGCTGTCGTACGTCAAGAGCTTGACGTTAGGAATACCCTCTACCGTAATGTTTCGATCGTCTCCCGAGGTAACAAACTTGTCGATGTCCTCGAGGCCGACGTCTTTGATATGGCTGTCGGCGGAGACGATGAAGGGCCAGCCGGGGGGAGCGCCGTGGATAAAAGACCGCAGTTTCGGGAGGCCCTTGAGATGAAATTCGCGCCACATAAGACGCAGGGCAGGAAAGTTGACCGATTCTAAAGAGGGAAGGTCCTGGAGCAAAAAGCCTCGTGTTTCCCACATGTCTGGCGCCGATACCGATATGAGCCCTGTCAGGTTTCGCAGGGTCAAGGCCCCCATTCTCCCAATCGCACCGTCGGTTTCTATGGTGCTCGTGAAGGCTAGGCTCGTAAGGAAGGGGTTATCTTGGGCAGTGATGGCGCCGTTCAGAAGCAGGTCGACGTTGCTGAAGTGGATGGCGCCGGATGCCTCCCTTCCGATGGTGATGCTGCCGTTGATGGTTCTCAGCGACGCGTCGGCGCAGGCGCTGAGTGCATCTGCATCCTGCTGGCTGTTGATCACGAAGGACGGAGCACTGCAGTTAAGATCTTCGGCAACTGGTGTTAGGTGGTTCGACAGCACGGTTTCCAGAGAAGGACTGATGAGATCAACTTACCTGCAGAGCATCCGAGAGCGTTCGCGAGTAGACATCGCGGCACAATCCCAAGTGGCTTCATTCCCGCGCCTGTGATTTCTCGACGGTCCGCGACTGACAAGACAACTGTCACGGTTCAAGCTGTTGGTGTACCTACAAGCACCTCCACGGCCGCTACTGGGCATGTGAGTTATACTTAGTAGCCGGCTATCGTGCATAACAAAACGCGTCACTGTTTTCCCGGGGGTCTAATGTGTCGCCCTGTCTCTTGGCCGTGTCTTATAGCCCCCTCCGGCAAAAGTGTAGCCAACGCGGGCGGAGGCAACCAACGGAACAGCGGCAGTTGGTGTGTCCGGTGGACGGCCCGCAGTGCCCCTGTACCTACCTGTACTGTAGGTAAAATACTCTGGCTTGTCCAGCCCTTCGGCCGGGGGTGATCTTCAGGGTCCCCCAATTTCCCGACGCCTCGCTTACCCTCGCTAAACCCGGTAGGTAAGCGCCAATGACTCCCCGCACCGTGCGCTTGTCTTTCTCCTTTGGTGTGCTGTGCACCTTTTAACCGCAGAGACTAACACGCTTGACACAACCAACAGACCTTCTTGGCATATTGCACTCGCGCCACCAGCAAGTCAAGATCGTGCTTCTTACCAACCTACACAGAACCTGAAGGAATTCTCCCGCGAGTCGCCTTGAGTACACAGATAATGGATACAGCCAATGTCATGATATCCCCTCAGCTAATATCTCGTTTCGTCCAAGCCGTGACAGTCCAGGTCAAGGCAAAAGGATGTCTTCTCGCTCATTGGCGCCAACGAACGGCTGTTGGCGCCTAGACACTATCAAGCGAGCACTTCTGACGCCAACATCCAGGAGTTAGACTACCTACTGAACAACTTTGGGGCGGGGTTGCAATGTGGCGAGCAATATCCCTATTAGTGTCGAAATGCTGCAATCTTGCCTTCAGTACCATCTCCAAAAGGCCGTGGGATGTGGAGACTTAAGTCTCGCATGGCCCCTTGACGGGGAGATGTCATGTAATCTCACTTAGAGGTTTATGATAGGTGCCAGTCAGCTTACGACGAAGCATTGATTCACATTTGGTTGAACTTTGTGGCTCAGTCCCTGATTCCAAGATGTGGACGGCTACATCAAACACTGGCCACTTGGGCTATTCCCTTGCCATTGTACTTCTCATTTTTGTGTCGATCTCTTCGGGCGGCTTCGTGTCTGACTTGAATAGCAACCGTCGGCTCCAAGGTTGGTACTTTGTCCTTGTTTCCAGGGCACATCATATGCTAACTGCGTCTTGCCATAACCACACCTAGTCGGGGACGGCGCGCAGTTCCCCAAGGACAGCCAATTCAACGAGGCTTTGTCGAAAGAGAAAACGGATAATCCAAAGCCGACAAAAGACCTAACGGGCGGCAACGCCGAGCCACTGTGGAAACGACGTCTTGCAAGCGACCCCGAAACCCAGAGCCTCGAGCCTCACGAGGTCCGAGCCCTTCCTGCGCCTGCCAACAGAACTACGGCTATCTCGACACAAATCGCCCACGCACGCGATCTGATAGCGAAGGCCCTCGAACAAATTGGCCGCCGCAATGCTTACCTCTCGGCCAATCCAGCTAGGAATCGCTACAGTCTTGGTCGTCCGTCGGGAGGAGCCGCTCGGAAGCGCAAGAGAGACGACGTACCCTGGGTCTTGACCAACGAAATCCGAAGCGCTGCTGCCTTGCTCGCCGAGCTCGAAGCGGAGGAGATGGACAGGGGCGGTATCCTACACCCCGAGTACCGGATCGCCTTCAAGGAATCGCCAGACGGCCCGGTGCTACATAAGACGCACTCACACACACCTTCGCAGCTTCGAGCAAGGGCCGGGGTTTACTGGCTTGAAAGCCTGGGCAAACAACATCCTGGCAGCAACCCCTTCGGAAGAGAAGAGAGGTACCGAGTCTTCCGCAATGTCAAGGACTACGGCGCCGTCGGTGATGGGAAGAAAGACGACACAGATGCGATCAACAAGGCCATCAGCGACGGCGAGCGGTGTGGCGAGAACTGCGGTGGCTCAACGATCAAGGGTGCTACTGTCTACTTCCCACCCGGGACGTATTTGGTCAGCAGTTCGATCCTCGCCATGTACCACACGCAGCTGGTCGGCGACCCCGAGAACCTCCCCATCATCAAGGCGGCTCCATCGTTTACGTCCCTCGGCGTTATCAGTTCCGATGTGTATACTGGGCAAAAGAATCCACGCTGGGGGGACGACGTTGACGACGAATGGTATCTCAACACGGCCAACTTCTTCCGACAAGTGCGCAACTTCGTCATCGACATTACGGCCACCAGGGGCACGGAAATCAAAGGAATGCACTGGCAGGTCGCACAGGCCACCAGCTTACAGAACATCCACTTCAAGATGAAGCCCGGCAGCACCCAGATTGGTCTGTTTATCGAGAACGGCAGCGACGGTTTCATGGGAGACCTGACCTTCGAAGGCGGCGCCGCTGGGATGCTATGTGGCAACCAGCAGTTCACTTCTCGTGACCTCATCTTCGAAGGTTGCCAAAATGCCATCAGGATGCTCTGGGACTGGGGCTGGGGCTGGGTCTGGAAGGGCCTGGATATCACTGGTGGAGAGGTCGGCATCAACTTCACGACGGATGGGTTCCCGGGAGGCTCCATCACGGTTGTGGACTCCATGTTTTCGGGTTCCAAGATCGGCATCCTGATGAACCCGGGGCCAAACGAGAGCGGCAAGCAAGCTGTCATCGAGGTCCTGAATACGAGATACCAGGGCGTGGGCACCATGGTCTCGGCGCCTGGCTCTGGTGGTGCCCAGCTGAGAGGAGGCAAGGGGCAGATCGATGCGTGGATCATCGGCAATACGTACACCGACGGCAAGGCAGGGCCAGCAGGCGCCTGGTCCAACGGCCAGCTCGCTGCTTTCAAGGTTCCGCAGGAGCTCCAATTTGCTGATAGCAGAACCGCGGGATACTACACGCGATCGAAGCCGCAGTACGCGAACCGTCCCGTTGGCGACTGGATCATCCCCACGGCTAAAGGTGAGCACTTCGTCGTCGTCTCTCACACGCCCCTCGGGTCACTACTCCCAATACTGACTCGGCACTTGACAGGTGATGGTACTACGGATGACACGAAAGCCCTGCACGGTGCCTTCGCTATGTCCGCAATTCAAAAGCGATCGGTTTTCTTGCCAGCTGGTTCTTACATGGTTAAAGACACACTTGATGTAAGATGCTGACCGACCCAGCGCAGTTTACCACATCGTGAGGCTGACAGAATGACAAGATCCCCTCTGGAACTATTGTTGTTGGTTCGTGCTGGTCCCAAATTGTCGCCTACGGAAAGGTCAGTCACGACGGTTTCTCGGAACTTGAACCCTGGTGGGATTCGAACTCCCCGACTAAAACACACCGTCCTCCAGGGCTTTTAGGACGCAGCAAACCCCAAGGTTATGGTCCGAGTCGGAAAACCCGGCGATGTCGGCACCGTCGAGCTGTCAGATCTCCTTTTCACTGCCGTTGGACCGACTGCTGGCCTTGTGGCTATGGAGTGGAACCTGAAGGCCGACGGCAAAGGGAAAGCAGCTATGTGGGGTGAGTTTCGGTGAAATGGGGAGACTCAGGACGTCTTTTCACTAATCCTCGACATGGCTCTAGACTGCCATTTTCGCATCGGCGGCGCTGCAGGCACCGGCCTCCAGGCCAGTCAATGCCCCAAACTCGCTGGCGTCAAGGCCCCGTGCATCGCTGGTTCCCTGCTATTGCACCTCACTTCGACTTCGAGTGCTTATCTGGACAATGTGTGGGTTTGGTGAGTAGTTCTAATGTGGTTCTAGTTACTGTACTATCCGGAATCCCTTAGCTCTCGGCTGACACATGGACCACAAAGGACGGCCGATCACGACCTAGACGATACGGCGTCGTTGAGCGAGGCGCAGGTGGACATCTATGTGGCTAGGGGTCAATCTGATTACCACCCACGATCCCATGTTTGTGTGTCCTCCTCTGACATGGCTGCGTTTAGGGATATTGATCGAAAGCAAGGGGCCGACATGGCTCTGGGCTACTGCCAGCGAGCACAATGTCCTTTACCAATATGCCCTGTCTAACGCGGAATTTGTCTTCCTGGGCCTGGTAAGTGCATCATATCAGCGTTTTCCGGTTTGAATCTCGGAGCGGCGCCGTTGACTCTTCAACCAAGATCCAGACAGAGAGCCCGTACTTTTACCCTACGCCTTCTTCACCTACCCCATTCGAGAAAACCGTTGGCAAGTTCCCAGCAGATCCTAAATTCGATGACTGTAAAGGCGATAAAAGTTGCCTGAGCTCGTGGGCCCTGATTTTGGAGAGGTCCAGAGGTGTCCACATTGTTGGCGCTGGCTTGTACAGCTGGTTTTACGACAACTATGGCCAGAGTTGCCTCGAACCAATGACGTGTCAAAAAAGCCTAGTGTCCATCGACGAGGCTAGCACGGCCTCTATTTACAACCTCTTCACTATCGGTGCAGCCGAGATGGTCAATCACCGGGGTAGCAAGCCGATTCTCGCAAAGGATAATCTGATGCTGGCTGGGAACAAACCCTGGACCTCCGTGGTTGCGTCCTGGGTAAAAGACGAACCCACGCAAATCAAGTTCGGCGCAAAATCCGTGTAAGTTTCTTTCGACCTTGCACTATCCCCACATCACTCTGGGGAGGCTAAATTATTCGTTCCTCCGAACAGAGCTGAGGAGTTCTGGGCGGAATTTCCAGATCATTGCAAGGACATCGACAGATGCGCGGCCGACGCAGACACCACTAGCCGGGACCCTGACCAGCGTATACTCGCGGCCACCAAGGGAAAGGGCTACCTCTGCCTACTGGACTGGGCCTACGAGGTTTGCCGAAACCCGCCACAAAACAATCCGGGAGCGCCAAGCATCGCTCTTGGTATGTTCATTCTCGTTTCATCAGGTTCACCACGCCGGCCCCGAAGTGGCCATCAATGCTGACTACTCTTCCATCGTTTGTGCTAGGTGGTTTCGACCGATGGCTTTTATGGAAAGCTCAAGCTCGATCTGGGCTCATGCTCCAACATAGATTATCTTATTAACACATGCTCGCAAATCTCAGCCACTGGTTGTCATGATTACAGGCGACCCGAACTTTACTGGCTTATGGCCGTTTTGAGCCATTACGCACACCACGCCTACATGATCAGGGAAATGGTCTTCCGTCAAACATTCACCAGTTCCTTGACAGAAATCTACAAGATTACCGACACGATCACCAGTGCCGACGCGAAGCAGGGCCTAACCACCAAGAAGATTCTGAAAATCATCAGCCAAGTCCTCGGCTTCGCCGCAGCCGCCGTGCCGAAGCTGCCCATTCCCGGCCCCATGTCTTCGAGCGCACGACGAGAGGCCGCCGGAGAGTTCGTAGGCCTCGTGAGCATGGTCTTTGACACGGCACAAGAGCACCTACAGGAGGAATCGGAGTCGGAGAAAAAGATGAAGCTTCACGAAGTCATGGAGAAGGCCCTGGGAACATTCGCCATCTACACCGAGGTTCAGCTGAGGCAGAACCTCCTGGACTACTTTCAATATGCTGATCTCACGAACTGGTCCAAAACCGCCTTCCCACCTGAGGAGCAGTGGTCCTACAAAGGTTGGTAAGCTCAATTCGAACATCGCCCGGTTCATGTCGGACCAGCGATTTGTCACTCCTTCGCCAGGTGGCGAACTTTCGACACTGGGTGAGCGATTCTCAGGCTACCTTCGGACGGCCATGGTGCTGGTAGCCCTCGCAGCGTCTGGTGATACGTACTACATCCTCAAGAACCCCATCTGGGCCCGGGACTGCCCGCCCGAAAAGAAAACCAACGCATTCCCCAGCGCCCGCATGATCGACGGCAACTGCTACGTGCTGCACCGGGCCGGCGTCGGGTGGAAGCCCGACATGGGGAGCGACATCCAGGACGCGGGCGCCTACTCGCAAGAAATCGGCCGCAACAAAGTCGTGCTCTTCAGCGAATCGGATATTCAACTCCTCTACCGCGGGTCCCTCGCCTGCCAGGCCCAATACGGCTACACCAAGATCTTGGACGGGCAGAAAGCGCCGCCCGTCCAAGTCCAGCCCATGGACTTCGACCCGCTGACAAGCTGCGTCTTCAACCTCCCGGTCATCGACGTATCGCCCAAAGAGGCCATGAAGCCGCACATCTCGACGCCGTGCGTTGTCCTAGACCGCCGCAGGAACGACCCGGGTGCCGCGGACGTGGTCGGATACAACGTCCTGCCAGAGGAGCTCCAAGACGTCTTCACCGACCGATTCTGCCAGACAACATGCACGGGTAGGACCTGCGCGCTGTCTGGCTGCCCGCCGCCGCCGCGGAGGTGCCCAAACAACACGACGGCAGAAAGCTTGCCCCCCAGCGCCATGGGGAGGTAGATGCTACGTGCCTCGACTCCGACGACGGGGACACGTCGCAGGGGCATGTGTGGGTTAGCGAGCGGGGACAGAAACGACGACGAGGAGCACGACGACCAAGGGTTCGAAAACTCGTAGCTATGGGCACTCTTTGCACCGTGTAGCGTAGGAGGACGTATCAAACACGGCTATCGCTGTCTTTCTCTCTCTCGCGCGCGCGTGTCGCCGCACTCACCGTGACCCCTCCGGGTGACACACATACCGTGGCGTCAAGGTACATTTTGTAAGCGGAAATCGGGTATGCACCGTGACTACTTCGAGGAGAAGCTGACGGGGACGTCATCCCCAACGAAGGTGCCCAGTCTCCAGACCTTTGATGTCCCACCACAACACCCGGGCAAGTATCAGGATATATCGCCCCCAGGCACCATAGCCCGACGAGTGACAGCTACGCCCGGGTAGTGGAAAATCTATGGCCGTCCAGCGGGACTCAACTTCACAATGTAGGTAGATAGGTACCTAGGTACCTAGGTTGGTAGCTTCGTGAGTTATAGGTTGCCAGTATCCTGCTACTTTGCCGGCATAATACACCAATCAGTCGACTCTAAAGACCTGGCAAGGCCGCCGCGCCTAGACCTGCGAACGAGAAGCGAAGTCTAGAGGACGTCAGTTGGGGGTGCCATCTTGTTGTTTTTTGGGCACCTTCGCGGCGGATGCGGGCAGCCGGAGCACGGACGGCTCCTCTCCTTGCATGTTGTCTCGCAGAAACGGTTCGAGGAAGACCTCTTGGAGCTCCTCTGGCATAGCGGCGTAGGTCCGGGCCGCAGCCATGCCGGCAAGCGACGAGGCGTAGCAGCTCCCCAGGGCATCCGTCGGGCC
>Ga0247777_1000392_pt1 | contig 12180 bp, 9 predicted proteins | sample UWRJL154409C5_FD_179937 | JGI IMG/M metagenome (GOLD analysis project Ga0247777, IMG submission 179937) | Plant litter microbial communities from Arlington Agricultural Research Station in Wisconsin, United States - UWRJ-L154-409C-5 | ecosystem: Environmental > Terrestrial > Plant litter >...
GCCCGCGCCCGACTGGCTCCTGTCCCGCGAGTGCGGGACCCCGCGCGCCGCGAAGCCCGACGACCCGGACCCGCTGTTCTGGCCGGGTTCGTCGTAGTCGTCGACCTTGGCCTTGAAGACGGGCAGGAGAGCCGACGCGTCGGCGTCGAGGGCGAAGGGCTGGAGCTTGAGGGCGGGCACCAGAAAGGCGCGCAGCACCAGCAGAGCGATGGTGACGAGGCCGACGAGGGCGTAGCGGGAAAACGTGGCCAGCTGGTTCGGGAGGAGGCAGAGGTGCGTTTGGATCGTCTTGGCCGGCGCGTCGGCCAGGCTGCGGCCCGAGCCGTCGACGGGGTTGTACATGGACAGCATCATGAAGCCCGGTGTCGGCACGCCCATGGCCATGCTGAAGCTCTTGACCGTAATCTCGCGCACCCCGCCCTGCTTTTCGTCGTGGGTGACCTCGCAGTAGTCGTGGTCGTCGCCCGAGAAGGCGTGGATCACGTTCCCGATCTTCTTGATCAGCGACACCGAGTCGCCCTCGCTCAGGACGTTCTGGTACTGGTATCCGCCCGAAACGGAGATGGCGTTCCGGTCGTCCACAAATATGGGCTCCGTCTCTCCCGTCGCCCTTTTCGTTGGCGGCCAATGCTCCCTCATGGGACCGCACGGCGTTCCCGGCGGTCTCCACAGCGGGACGTGCGTGAGTAGTATCGTCGGTAGGTCGGCTTGGCCCTTGTCTCCGCCAGGCTTCGGCATATCGTCAAAGTTGGCACGCTCCAGCTCCTCGACGCGGTGGGAGAAACGATTCTCTCCCCGCCCGTCCTTTTGGTAATGCAGCTCCCGAGCTACGGCCTTGGCTTTGGTCTTGCCCACGTCGTGCAGGAACTCCTGCACCGGCCTGTATATGTCCTGAACCTCCTGTTGTCCTGCTCGGTCCGACGAGTCCGCGCTCAACGAGACCGTGTCCACCGAGACGAAAGTGTGGTTTCCGATGACGTCGACGCGATTGGTGTCGCCGAAATAGCACTCGAACCGGTTCCGGACCGAGACCTTGACCTCGGATCCGAAGCCCAGGTCGTGGTTGCCCGGCAAACTTGCTATCAGCTTCCTCCCCCGCTGGCCGGGCCCAGGGTCTGCCCCGGCCACGTTCCAGGGGTCGAAGAAGATGTCGCCGAATCTGGCATACTCGTTCAACCAGAAGCGTTCGCCGTACTTCTTGACCCACTGCTTCGCGTACGACTGTTCTTTCTTTGGCCGGTGGTTCCAAGCGGGGTCCTTGAACTCGCCGTGAACCGTTTTCCACTCTCTCCCCCCATCGAAGAGGTCCCCCAGAAAGAAGACGGTGTCGGGGTGCAGCTGCCGCTGCAGTTGATTATAGGATCGTCGCATGTAGTTGTCGGTTATCAAGACGGTCAGGGGGTTCAGGGGCCACGGCCGGCCCGGGTAGGAATGGGGATCTATGAGTTGCGGATCCGCGATGAAGACGAGCCGATGGGGTTGGGCATCTGAGGGCTAGAGTAGAGTCAGTATGATGCGGCAGGGTCGGTCATCACCGGGTGGGAGGGGACGGCCAACCCAGTCTTCCCAGTCGCTCCAGCGGCACTGCTCTATCCTCGAGTGGAAGACCCATCGCTCGCCCCAGAGGAGCACGAAGATCCAGACGGCGACCAGAGCGTGGGGAAAGCTCAGGAGCCGCCGGGCGATGAGGTTTCGCCGGAGCTGGCGGCCGCCGTCCATCAGGAGCTCCATGGCCAGCCGCCGGCCCTTGCCGCGGGCGAACCTCCAGAAGAGGCGGGCGATTCGGGCCAGGAAGGCGCGGAAGTCGTCGACGAGCGACGAGTCGTCGTGGCGCGGTTTGTGGAAGGCGGACGAGAAGCCGTTACTATAAGGCGGAGCCATACTGGATGGCAGCCATGCCCTCCGCGCTGCGACGATGCTTTCGAGTTCGGCTTGGGCGTGCTCTCGGTCCCCAGGAGAAACGGTCTAGTCTCGGCGCGTGCCAAGGGCGATGAAAGCGATTCCAGCTGAAGGTCCCCGTCGGCGGTCCGTTGCCCTTCTGGCTTTCTCGGCTCCTGCAAGGGGAGAATGAGGCAGCCTCTTCGCGCTAGGGCTCTTGCGGTTAGCCCCTGCCGCCACGCCGATCCGGCCTGGGTCGCGATCCAGGGGTGTTCCGGAAAGAGACGAGAAAACGCGTTCCCTTGTCTGCATCCAAGATTTCGCGACCGCTAGCGAAGGACCCGACCAACAAGCGACAAAGATGAGGATTCAGCACTGGGACAAGAAAAGGCGACCGGGCTGACAAGTGGATCGAACGCGGCCTCGCGAACCTCGACTTCCAGGTTGTCAGGTCAGGCGGTTGATTACCTAAGACGATCCGCGTTTGAAGCGCGCTAGAAATTCGGCTCAAGTCAGACAGACCCCTTTCCTGCCGAGGACACCTTCCCCTCCAGAGGACGGAGGCCCGGGGGCTGTGGCACTCCGCGATTTCACTTAGCCCAACAGCCGTCCATTCATGGCTCGAAAGGACCTCCAGCCCGTAGTCGGTCTTGGGACGTCCCCGCTTGGTACAGAGCCGAGCGATGTACGACAGGTTGGCACGGGCCGGAGGCACCGGGGATAGGTTTGAAGCCGGAGAGCACTCAAGACCTCGGACCTCAAAGCGGGTGAAGGATCGAGCTGTCTACGAGTAGATCAAGACACGCCAGCAGACCTCTGCTGTCCTTCTCTGCCCCATCGAAACGCCGTCCATCAGCGCCCAGCCGCGGCACCCATGTCTTGTTCGTCGCGAGCCAAAGGTCGGTAGGCAGAGGTGGCCATCATCAAGAAACGACCGAGTCGCGGAGCGCATGCAGGCTGCATCTCAAAAGATCCAAGTAAACGTCTCCTCCACCTTGAAGGAAATACTATGCCTGTCCGACGTCAGTCCGGCCCGCCACAGCGCTGCAGGCAGCGGAGAAGAGAGGGCGTCTCGACAAACCTGATATCCGCGCTCGACGCCCCGATCAGCATAGTAAAACGGCCCTCCTCGGCGACCCACCTCGCCAGCGATGTGTCGTAGTAGCCGACGGCGTACCGGTCGAGGCCCAGCCGGACATGCTTGGTCTCGCCCGGCTCGAGCCGCGCCTTTTCGAACGCGGCCAGCTCCTTCTCAGGCCGCGGCAGCCGCGACCGCTCGTCGCGGACGTAGGCCTGCACCGTCTCGGCTCCGGCCACGATGCCGACGTTAGTGACGGCCAGGGTCACCTCGAGGGTACCGTCGGCCGCCGGCGACAGCACCGGCGCGCTGAGCGACGGCAGCCCGTACTCGAAGGCCGCGTACGACAGGCCGTGGCCGAAGGGGAATAGCGGCGCGACCTTGGCCCGGTCGTAGTGCCGGTACCCGATGTACAGGCCTTCGCCGTAGACCGCCTCGAGGTTCTCGCCCGGCCAGTTGTGGTACGCGGGGGCGTCTTCGAGGCGTTTGGGAAAGGTGCACTGGGAAAGGGGTCGGTCAGCGGCTCAAGGGGTGGTGGGCTGGACGGTGCGTCCTTTTCGACGACGGAGGGACACGCACCGGAAGCTTTCCGCTTGGGCTCTTCAGCCCAAAGAGGACATCCGCGAGGGCGTTGCCGGCCTCTTGGCCTTGATACCAGGCCTGGAGGATGGCCGGGACGTCGTCGGCCCACGGCATCGTCACCGGGGAGCCCGACTGGTTGACAACGACAGTCCGCGGGTTGGCCCGGACAACCGCCTCAACCAACTGGTCCTGGCCCCCGGGGAGATGCATGTTCTGCCGGTCGTACCCCTCCGACTCCCACTCGGCGTCGAGCCCGACGACCACAACCGCCACATCCGCCGCCCGGGCCGCGTCGACGGCCTCCTGGAGGTAGTCGATTTTGTCTTGCTCCTTGAACCCGATGCGGCAACCGCCGTACCGGTGTGTCATGTTCATCTGCTGCTGCTTCGACAAGGGCCGCAGCTCGTTGGTCATCTCCACCTTCAGCTCCGTCGGCTTACCTGCCTCCATCTCCACCTCGACGAGGTAGTCGACCGACCCGTCGAACATGGCCTCACCCTCCTCAGTCCAGTCCCACAGATCCAGCGCCCGCGCGCCGTTGACGTACAGCCTACCCGGGCCCACGCTCATGAAGCTGACGGTGTGCGCCCCCGTACTCGTCGGCGTGAGGTACGTGGTGGCAATGGCGGACCACTCGGCGCCGACGTCGGACAAGGGGGCCGAGTCCCAGAGGAACAAGTCCGTGTTGGGCCTTTGCTGCACCACCGCGGGGGTGCCCTCGAACTGGTCCCCGATGAACCACTCGATGGTCACGCCCGGCGTCCCGTCTCGCGAGGCGCAGAACGGCGAGGCCACCGGCAGCCACTTGTTGATGTGGCAGCCCACGGCGTAGAGGACTTCCTGTTCCGCGGCGCTCCGTATGCTGTCCAGCGGCAGCGTGGTGTAGTACGGGTTCACGCTGGCGCTCCCGCCGCCGCCCGCTATGGCGCGGTTCGCGTTGGGGCCGATGACGGCAATCTTGGCCATCTTGCTGATGGGCAGGAGGGCGCCCTGGTTCTTGAGCAAAGTCAGCCCCTCGGCACCGGCGTCTCGAATCAGCTGCCTCGTCTCCTCCCGGTCGTCCTCCCGCTCCGGCGTCTCGTCCGATAGGTCATCGCCTTTCACTCGCTCGACCAACACCAAGGCGTTCTCCGCTGCCCTGTCAATGTCTTGCTGGACAATCTTGCCCTCCCGGAGCGCCTCGGAGAGCTTCTCGAACCTCCACTTTGTCGAAAAGGGGAACTCGATGTCACAGCCTGCTTGGAGGGACTCGACGGTCGAGTTCATGCCGCCCCAATCCGAGATGACGGTCCTGGAATGCGTCAGTCGGCGTTCCCAGCAGAAGACACGGGGTGGGCGACCGACCCGTCGTAGCCCCACTCCCCTCGGAGAATATCCTTCAGGGTATGCGCATTCATATCAGCGTGGTCCCCGTTCACGCGGTTGTAACTCGACATTATGGCCCAGGGGTTGGCCTCGCGCACCACAATCTCGAACGGCCGCAAATAGAGCTCCCGCAGAGCTCTCTCACCAATTTTGGAGTCGATGGTCAACCTGTGGGTCTCCTGCTCGTTGCCGACAAAATCTGGCCACTGTCAGCCTGAGGCCGTTTTTAGGAAAGACAGTCGTACGAACGTTTGGCAGTGGCAGCGACTCCGTGCTGCTGCAGACCCCGGATGTACTGGCTCGCCAGTTTTCCGGTGAGCAGGGGATCTTCGCTGAAAGACTCGAAGTTCCGCCCGCCCAGGGGATGCCGATGCATGCAGATGGTAGGGGCGAGCAAGATGTTCGCTGACCTCGCCTTAACCTCACCCGCGAGATGCTGGCCGATTTGGTAGAGGAGGTCCTTGTTCCAGGTGGCTGCCAGGGAGACGCCGCAGGGAAACAGTGCTGCCTGCCTCACATCAGGAACAACTCCCCAGCTTTCACAAACTATAACCAACCTTGGTCCCCCCAACGAAAATGCCGCCCCGGGCGCCGTTCGGTCCGTCCGTCGTCTTGGCGGCAGGGACTCCTTTGGATGGGATGGACTTCGTCCTCCAGAAGTCGGCCGCTGTGAGAAGGGAAATCTGGAGATCGAGTCAGGCCTGCGTGTCTCGAGGCACACGGGACTTCAAAGCATCTGACCTTCTCTTCCTGGCTGAGCCTGGCCAGCTTCCCCTTCGCAGCAGGCCTCCTATCCGGAGCGACCGCTTTAGGGAGGGGGCTCCATGGAGTTGAGACCTCCGTCTCCGGCGTTGTGGCCGAGCCGACACTGCCCAGGGGTGAGGCATCGGCGGTCATGTCGCTGCCCACACCCAAGCTACGGAGAGGCAGGGGCCGCGCGACCCTACTGTCTTCCATTGCAGAATCGAGCCGTGGCAGGAACAGCAGCAGAAGTGATCTGGAGGAATGGGGTCTGATGGCCCGTGGTGGTGTGGAAAGGGACCCAGTGAAAGAGCCAAACAGCGCGCTGTGGTGAGAGGGGTACGGCGCCGCCAGGCGACGATGGTTGTGCGGTTAGGGACGGGGACGACTTATACAGAAGAGCACCACAACCGGCGTCTTGGGGGCCCCTATATGTAGCCGCAGAAACGACATGCACAGGGGACAACCCTACGAGAACCGACCGAAACGGGACTTGACGGGGAACGGCAGTTTGATAGAGCCTCTCCTCGACGACAACAGGCCTCGAACTTGGCCACTGCTTCCAAGTTCCCAACTGGCCCGTCTGGGGTGAAACAAGGGTGTATTCCTTGCCACCCGGTAGGGATGGGCCACGAGACCGGTTGAGACTCAACCTAGGCGGCCGATGCAGCGAGATTGCGTGAGAGGGAGACATGTTTGGTAGGTGGGGGGATGAGTTCCACCCGGTGGCTGTTGTTCCAGGTCACCGATGCTGGGGCGGGAAGGTGTGGGGATCACCCTCCTCGGCAGCTCGGCTCTAAGACGCCATTGCTCGAGTTAATCATCCATGCAGCAGGCAGCCCGTTTCGCGGTCAACCTCCCTTGTTTGCCCATTGCTCGTCTGTTGCGGCGCATGTCAGGTGCGTCGGCAAGTACGTCAGAACAACAAGACAAGTCTGCCTGCTTTACGGTCAACGACCAAATATTGTGTTCCCCATGAGGTGATGCCTGATCCATGAAGTTGTGGGTCGTACTGTGGGCGGTGGATTCTGCACAAGTCCATAGGGAAGGAGGCACCAATTCTGAGGTTTAACATGGTGCCAATGCGAGAGTAGGTACGTGATGCTTGCTGGGAATGGCCGGCTGCCCCCTCAGGAAAGAAGCCCCACAGTTGGAGAGAGGAAGTGAATCTCCCAAGCTCCTATGCTCATGTTGGTGTCTCTTATACGGGGTGGCAATAGCAAGGTGCCTTCAGCAGGGGGATGACATAGTATCCTTGTCATGGAGGTAGCGGGTGGGGGCTTTCGTGATCCAATATCCTTGCAATGGGTCTGGAAGCCGTCCAAAACCGTGCCAGCAGAACATCTCGAGGCGGGAATATCTCCTTGGCCTCGGTTTGGTTTGCGTCGTCGTCCGGATCTTCCGAGGTCCCTGACTTCGGGCCTGACGATCTGCTGCCGCAGGACGCAGCAGGTCCGCGGTGGGGACCCGATAGGCCCGATACGGTAAAGATAAAACTCGAGCGATGGCGGAAATCTGAAGAACGGCACCCCGATAACTAGCCTGACGGGCATGATCACCATGTTCGCCTTGACGGCGCGGGTTAACGGGCCGGGCTCCTAGAAGCGCTAGAAACCGATGGGTCACCAGGTGTCGTGTTGGGATCGTGCCTATCTCTTGGGCCCTTGAATCCGTGTGGGTACAGTACAGTATGCCCCCGACTAGATGCATCAATTTTTTAGTTCAAAGCCGTGTGGTGCATCGTCCGGTTCTCGCAGGGGCATTCCGCTGACAGGTGTGCCCCGAGTTGCGGTGCAGTGCCGTATTGTTTGCTACGAAGTCCTCGAACTCCCATTAGTGGCAAATCTGGTCAGGGGCAACGGAAACCTGGTTCCAAAGGCTTCCGAATCGACTTCCAAACCTTTCTTCGGCTCTCTGATTGGTACCAACTGACGCCCTCGACCCGGGCCAATTCTCCGGCTCGGGGCGGGCAGTCCGGCACGTGGCTACGTACCTAGGTATCGGACCCCTTGCATCACCGTTGCGACACGAGGCCCGCCTCACTCAACAAGTCCATCCTTCCAGATCCTGCCAACTTGATGCCGTCTTTTTCGGGGTCCTGGTAGTTACGTCGGAGCCAGAACGGCCTTCTCGGGCCTTTCTCCTGGGCTCCGTCCCCCTTGTCCCTCGGCCATTGCACCGGCAGTTCTGCGCGCCATGGCCCCGGACAAGCCGCCTCCGTCACTTCGCCGCTTCTGGCAAAAGCACGTTGCCGTGGTAGTTGACCACGAGGCCTGTCGAGATCACTTCGGTACGCAAGTCCGCTCGCTGCCTGCTTCTCCGGCGCCCGTGGCCTACCGGGGGTCGCGTGACCGGATTCCATCTCGACAAGTTTCAGATAGAGGTTCTGGTTGGGATGTGTTCCGGGTGCTTGTCTGCAACTTCATGGGCCGCTTCATCACTGGAAAGCACGACCGGGAAGGAATGCTCAAGGCTAAATGATGCCGCTCTTCACCACATAAACGCCCCCGCCTGAGCTGCCGTCCCGCGTGTTCCAAATCCCGGGGATGGACATCTGCTGACCGGCCCAGCCTTGGAGAGAACTGCTCTGGCTTATCTCAGGACGAGCTTGATGCTTGCCAACGTCGGTGTCGTTGTGGCACAGTTGTTCAGTCTTCAGCAGGCGGATTCAGGCTTCGGCTTCGGGTATTTAGCTGTTGGGAAGCCTTTGGCAACCCTCTGCCTTTCGGCATCCATCGCCATCGTGGTCCTCGGTGTGGTCCGAACATGGCGCTACCAGAGGGCTTTGATTAGGGGGAAAGCACTCTCCGGAGGGCCTGAGTTGATGCTGGTGGGCGCTGGGCTTCTAGTAGTCGGTGTCATCTGGCGGCATCTGATGCATAGAACTTCCCTTGGACTGACTTTGGCCAGATCACCTGCATCTTCTTTGGTTTCCTGATTGCAATCGAAGCCGTGAAAGACTCCCTACCGTCTCGGAATCTGTGAGCGAGCTCGGCTTATCATCATGCTCCCCGGCAGCCGCTTGACAGCGACGACTGGGTGCAAGGGTAACGAGTTCCGGTCCCCCACCCTCGGCCGGAACGCGTTGAAGGCTACCGGCAATAGCAATGCCACGTGGGTACGTGCCGCGGAGTGGTTCCTTCTGATTTGGAACGAAGAAAAGAAGTCGCGGGGAGGCGGACAGGTGGTGGAGGGCTAGCGGCTGGCGGCTTGGCACATGGCTCTGGCGGCTGGATGCTCTCATGATCCGATATCTGGTTTGGGGGGAGAAGTGCTCTAGGGGAACCCAAGATGCAGGATCTTCTATCCCCTAGTGTAACTCTCCGTTCAAGAGTGCCATGGTATGGCTTTCTGAGACAACCATCCCGTCTACGGAGTACCCCTCCGGCGTTGCATCCTGGATGCGCTCTCCACCGTCTCTACTTTACGCATTTCTCCTGCTCTCTATCCGGCAACCCAGGTCCGTCGAGGAGCGGTATAATGGATGGCTACCGGCGTCTTCAACTGCTCTCAATCGAGCCCAGGGCTTTCCATTCTCGTGCAACTGGATGGATCGTATTATATCGGACGCTTGGTTGTGTTACGTTAGGGTCGCCGTGCCCCGCCAGTCCGCGGCGAGGGTGGAAGCTTCCGTTGCCGGAGACGTGACGCAACCCATAACACTGTGTTCGTGAGTACCTGTACATATCAAGATTCCTCTCAAACTAGGTATGTTGGGTCTGGACGGAGTACTAGGTCCCAGCAGAGGTTGTGCCGACATCGGTGGTGAGCTATTGGGGATCGCGGCTGTCGGGAGTTTAATCCAATCAGCATAGCACGGCGCCACCACTGATGACGATATCAGCAGCTGCGCACAGTGCCCTTTCCCCGTCTCCGGACGGTGCAAGAATGAAAAAAAGGAATAAAGTTGGGTAGGCGGAAGGGTCCCTTGTTCGAGCCACATATAACAGTGAAGGAGGTTACGAGTAGACCCGGGATCTTGAAAATACCAGTCCTGGCACCGGTGATGCTGATGAGGCAGCCTGACAAATTTAACTTTCGAACGCCCCAGCGGCTGACAGCCGCGCCTCTACCACACATCCACAACTGTGCCGCTGACACGTGCGATAAGAGAGGCAACGACGGCGCCTCCGCACGCCGCATTAAGTTCCCTCCCAAACCTTCGGTAGCACCCACCCGTGTCACTGGCACCGCATTCTTCAAGTCGGACTTCTTCGCAGCACACTTTGTTTGATATCCTCAACCATCTATTACGCGACTGCGAGCCTGCCGTGGGCCGTCCGTTCGCGATGGGGTGGTCCAAGTCGACGCGCATCATAGTGATGATCGCGCTCGACGCCGTCTTCCTCGTCGCCGAACTCACAGCCGGCTACTGGGTTGGGAGCTTGGCTTTGATCGCCGATGCCTTTCATATGGTAATTGCTTCTTCTATAGCTTCTATTCTGGCCGCCATTTTGCGCTAACCACGCCTCTTCGCAGCTCAACGACATCATTTCATTGCTCGTAGGACTCTGGGCTGTCAAGCTCTCTCAGAAGGACACGACGGACGAGTACTCGTATGGAGTATGTGGCTGCTGTAGCCTGTACCCCTCTCCAGCATCGGACGAGACTGACTTGTTTTCTCTAGTGGTTGCGAGCCGAGATCCTCGGCGCTTTTTTCAACGCGACCTTCCTCATTGCCCTCTGCGTCACTATCTGCCTCGAGGCGATTCAGCGCTTCTTCGACCCTCCCGAGATCAAGCTCCCCGAACTCGTCCTTGCTGTTGGCTGTTTTGGACTGGCCTCGAATTTGCTGGGATTCTGGATCCTGGGGGGACATGGCCACGGCCACGGCCACGACCACGGCCACGAGCATGATCACGATCACGACCATGGCGACGGCGTCCCTGACCTTGCCGCCGAACACGAGAGCTGCCGTAACGACATGCTCGCAGCGGAGGAGGGACGCGCCCAGAGACCAGCACACGAGACGAGGGCGGGTAGCGTAGATCTGTACGCAGAAGCGGCTGTGGCCCGATACCAGAACCCACCACCCGTCGGCGCGGTGGATTCGCCCCGGCACATCTCGTTCCAGTCTTCGGATGGCGCCCGGGACAGCGCACCAGACGGCGCACGAGACGGCACAAGTTGTAGCGACCGGGATGGCGCGCGGTCGCTCGACAGGGGCAACAGCCGCTCGTCGGCCACGTCTCGCGGTACGGCGCGCGGGCGGGCGAGCAGCGTCAAGCAGAGCCGCCTGACTAGTATTGACGATATCAGCATTCACCCGGCAAGCTTCCGCCAGGAGATCCAGGATTTCATCGCCGCGAGCACGTCGCAGCAGAACATCGAGGAGGGCTCGTCGGACGCCAGTTCCGACCACCTGGTGACGGAGCACCTTGAAGCCCGGGAAAGCACGCCGCTGCTCCTTAAGAACAGCAACGGAGACGGTCCGCACGACAGCACGGTACACCCTCCCAATGGACACCGGTCGCTATCGCGGAGGACACGGCACGACTCGGCGGTCCACGACTCGCACCATCATAACAGGCTCAAGGAACACGTCGCGGGCGGGCATGGCCACGGCCACAGCCATGGCGACATGGGCATGAACGCCATGGTGCTGCACGTCATAGGCGACGCGCTGGGCAATCTGGGCGTCATCATCACGGCCCTTGTCATCTGGAAGACGACGTCGCCCTACCGCTTCTACGCCGACCCCATCGTGTCGCTGATCATCACCCTCATCATCCTCAAGACGGCCATCCCGCTAGTCAAGGCCACGTCCAAGATCCTACTACAGGCGACGCCCGACCACATCAACATCCGCAACATCCGCGAAGACATCGAGGACCTGCCGGGCGTCGTCAGCTGCCACCACATCCACGTCTGGCAGCTGTCCGACACCAAGATCGTCTGCTCCATGCACCTCGAGCTCGCCTTCCCTATCACCGAAGACAACGGCGAGCGCTACATGGCCCTGGCCAAGCGCGCCCGTAAGTGCCTGCACGCCCACGGCATCCACAGCGCCACCATCCAGGCCGAGTTCAGCATCCTGCCCGCGCACCTCGACGGCGCCGCCGCCGCTGCCGCTGCCGCCGTTGACCCATCCCTACTCGTCGACGGCCCGACGTGTCTGATGGCGTGCGTGGACCGCTGTCCCGAACTGGGGTGCTGCAACCAACCCGCGCGGGCGGCCTCGCGGCCCGACACGAGCGGTTCCTCGCCGCGCGGCTCGGTGGTGCATTGAGCTGGGGATCGCTTTTTTCTTCTTCTTTTTCTTTTTCTTTGTCCCTAGGGCGGTGTCATCGCTCGCTCGTTTGAGATGGGCCCATAGAGCATTGTCGGCGTTGCGGTTACTTGAAACCAAGGGATTGGCCTGTACGGTGCCAGAGTGGAAAAAAACATGCCACGCGACACAACACACATGCCACGAGGGGGTGGGATGCGAAGATATAGTCTGCTGCGGTGCTATTGGCGTTGCATCGGGCAACAGGGAATTCGGACAGGACCTGGGACGCACGCGCACTGCTGGTGCTTGGTGGTGTTTCGATAGA
>Ga0247777_1000393_pt1 | contig 12180 bp, 8 predicted proteins | sample UWRJL154409C5_FD_179937 | JGI IMG/M metagenome (GOLD analysis project Ga0247777, IMG submission 179937) | Plant litter microbial communities from Arlington Agricultural Research Station in Wisconsin, United States - UWRJ-L154-409C-5 | ecosystem: Environmental > Terrestrial > Plant litter >...
GTCACAGGAGGCTTGAGGGAGGGGTGTCCCGGCTCGGCGCCGGGGGGTGTGGATGCCTCGATCCCGCTGATCTGGGGAGATGACTGGGGGAGAAGACCAGCGTCTCTACCGTAGTGCCACGGGCTGCTGGCCGCCGTCGAAGGTGTGCGGGATGACGGACTAGTGCGGGAAGAAGCAGCTGGCCGGCAAATTCCAGCCCTGGCGAGATGTCGGCCCCGGTCGAGGCTCGCCATTGGGACGCTCGCCATCCTTTCAGGGTCTCACAGCCGTTACCCAGGCCCGGCGAGGTTTGAGGGAAGGGGTCGCGGTCCGCCAATTTGGTCGTCGATGACCAGTAGCAGCCGGACGCGGCCTCCCAATCTACCGTCCTCCGACAGCCGCGTGCGCCGCACCCTGCGGCAAACCGCATGCAAGGAGACGGCCGACGGCGAGTGGTGCGGTGTGGGCGGACCGAGCCCAGCGCTGCAGTGGGGGGGAGACCCGGCCGTCTGGTTGGATCGCGACCGCTGCTCCGACAGGGGTCGTGGGTGCGTGGCGCAGCCCGCCCCGGCTCCTCCCTGCCAGTCAAAGCTGTCAGTCGACCCTCCTGAGGAGGCCCTCGTTTCTTGTTTTGCGCCTGGCAGGCCTGACGAGCCTGCCTAAGCCCTCGACGGGTCTGCGGGGTGGGGTGCGCCCTCGACTTGCCACCACTCGGTGACCAGCACTACGTCGAACAGGGTCGAGACCGGGGCGAAAGCCGCGTCCTCGCTGCTCTGTGCAGCACAGCGAGTACAGTTGGGGGAGTCCGAGGGGAGGTCCGTCGATGATGCGCTTCCACTGGGCATAATAGATACCTGACTTGTACGGAGTTCATCCCCGTCCGCTCCATCGTCCCCGCCTGGCTTGGCAGGGTCCAACATGGACAACGTCAAGCACGTGGTGTCGCAGCGAGGCTCTCGGGCTAGTCTCCTCCTCGTGACACCCCCCCAAACTCGAACGTCGACGTCACGAGCTCGCAGGAAGGGGGCGCCTCTTCCGCCAACGCTCCACGCGTCCGCTACCGGCAAAACTGGCTTGAAATGGCATGGCCCCGGAAAGCGACTTAGGATTTTCTTGTTGTTGTGCTTTGGTGTCGACCCATCCAGGACTTCCAATCAGGTGGAGAGCTCGACGCAGTTCCCAGCCCAAGCTCGCTCACTCCCCTCTGCCTGCCGCTTCCATGTCTTCCTCCCATTCGCGCCACGCCTCTGCGGCAAAGTCGTCGTCGTCGAGGACCTTCCACCCGACGACGGCCATCCCCTTGCCGCAGTCGATAGCCGACGCAAAGGAGCTGTCGAGCCCGGCTGCCTTGGCGAACCCCTTGGTGTGGTTGCCCTGCCCCTTTTCCGTGTCGATGCCGAAGGCGGCGTGAAAGCCGGGACACTCGTAGCAAACATCGCCCATGTCCGTAGAACCGGCCAGAATGTCGGCCGGGCTGTCGTACGCGACGGTCCCCTCGGGCATGGCGTCCACGTAGGCACGGCAGAGCGCGGCCGACGGTCGCACGTCGGCATACGAGTTGAGATGCTCGAAGCGCAGCTCGCAGCCCGTAGCCAGGGCGGCCGCCTCGAAGCACTTCTTGACCCTCACGAGTAGTGCCTCGGCCCCTGCCCTGGTGTCGCTGCGGACGTAGTACTCGACGCAGGTGTGGGCCGGTGTGACGTTGGGCCGGTCGCCCGCCTGGCGGAAGACGCCGTGGATGCGCTCGTGGGGCCGCATCTGCTGGCGCAGCATCGAGATGGCGTTGTACGACAAGCACACGGCATCCAAGGCGTTCACGCCCTGCCAGGGCTCCATGGCCGCGTGGGCTTCCCTCCCGGTGAAGTAAACCTTGATCTTGACGTTGGCGAGCATCCGCACAAAGGCGACCTCGCGGACCGGGGGGGACAGTCGGTAGCCCGGACCAGGGTGGACCATCAGCGAGGCCGCCGCGCCGCTGTAGGCGCCGGCCTTGATCAGCAGCAGCTTGCCGCCGCCCCCTTCCTCGGCCGGCGTTCCCAGGAGCCGCACCCTACCAGGTCGCCCAGACTTCTTCAGGGCGGCAACGACGCCGAGGAAGGCAGCCAGCCCGGCGCTGGCAATCAAATTGTGGCCGCAAGCATGGCCGACACCGGGAAGCGCGTCATACTCGGCGTTGAAGACGACTAGACGGCCGCCCGAGCCGTACTCGGCCGAGAAGCTCGTGTCGACTCCGTATGCGTGGGGCTTCACGTCGAACCCGAGTCTGCCGAGGACCTCGACGAAGACATCGTGCGCTTTGTGCTCTTCATATGCCAACTCGGGGTTGGCGTGGATCTGGCGCTATCAGTTGAGCTCTCTTTTCTGGCTTGGTAGGGCTCACCGTATCGTTGACATGTCGGATCTCCAATCTGTGAGCATCCACTGCGTTGAGGATCTCGTTTCTCGTGTCCGTGGCCATGGTAAGGACTGGGACGGCGCGGTACTCTGCCCGATGGTAGCGTCGAGGTAGATGTCAAGGACTAGGTACCCAAGGGACTCGCATTATACGCCGCAGGGCTACTCACTTGTGTAGTCAACGTATAGCATATGGGAGAGTACCCTCAGGAACTCCGAGTAGTCCGCCAGACTAGACGCTGTGGTCAGCCGTCCGCCCCAGAGCGACTTCAGCGTCCTCGGCGATGTGCTGGACGTACTATCAAGTGCCTAGACGACAACGAGCTAGAATGTCGTGGAAAAGAACCACGGACTAAACGAATTTATCTTCGTCGTGATGGCCCGATTCGCATTGTAGGTCTCGTCATGGGTTCGAGAGTTGTGGTTGCTGCGCATCGAGACCAGCGCTCAGCGCTATCGGAACCCACCCCCCCACCACCGCACCCCGCCACGGCCCACTTGCCACACGGGAATTCCACAGCCCACACACCACACCGCAGCTACCATTGTATCCATGAAGACGACCTACTGTGTCCTCCCTTTCACTTCAGACTTGTTGACACATCCGACTACCTCCCACCCCCCACATCCAGGGGGCGGCCGTCGTCCGAGCTTGTGGAGCGAAGGTGCGAGCAAACTCCTATGGCGTGATGACGTCGAGGCTATGGTGGCTACCTAGTTGTCACGGTGGGTACCTAGGTATTGTGTCGCGTGGTGACGTCAAGGCGGTGGAGGACTGTGAATGTTTGACGGAGGAAGGTCTTAGGGGGAGGCAGGCTGGGTACAACGCACCCGGTCTAGACACGTCGTTGGGAGGAGAAGACATTCGTTCAAGTTGTGGGCGACGACCTCTTTGGCTTAGTCTGTTAGCCCTCCTCCCGCGACCTCAATGCCTAGTAACTCCTGCCCTAACCGGGGTTTGTCTTCTGCCGCTCACCGCAAGCGGGTCTAAGATCTCATCGGGCGCGCTGACCACCTCACTACTCTACATACAAGTAACGTACCTAGGTAGGTAGGTACTGTAGTTACGGAGACGCATCTGCCACCCGGATCTCGGCAATGCGCCCAGCCGAGAAGTCTATCATGTCCGCAAACACATCTTGGATCGGCGTCACGTACGTCAGCGCGTCTTTCGTCGTTCCTGAAGCTGGAGACATTCCACCGAAAACCATGCCAACCAGCTGCGAGTCCTGGTTCCAGATCCAGGCTCCAGAGTCACTACGTCTGGCAGCCTGCATCCGCGGTTGGTCAGGATTGATCATGACCAGCTCCTGCGAGACCCCCAACTGCAGATGATCATCCTCTTTGAAGTGGACGCCCCCCCTTGAACCATTGATGTAGCCGGAAAACCAGCCGGATATGGCCCCCTTGCCGAAGTATACCGCTCTGGGATGGGGTGTGATCGGATTCGACGGCGGTTGGCGGATTGTCGATGTGGGCTGCTTCAGCTGATGCCCCCTGTTGAACGGAAACTTGCGCGGGTGCGCTTGCATGAGTTCGAACCACTCGGCTTGGGTGTGGAGTGCATTGGTCCCGCGCCGACTCCCTTCGACTTCGAGAGCAGCCCAGTCCATGCGTCGGCCATTTCGGCGTCTGCCATAGCCAGATCCGAAGCCAGGATAACCCAAGTGCTGCTTGCCGTTGTCGAAAAATGACATGATTCTCTCCCTTAGCGCCCGTGGTTTTGCGGCCTCTTCCGAGTCATGGCCAGCAGCGACCTCAGAATCCGATAAGATGAGCGTCGCCGCGCGGAGGGTATGATTGTGCAGCGTCCTCGATGGGGCCTCGATGAGGAACTCCCTCCGATCCTGGCCCATGAAGCTCGCCGTTGGAGAAAATCCAACCCTGTCCAGACGCTCAAGGAGAGAGTTCGCCTGAGGAGGTCCGGGAGCATGTCCTTCGCCGGCGCGGTCCATGAGCTGGAAACCTGGGAAGGCGGGCCTGACGACATGATAACAAGTAAGCGCGGCTTTACGCCAGGCTGGCTTGCCTGTAATCCTGTATTCGATGTAGCCTCCTAGCGTGCCACCGCCGGGCTGGCTTTTGCATGTTCCGTTGCCATCCGGAATGTCGAGGTATCTGCCCACGCCGATGTTGCTGCCCAGATTCACCTTCTGCTGGTAGGCATCCGGCCGGTCGAGTAGTTCGTTCACCGTCTTCGGTTCCAGCAGCTCAAATGCGTAGCTGAACACGTCTCCCCACTCGATTGAGACTTCGACATCGGGAACAGAGCATTGGTCGTGGAGATATGCTCGAATCTCTGCTTCGGCAAAGTCCCACGCCTTGGTGCGATCACACTCGCGGAAGAGGGTGATCAGTATCGTCAGCGGATTCGACTCTCGGGGCAGCTGGTAGCCTATGCGCAGCATCGTCATGGTCTGAAAGTGTCCCTGGAGTTCAGATCTGCCAAGGATCTCCCCAATCGCCGGCGTCCACGAGTCATACTTGTCCAAGTATTTGTCCGCAACATCAAGATATCGAGACCCAAATGCCAGTTCCTCTGTGATGATCTCGATGTGAATGAGATAGCCGGTGTTCGGGGGACCACAGAAGATCTGGACTTCAGGATGAGAGTTGACGAAGGCTCGGCACTGCACGGCGGCGTATTCCCAGGTCGTGAGATGCGGCACCGGCCCGGAGCGATTGGTGTTGGTTGACCAGGCTGCCGTGATCATGACCGTCAAAACCCGGAGATCTTCATGTTGAGGAGGCTGTCTCCACACCAGATTGAGGAATCCATAGTCGGCATCTTCTTTCTTTAGAATGCCATGAGGGACGAGAATGGTATGGATGAGTCCGGGTTTGATCTGCTCGTCAAACGTCTCCTGCAGAGACGCGGGGAACGGACTCTCCGTGTTGAAGTACCAGCTGTAATCAAGAGGCAGCTGGTCCATTGGAGGAGTGCAGACGCGGTATTTTTCCGAAAAGACGCCAGGGCTATCAACACTGACTGCAGAGTCCTCCGAGGATTCTGAGGTGTTGGCTCGCCGCCGGTCGGGTCGTGCAGATTTGTCCATGTTGAGCAGATGCAAAAGGTGGTTGGTCGGTTGCGAGGTCGTTCGGTCGGAAAGTTGGTGTGTATTCCACGTGAAGACAGATTGGCAGGTTGGGTTGAGAGGACGGGATCTGGCGATCAGACAGGTCAGAAAGATGGCCCAGAGCACTGGTGTCTGGGGAGTGGAGAGGTGAGTCGAGGAACTGACCGAGGGGAGCCGATCGGTGCTGGCGCTGAGTACCGCCGAGAGGGTAAGGTCGGCCACGACAGCCCAGGGAGTCGAGAAGCAGACCGGCGAGAGATGTGGTGAGGGTGAGGGATGTGGTAGGATGAGATGCGAGGAGACGACAACCGAGGGGAAAGATTTTCATTAGAATATATAGCTATATACTTGAAGACGAGGAGAGAAAAGAGCAGTGAATAATTGGCTGGTGCGCAGTGACTGGTGCGCAGTGACTGGTGCGAAGTGAATTGGCTGGTGCGCACTCCACCTGACGTCTTGACAGCCGCGCTGCGCACCCTATTTAAGGTTTCGGAGGAGAAAGTAGTAGTGACGGCGAAGTGGAGAATAAAGGTAGTAGTAGCGAGAGTCCCCGTCCTTCTCTCGTCGAAGTATACTTCTCCCGCGTGGCCAGTACTGCCCAGGCGGCTGGTTTCGACTGCTTCTGAGCTAGCACTGCGTCGCAAGTCGCGACCCAGGTAGTCGGTCCTGCTAGCGGGACCTGTGCGTCGCCAGGGCAGTACCACCCTGCGGATGGCAACCCGACTCGTTGGCCTTGCCTGGAGGAACCTGTAGCGTACAAGTACTAGGTACCTAGGTGTGGAGGAAGGCGACGTGGGTGACTGCTGCAAACCCCCAAACCCCTTCAGAAATTTAGTAGATTCACACCATGTGTGTGGTGCCCTACACTGGTTTGCAGCATATCCCCGCCCTAGGGTAACTCTAAGAGTTCCGCTCGGGGGGCAGTCAAGAAGTGCTCTGCGGGCAGTTACTAGCCCAATTAGCAGGCGGTCGACGTATCCCCACGGTCACAGTTGTACGGAGCTGACTAAGTCTGTTTATCGATTTCTGCGATAAAAAGCAGGCGCTTGAGAAGCGTACCTACCTACCTTTCTCTGTGGCCCTTAGTACTACCTCTGATAGCAGTAATATGGTATCCGACTGTCCTGTTGGCCAGGGAGGCATCTTCCTGCCCTAGCAATCGTCCTCGTTGCCCTGTTTGTTGTTGTCTTCTATATATAGGTACGTCGTCTTTACCGTAAAACTTGACTACAATCTGGCTTTGGGTCTGCCCCTGCGGCGCAGACTTGTACTGGTAGTTCCTAAGAGAGTGAAGTGAGGAGGCGGTGCGTCGCAGGTAGTCGTTCCGGTTGCTGGGGCATAGGTGTCGTTAGGCTCGTTGTCAGCCATCTTGCGTACTTGCGTTGGCTGGGATGAAGTTGGTGAAGTTGATGGAGGGTTGGAGGTTTGGAGGTTTGAAGGTTCGGAGGGTTGGAGGTTCGATTTGCGGAGGCGGTGGCAGGTGGGGCGGCAGGTTACTGCCCCCCGAGCAGAACTCTTGAGCGCATTCGACAATAAGGGTTGCATTTATGTAGGTAGACGACCTGAACTCAATTAAAATCTACAGACCCACTTTCCTAGCCGAGTCGATTGGCTTGATATCCCGCAATACACTCCGAGGCCCCGGGGCTGATACGGCCTGATCAACTTCAAGTTCAGATAAACACCTCGTCGCTATGCCATGTACGGGCTCACACAACTTTTCGCGGCTTTTACTTAGATCGTCCTAGGTGTACCGTAGGTTCTTACTCTGGAGTCACCCGGTTTCGAACATGGAATATTCGACGCCAGGCTTAAAAGACAGCCTAGAGAGATATTAACAATTCCCGGGCCGCGTCCCAGTGGTTCGGGCTGGAGGGAAGTTAGCCGAGAATACGACGCGCTATAAGCTGGAAAATCAATATCAACTCGGTCGATCTGTGTGGTGGTCTTTCTCTCTGTCTCGCGTCGAGTTTATCCCCGCTATGGAGGTCTCCGAGGGAGGGGAATGCGCAGTCGGTTGTCCATGAAAACTGCCCGACTCCTACGCCTGGCAACCAACTTGAAGGATGCTCAAGTTCAACATTGGAGCGTTGCCGCCTCGTCCACAATCACTTTTCTGGGGCGGGCCGAGTGCCTATCTCGCTATTCCCTCTTGACAATGCGCAAGAATAGTGCGACTTTGTGTGTTACGGCAGCATGCCAACAGCTCGCGACAGTGATGCTCGGATATATGGCGCCAGAAGGCATTGATCCATGCACGGACTTCCCAAACTGTAGGCAGCTGCTTCTGCTCTCCTCACAAATCTAGCCGTGAATAAAGTTCAACTAATAGGGTCGCAGTCGCTTGCGGTGGATGGGCCGCAAAGAGCAGCATACCGGTCGGCCAAATAGCAGTGTCCACTTATTCGTCGATCGTGCACCGCATCGCCTTGGGCGTAAAAGATACACTAGAAGGAGACTATCCCGGTGGAACATGGCTGTCAGCCTTATTCAGCCCGGCTCAAGCTGCCGCAGATCGGGCAAACTTCGACTCTCTGAAACGCATCTACCAGACCTGCGTGCAAAACGAGCGTACGGCCGGTCTGAGAGACTTGAAAGCCGTCATGAACACCATCGCAGACCTATACCCGGCCCAGGAGGACAGTGGGTTGACTCCGAACCGGACGGTGGCGATGGGAAGGACGCTCGCTTTCTTCGTCCGAAACGGGCTGTCGTCCCTTGTGGACATCGGTCCGTCGAACCCTCGCCTGAATCCCTTGGAGCCTCCTCGAGATGGCCTGCCGCTCTGGCCCATTCTCGAGGTTCGCCCAGGTGATGAAATCGACGACATCAAGTTCAGCGGCCTTCCCCCTGCCCCAAATCAAGCTTATTACGACCTCGGCGCGGAAATTCTGTCGGTATTTCATCCGACCGGACTCGACCGCAAGGCAGCTCGGGCCTTGATATCCCTGGTTATCGATCTTGAAATACAGATCGTCTGAGCCCTTCGGACACCTGCAGGCAGCGATCCGTCAAAGCGAGTGAAATGGACAGACCTCGACCGCTTTGCGCCGCGCCTCAACCTGTCCCACATCGTCCATTCCATGGGCTACCAGCCGGATCTCATACAAGTAAATCGGCCAGGGTATTTCGCGCGGACCAGCCAGTCTATATTAGCAAACCAATCCGACGCAACCCTCCAGGCCTACTTCATGTGGAAGGCCATCAAGCGGCTAGCCCCATGGGTTGGTGCCGAAGTCACGAATAGATTCACCCTACGCCAGTCTGTAGGGTCGATATATAGTGGCAATCCCGAGGCGTGTATCGCGGCCCTTGATCGGGGCCCGTGGACACAGTCGGTTCTGGCCCCCGATCTCAGCACCATGTCCTGGGCATTAAGTCGCTTTTACGTCGAGCGATCGTTCCCACCAGGCGCTCAGAACACCACCACCGTCGTTGTACGCAACGTCCAGAGATTCTTGGTCCAAAAAATTCAACAGAGCCGATGGCTCTCAGACGCCGTCAAGCGGATTGCCACAGGACGTATCAACAGCGTCAAGTGGACTCTAGGGTTCGACGACAAGCTCATCGATCCGCTCCTCTCTCAGAAACGCATGTCAGGCCTCACAATATCGGACTCCAACATCGGTAACGCATTAGAGCTTTCAAGAATGGACATTGCTCGGCTTTGGACAACGCTTACCAACCCGAGCGACGGGGTTGTTCGGAACAATATGAGCCCCATGACTGTCGATGCGCAGTATCTCCCTGTTGCCCACGAGATCTACGTTCCCGCAGGCATGGCCGAGGCGGTCAGCCGTGAGCCAGTCCCTGCGTTTGCAGCATACGGCTATTTTGGGACTCTCGTGGGCCACGAAATCGGTCATATCATCGACGGGCGCCCCCCGACGATGCAAGGCTGGGACAAGACTTCGGTAGGCGCAATGCAAGAGAGGATTGCATGCATCGAGAAGCAGTACAGCAATTTTACCTTTATGGCCGGTAACGGAGCAACGACGCATGTCCAGGGCAAGACGACAGGAGTGGAGAACATGGCTGATCAGCATGGGTTGAGCGCATCATACGCAGCATGGAAGGACCTGCAGAGGAGCCCAGATACTAGGGACCTGGAGCTTCCTGGGCTAGAGCTTTTTAGCAGCGATCAGCTCTTCTTTCTTAACTGTAAGTGAAATGTAGGCCATGGGCAGTGAGGGCCCTTTCATTGACGAGTTGATACAGGGGCTCAGGGATGGTGCCAGCTGGCCAGGCCAGAGTTGTACGAGTGGATGAACAACAGAGACACACATGCGCCCGCCCAATTTTGCGAGGATAATAGGGTCAGCGGCAAACTCACGAGACTTCAGGGAAGCATACGGGTGCCCTATCAAGAAACCCACGTGTGAGGTGTTCTAGGACATTGAGTGCCTTACCGCATGATAAGAGTAATAATTAGTACAGTATGTATGTTCTCCGAGGCCGAATTCAGCGAACCTGAAGCTTGATCGATTGTCGTGGCGTCTCGATTACATCAAGCGACACGCTCGAGCCCTCGGATCAACTTGTATATCCGTGATTCAATCGTCCTTGTGAACAAATCCGCCGCTAAGACGACCGACGGGACAACCACGAGGAGTACGGGGGCCAGAAAGCCCAGGGTCCGCCCAAGCACGCCTGTCCTCCACATCATAGGGACGAGCGCAAAGGCCGTCATATTCAGCACAGGTCCGTGGAGCAAGTACATGGCGAAGCTGATGCTACCAAGGTACTGCGGGACAGAGCCTTCGAGGAAACGACTGACACCGTCGTGGTGGAGGACGGCCCACACGATCATCAGGGCGGCCCAAGAGTTCCCTGGGAGTTTTGGGTTAGAATGGGTCGGTTAAGCTGTAACCACGGACTGGAAGTGGGTAAGGGACTTGGGTCGTGTCTTTGAAAACCAGTGGTAGTCGACTTGAAGACGGCAGGCCCGGGGTCACTTACAGTATCGATAATCCTCCCATGTGTTCGGAGCCAGGCGGCTGAGGATACGGAATCCCGGTGTCTGCTTCCCATTTTGCTTGGGGAAACAACAAAGGTAGACACTGATGGTGAGGAGAAGAGCGCAAATCCAACGCGTGCGTCTGGAGGCAACCTTCCTGCCACTGAAAGCCATGTCGGTACTCGCTCTTCCCAGCCACCCGGTAGCCAGGTCAACTTCGTACAGGAGCGCCCCACAGAGGTTGAGTACCACCTCCCAGCGACCCCATGCGGCACAGAAGCAGATGACGGCGACCGTTACGGCGGTTCGTCCCACGGTGCTCAGCCTTGAGGAACAGAGGATGGTGAGGTAGCGGATGCAGGTGGCGCGAAAGTCATAAGGTAGCGTCCAGTAGTGTAGGTTGACGGCTGGTAGGATAGGACGGAAGCTCCATACGTTGAAGAGCTCCATGAATGAACGCCACGTCCGCCAGAGTTGCTTAAAGAGGCTAGCCTCTCGCGCAACCTGCGGCGGCAAGCCATCGAAGAAGCTCAGCCTGTATTCGAGCCCCCACTCATAGAGTCCGAGCCATATGGCCACGGCCAGGATGGTTGATGCGGCGAGTGCTGGGATGAATAGCCGCGGACCGCGCCTGAGAATGCCAGACGCGAGGTGCCCCTGAAGGCCGGCCCAGTCTTCCGCGCGGATGAGCCGCAGCGGCTTGGAGTCGAGATAACCCGAGACGACGAAGAAGACGCACACCATGGCGTTGCCCGCAAACGGGAGTCGGAGAAGCGGAAATCGGCGAAGCAGTTGTCGGATTGGAACGGTCTCCTCGTGGATGGAGCCTTGGTCAGGGAAAGCAAAGAAGGAAACGAGCATGTGGCGGAGGAAGACGGCGCATGCTGCCAGGCCGCGAAGTCCGTGGAGACAAGTCGCCGGGCTTGCCGACCGCCTCGGAAGCGGTGAAAGGGGCTTTGAAAGGCCGAGTCGGGCTGCCTGCACAAAGGCACTTGTAGCCACCATCATTGAGACCATGACGTTTGTGGGAAACCTGGAGAGGAGACCCATTTTTCAGCAAAAGGCTGTTGAGAGATGCTGGATGATAGGTAGGTAGTAATTATGAGGAGTTAGACTTTGTGGCCAAGGTATAAGGTCCGGTTTAATGTTGCCAGTGTCTTTTCTTTGTGTAGGTAGGTCTGATGGAGAGCCTGGTTGGTGGCTGCTGCATATCGCTCGGCTCCGAGGTCCCCGAGTTGATTGCCATCGTATGTAGCTGGGATATCAGCAAGGCGCAGTGAGTCCAATTATTTGAACTAATCACAACGAGGGTCTAATTTCGACGTTCAGCACAATGCAACTGGGGTTTGAGGCTTAGATCCTGGGGACTGAAATACAGTACCGTCACAGCCTTCTGAAGGTTACTTGTGTGCGCCTTTACGAGGCTGGTGTCTACAGCGCCACGGTACCGAACAAAATATGGTACGGTATTTAGGGGCTGACTGGATTCAGACTTAGGCCGCCAGTGCGACATCTGCAAGTATCCCTGCCATTGTGACTGTGGCGGCCCGCACGGCTACGCCCCTCGCGCCCTTGCCGCCTCTTGACGATGGTACACCTGAGGAAGAAAGGTTCTTCAAGAGGAAAACGTCGAGTTTGTGATCTAATTCGAGACGGTAAGCTCAACGACGACATAATCAGCTCTCAGGTAGACAGCGTCAGAGTCACGACGCCACCACTCACCTCGTCTGAACTTGGATACCCCCTCTGCGTTCTCGGGGCTGAGGTACGGTA
>Ga0247777_1000394_pt1 | contig 12175 bp, 8 predicted proteins | sample UWRJL154409C5_FD_179937 | JGI IMG/M metagenome (GOLD analysis project Ga0247777, IMG submission 179937) | Plant litter microbial communities from Arlington Agricultural Research Station in Wisconsin, United States - UWRJ-L154-409C-5 | ecosystem: Environmental > Terrestrial > Plant litter >...
CGAAGAGGACATCGCCAGCGGACTGAAGATTTATCGAGCGGTCGGGTGCTCTTCCTGCACCGACGGCTACAAGGGACGAACCGGTCTATATCAAGTCATGCCGGTATCCGAGGAAATTCAGCGCATCATCCTTCAAGAAGGCAATGCAGTGGACATAGCCGCCCAGTCTGCCAGCGAAGGCATCTGGGACCTGCGCAAATCAGGGCTTGCGAAGGTCAAAGCGGGGCTGACGAGCCTGGAAGAAGTCAATCAGTGTACGACTGAGTAATCGGATAAAATTGCACGGGGATGTGGGAAAAGCGTCATGGCACAAGCAATCTCTTCTCAGCAGGTCCAATACAATTGGCAAGGAACCGACCGCAAGGGCAAGCGCCAGAAGGGACGCATGCTCGCCGTGTCGGAAGCTGCGGTCAAAGCCGAACTGCGTCGCCAGGGAGTAGTGGCGAAAAGAGTCACTAAGGAAAACCAGCTCTTCAAGAGCGGCAAGAAAGTCTCTGCGGAAGACATCGCACTATTCGCCCGGCAGCTCGCGACGATGCTGCAGGCCGGCATTCCGATGGTTCAATGCTTCGATATCATCGGCAACGGTCACGACAAACCTTCCGTGCAAAAGTTGGTGCTCGCGATCAAGTCGGACATCGAAGCAGGCACCTCGCTGCATGAAGCACTGGCAAAGCATCCTCTCTACTTCGACGACCTGTTCGTCAACCTCGTCGAGGCAGGTGAACAGGCCGGCGCCCTGGAAACGTTGCTCGACAAGATCGCAACCTACAAGGAAAAGACTGAGGCTCTGAAAAAGAAGATCAAGAAAGCGTTGTTCTATCCAGCAGCGGTTTTGATCGTTGCAGTGATCGTTACCACCATCCTGCTGATCTTCGTGATCCCACAGTTCGAATCCCTGTTCCAGGGCTTTGGCGCGGACCTTCCTGCCTTTACGCAAATGGTCATCAACCTATCCCGGTTCGTTCAGGCGAAAGGATGGCTGATCGCCATCATAGCGGGCGGTGCAGGCTATGCGTTCTTCTACTTCAAGAAGCGTTCGCGTCCGATGCGTCGTTCACTCGACCGTATGATGCTGAAGGCGCCGGTTGTCGGACCTATCTTGGTAAAGGCGGCAATCGCCCGTTTTTCACGAACTCTTTCGACGATGTTTGCCGCCGGCGTCCCTCTCGTCGAGGCTCTGACATCAGTGGCAGGAGCCACGGGCAACATCGTTTTCGAAGAAGGAACGTTGAAGATTCGCGACCAAGTGGCCACCGGACAGCGCCTACAGCGTTCGATGGAAGAAACCGGTCTGTTCCCCAACATGGTCGTGCAGATGATCGCCGTCGGTGAAGAATCCGGTTCTCTCGATACGATGTCCTCCAAGGTCGCCGACTTCTACGAAGCCGACGTCGACGCCGCAGTGGACGCAATGAGCAGCTTGCTCGAACCCATCATCATGGCGATTCTCGGCGTGTTGGTCGGTGGCATGGTGATCGCGATGTACCTGCCGATCTTCAAGCTGGGAGCGGTCGTCTGAGGGCTGCACAGGGCACGCATCCCCGGTGCCACTACAACGTGAAGTGAAAACGCCGCGCACCGCGCGGCGTTTTCTTGTCCGGGACCGATAACTACAAATGCAAGAAGCCATCGACCTGCTGATCTACGGACTGACCACCTCGAACGCGACGTGGATCGCCTTCGTATTTCTCTTGAGCCTGCTCATCGGCAGCTTCCTCAACGTCGTCATCCACCGCGTGCCGATCATGCTCGAGCGCGAGTGGCGAGCACAGGCTGAGCAGATCGTCGCCCAGCAAGCGTCCGGCGCCGAAGGCCTGCCACCTGCGCTAGCGCAGGTGGCCAGTTCCCAAGCTCCTTACAATCTCTTCATCCCCCGCTCGGCATGTCCGGGTTGCGGGACAATGATCACCGCGTCCCAGAACATTCCGGTGATCAGCTGGCTGCTCCTGAAGGGTAAGTGCGCGAAGTGCGGCAACCCCATTTCCGTTCGCTATCCCATCGTTGAATTGTCGACCGCTGTTCTCTCGGCGCTGGTCGCGTGGAAATTCGGCTTCGTCTGGTACACCGGTGCTGCGCTGGTGTTGACCTGGATGCTGGTGGCGCTGACTGTCATCGACATCGACCACCAACTGCTACCCGACAACATGACCCTGCCGCTGATGTGGCTGGGGCTGCTGCTGAGCCTTGCTGCCACGATTCCTTCGATCGGCCTTCCCGTCGATCCGCGGTCGAGCATCATCGGAGCGGTGGCGGGCTACCTGAGCCTGTGGAGCGTCTTCCACCTGTTCAAGCTGCTGACCGGCAAGGAGGGTATGGGTTACGGCGACTTCAAGCTGTTCGCGGCATTCGGCGCCTGGTTCGGCTGGCAGATGCTTCCCTTGATCATCATGCTGTCCGCGTTCGCCGGCGCCGCGATCGGCATCGGGTTGATCGTGATCCGCGGCAGGGATCGCAATATTCCCATTCCCTTCGGTCCCTACCTCGCGGTGGCGGGCTGGATCGCGTTGATGTGGGGCAATCGGCTGGTGGACAGTTACCTACGAATGAGCGGCATGGCCCCGAACTGAAATAGAATCGCGGCAATCCCGGATTCACCTTCCAAGTGTCATGCCCGAAGCCTCCCAATCCGCGTTCCCGCCTTTGCTCATCGCCCTCACGGGCGGCATAGCCAGCGGTAAAAGCGCTGTGGCCCGGCTGTTCGCAGATCGAAACGTACCGGTGCTCGACACCGACCAGATTGCACGCGATGTGGTGGAGCCGGGGCAACCCGCACTGGCGCAGATCGCTACGATGTTCGGTACCGACGTGCTGGACGCTTCAGGCCAACTCGATCGCAGCCGGATGCGCGATCTCGTGTTCGCCGATCCCGAGCAACGCAAACGACTGGAGGCCATTCTCCATCCCGCGATCCGCGAGGAACTCAAGCGACGTTCGGCGCTTGCGGAAGGTCCGTATCAGATCCACGTCATTCCCTTGTTGGTCGAGAGCGGTCAGCGCAGCGCCTACGACAGGGTTCTGGTAGTCGATTGTCCGGAAGAAGAACAGCTACGGCGCCTGACTGGACGCGATGGCTCGACTGTCGAGCAGGCCAAGAACATTCTGGCGGCGCAAACCTCACGCGAACAACGGCTGTCGGTCGCGGACGACGTCATCGTAAATACCGGCTCTGTCGAGGACCTCACCGGCTTCGTCGCGACGCTGCATGAAAATTACGCTTTACTCGCGAACGCTCGAAGGGTCTAGCCTCCCGCCGCTTGCTGCCGCACAATGCGCGGATGAATTCGCCAGATCAGATTCCACCCGAGCCGGAGGCGGCCCCAGCTCCGACAGTCTACGAGCAGCCGCTGAACGAGCGGATGCGGACATTCCTGCGCCTGGATTTCCTGTATCAGCAGACCATGTACCACGAGGAGCGCATGGACTCGTGGTCGACGCGGGCCTGCGTGAGTTCGCTGCTGGAGATTCTTGCCATCACCGCACGCGGGGATATTCGCAGCGAGGTGCTGAAGGAACTCGAGCGCCAGATGTCAGTGATGCACGAGTACCAGGCTCGCCCCGGAGTCGACTCGGCGCGCCTGCGTGCAGTGCTGTCGAATCTCGCCCGCCTGCGTACTGAACTCAATTCGGCCGGCGCACTGTTCATGCAGCGGTTGCGCGATTCCGACTTCCTGAATGCGATCAAACATCGCAGTACGATTCCCGGCGGCACCTGCGAGTTCGACCTGCCCGAATACCGGCACTGGCTGGATCAGCCCTTCGAAGTGAGATCCGCGCAGTTCGACGAATGGATGACCACCATTCGGCCGCTGTGCGATGCGGTAATCGAACTGCTCTGGCTCACCCGCGAAGCGGCGCGGCCTCGCGTCGAAACTGCCGTCGGCGGCGCCTTCCAGATTACCTTTGAGCGCGACAGCCCCTGCCAACTGCTACGACTCACGCTGCCCACCGGGACACGCCTGTTTCCTGAAATCAGCGGCAGCCACCACCGCTGCAGCATCCGTTTTCTGAACTGGACCGACGTCAATGCCCGGCCGGCGCAGACCACGGAGGACGTGAAGTTTCTGCTGACAACCTGCTCCTAGCGGTTCGGCTCGCCCCATGCCTTCGACTACCCAGTGTCCGACCTGCAAGCGACCCGTCGAATGGTCGCCGTCGTTTCCCTACCGGCCCTTCTGCAGCGAACGCTGCAAGCTCGTCGACCTGGGTGCGTGGGCATCGGGCGCCCACGCGATTCCAGGGGATCACGTCACTGAAGACGACATGATCGACGATCCGGATCGGCACTAGACATCACTCCATCCGCAACGCCAGCGACACGAACGCCCACTGGTCCGCGAAATCTTCGATCTGCATCCAGACCGGCTTGCCAGCGCCGTGACCCGCTCGCGTCTCCACGCGTAGTAGCACAGGGTTACTGCACTTCTGCGCCTTCTGTAGAGCTGCAGTGAACTTGTAGCTGTGCCAGGGAACGACGCGGTCGTCGCGATCGGCTGTCGTGACCAACGTTGGCGGATAGCAGGTGCCGACCTTCACGTTGTGCAGCGGCGAGTACGCGTACTGCGCTTTGAAGTCGTCGGCGTTGTCGCTCAAGCCATAGTCGGTCGACCACTGGCGAGCGTTGGCGCTCGCCGTGTGATAGCGAAGCATGTCGAGCACACCGACGGCAGGCAGTGCCGCTCCGAACAGCTCGGGCCGCTGTGTGATCGCAGCGCCGACCAGCAATCCACCGTTACTGCGTCCACGAATCGCAAGCTTCGGGGTCGATGTGTATTTCTGAGCGATGAGCCATTCGGCGGCAGCAATGAAGTCATCGAAGACATTCTGCTTGTGCGATTTCGTTCCGGCTTCGTGCCACGCCTCGCCGTACTCGCTGCCGCCGCGCAGGTTCGCTTGGGCAAAGACACCGCCCATTTCCAGCCATACGAGCACCGGCACGCTGAATCCCGGCTGTTGGGGAATATTGAATCCGCCGTAGCCGTACAGCATGGTCGGTGCGCTGCCATTCTTGACCAGGTCGCGTTTGCGGGTGATGAACATCGGGACGCGCGTGCCGTCCTTGCTGCGATAGAAGACCTGCTCAGTCATGTACGGCGATACGTCCGCTTTGAGCTTAGGCGCGCGAAACAGTTTGATCTGGCCGCTGGCGCTGTCCAGCTTCGACACCGACATGGGGGTGAGGAAGTCCGTGTACGCGAAGAAGGTTTCCGGATCGTCGACGTCGCCGCTGAAGCCGATGGCCTGCCCGAGCCCCGGCAACGCAACGTCGTAAAGGGCGCGACCCGACAGATCCGTGACGCTGACCAGCGAATGCGCATCCTTGAGATACTGGCTGATGACGCGTTTGCCTACGATGCTGACGTCGATCAACGCGAATTCCTTCTGAGGGATCACGTCGCGCGACGCCGCAGCGGGTTGCTTCGATACATCGATGGCCATCAGGCGGCCGTTGGGCGTGCCCGAGTTGGTGCGGATATAGAAGACATCGTCGATGGCGGCGATGAACTGGTAATCCGCGTCGAACGTGTTGAGCAACCGCACGACCGGACCGGTCGTCATGCCCTCAGCATCGAGGCGCTGATAATAGATGCCCGTGGACTGCGATCCGTCATACACACCCAGCACCAGATAACGGCCATCGTCCGAGACCTGCGGGAACGGATATCGCGTCGGGTGGTCGGTGATCGCGAAGATCTGCGCATCGGCCGATCCCGCGCCGAGTTTGTGAAGGTACACAGACATCTGGCGAGAGTCGTCGCCGCTACCGTCCGCGCGTTGGGGATAGCGTGCGTAATAGATGGAGCGTGAGTCCGCCGTCCAGGTGACATCGCGAAACTTGATGAACTTCAGCACATCGGGAAGATCCTTGCCGGTCGCTACATCGCGCACGTGCCAGCTTCGCCAATCCGTGCCGCCGTCGGAAAGACTGTACGCAAGCAGGCGACCGTCGGGGCTCGGAACGAATTCGCCCAGCGCCACGGTGGCGTCCTTGCTCATCAGGTTCGGATCGAGGAGCACGCGCGCCTGTCCTTCCAGCGTATCGGCAACGTACAGGACGCTCTGGTCCTGTAGCCCATCGTTACGAAGATAGAAATAGCGACCGCCGCGTTTCACGGGCACGTCGTAGCGTTCGTAGTTCCACAGTTCCGTCAGCCGGCGCTTGATCTTCGCGCGCGCTGGAATCGACTCGAGAATAGGCTGCGACAGAGCGTTCTGAGCCTCCACCCATTTCTTTGTCGAGGCCTCGCCAATAGCTTCCAGCGAGCGCCAGGGATCCGCCACGCGCACGCCGTTATAAACATCCACCTGCGAAGAAGGCGCGATGGTCGGATATGTCAAAGCAGGCATGGAAGAAGGTCTCACTGCGTCAGCCGCGCTCGCGGCGCCCAAGCACAACCCCAGCAGCAACATGGTTGCGGTACGAATCCTTGTCATCAAACCTCCCCGAACTTTTCTGATTGTCGGCGGCCGTCCCAAGCACTACCGACTGCCGCGGCATCGCGGTATCGTGCTGGCGTATTGTCCTGAATGGCAATGCGAACACCAGCCGGCGATTCGACGGCGCAAGATTACAACGTTCACCCATACTATGCGTTATACAAGCCTCCTGCTGCTGCCGCTGATCGCCATGTCATCTATTCACGCCGCACCGCTATCCGTCGCAAGAATGTTCGCCGCACCCGACCTCGGTGGGCAGCATCTGCGCGAGCCGAAATTCTCGCCCGACGGGCACTATGTCACCTACCTGCAGGGCAAGGACACGAATAAGGACCAGCTCGACCTGTGGGCCTTCGATACACGTTCCGGAAAAGCCAGGCTGTTGGTGGATTCCGCAGCGTTTATCACCGGCCCGGAACAACTCTCGGTCGAGGAAGAAGCCCGGCGCGAACGGCAGCGCACGGCGTCGCTGCGAGGAATCGTCGAGTACCAGTTCTCCTCGGATGGCAAGAAGCTGCTGGTGCCGCTGGGCGGCGATCTGTATCTATACGACCTCACCGCGCGTTCGGATGCCGTGCGGCGACTGACGAAAACTGACAGTTACGAGACCGACGCGCGCTTCTCGCCTCGCGGAAATTTCGTGAGTTTCGTACGCGACCAGAACCTGTTCATCGTTGCCCTGGATGGTAACAAGGAGCGCGCACTGACAACTGACGGCAGGGGCACTGTACAGAACGGTGTGGCGGAATTCGTCGCCCAGGAAGAGATGGGGCGCAACACCGGCTACTGGTGGTCTCCGGATGAAAAGCGGATCGCCTTTACGCGCATCGACGATGCGCCGGTGCAGGAAATCGATCGCCTCGAAATCAACGCCGACACGGCAAACGTATTTCGCCAGCGTTATCCCGCCACCGGCACCGCCAACGCGCTGGTCGAACTCAAGATCGTCGAACTGGACTCCGGTCGCGTGCTGCCGGTCGATCTAGGCAAGGAAGAGCACTATCTCGCACGCGTGAATTGGTTTCCGGACTCGGCGCATCTCGCCGTTCAGCGGCAGTCGCGAGACCAGCGACGCCTCGACCTGCTGAAAGTCGCCGCCGACTCCGGCTCGCATTCGCTTCTCCTGACCGAGACCAGCGACAGCTGGATCGAACTCAACGACGACCTGCGCTTCCTAGAAAAACGTGCAGCCTTCATCTGGGGATCGAGGCGCTCCGGCTTCAAGCATTTCTATCTGCACGACCTGGATGGCAAGTTGATTCGTCCTCTTACCGCCGGCGCATGGATGGCCGTGGGCGAAGGTGAAGATGGCGTCGTGGGCATCGATGAAGGCAAGGGCCTGCTCTACTTCATGGCGAACGAAGCCTCGCCGCTGGAACGTCAATTGTATGCAACGTCTCTCGATACGAAGGACGCGAGCAAGGTCCAGCGCATATCGAAGGAAGCCGGTTGGCACGACGTGCGACTGCTTCCCGGCGCGAAAGGTTATCTCGACCAGTGGTCATCTCCGGAACAGCCGCCAACCACGGCGATTCGCGACCTGCAGGGCAAGGCACAGCACTGGCTGATTCGAAACAGCCTCGATGCCAGCCATCCCTACCAGCCGTTCCTCGCGGATCACGTCAAGGAAGAATACGGCTCGATCCAGTCCGCGGATGGACAGGCGCTCTACTATCGGATGCTGCGGCCTGCACGCACCGAGCCGGGCAAACGTTATCCCGTAGTCATCGACACTTACGGCGGACCGGGAGTCCAGTATGTGCACAAAGACTGGATGGGCGGCGCCCGGGCCATGCAAGGCTACTTCAGGCAAGTGCTGGCCCAGCATGGCTATGTCGTGTTCACGCTCGACAATCGTGGATCGGGCTACCGCGGCGAGCGATTCGAAGCAGGCATCAAGAACCAGTTGGGCAAGATTGAAATCGCGGACCAGTTACGCGGCGTCGATTTTCTGCGCCAGCAATCGTTCGTGGATTCGGCACGCATCGGCATGATGGGATGGAGCTACGGCGGCTACATGACATTGATGGCGCTTACCACGACAGATGTTTTCCGCGCCGGTGTTTCCGGCGCCCCGGTGACCGACTGGTCTCTCTACGACACTCATTACACCGAGAGATTTCTCGGCACACCGGCAGCGAATGCGACTGGCTATGAAGTCAGCGGAGTGCTGTCGCACACACAGTCCTTGCACGGAAATCTGTTGCTGGTGCATGGCATGGCCGACGACAACGTTCTATTCGCGCACAGCACGAAGCTGATGCAGCGCCTGCAATCGAACAGCCAGTCATTCGAGCTGATGACTTATCCGGGCGGAAAACACGGTCTCGTGCGCATGGCGCAGATGGGGAGGCACTACTACGAGATGGTGCTCAAGTTTTTCGATGAGAAGCTGAAAGGGGCGCACTAGGCGTTCCGACCTCCTCCCCCAGCGACCGGGGGAGGAAGCCGGAATTCAGCGTCCGCAACGCTGCGATCATCGGCCAATCCGCCTCCAGCAGGCCCACGCGTTCCAACTCATCGATGGCGACGAACTGTAGGGGTTGCCCTTCGAGCGATTGCGGCGTGCCGATGAATTCGCTGACGCGCCACAGGTCGAGAAGAATGCGGCGATCGGCGTAGGCGTGCACATAGCTGATGAGAGGCGCTGCGGCGATCACGTCGACGCCGATTTCTTCCTGCAGTTCGCGACGTAGCCCATCGAACGGCGCTTCGCCGGCTTCGAGCTTGCCGCCGGGAAATTCCCAGCCACCGGCCATGTGCTTGCCCGGCGGCCTTTTCGCGATCAGTACACGACCCGCGTCATCGAACAGCGCGCCGGCCATGACGTGAATCGCACGGCCGGCCGCATGCTCCGGCTCACTCATCCTTCTTTCGCCAACGCTCCGTGGCAATGCTTGTACTTCTTGCCCGAGCCGCAAGGGCAAGGCTCATTGCGGCCTACCTTCTTGCTATCGCGCACGAACTGGGCGACCTGCGGATCGACCTCTTCCTGACCCTGGCCGAAGGCTTCCGGAAATGCCTGCGGCGGCGGCGCAAGCTGCTCGGGAGCGGCGTGCTGGAACTGCATGGCGCGTTCGAGACGCTGCTGGCGCTCGGCTTCTTCCGCGTCGATCTCTTCCTGCGTCTTGAGCTGCATGCGCGACAGCAGGGACACGGTGTCGTGCTTGATGCGATCGAGCATGGACGTGAACAGTTCGAAGGCTTCGCGCTTGTACTCCTGCTTGGGATTCTTCTGCGCGTAGCTGCGCAGATGAATGCCCTGCCGCAGATAGTCCATCGCCGCCAGGTGCTCGCGCCAGTGCGAATCGAGCTGCTGGAGCATGATGGCCTTTTCGAGATGGCGCACCACCGGCGTTCCGTACGTTGCGACCTTGGCTTCGTAGGCACGATCGATTTCCGACTGCACCCGGGCACGCAGCGCATCTTCGGAAAGCGTGTTGTCCGCGGCGAGCCAACCCTTGATGTCCAGCGAGATCGCGAAATCGCGCTCGAGCGCCTGCGACAACTCTTCGAGTTCCCACATGTCGTCGAGGCTCTTCGGCGGCACATGGCGCTCGACGATAGTGCCCACCACCTCGTGACGAATGCCGGCAACGGCATCGGCAACGTCTTCCGCTGCCATCACCTCGGTGCGCTGCTGGTAGATCACCTTGCGCTGGTCGTTGGCGACGTCATCGTATTCGAGCAGGTTCTTGCGGGCGTCGAAGTTGTGCGCTTCGACTTTGCGCTGCGCGCGTTCGATCTGCTTGGAGAGCATGCGGCTCTCGATGACTTCGCCTTCCTTCATGCCCGCAGTCTGCAGCCAGCGCTTGGTGCGTTCCGGATCGCCGAAAATGCGCATCAAGTTGTCTTCGAGCGAGAGATAGAAACGGCTCGATCCCGGATCGCCCTGGCGACCCGAACGGCCGCGCAGCTGGTTGTCGATACGCCGCGACTCGTGGCGCTCGGTGCCGATGATGTGCAGGCCGCCGGCGGCCAGCACCTTCTCGTGCCGCAACTTCCATTCTTCGCGAACACGCTGCCGCGCAGCTTCGTCCGTCGGGTCCACCTGGTGCAGTTCGACTTCGAGGCTGCCACCCAGCACGATGTCGGTGCCGCGGCCTGCCATGTTTGTCGCGATCGTCACCGCACCGGGACGACCTGCCTGCGCCACGATGGTGGCTTCACGTTCGTGCTGCTTGGCGTTCAGCACTTCATGCGGAATCGAATGCTGCGCGAGCAATCCCGCGAGAAATTCCGAAGTCTCGATCGAGGTAGTGCCGACCAACGCCGGCTGTCCGCGCGCGACGCAGTCGCGCACGTCTTCGAGAATCGCGTCGAACTTGTCCTTGGCCGAGAGATACACGAAGTCGGGGTGATCCTTGCGGACCATGTCGCGATGCGTGGGAATGACCACCACTTCCAGTCCATAGATCTGCTGGAATTCGAACGCTTCGGTGTCGGCGGTGCCGGTCATGCCGCCGATCTTCGAATACATGCGGAAGAAATTCTGGAAGGTGATGGACGCGACCGTCTGGTTCTCTTCGCGTACGCGCACGCCTTCCTTCGCTTCGATTGCCTGGTGCAGGCCATCGGACCAGCGCCGGCCCTGCATGGTGCGCCCGGTGAACTCGTCGACGATGATGACTTCGCCGTTGCGCACGATGTATTCGACGTCGCGGTGATACAGAGCATGCGCACGCAACGCCGCGTTGAGGTGATGCATGAGGCGGATGTTCGCCGCGTCGTAGAGACTCTGGTCAGGCTGCAGCAGGCCTGCCTCGGCGATCAGTTCTTCGGCATGTTCATGGCCGGTGTCCGACAGGTGTACCTGTCGTGACTTTTCGTCGGACCAGTAATCACCCTCGCCTTCTTCGGTTTCCTGGCGTTTAAGACGCGGCGCGAGCTGGTTCATCTTGACGTACAGCTCGGTGCTTTCCTCCGCGGGGCCGGAAATGATCAGCGGCGTGCGTGCTTCGTCGATGAGGATGGAATCGACTTCGTCGACGATCGCATAGGCGAGCCCGCGCTGCGCCCTGTCTTCTAGGCGGAAGGCGAGATTGTCGCGCAGATAGTCGAAGCCGAATTCGTTGTTGGTGCCGTACGTGATGTCGCAGGCATAGGCGGCGCGCTTCTCTTCCGAAGTCTGCCCGCTCTTGATCACGCCGACGGTCAGCCCGAGAAAGCGATAGACCGGCGCCATCCAATCGGCGTCACGCTGTGCGAGATATTCGTTGACGGTGATGACGTGCACGCCCTTGGCGGGCAGCGCATTGAGGTACGCAGGCAGCGTCGCTACCAGCGTCTTGCCTTCGCCGGTGCGCATCTCGGAAATCTTGCCATCGTGCAGCGCCATGCCGCCGATGAGCTGCACATCGAAGTGACGCATGCCGAGTGTGCGGCGAGCCGCCTCGCGCGCTGCGGCGAATGCCTCGGGCAACAGGTCATCGAGCGTTTCGCCCGCAGCGAGACGCTTGCGGAACTCTTCGGACTTGGCCCTGAGCTGTTCATCGCTCAGTGCCTTGAACGCAGGTTCATGGGCGTTGGTCCGGGTGACATTTCTGGAATAGCCGCCGACGAGCCGCTTGTTACGGCTCCCGAACAGCTGTGTGAGCCAATTCGCCACGCTTCGACTCCCGGGGGTACGAGGAAAAACGCGGCATTGTACGTGACGGCGGGGCCAAAAGTGACGGCTCGGTGGAGTCGTCGTCAATCGTCATCCCTGGCCTCATCTGGAGGTGTGCAGGGATCCCGG
>Ga0247777_1000396_pt1 | contig 12157 bp, 8 predicted proteins | sample UWRJL154409C5_FD_179937 | JGI IMG/M metagenome (GOLD analysis project Ga0247777, IMG submission 179937) | Plant litter microbial communities from Arlington Agricultural Research Station in Wisconsin, United States - UWRJ-L154-409C-5 | ecosystem: Environmental > Terrestrial > Plant litter >...
CTCTGCGCTGCAGGGCGTCCCGACGAGGCGTGCGGCACACACAAGTTCAAAGGAGAGTTCTTGATCGGGGGTCGCCCCTCTGGAGCGTTTTTGGAAGTCGCAAGTCCGATCAGTATCGTACAGCAAGGGTGAAAACGCCGGTATACACACAACGCCGCAGCAAGCTTCTGCCGGGTCTGTCCGGCTGTTAGGCAACAGTATAGCGAGCCATCCGAGCCATCCTCTCTTCCATGCTTACGTCCCCATCCCCGTAGACCATCCGCATCGACTTGTCCTTTCTGCCCTTCTCCACGACGTCCTCACCCGCCGGAGCGGTGTCCCTGCGCGCAGGCTTGATCCCGGCCTCGGCCATGCGGATGAGCTGATCGATGTCGTCGCCTTGTCTCGTGGCAAGGTCAGGCGGCGGATAGCTGCTGTCGAATGGGGGTCGCTGTGGGAGGTCCGACGCTTGCGCAACCCCGCCGGGGGGTCGCGTAGCGAGCGCGGGCGCGGCGTAGTTCGGAGGGGCGCCTCGAGCAAATCCAGGACCGCCGGGGCCACCAGGAGCACCGAACGAAGATTGAAACTCGAAGCCGGCTTGGGGCGGGGGGAAGGGTGCCTTGGTCTTTATAAGCGAGGGGATGGCACAAAAAACAGGCGGTTCACTTACAAAGGCACCCGGCTCCACGTTGTGGCCGGGACTGTGCCCGTCGGGAACGACCGCGCCGTCGTTGCTGGGGTTCCGCACCGGACCCCCGGTTCGAATTTGATCCTGGAATGCCTTCAACCTGACCTCAAGGCCCTCGGCGCTCTCCGTCTTGTACTTCTTGGGGGGACTAGGACCGCTTTCTTGGCCGGGCGGGGGGTTTCCGGTAGCTGCGCGTCGGTCTGCCTGCGCCTGGTAGAAGTTCTGGATGATGCGCTGGTTGTGCTGCTGCACCATGTCCTCCGGGATGCCCTCCATTCCGAAGATCTCCACTTCCAGGCCTTGACGGTTCGGCAGGGCGTTTTCGACGCTCGAGAGGGACTCCTTGTGGACTTGGTTCATGTGGACAGAGAGACCTGGAAGGGGGATGTCAGTCAGCTCCACGCCAGCGACGCGCCAACAGTGAGTGGACTTACCACCAGCTGTATTCAGTCTGCGGCCACATCGGTCGCATTTGAAGTGCTTCGCCTTCTGGTGGGAGATGAGGAGTTTGAGGTCCTCAAACTCTCGCTCGCCTATATTCCCGTCAGCCCAGGCAGAGGGGGTGCATCAGGCGAGCCTCACAGTAGTAGCACCAAGCCCGGCTGAGAAGCTCTTCCACGGTCGCATGGCTGCGCTTCTTCTTGCCCATCGTGTCGTGTCGCGCAGGTACAGATCCCGGGGCCCAGAAGGCTTGAGCAAGATCAAGACGATGGCGTGGTCGAGAGATTTGTTGAGTGTTCCTTCACTGTGCCACGAAGCACCCCTTGGAGGTTGTTAATGGGGGGCCCAGGATGGAAGCCTCTGCAGGTATTGCGATCTTGAGTTCGAAAAGCTCAGCCGCGTCTGCGTGGCTGGCTTCCGCCCGGCCACTAAATAACTTGCGGGGACGCTAATCCCGATTAGACCAACGACTCCCACGAGCCCTCTCCTCCCCACCCCCCTTCAGGGGTGTCACAGATCGAGCGGCAGTGGTCTTGGACCGCTGTAGCCACTGAAACCCCCTGGATCTGCCAAACCGCCCCATAAAGTTGCCAAACCTCCATGGCATGGAAGCTCCCCACACTGCTTCTTATATCCTCGAACGACTTCAAGGATTTCCCAGCATCGACTGGGTAGTAAGCAAATACCTGACATTTCCTACAACCCACAAGCACATCGTCTAAGTGCTAGCCTCCCCCGACCCCCCATGCCCGGAAGGATTCTCCCCTCGCTGGCGTTATCGAATCATAAGACGACCTGCCCTTTGATCTCATTCTGTCACCTATTCCGTTGGCAAGGCCGCCTCAATTGCCCTCAGCCCAGGTTACCTTCTTGCTTGCGCATCGAACATGATTAAGGACAAGGGGACACCATAACGGCTTCCAGTGGTCCGGTTCTTTCTCCTTCGGACGTGTAGACAATCGTTTCTCCTGGATGCTCTCGGATCCCTTCCATACTAACCCCTGACGAATAACTTCATTTCCTGAACAGGGTGAGAGCAAGTGCAAGAGGATCTTCAAATCATCGCCGCTCTTCGTACTCCTCAGGCTCGGAGGCTCAAGAGTTGGTCTTGCCTGCCGATGTTGGCTATCCGTCACCCCCTGACACGTTCGCCTGAGGACGCGCCAAACTCTGGTCAGGAATGGTTGCGCGTGAGCTCTCAAGCTGGGCCACTCTACGGAGATGTGCCTTTGCCCGTATGGAGGCGACAAGCTCCTGCTCCACGAGCGTGGTGGAGCAAGGCGTGATGAGAGACAGATGCCGCCGAGTGGCATTTTGCCGGACCAGAATCCTACACGACGTGCCCACTATTTTTTGCTCTCCACCCCTATAGTACTGGGTAAAATAAGAAGGTTCGCTGGGGGCCTAGGTAGGCCATGATGAAAAACCCCCCTTTTTCTGTTCGTTCGGCCGTCCCTCGTTGTCTTTGAGGCTCGACCGATATATCTCCTCAAGCTGTGCGTCTGGACGACTCCACCGCCCTATCGTGACGGTCGTCGGAGTTGCTACTCGCTAAAATGCGAATAAGTCGAGTAAGCGTCATTGGCCTTGCCACACTCCTCCAGACCGCTGCTGCTGCGCGGTCTTCGTCGAGAAGAGAGGCAGGTTCAGAGCGCCAGTGGCCGCATTCGAGGAGTAACGCGGCCACGGCAGCATGCAAGCAAGTTGGGGATGCTCAAGCTCGAGGAGCTCGATATGTTGCCCCATCTCTGGCCCTAGAGTGCCTGAACTCGGTGCCATTAGACGTCGAGCGAAGCTTGGCCCTCCTCGACTAGTACGTGCTCGACCATCACCCTTTTCGCAACTGCCGGTCCGAACTGACTGGGCCATCAAGTGCTGCGCCATTCATCAGCTTCCACAGCAACCACGCATTTCTCAAGGACCCGCCTGCGGACTACAGAAGTCACTCGGGGACTTCGGGTGTTGACCTACTCGCGGGTCTGGCAGACGTTCGGCAGAAAGTCAAGTCCAGGGGTTACAAGTCGCAATACGAGTTCACCGCAGAACTGGAGCAACTTGTGAGGATCCGACTGTCTTTTGCTCGTCCTGGTCTAACAGAAACAGGGCCGTAAAGCCGGAGATGTTCATCTCCTTCTCGCCCCAGCGCTGAACAGGGTCTTTGTGTTTGCCAGGGACGTTGCCATGGTGTCGGTTTCGGCTGATAGCGTCAGCAAGCCTCAAGTCTTCGATGCGCCGGACCTTTTGGCTTCCCTTGCCGGCGCATACAAAGCCTCACCCGTGGCAAAGATAGACGGCTTTCCGGTCTTCGACTTTCTGGATAACGTATCCCGCTCGGCCGGGAGAACGCACGATCTGGATGCAGGCTTCAACAACCTTCTCCCGAGCATCGCAAAGCGGGCGGCTGGTGTAAACATCGCTCCAGTTATCCAAGGTGGCTACTACCTTTCGCTGCCCGACAACACAACAACCGAGCTGGCCAACGGAACCACATTCTCGTTCCCTAATGCAGCGCTACTGAGGCTCGACTTCAGAGGCATCAGGTCGGGCGAGGACTTGGCTCGCGCGGCATCGATCCCCCGCGCTCCACGCCGACTGGCTCATCGGCAGAGCGCAGCAGATCCGGGCCCGTGCCGCATCCAGCACACCAGTCCTCGGCCCTCAAACATCCCTCGCCCAATCGACGAGCACAAAGACCACTGGGCCGGCGCCTTTGCCCTCGGCGGTTCGGCGTACTCCGACATTACCGTCCTGGAGCTTAACTCGTTCATGTCGTTGTACTCCGACGTCACGTCCGACCTCGCCTGTGGGGTTGGCGACCAGCGCGAATTCCATCGCTTCTTCGAGAGCTTCGCCACCACTTTCAAGAGCTCCGGCAAGAAACGCCTGGTCCTCGACTTGTCTGCCAACTCGGGCGGCTTCGAGGCAGTCTTGGCCGACCTGATTGCGCAGCTCTTCCCGCGGGAGGGCGCGACGCCGCCTTTCCGGTACCGCGTGAGGGCGACACCGGTACTCTCATGGATCTTGGAAAATAGTCCTGGCGCTCTCGGCCAACCGGTAGGCTCAACGGGACATGTCGAGAGGATTGTAGACGATGCGCGAGCCTTAGGGAAGGGAAACTGGGGTCCTGAGCTACTGGCGGGCGACAACTTCACGGCCCTTCTCCGACGCGATATGAAGGACCAAAAGCAATCCGTGGGCATCGACCACACCGCGCTGACCGAGGCGCTAGTCAAGCCAGAGGACATGATCATATTGACGGACGGGGACTGCCACTCGTCGTGTGCGCTGCTGGTAGACTGGCTCACCCAGCTTGGCGTTCGCACCGTGGCCATGGGCGGACGTCCAACATCCGGCCCCATGGCGGCCGTCGGAGGCACAAAGGGCGCGGGCCTGCTCTCCTGGTACTCAGCCCAGTCGGCTGTCTACCGGACACTTCGGAACACCAACGGCAGCGCGCCGCGCGGACTCCAGCTCCCGAGCCTGGACGACGCACCCCTGCTCATGGCAGGAGACGGAGTCGGCGCCATGGACGTCTGGCACGACAAGGCCACGGTGCCGGCGCAGTTCGAGGTTGCACCGGCCGACTGCAGACTGTTTTACACGCTGGACACTTTCCTCAACATCGAGGCAATGTGGAAGGCGGCCGCAGACGCGGCCTGGCGAGGGGCGCCGTGCGCACCGGGCTCTAAGATGAACGGGGCCAAGAGTGCGGCCGCAGGGGCAAGGCTGGCCGCGGTGAAGGAAGATGAATTGGTCGTGGCCGTCGCGACGGCTGAACAAGCGCGAGACTCGGCGGCGCTCCGGCGGGCATCGGACGGGGGTTGGGCGGGTCTGACGGTTGAGGAGGACTTGCGTTGGCAGTGGTGAACGGTACAGGGCTAGTTAAAGGGGCAGCAGGCGTGCTTCCACTCCCGCTGGACATAACTTCAGATAAAGCAGCGTCTCAGCAGGGTATCTCAAAATTGGTGCAGCATCCTGGAGGTTTCTTGTGTTTAGCAGGGACAGGTCAGGAGGTGCGCCAAGTGGTGCCGAAGATAGGTGCGAGTACTTGTGAGCTCGTATCTCACATAGGGCGGGGGAGAGTAGCATTGCCGGTGGAAGAAGAAGATGGGGGGTGTTGCCCCGCATGCAGGGTCGAGATCCGAGATCGACCGTGGGGGTCGTTGTGGCGTGCTCGGATCAAGCTCGGGGGAGTTCCCAACCTCATCCCGTTAAGATACAGTAGTATCTTACCGCCCCTTCTTGCTCAAAACCCCAATGGATCCCTAATCTTCGTCTGTGTTCTTTGTGAGGTCTCAAAGTATCCTGATACCTTTTGCTTCATCATGTACCCCGACAAAAGCGGACTGCCGCCGTACAGCGCTGTAGGCGAACCGGCCCCGCCAATCTCACCCTCGGCCCGCTTGTGGGCACTGCGGGGCCGGCGCCGCCTGCGCAGGTCGCGAACGCTGAGGGTCTTCGCACTAGTGTGCCTTGCCTTCATCGTCTATGCCCAATGGAGACAGATACCCTCGCGCAGTGCGCGCTCCAAAGCGACGACTCGCGCTCATCTCTCGGTCTCGAAGCTGCAGGACGACTGGGCCTTGTGCTCGCAGCTCCGCCGTAAGCCCCAGGACCCTGTCGGCCACGGTCGGGACCGCAACGCTCGGTGGGTTCCGGGCCACAAGCCGACACTGATCCGGAACGCTACCGTTTGGACGGGTGAGCCGGCCGCCGGCACGTCCACTGATGACGCCCGCCGTGGCAAGGGATACTCGTGGATTACGTCGGACGTCCTTCTGGAGTACGGACTCATCGCCCGTGTGGAAGCCAACATCTCCACCGCCTCCCTGCCGGACGATGTCTTGATCTACGACGCTCGCGGCCGGCAGCTCACCTCGGGAATCATCGACATGCACAGCCACGCCGGCGTAGACTCGCTGCCTCTACTGGAGGGGAACGAGGATACCAACGAGATGTCCGAGGACGTGACGCCCTGGGCACGCAGTATTGACGGCATCCAGCCGCTTGATGGCCAGATCCAAGTCATCAAGTCGGGCGGCGTGACGACCAGCCTGATCCTGCCCGGTTCCGGGAACAACATCGGGGGCGAGGCCTTCGTCATCAAGCACGCCGTCGGCCCCGGCGACGGGCGGCCCGAGCTGAGTGCCACCGACATGCTGGCCGACCCGGACAGGAACTGGCGGTACATGAAGATGGCGTGCGGCGAGAATGCCAAACGCATCTTTGGCAAGATCGGCGAGCGCGGGCCGGTCAGTCGAATGGGCGAGTCGTGGGAGTTTCGCAAGGCCTTCGAGACGGCCGCGCGGTTGGTGCGCGAGCAGGACGATTGGTGCGCCGAGGCGGACGACGTGGGAGCGGCCAACATGGCCGGGTACCTCCCCCAGGAACTCCGGTGGGAGGCCCTTGCCGCCGTCCTCCGTGGCCAGGTACACGTGAACACGCACTGCTACACGGTTCCGGACCTCGAGGCCTTCGTCGACCATACCAACGAGTTCCAGTTTTCCATCCGCGCCTTCCACCACGCGCACCAGTCGTATCTCGTCCCGGAGATCCTGAAACGGGCGTGGGGCGGCGCACCGGCGTCGGCGCTCTTCGCCGACAACATGTATTACAAAGCCGAGGCGTATATCGGGTCCGAGTACGCGGGCAAGGCCTTGTGGGAGAAGGGCCTCACGCCCATCTACGTCAGCGACAACCCCGTGCTGAACGCGCAGCACGTGCTCTTTGAGGCCGCCAAGGGTTACCATTACGGCTTGCCTTACCATGCCGCCCTCGCGGCGGTGACGACGGCGCCGGCGGAGCGACTCGGGCTGGGGCAGCGCATCGGGAAGATCAAGCCCGGGTTCGATGCGGACGTGGTCGTCTGGGACAGCGATCCGCTCAGCGTCGGCGCCACGCCGGTGCAGGTGTGGATCGACGGGACGGCGCAATTCGAGGACCCGGCAGAGCTGGAGAAGCCGCTGGGCGCGCCCATTGTGCCTGATGAGAGCCTCTGGGAAGAGCCAGGAGACCCGTTACCAACCGAGGATGCGGTGTTTACGGGCATCTCCCACGTTTGGCTCCCGGGCTATGAAGACAAGGTCGCAGGGGGGGACAGGGTAAACGTGGCCGTCTCGGGCGGGAAAGTCACCTGCGTCGGAGCCTGCCGACCCCAACTCGACGCCGCGTCCGCGAATGGCGGAAGGGTGGTCGCGCTCAAGAACGGCTACCTCTCCCCGGCCTTCACGGCCTTTGCCTCGCATCTCGGCCTCATGGAGATTGACCACGAGCAGGACACGGTCGACGGCCGCCGGACCACCGTCTTCAGCCGCGGGTTCGACGGTCTCGCCCTCGACACCAAGAAACTCCGGGTCGCGCACCGCTATGGCGTCACCCGAGCCATCACGGCGCCGTCGCTTTACGGGACGAGCGTGGGCTTCCTCACCGGGGCAGCCCTCAAGACCGACCGAGACGCCGTATTTGCCAAGGACGTGGCCGCGCACTACGTCCTGTCCCTGGAGGCAAAGCGGGACAGCAAGACGCCGTCCATCTCGAGCGCCGTCGGGGCCTTGCGGCATGCGCTGCTCGAGGCCATCGCGTCCAACGAGACCATCTTCGATCCGTATTCCGAAAAGGCCTTCTTGAAACAGGTCGTGGCAGGCGAGCTGCCCCTAGTGCTTGAAGTCCAGAGCGCAGACACCATCGCCGCGGTACTTGAGCTCAAGTCAACGATCGACGACACAATCAAGGGCCAGACTCATCACGAGGGCGCGTCGCCCCAGGTCCGGATCGTTCTCGTGGGTGGCGCCGAATCGCACTTGCTGGCCCGGGAGCTCGCCGCCGCCGGGGTCGGCGTCGTCCTCGCCCCGCTGTATTCGTACAAGAAGGATTGGGACCAGCGGCGGGCGCTCACGGGCGCACCGCTGACCAACCACACGACCGTGGACGTTCTCACGGATGCGGGCGTCGTGACGGCCATCGGCCTAGACGAGGACTGGCTGATCCGCGACCTGGCACTGTTGGCCGGCATCGTGCACAAGAACAGCGGGGGCCGCTTGTCGGAGAAGACGGCGCTGCGGCTCCTCTCTGGAAACATCTACGAGATGCTTGGGCTCCGGGAGCCGTCGGCGGAGGGGCACTTTGTGGTATACGAGGGAAATCCGTTGGAGATTGGCTCGCGGGTCAAGGCAGTCGGTGGCGGACTTGGATATGTTACCCTGCTAGGATGATGGGTTGTCAGCTCCGGAGCGTCTTGCGACGGTTTCCGTCGCAGAGGCTGGGAGTTTAATGATGCCCAGCCGTAACCGGCTAGCTTACAGTGCCACGCCTCGAGGCGTTTTATGGAAGGACCTGGATAGCAAGAACGATGGGTCCTCGATGTCCCCCGTCAAGGGAACTTCGTATGGCTGAACCATTCATACCACCATGAGCCGTGGACTATCCCCAATCCCCCCCTACATATCCCCGAATGCAGAAAGGCCTCGGAAAGACCGGCAGTGTGCCCTGCAGAGTGGTCTGGCCCCTTGGAAAGTCGTGGAGTGCGCCGGCAGAGGTGTTGGTCTGCCTGATAGACTGCCCCCTGCGGGCAGTCACGACCCTGGACCAGAGCGCGAACTTGTTCAAGGTTGGCGAGGTACGAGCCGCAGTACTCTGAGATATTCTCTGGTTGACAGAGAAGGTTGCTGCGACGATTGTGGTGGCCGAGACGCGCTCGCGACTGCAAGGTTGATGCCGAATCGCTCTCGACGAGGGCTAATCCTTGCGCAAGACTCGGTTGTCGACCTCGTCGAGCTGGGGCTTGAAGAGAGTGGCTGCCTTGAAGGCCACCTGGAGGTGGTTGGCGGCGAGGGAATGGCCGCCTCCAAGTCTCTCTATCGTCGCGGCGTGGACGGCTTCGCCCTTGTCCTTGGCCATCTGCGATAGGTCCTCGAGGTACCTGGGCGGCAACTCCTGGAGGAGCGAGACGGTGTCGGATAAGCCCTGCATGGCGGGAAACAGCTGGGCCGCGACGTGCTGGTAGACCTCGTGAGCGCTGCGAAGCAGGGCAATCTCTGCGGCCTGGGCGTCAAACTTCCTGTGAAGATCGTGGAGGTTGTTTGCGACAGCTTCGAACTCTGCCGTCTAGTGGTGTAGCGCGCAGTCAGAAGGCTGGAAACGAAAGAGGGGCAAGCTGCCGAGACAGGGAAGGCAGGCAGGGAGACTCACGGCGGTGGCGGCAGGATTTGCCAAGACTACGAACTTGGCGCTTTCCTTGCTTCGTTTGATGCCGCTCCCATCTTCAAGGACGATGGGCGTCGTCGGCCCGTTCGAGCTTGAGGTCCTGTTCAGGTTGGTGACTGGGAGATTCGTCGACGGTCGCGGCCGCTTCCGAGACGGCGGCTGTGAAGCCCCGCCCTCAGTGTCGGAGGGGGTCACCGGCAGCGGCTCGCGACTTCTGCGATTCATCCTGAGGTCTGGAAAGGTGGTTCGAAGTCAGATCCTGTTTGGGCAGAGGAGGTTTGCTCAAACATGCAGTGGGTGGATGACCGGCTTACCTGGTTTCTGCTACGAATCTAAGTAGGTCAGTACGTCGCAGGATCGAGAGAGGGGTGGAGACGCAGGAGGGGCCTGGGACGAAATACCGAGGCAACAATGGAAAGTTGATGGCAGCAGGCCCAGAAAGATCGAAGGATCTCTCAAGTGATTCCGGAATGGCGGGAGGCTGAGGTGCTGGAGAAGAACCTCCCTCCAGCGGTTGTCGGTGCTTGGGCAGAAAAAAGGTTTCGGAGAATCGTGTCGTGTCAACCTTGATATAGGGGATGCCATCGGCTCCCAGGAATCCGTGGAAACGGCCACTTGACAGCATGTACAGTACCTGAGGTCCTCAGGCCTCGGTTTATGTTCCCGAGGCAAAACCTCTCCTCGCTGCCTCGATGTTGCTCAGGTAGTCCGCGGCTAGCAGTCAGTAGGTGGCTGCGTCAAAGCGCAGTCCCAGGACCGTGAGAAAAGGACAGCGACGAAGCAGACATTGGTCCTTAGAGCGAGATCATGTACACGAAACACAACAGAATCATACAAAGAGGGAAGAAGCATACAGCAGTAGTCAGTGTTTGCCGTCGGAGCTCCCCGCGAGTTAGCGTACGGCCGCCGTCTGGTAGGTACTGTGAGGTATACCGGAAGCGTCTGGGACTCGGGTACCTCAGGTAACCGGGCAGGTAAAGTCACTCCGCACCTAAATTTCATTCTATGCCATGGACCACAAACGGGCAACTCGAGCGGGCACACAGCGGGTACATGAAGTAATTTCAGCGGGGTGTCTGAACCTTGACAACCTGGAAGCTCGGCAGGGCCCCGAATGGAAGAAAATTGAACGCTACTGGCAACAGATTAGGGTGGGACTCGCCCCAAGCCACTCGCGGTCTGTCACCTCATACCTCACGTACGGCACCGCAGGTACTACTGTAGGTATCAAGTCACGGGCAATTCAGCTCGGCCTCACTAGATCAACCTTAAGGTGGGGTGAAAAGGCCCTCCGGGTATGCGACCTGCGGCACTACGCAGCAGGGGATTGCGAGACACACGCCAGTCCCGCCGGTTATGATATTTTCATGGGGAGTCACCACATGCAGAAAGGCTCCCCGGGCCGAAAGGAAGATGTGGGACAAAAACCGAAGGGGGGGCTGGCAGAAGACCGTCGAAACTTCCCGACCCTTGTCCCCATTCTTGTCACATATCCCCACTGCGCTGAGGTGTCCCTGGGAGCTGCCATGGAAAGGAAAGCTCCCTCCCCTCCCCCCCCTCGATAGGATCACGTTCTTTGCCCTCGCCATGGATGAGGCTGCTACTAGCGATGTAGGTTCACGACGGGAAGTTTTGGGACAAGCACAACGCTGGATTGGTATCTCGGGAGTATTCTAGGTGTGTAGGTAAGTGTCATTCTTCCACATCGAGATGATGGAGTGCCCCGATCCGAGTACCCATAATACATAATCATTAATTGGTGAACTGTGCGATGCCATGCTCCTCCGCAGCCTTTGCTCCCCACGCCGTGATGATTGACGCTTCAAGCCCATGTCCCCGAGTTCACCATCTCCCCTCGAGAAGACGAGCCGTGCGTCCGTCGACCTCGCCTAGTATGTTCGCCATCCGAGCAAGACTTCGAAGCGCTTGGAAATCGGCTTCGGCGTTGTCAAGGAGCACCTCGAGGCGTTCCTGTTCGGTGTGGTCCGCTTGGAGTTGGAGTCGAGTGTGTCGGATTAGGTCGTAGTTGTATCGCAACTGGGGTAAGGAGGGGGCCGCCAAGGTTGTTGCCATCGCCCCCACCCACTCATTAACGTCGTGTGCATGCTGGATGCGGCCCATCATTCGTCTGCTACCCGCTCTGACGCGAGTCCGGAGCGAGTCGACGAGGGCAAACTGCGAGGACATGGTCTCTGCCACCTCCCCGGTCACCTGCTCTCGAACCTGCTCCACAAAGGGCGGGTTCAGACCTGGTTGGTCGAGACCGTCCAACATTGATTCAAACATCTCCAGGGTTTCCCGCATATTCCTTGAGACGACGCCGTGGCCTTGAGACTGAGTGACTTGAAACGACATGGTATTTGGTTAGATGGGGAGGTAGTGGCGTGGCTGGTTCGGTGGCTGCTCGCGGGAGCAATAGTGGTGATAGATGCGTGAAGGTGACTGATAGGGATAGTCAGATGTCGGTAGTCAGTTGTAAGTAGGCCGTTGTCGGTATGGTAGATGTCGGTATGGTAGCTGAGATGCCAGTATGGTAGATATCGGTATGGTAGGTGTCAGTATTTGAGGTGGGCGTAGGAGGATGGTGAAGCTTGCTGGTTTCCGCCAGTGGAGGATGACTGCTATCATATAAGAAGTAGGAAAGAACGTGGAAAAGAAGACAAGCCTCGGTCCGAAACTACGATGCCAACAGGGTCTCGCAGCCTTGCCCCGTACGGACCCACCGGTGGGTGGACTGGCCCTGTATTTTGAGTTTTGATTTTGCCACTGATGGGCCCAGGAGCCACCGGTCCCGCTCAACTCGGCGAAGAAATTCGAGGAGCCGCAGGCATTTGAAGATTTTATTGA
>Ga0247777_1000397_pt1 | contig 12090 bp, 3 predicted proteins | sample UWRJL154409C5_FD_179937 | JGI IMG/M metagenome (GOLD analysis project Ga0247777, IMG submission 179937) | Plant litter microbial communities from Arlington Agricultural Research Station in Wisconsin, United States - UWRJ-L154-409C-5 | ecosystem: Environmental > Terrestrial > Plant litter >...
GAGTGCCTTCACCTCGGCAAGCTCTTACGGGCCGCCCAGGCGATAAATCAAACCATGGAAACATCAAATGAGGTGCTGCTCCAAGCGTACCGATCAGCCCAGGAGGCCGTTCCGCCCCACCCGACCACCGCCCGGAGCAGGGCGTTGAAGGTTCTTTCCGCCATCCCTGCGTTGGCTGAAAGGCGATCGCGGAGGCTCGTGCCTCACCTCCTGTCGTGGACGACCGGCGAGTCGGAGCCGACCGAGGAGGACGACGAGATGACCTGGTCCCAGGCCAGAACCTGGTCCCTCGGCGACAAGAAGGCCCTGATCGGCGTGTTTTCTCAGTTCGTCAACCCGAGAGCATTATACCAACCCGACAAGGTGTACGGCGTCTTTCTCGGGCTTCTCGCCAACGGCGACGTCGAGATCCAAAAGCTGGCCCTGAAGGCGTTGCTGGGTTGGAAGCAGGCCGGCGTCAAGTCGTACAAAGAGAACCTCGAAAACCTTCTCGACGAGTCCAAGTTCAAGAATGAGCTTACCAACCTGCTCCACGATGAGCAACTCGTTAAGCCGGAACACAGAGGAGAGCTAATGCCCGTTCTGCTGCGTTTGCTTTACGGCAGGACCATCTCGAAAAAAGGCGCAGCCAGCGGCCGTCACGGACTTCATGCCACCCGCCAGTCTGTCATTCGGAGTCTCAGCGTGGAAGACACTGGCGCCTTTCTACAGATTGCCCTCGGCCGCCTCAAAGATGTGAAGATGGTGGATGCGGCCGGGTTCCACGAAGCGGTGCTTTCGCAGAACGTCGTTCCCGTCCGGACCCAGGTCGGTCTGCTGAACATGCTCGAATCCGTCATCAACGAGCTCGGCCCTAGAGTCGACTCGTTCGCGGAGCCGCTCGTTAATGCCGTCCTCTACTGCCTGGTGTCTGCTTGTCGGGGCCTTCAAGGGACGACGGATGAGGTGACCGAGGAGAAATCAGAGGTCTCCCTCCGGAAGGTGGTGCGCACGACCTCGCTGAAGTGTCTCTGCTCGCTCTTCCGGAACGCGGCGGCCTTCGACTGGACCCCATACCAGGACGCGCTGGTGGCCGAGGCGATCAGCCCTAATATCGAAAGGCTGCCGTTGGAGACCACCCAAGGCGTGTCTTGGACGTGGAGGCTCCTATCCACGTGGGCAAGCCTCCCAAAGGCCGCCGTCTTCCTGGCCGTCGACAGTCGCACCCTTCCGAAGATGATCGAATGTCTCAGCGTCGCCAAAGCGAAGGATGAGGTCAAGATCTTTGCGTTGGGCGTGGTGCGATCTCTGGTCCAGACCGCTCGGGCGGCGGACTCTCCGGAGGGCGACCTCGTGCGAACTCAGCTGCTCAGCCCGAACCTTGACGGGATACTCGGTCGCATCGACGGAGTGTTGCGGTCCCAATCAGAGCTGCCGCGCAACCTCCTCGAAGCCTGCGTCGAAACGGTCGTGGAACTTTCGCCTCTCGTCGACAAGTCCGACAATATTCGGAGCCTAGTGGACATCTCAGCCTTTCTACTTAACCAACCCTCCCGGAAGGTGAACCCAAAGGTGAAAGGGTCTCTCCTGCTCATCTTGGAGCGGTTCATCGTGCTGGACGACCTCCAAGGCGATTCAGAGCTGAAGCAAAATGTCTTTTCCACGGTCTCGTCGCTGTTTGGCTTCTTCAAGGACCGCGAGAACCGGCAGTCCCTGGGGAGGGTGTTGCGGGTGTTCGCGTCTCAAGAACAGTCGCTCCAGGAGGTGGCCAGCCTCTGTGCCGACCTGAACTCGTACATTGAGCTCAGGATCGACGAGCCCGACTACGACCGACGGCTTGTGGCGTTCCACGCCATCTCCGCTGAGCGCGAGCTGCCATTCACCAGCGAGCAATGGACCCCGCTACTGCACAATCTCGTCTACTTCCTACGCCGGGAAGAGGAATTCGGCATCCTGACGACCAACTCGGGCGACGGCCTCTGTCGATTCATCCGGGCGACGAAGGCGGTGGACCAGACCAAGGAATTCACGGATTTGCTGGCCGACATCGTTCTTCCTACCCTGTATTCTGGTACGCGAGACCCGTCCGAGACGGTCAGACGGCAGGTATTGCGCGTGATGGGGTTCCTAGCCGCGCAACTCCCTTCGTGGGCGCCGGTGGCGGATCTCGCGCCCCTGGCGGAAGACTCGGACACAGACTCCGACCGCGCTTTCTTCTTCAACATCCTCAGTCCTGCGGTCTCGAAGCAGCTGCGCGCCATGCAAATCTTGGAGAGCGACAACCAGCGATCCGAGTTCCACAGCAGGACCATCAGCCAGTTCTTCCTACCTCTGCTGGAGCACTTCATCTTCGAGCGCGAGGAGGGGGCCGACGACCACGGACTGGGAGCGCAGGCCACGAACACCATCGCGAGCCTGACAGCATCGTTGGAGTGGTCGCAATACCGCGCCGTCCTCCGGCGGTTCCTGTCGTTTGTCGAGTCCAAGCCAAACCTCCAGAAGCGCGTGATTCGACTGCTTGACAAGGTTATCGACACGCTAGGGCATGCGGCGCAATCTCGGGGGCACGCGGAATCGGCGTTGCCCTCAGCATCGTCGAAACAGCGCCTGGTTAAGACCTTGCCCGATCCGCAGAAACTTAGCGACGAGGTGACGGCAAATATGCTGCCGTCGCTTCTGGAACAACTGCACGAAAAAGACGAGGCCACCGTCAGCGCTCGAGTCCCGGTCGGTATCGTCGTCGTCAAGCTGTTGAACATCCTCCCCGTTCAGGAGCGAGACCGGCGGCTGCCTGGGGTGTTGACGGATATCTGCCACATCCTGCGCAGCAAGGCAACGGAATCTCGTGACATGGCTCGCGAGACCTTAGCCCAGGCGTCCCGCATCCTCGGCCCGGGCTGTTTCGGCTTCGTCTTGAAAGAACTCCGCGGAGCGCTCACAAGAGGGTATCAGTTGCACGTCCTGTCGTACACGGTGCACAGCCTGCTGCTCGCCGTCATCCCCGAGTTCCCGCAGGGCGATCTCGATTATTGTCTCCCGGACCTCGTGGCGGTGATCATGGACGACATATTCGGTGTCACGGGCCAGGAAAAGGACGCCGAAGAGTACACGAGCCAGATGAAAGAGATCAAGAGCAGCAAGAGTCAGGACTCGATGGAGCTCATTGCCAAGAATGCCTCCGTTAGTCGACTCGGAGACCTAATACGCCCGCTCCGGTCTCTACTCCTCGAGAAGCTGAACACGAGAATGGTTCGGAAGATCGACGACCTTCTCAGCCGCATCACCACCGGCCTCCTCCAAAACTCGGCCTCCGAGAGTCGCGACACGCTGGTCTTCTGCTACGAAGTCATTCAGGAGACCTACAAGAAGCAGGAGACGGTGGCCGAGCCCAAGATCGACCGCAGACTCCGCCGGTATTTGGTTTACAAAGACGCGAAAAAGGAGTCGGGCGCGACGCGCCGGTCTACCCACAAGTTGGTCCGGTTCGCGATCGATGTCGTTCGATCCGTCCTGAGGAAGCATGACAGCCTGCGCAACGCCGGCAACATCACCGGGTTTCTGCCCCCTTTGGGGGACGCGATCGTAGGAGGCGAGGAAGAGGTCAGGATGGCGGCGTTCAAGCTTCTCACCGTCATCGTCAAGGTCCCCTTCAAGACAAACCAGGCCACCAACCTGTACAAGGTCGCGGTCAAAGAGGCCGCCAAGACGATCACCATGTCCCCGACGACGGCCACGGACGCGGCGCAGTCCGCGCTCAAGTTCGTCTCCGTCGTACTCCGAGACCGCCGAGAGGTTGCCGTCAAAGATGCCGCGATAGACGTGCTGCTCGGCAAGCTCAAGGACGACTTGACCGAGCCTCTGTACCGGCACGTCACGTTCAACTTCCTGCGCTCGGTCCTCGACCGCAGGGTCGAGACGGCCGTCGTCTACGACACTTTGGACTACGTCGGCGCGGTGATGATCACCAACGAAGACAAGGACACGCGGGATCTCGCCCGGGGCGCCTTCTTCCAGTTCCTGCGCGACTACCCGCAGAAAAAGAGCAGGTGGCAAAAGCAGCTGACGTTTATCGTGGCCAACCTCAAGTACGAGCGCGAGGGCGGTCGCGTGTCGGTCATGGAGGTCATCCATCTGCTTCTCTTGAAGTCGTCCGACGACTTCGTCCAAGAGGTCGCATCGACGTGCTTCATCCCGCTGGTCTTCGTGCTGGCCAACGACGACAGCGAAAAGTGCAGACTGGCCGCCACGGAGCTCCTCAAGGAAGTTTTCAGGAAGGCAGGCAAGGAAAATGTCAGGAATTTCCTGACGCTCCTGAGGTCTTGGATCGACCAAGACAAGCCGGCGGTGTTGAGGCTGGCGCTGCGGGTCTTTTCCCTCTACTTTGAGGCGACTGGCGAACCGGGCGGCCAGGACCAAGAGATGATCGTCAGGAAGGTGACCGATCTGCTCGGCGGCGGCGCCAACGATGTGGAACTGGTCGACACGGCACTGCGGACAGTCCAGACGCTCCTCGAAACGTGTCCTGCAGCGGTCCTGTCTCCGGGCGCCAGGGGCCTCTGGGATCAAATACAGGAGTGTCTCTTTGTCAGGGACGGCGTTGTCCGCCTTACCGCCACGAAACTCGTGGGCGCGTTCCTTGCGGATCTTGCGGGCAATTCGCAGTCAGGCCAGCAGAAATCTCCACGCGGCCTCGAGCTTGAGATGTCCTACACCACGCGGTTGGTCAAGGGCTGCGTCGGCATCCTGGGCGCCGCCGAGGTCGAGGAAGAGCTGGCCACGGAGAGCGCGCGGATCCTCGTCTTCCTCAGCAGACAGCTCCCGACCCTGCGCGCCAGCGCGGACTCGGACTCGGACTCCGAGGCCGACGACGAGCCCGATGAGGACCAAGACGCCACTTCCGAGCTCGACCTGCAGTTCGTCCTGCGCCGCATGGCTGCCATCGTGCGCAAAGAAACGCCTCCCAAGGCCGCGTTCCTGATTCCCAAGCTGGCGGCGATGGACGTGCTCGAAGCGCTCGCGCGCCAGTCGGCAGCGGACGCCGTGGCGCCGTCGGTGCGGGCCGTGCTGCGGCCGCTGCGCAACCTGACGGACCCGTCGATCGCGGCGCCGTTCGTGCACGACGAGGTGTTCAAAGCGCGGCTCGACGCGCTCAAGACCAAGGCGCAGTCCGTCATGGATGTGCTGCAGAAGGCATTCGGGACGGCCGAGTACTCGCGGCATCTGCTGGCGGTGGGCGAGGGGATGCGCGAGCGGCGGATGCAGCGGACGAGTAAGCGTAAGATTGAGGCGGTGGCGGCGCCGGGCCGGTACGGGCGGGAGAAGAGGCGGAAGGGGGAGCGCAAGAAGGAGCGACGTAAGGAGAAGGGGAGGGAGGCGAGGGACCGGAGAAAGGCTTACTGATACCCGCGACGAATTCCGGAGACGACTAGAGACTCAGGGGAGCAATGCAAAGCCATTGAGCATATTTCCGGTGGAGGCGTGATGTCATGTCTATTGGGGTGGGTATCTGCCGCTCTAAGCCGGTCTACCTGCCGGTCGTGATGTACAGTACCTAATACAGGTCGATATGCACCGTCTCTTGCTAACAGAGAGGCGGGATGGTGCACCGAAAGGCTCGGGATGGTGCACCGAAAGGCTCGGGATGGCCTGGAAAACTCCCTGGTCGCCGTTGCGCCAGGCCATCAGTCTCAACTCAAGACGTTGGCCACCTACTCCTTGCGAGGCATGGCTGATCCTCGGTAGGGAGCATGAGGTATCGACCGAGTCTCTCCCCCCTCTGGCAAGGCGGAAGTACCCGCGACGGCGTCCTCGGCCTCTAGGCGACCAGCCGGAGCGGGTTCGCCAGCGATGGACTCGTTGTCAACCCGCCCCTCCGGCCCGGCAGCCATGCCACCATCACCAGGCCCAACGCTGCGGAACGTACTCCCCGGCGCGGCGTCCGGGCCCTGCCCGACCACCCTCCTCCCCGGTCCCAACACCCCCTCCGCCCTTACCCGCTCCCCGCGGGCCGTCTGCGTGCCGTCCTCCCAGAACTCCACATCGCCGTCGCCGCCGAGCGTGCCGCGGCGGACCAGCGGCGGCGCGCCGTCGCGCCGCGCCAGCAACCCCTCGCCCGTCGCGGCGGGCGCGCCGGGGCCGCCGTCCGACGAGAAGATGCGCAGGTGGTCGGCGATGACGTGGCGGTTGCGGCACGACGGACACGCCACGAGCACCGAGCCGTGGTGGTAGGCCTGCTTGGTGATGGTGTGGGCGCTGCGGGCGCCGCACGGCACGCACGTGAAGGTCAGCTCGTAGCGCGGCGGTGCGGTAGCGCCGGCGGCGGCGCCCGAGGCTTCGGGGTCTTTGTCGGGGCGGGTGGGTGCGAGGGCGCCGGTCGTGCTCGGCGGCGCGGCGGAGGGCCGTGGGATCGTGTGGGCGGCGCGGACGGGGGTGGTGGGCAGGCGGCGCGGGAGGCGGGGGACTGAGGCCGGTCGGAGGGCGGGGAGGAGTGGTGGGGAGATCCAGCGGTTGCTGTGGGGCTTAGGTGATAGAAATGAGAGAAGGGAGGAGACTCTTTTGGATGCCATGGCGTTGGGCTTGTTTGTGTGCTTCCTTTTAAGATGCCATGCATACCTTCGATATGTCACCCGAGGCTTTCTTCAAATCGGCAGAATTTTCTTGACCGCCCTGGAGCATAAAAGTTGGTCACCGGCTCGGCACTGGGCCGGAGCGGGCTGGAAAGTGGATCCGACCGACCTTCCGGGAGCTGAGGCCGTCCGCGTCGAGCAGTGAGGGGTCGTGCGGTCCAGGCTGGCTCGCCTGGGCAACTGCAGACCTCGAATCGCGCGGCAGGCAGGACGTTGCTCTCCAACCAAACTAGCACAAGCCCGAACGTCGCGTCCATTTTCCCCGTCTTCAGGTTTTCTAGCCCTTTCTCACCACGGGCGCACTTGTTTCGTTGCCTTCCATCTCTCGACATGCTCACCTCGCCTCCCACTCTTCCTCCCCCTGTCTCCGGTTGAGACCCCGAACCCTGGCAGAGAGCCCTCCGGCGCGGCCGCGTCTCGACCTCGCGCCAACGACGGCTTTTCCCTTCCCTCTGTGCCACCGAGATACCAAGGTCGCCCGGTCATTGGATTCTATACTGGCAAACAGCCGCCCAACCCTTCCCGCAACGAGGTCATACCCTCGTCGCGCGCTGAGGCTACCATGATGCAGCAGCGGGGTCGGATCCGGGCCCCGCGCCGAGTCAGTTCACTGCCAGCTCCGGATCGCAACCCTCTGACTTCGTTTAGGGTCCCCACCACGATACGGCTGCCGACGGCAAAGACTACTGGCTACTGATCGAAGATGCCCTCACTGCCATCCACCTACAGAATGCCGGCAAACTCTCGTTCGAACAGCTCTATCGGACTAGCTACAAGATGGTGCTCAAGAAACAGGGAGAGGACCTCTATACCCGCGTCAAGAAGTTCGAGAAGGATTGGTTTGAAGCTCAGGTCATCCCGGCCATCTTCCGGTACATCACCCCGAGCCTCGTCACCATCGCTCTCGACAACAAACTCGGCTACTCGGTGAACCACCGCCGGGACATTGGCGAGAAGTTCCTGCGGCACCTGAGGGACTCGTGGACCGGTCATGACTTCTCTATGAACATGGTTGCCGACATCCTGATGTACTTGGACCGCGGCTATGCGCACGATTCCAAGCAGGCTTCCATCTACACCGTGACCATCGGCCTCTACCGTGACTACATCCTACGTCGCACCGTCTCCTTTAGCCAGACCAAACCCGCCGAACCCGAAGACGACCGGACCATCTGCCAGATCATCAACGCCGTCATCGTCGACCTCATCAACATCGATCGAAGCGGCGAGGTGGTCGACCGGAGTACGCTCCGGGCCTGCGTCGCCATGCTAGAAACGCTGTACGAAACGGACGCTGAGCTCGAGGGCCAAAGGCTCTACCAGACTACTTTCGAAGACACCTTCCTAGCTAGCAGCCAGGCCTTCTTCCGCGCCGAGTCGCAGAAGCTGTTGCAGGGCGGCGACGCGCACACCTGGCTTCACCACACGCAGCGGCGGCTGCTGGAAGAGGAGGATCGGTGCAAAACCACCATTTCGATGCTTACGACGCCCAAGATCCTCCAAGTCGTCGAGCGAGAGCTGATCATCTCGCACCTGCAAGAGTTCGTCATGCTCGAGTCCACCGGTCTGAGGGCCATGATCGACAATGACCGGCGCGAGGACCTGGCTATCCTCTATCAGCTCATCGCCCGCGTCGACCCGGCCAAGACGGTGCTGAAGAATGCCCTGTCGTCCCGGATCATCGAGCTGGGCAAGGAAATCGAAGAGGCCCTCAAGAACACCGACTTCTCCGTGCCCACCGAGGGGGACGTCGAGCCTTCCAAGACGGAGGCGGACAAGACGGAGGCGGCCAAGACGGTGTCGGCGGCGGCGCAACAAACGGCGGCGGCCATCAAGTGGGTGAGCGACATCTTGGCGCTAAAGGACAAATTCGACGGGCTGTGGGAGGACTGCTTCGAGTCGGACCTCATACTCCAGACGGGCCTGACGCACAGCTTCACCGAACTCTTCCGCCTTTCGGCGCGCAGCCCCGAGTACGTATCGCTCTTCATCGACGACAACTTCAAGCGCGGCCTGCGCGGCAAGTCGGACGCCGAGGTGGACAGGGTCTTGGAAAAGGCGACGGTTATGATCCGCCACCTCACCGAGCGGGACATGTTTGAGCGGTACTACCAGAAGCACCTAGCCCGACGGCTGCTGCACAACAAGAGCGAGCACCCCGAGGCCGAGAAGATGATGATCAGCCGCATGCAGCAGGAGCTGGGCAAGACGTTCACGCTCAGGTTCGAGGGCATGTTCCGGGACATGACCACGTCGGAGGAACTGGCGAGGCAGTATCACGGGCACATCAAGAACGTGGGCGCCGAACGACAGATTGATCTGGGCATCCACGTGCTCACGAGCAACAACTGGCCGCCCGAGGTCATGAGCCGGCCTTCGCAGCTCAACCAGCAGTCCCAGGTCGACTGCAACTACCCGCCCGAGATCACGCGCCTCCAGGAGAGCTTCCACAAGTTCTACCTCAAGGACCGTAGCGGCAGAGTGCTCCGCTGGGTTGGGTCGGCCGGCAATGCCGACATGAAGTGCGTCTTTCCCAAGGTGCCCGGCCACGACAAGGGCCCGCTGAGCAAGGAGCGGCGGTACGAACTCAATGTGCCGACGTACGGCATGGTCGTCCTGATGCTGTTTAACGACCTCCCAGACGGCGCGAGTCTCAGCTTGGAAGAGATCCAGGCGAGCACCGCCATTCCCACCGGCGAGCTCGTGCGCGCCCTTGCGTCGCTGTCCATCCCACTCAAGAGTCGCGTCCTCCTTAAGACACCCCAGAGCAAGCAGGTCAAGGCGGGCGACAGCTTCGCCTTCAACGGGTCCTTCCAGAGCCGAGCCATTCGCATCAAGGCGCCGGTCATCAATGCCGTGTCTAAGGTCGAGGGCGACGAGGAGCGAAAGGCGACCGAGGAGAAGAACAGTCAGACCCGGGCCCACATAGTGGACGCGGCCATCGTCCGAATCCTGAAGTGAGTCCCCTTCCTGTCGCGATTTTTTTCTATATCGAGATACTGATATCGTCGTCCAGGCAGCGTCAGAAGCTGTCCCATACGTCGCTGCTCAGCGAGGTCATCACCCAGCTCTCTAGCAACTTCAAGCCGGACGTGCACATGCTCAAGAAACGTATCGAGGATCTAATTGCGAGAGAGTACCTCGAGCGGGTGGAAGATGCGGCCCAGCCGACGTACCGGTACCTTGCTTGAGCCGCAGGCGAACCATCGGCCGAGACGACCGCTCATGAGGACGAGAGAGCTTGCATGGTTTCCAGGGACGGGGGTGGGGGGGAAGGGCTCTTGCATTACCGGAGCGGCCGCGTCAGATCGGCTGGAGGTCACTTCATTGCATCGCGGAGGGCGTCGGCTGACTTACAAGCCGGTCCGTAGAGGCTTGCTTTTCCGTCAAAGCGCGTTATACCCTGTTGTAAGCAAGTCCTCGATACGGATATCAAGAAGAATAGGCTATCTACTATCCAGCCCAACACTGGGGCTCAAGCATCTGTCCCATGAACGGTCCCGAGAGGGACAGGCTGGCCACATTGGAGGGGAAGAGGGGGCATTGTGTTTGGCTCCTTCGGTGATCTTTCCTACTGTTCTCGGCGGACACCTCATAAATCTTAATGTTCCTGCACTTCATGAGATCATTAGGGCTTTATACTTACCCCTCCCATAGGTTGTAGCAAGGCGGGCAAGGCTACACGTTCTGCTCGGCCAGCCAATCAGAAGTTGTGGCAATCCTTGAGTTCCGCTCAGGGGCGGTTTGAAACCGCTCCGCGGGCAGTTACTGTCGCTTGTATTCCGTAGAAGTTAGGGGTTGCGATACCAAACAAAAAGTGACATATCGATAATACTGGTAGGTCCATGCGGGCAGTGATGAATCGCATTACCCCTATCATGGCGTGCCGATAGCAGTCGCGTCATAAGCTCCGGTAACTGCCTCAGAATGACAACTTGAGCAACAGGTTGTCAATTCTTGTCTTCTTTCTGAACGGCCAAAGGCATACCTCTACACCCGCCTCTGGAGATGCTGGGGTGTCTTGGTCATCTGGCATGCTGCTGCATGGGTTCAGCGCCGAGGCAGTGCCCGTCCCTGCCAGCACTCGTAGGGCAAGGCTAGCAAGGCTAGCCGCCCCGCCTACCGGTGTAAATATCAGTAACATGACCCCAATCTGTACTTGGCCTTCCAATTTGGTGTACACGACCTCTTGCCGCTTTTGCTCGGGCTTGGCTCAGGCTAGCTCAGGTTTGACCTAAGGTCAGCTTAAAGCCTTGCCAGAAGCTGTCAACTTCAGCTGAGGAGCCTAAAACAGGTCCCCTTCCAAGGATCGACCAGAAGATCTCGCCATGGAGGCTATGTTGGGCATGGGCATACCTGGGAGCGAGCTTGCGCTAGACCGGGCTCTCTGCTTCTAACGAAAGTTCTTTGATGACAAAGGAAGCCCTAAGGCGGAGCTCTTGGCTGTCAGGCCCTCTTCGAGAGGTCGTTCTGGAGTCGGGTTCCGATCGTCTAGGAGATGAACGTTTGAACGCAATTTCAAGATACTTTGCGGGCACAAGGTTGCCAAGGTACTGGCGGTGCAGTAATACCTTCTCCACCCCCTGGGCCTCCTCAGGCGTTAAACTTTCAAATCCTCCGTCCCTTTGCAACGCCTACGCCAAAGTATGAACAGCCGATACCCGTCCAACTCGCAGCTAACCCGCCGGACACATCGAACAGCCTCCACAGCAACATACAAGACAGCACGTCGAGAACACGCGTGCACACCCATCATAAACCCAGGAGCCACCTGTCGAAAACCCGCAGCCATCTGTGCATCCTCTACACCCCGTCGTCTTGTCATCGTCGTCGCTGTCGTCGTCTGGGTCGTAATGAAACACGGGGCGTTGCCCGTCCGTCGAATACCACTTGCTCACGCTCCCGCCGTCCCACGACGACCCGCCCGCTGCTGTCGGGGGCGGAACGGGCAAGAGCGCCATGGGCGCCGAAATGGACATGCCTCTGGCTTGTGGTTGTGGTTTTGGCGTCATGGGCGCTTGCAGCGCGTACTTCTCCGTCTGCAAGTGCGCCATGGGGGCGCTGCTGGCTGGTCTGGGGCTCCGAGGCAGGTGGGAAATAGTGAGGCGGTAGGACGGATGCGGCGATGTTGGCAAGGGTGATGATATGAAGGTGGGAGTCTGAGCTGGACTCGTAGGGAAGCCATGGTGTCTTGACCTCTCTTGGGGGTATGGCTAGACGAATGAAGTGTTAGAGGCTGGAAAGAGGCGGCACCAAGAGGTCTTGGATGGATAATACCGGTTGGTAGACACGCCCAGGTCCTCGAATCTCATTCATGGATGCTTCGTTGTAGTAAGCTTGACTCGCTCCCGTGGCGGCAACAAGATGTTGGAGACGAAAATACACAGATGAGCTACCCCAGGCGCCATATAGGGACATATGACTCTACCTTCTCGATCTGCTGGGACCACAACTTCCGTGAAATTACTCCTTCAACGCGCATCAA
>Ga0247777_1000398_pt1 | contig 12087 bp, 12 predicted proteins | sample UWRJL154409C5_FD_179937 | JGI IMG/M metagenome (GOLD analysis project Ga0247777, IMG submission 179937) | Plant litter microbial communities from Arlington Agricultural Research Station in Wisconsin, United States - UWRJ-L154-409C-5 | ecosystem: Environmental > Terrestrial > Plant litter >...
GTGTCCTTCCTGTATCCGGGGATGAGCAATTTCGAGCTGATCATCGCCGCCATCGTCGTGGGATCCCTCATCGCATGGTGGAGCGGCAAGAAGGTCGCCATGACCGATATGCCGCAGATGATCGCGCTGTACAACGGCATGGGCGGCGGCGCTGCCGCGGCCATTGCCGCCGTCGAGCTGTATCGCGCGGCGTTCGCGAACGAAGTGCAGGCGCCGGTCAATCACAGCAACGTGGTCATGTCGCTGGCCGTGATCGGCGGCATCATCGGCGCCATCTCCTTCAGCGGCAGTTTGATCGCCTGGGCCAAGCTGCAGGGCGTGCTGAACAAGACAGTGCGCTTCGGCGGGCAGAAGTTCGTCAACGGCCTGCTGTTCCTGGGCTCGCTGGCCGTGGGTGCGATCGTCGTCCTGCATCATGGCGCGGACCCGCTGCACGTCACGCTGATCTTCGTGCTGGCGCTGCTGTTCGGCGTCGCCATGACGCTGCCCATCGGCGGCGCCGACATGCCGGTGGTCATCTCGCTGTACAACGCGCTCACCGGCCTGGCCGTGGCCTTCGAAGGCTTCGTGATGAACAACGCCGCGATGATCATCGCCGGCACGGTGGTCGGCTCGGCCGGTACGCTGCTCACGCAGCTCATGGCCAAGGCCATGAACCGTTCGCTGGCCAACGTGCTGTTCTCGGACTTCGGTTCGGCGAGCGGCGGCGCGGCCACCGCGGTGTCCGGGTCGATGAAACCCATCGAGGCTTCCGATGTCGGCGTGATGATGGCCTTCGCGTCGAAGGTGATCGTGGTCCCGGGCTACGGCATGGCCGTGGCGCAGGCCCAGCACAAGGTCTGGGAAATGTGCCAGCTGCTGATCGATCGCGGCGTCACGGTGAAGTTCGCCATCCACCCGGTGGCGGGTCGCATGCCCGGCCACATGAACGTGCTGCTGGCCGAAGCCGGCGTGCCCTATGACCTGATCTCCGATCTCGACGAGATCAATGCCGAGTTCGAAACCGCCGACGTGGCGCTGATCATCGGCGCGAACGACGTGGTGAACCCGGTGGCGCGCACCGACAAGTCATCGCCGATCTACGGCATGCCGATCCTCAACGCCGACAAGGCGAAGAACGTCATCGTCATCAAGCGCGGCCAGGGCGCGGGATTCTCGGGCATCGAGAACGCGCTGTTCTTCCTCGACAACACACGCATGTTGTACGGCGACGGACAGAAGGCCGCCGCGGAGCTGGTCAACGCCATCAAGGCCGTGGGCTGAAATGGGGACATTCCCCGTTTCCTAGCAAACGGGGACAGGCTCCGCCGGGGCGGTCGCCCCGACGCTCCGCATCCCTTTTGCGAGCTCAGGGATATCGCGCTTCAGAAGCTTCCGAAGACGGTAGCTTTGGCGTCCGCTCGTCGTCGCTAAGCGCCTCTCACGAGCGGATCTGTCGCACCAGCTGACCGTGGCGCTTCGACGCTTCTCCTCACCGATTTCCATTCGCTCGCAAAAGGGATGTGGAGCGGCGCGACGTCCACCGTCGTACTTCGAGCCTGTCCCCGTTTGCTAGGAAACGGGGAATGTCCCCATTAGTGGTCGCGGTGTTTGGCGAACGACATCTTGTCGAGCACGCCGAGCAGCACCGCGGACACCACGAAGGTCAGGTGCACGATCACGAACCACATGATCTGTGTGTCGGTGTACAGCCGGGCACCATACGGATCGTCCGGCTTCAGCGGGCTGTCGATCTGCATGAAGATGCGCAGCAGGTGAATCGACGAGATCGCGACGATGCTGGCGGCAACTTTCAGCTTGAGCGTGCCCGCGTCGAGTTTTCCCAGCCAGTTGAGCGAGTCCGAACCCTTGGCGTCGATGGTCGATACGAAATTCTCGTAGCCCGAGAACATCACCATGACGATGAGGCTGCCGACCAGCGTGATGTCGATCATGGCCAGCACGGTCAGCACCAGGTCGGACTCTTCCACTTCGAGCAGGTGGTTGAAGACGTGCCAGACCTCCTGGAAGAACTTCACACCGAGCGCGATCAGCGCCAGTGACAGGCCCAGGAAGATCGGCGCCAGGATCCAGCGCGAGGCGAACAAGAGTTTTTCGAACACCAATTCCGTCTTGGAAGCCAAGCGATTGCTCCGGGAGTTTCGAGGCGCGCGTATTGTAGCCAATCGATCGCGCTTGGTAGGCTGCAAGGAAAAGGAGCTGTCACATGATCACGCGTCGCGATCTCGTAGCCGCCATCACGGCGGCCGGTATCACCCTCGCCTGCGTTTCGATCGCCCAGGAATCGGGCGGATTGCTCGATTCCACCGCTTGGAAATGGCAGGACCTGCAGGCAAAGAAGACCGACGTGGGCGAGCTGCGCTCGGTGGTGCGCCAGCCCACGCGCACGCTCGACGAGCTCGAGATGCACATCACCACGCTGAATCCGCACACGGCCTCGCACAAGCCGCACACCCATCCCAACGAGGAGATGGTGATCGTCAAGGAAGGCACGCTGCAGGCACACGTGAACGGCAAGGAAGTCGTGGTCGGCCCGGGCTCGGTGCTGTTCTACGCCTCCATGCAGCCGCACGCGGTGCAGAACATCGGCGACACCCCGGCCACCTATTTCGTGATCAACTGGGCCAGCCCGGGCTCCAAGACGAAGAAGATCCCGACCCCGCCGTCCGGCAACTCGGTGCAATAGTTAGGGCGCGGGCGGCGGCGGTGGATGCCGCTTGCCCTGGCGTTCGCGGCGCTTTTCCAGCCACTTCTGCCGCTCCTCGGGCGTGGCGTTCTGCCAGCGCTGGCGCATTTTCTCGCGCTGCTCCGGCGTCAGGTTCTTGAAACCGCGGTAACCCTTGCGGATGCGCTGCTGCTGCTCGGGCGTAAGGTCGCGGAAACGATGCCAGCGCTGCCGCGCCAGCTCGCGCTGCTCGGGCGTGAGCTCCTGCCAGCGCTGGTAGCGCTCCTGGGCGCGTTCGCGCTGCTCGGGCGACATGGACTGCCAGCGGCGCGCGCCGCGCAGCAGGCGCTGCTGCTGCTCCGGCGGCAGCGTGTTCCACTTGTCGCCGTAGCGGCCGAGCAGCTTCTGTTCTTCCGGCTTGAGTGAATTCCACTCGGTGTGCGCGGGTGGCGCGGCGGCCGGCGTTTCCGCCGGCGTTTCGGCGCGGGCACGCCCGCTGAGCGCGAGCTGCAGTCCGACAGCGCAGATCGCGGCCAACGCGGCGCGGCGCGTGAATCCCTGCGACTCACTCATGCTGGGTCTCTTCCTTGCGGGGCGGCTTGGGTGGCGCCTTCGGCTGCGGGTCGGCGTCCGCGATCTTGTCGACATCCGCGTGGGCCAGGAAATCCGAGAAGTCCTCGCCCTGCGATTCGTCGTTGGCCTCGTCGATGCCGCCGAGGAATTCGAGCAGATCCTCGTCCGGCGCGGATTTCTTCGGGTCGCTCATGTGTCGATTTCATCCGCGGCCCATTCGTAGAACTCGAGGTCGTCGCCCTCGGCGAACACCGGGGCGTCCGAGTCGGCCAGCATGTCCACGTCGTCCACCGGGCTCGACTCGACGATCGGCCTGTCCGGCCCGGACCACATGACCACGGCGAGCACGGCGACGGCCGCGGCGGCGCCGGCCGGCACGAACCGGCTCCAGCGCCGATGCACCGGCTGCTGCAGCTGGTCGAGTGCCGCGTGCCGCGCCTGCGTGAGGCGCGACAAGGTGCGGCCATCGAGCCGCGCGGTGCTCTCTTCGAGTACTTCACGAGTACGTTTTTCGAGATCCTGGCTCATACCCCAATACCTAGATGACTTCGCCCAGCCGGGCGCGCAGGGTTTCCAGCGCGCGGAAATAATGCGTCTTCACGCTGCCTTCGGAACAGCCCATGGCGCTCGCCGTCTCGCTGACGTCGAGCCCCTCGAAATTGCGCAGCAGGAACGCCTGCTGCTGCCGCGGCGGCAATTCGGCGATCGCGGTTTCCAGCGCGCCGATGGCCTCGTCGATCTCGAGCCGCCGGGCCGGCGTCGGCTCGGCGCTCGGTGCCTGAGCCACCGGGTCGAATTCCTCGTCCTCGTCCTCGCGCTGCGGCAGCCAGGCCATGATGCGGCCGCGCACCGTGCGCCGGCGCTGCATGTCGCGGATGCGATTCGCGAGGATGCGATAGAACAGCGGCCGCCACTCGTCGCTGCCGCGCGAGGCGTACGACTGCACGAGTTTCATCATCGCGTCCTGCACGGCGTCGAGCGCATCGTCTTCGTTGCGCAGCCCGAGCTGCGCGATCTTGAACGCGCGCCTCTCGACGCTTTCCAGGAATTGCTCGAGAGCCCGGCTTGCCATCAACTCCTGGTCCCGGAAAACGGGCGTGTTATAAACGCCGCGGAGGGTAACAAACGCGGTCATGAGCGGTGTAACGCGGCTCGCCGCCCCCCGTTGACCTGCTCGCCAACTCCATTGCGTTTCCGTGAATCAGGAACTTACGAACAATCCCGCAGGCGGGATGTCACGTCCATGTCATAAGACGGGCGCGAGTCGCACCGCGAATTCGTAAACGCTTGTTTCCATTGGCAACGCCCACATGTGCTCACGATTCGATCAGTCGAACGAGAAACTGCAAAAACACCGCGTTTTTGTAGTCTCCATCCGACGCCATCCACAGACTTATCCACACGCACTGTGGAAAACCTTAAAGGCTCGCCCTTGACGCGATCGATTGTGCGAGTCGCGCTCGATACGCCGCTGCGACGACTGTTCGATTACCTGCCGGCGCACCAGTCTGGCGACGAACAGGCGGGATACGAGCCGCGCCCCGGAGTCCGCGTGCGCGTGCCGTTTGGACGGCAACGCCTGGTCGGCGTGGTGCACTCGCTGGCCGCGAGCTCGGAACTCCCCGCGGAGAAACTCAAGCCGCTGATCGAGGTCCTGGATGCCGAGCCGGTGATCGATGCGGGCGTGCTCGAGCTGCTGGATTTCGCCTCGACGTACTACCACCACTCGGTCGGCGAGGTCATCGCGGCGGCGCTGCCCAAGCTGGCCCGCAATGGCGCGCCATCGCAGGCACTGGTCGAGCGCTGGTTCGCCGGCGACACCGGCCTCGCGGCGCTGGCCGCCGGCGAAATGAACCGGGCCAAGCGGCAACGCGAGCTGCTCGAAGCGCTGCGCGACTCACCCGGCATTTCCAGCGATGAGCTTTCCGGACGCTTCGAGGATTGGCGCACCCCGATGCGCGCGCTGGTCACGCGCGGCTTCGCCAGCTCGGCGGAGACGCCCATGGAGCCGCCCGCCGACGACGCGGAACTGATTCGGGGAGCTGGCCCCGCGCTGAGCGAGGAGCAGGCCACGGCCGTGGTCGCCATCGACGGCGCCGCGGGCCGCTTCGCGCCCTTCCTGCTGTACGGCATCACCGGCAGCGGCAAGACCGAGGTGTACCTGCACGCCGTCGAGCACGCGCTGCGTCGCGGCCAGCGCGCGCTGGTGCTGGTGCCCGAGATCGGGCTCACGCCGCAGCTGGTCGGGCGCTTCCGCGAGCGCTTCGCGGTCACCGTGGCGGTACTGCACTCCGGACTCACCGACACCGAGCGACTCGCGGCCTGGCGCCAATGCGTGGCCGGCACCGCGCGCGTCGTGCTCGGCACACGCTCGGCCGTGTTCGCGCCCGTGCCCGATCTCGGTGTGGTCATCGTCGACGAGGAACACGACGCCTCGTTCAAGCAACACGAGAGCGGCTTCCGCTACTCGGCCCGCGATCTCGCCATCCTGCGGGCGCAACGCGCGCAGGTGCCCATCGTGCTCGGCTCGGCCACACCCTCGCTCGAAACCTTGCAGAACGTCGAGACCGGACGGTTCGCGCGACTGTCGTTGCCGCGCCGAACCGGCCAGGCGCTGCCGCCGCGCGCCGCCGTCATCGATCTGCGTGAACACGCGGTGCGCGCGGGAATCGCGACGCCGGCGGTCGAAGCCATGCAGCGCCACCTGGCCGACGGCGGACAGGTGCTGGTGTACATCAACCGCCGCGGGTACTCGCCGACGTTGGCCTGCACCGCCTGCGGCTGGATCGCCCCCTGCCGCGACTGCGACGCGCGCCTCACCGTGCACCTGGCCGCGCAGCGGCTGCGTTGCCATCACTGCGGCGCCGACGCGCCGCTGCCCGAGAAATGTCCGCAGTGCGGTTACGCCGTGCGCCACGTGGGCCAGGGCACCGAACGCGTCGAGGAGACGCTGACCGCGCTGTTCCCCGACATGCCCATCGCGCGGCTGGACCGCGACGTGGTGCGCAAGCGCGGCGACCTCGAGTCGGTGGTCGGCCGCATCGCCAGCGGCGAGGCGCGCATCCTGGTGGGCACGCAGATGGTCACCAAGGGCCACGATTTCCCGAGCGTCACGCTGGTGGTGGTGTTGAACGCCGACCAGGGCCTGTTCAGCACCGACTTCCGCGCGCCGGAGCGCGTGGCGCAGACCATCATCCAGGTGGCGGGGCGCGCCGGGCGCGGCACCAAGCCCGGCGAGGTGATGATCCAGACCGAGTATCCCGAACACCCGCTGCTGCGCAGCCTGCTCGACGAGGGTTATGACGGTTTCGCGCGCGCCGCGCTGGCCGAGCGCGCCGCCGCCGGCTGGCCGCCGTTCGCGCACGTGGCCGCGCTGCGCGCGTCGGCGGGCGCACTGGCCACGGCCACGGATTTCCTGAGCCAGGCGCGCAAGATGGCGCGCGTACCGCGCGGCCTCAAGTTGTTAGGGCCGGCGCCGGCCGCCATGGCCAAGCGCGCCGGGCGTTACCACGCGCAATTGCTGCTCGAGGCGCGCGAGCGCGCGCCGCTGCATCGCACGCTGGACGAGTGGCTGAGCGCGGTCGACACCATCAAGGCGCCGCGCGACCTGCGCTGGTCGCTGGACGTGGATCCGCTCGACTTGTTCTAGTTGCGCTTCGGGTCCCAGCCGCCGAGACGCGCGTTTTCTTCGCCGGCGGCATCGAGTGCGTCCCCGGCGATCCGCGACTCGATGACGGACAACACTGCGGGCGGCGGCGATGCCGCCTGGCGGACTCCACCCTCGGACGCGGCGATTCCCGCGGTCACCGCGATGCGCCATTCGCCCGACGAGCGGCAGGCGAGACCCGCGGTCGCGGCGCGCCGCAACGTGAAGCTGCGACAATAGTTGCCGTCCTGGCTGCGGAACGTGAGCCCGATCTGCACGGGATCTTCGGGCCGCTGCGTGCTGGCGAGCTGCGAGTCGAGCGCACGCGCCAGCGCGCCGCTCGCCACCAGCGCGCCATTCGAAGCGGTGACCATGGCGCGGCGCGACGGCGCGATGAATTGCCACGACAGCAACATGCCCAGCACGAGGCTGGCGGCGAGCGCCGCCCACTCGCGCGTTCCCCAGCGCGGCCCCTCGGCCGCCGGCGTGCGCGCCGGGAACTGCAACACTTCGGCGCGGCGCTGCGGCGCGCCGGTCAGCGTCGGCGCGGCGGAGCCGTTGGCGGCCGCCAGCAATCGTTCGGGAACCGGCTGCTCGAGCACCGTCGAATACGCACCGGCCACCTGGGCGCGCAAGGCGCGATGCCGCTCGACGCGGCGCGCCAGCGCCGGATCGCGTTCCATGGCCGAGGCAATTTCCGCGCTCAGCAACTCGTCGAGCTCGCCGTCGGCGAAGGCCATCAGGGTTTCGTCGTCGTAGTTCACGCCGGTGCCTCTTCGGAAAGAGCGGTCGCCAGTGCGCTGCGCCCGCGGGCCAGGCGGCTGGTCAGCGTGCCGATGGGAATCTCCAGCACCGCGGCCGCCTCCTTGTATGACATCCCCTCGACCAGCACTAGCGCCACCGCCAGCCGCTGCTCCTCGGGTAGTTTGCTCATCGCCTCGGACACCGACCACAGGCTGGCATCCGTATCGGCGGGCGATACCGCCGGATGCTCGCCGCTGTCCTCGGGCAGAGCGACCTCGGCGCGTCGTCCCCGCGCGCGACAAGTGTCTATCCACGCGTTCTTCATGATGCCGAACATCCACGATGCGAGGTTCGCGCCGGCGCGGAACTGGTCGACGGCGCGCAGCGCCCGCTCCACCGCGAGTTGCACCAGGTCGTCGGCGTCGTGCTGGTTGCGCGACAGGGAACGCGCAAAGCGGCGCAGCCGCGGCAACAGGGCCACGAGGCGTACACTGATTTCCTCCGTGTCGGCAGTCATGTTTACATGTCGATAATACGTTGGAGAGGCCGGGTTTCTTCCATGGGCAACCGCAGAGAAAAAATCCTGCGCGGACTTCTTTGGACGGCGGTGCTGCTGGCCGGCCGCGCGGCCGCGCAGATTCCCGACGTGGACATTCCCGACACCGCGCCCTCGCGGATCGGCGTGCCCGGCGTGCTCACGCCCGGCGGCGACCTGGTCTCGGGCGCCACGGGCGCGGCCGATCGCACGCTGCGTCGGCTGACGGGCGCGCGCTTCGCGCGCATCGACGGCCTGGCGCGCGAGCACCGCGCCGAGCTGGATCGCGACCCCCAGGGGGAACTGGTGGTGCGCGCCGAGGTGATCGCCATCGACATCACCGCGGCGGGGCTGCAACTCGCGCTCGACCACAAGTTCCTGCTGAAGCGCACGCAGGAGCTGGCCGAGCTCGGCGTGAAAATCTCGGTGCTGCAGACGCCTGAAGGCTGGACCGCGCGGCGCGGCCTCAAGGAACTGCGCAAGCTCGATCCGACAGGCAGCTACGACTTCAACCACGTCTATCTCGACGGCGGTGGCGCGACGGCGGTCACCGCGCCCGCCACACCGGCGCCTGCCGAAGGTCCGCGCGGCAAGGGTCGCGTCGGCCTCATCGATGGTGGCGTCGACGGCGGCCACCAGGTGTTCCAGAACGTGCGCCTGCAACGCTTCGGCTGCGGTGGCGCCATCGTCCCCAATGCGCATGGCACCGCGGTCGCCGCGATCCTCGCCACCCACGTGGCCGTGGATGAGATCTTCGCGGCCGACGTGTATTGCAACGCGCCCGCGGGCGGCGCCGTCGATGCGGTGGCCGCGGCACTCGGCTGGATGGCGCGCGAAAACATCGGCGTGATCAACATCAGCCTCGTGGGACCGCGCAATGCATTGCTCGAACGCGCGGTGAACTCGCTGGTGAACCGCGGCTTCGTGATCGTCGCCGCCGTGGGCAACGACGGCCCGTCGTCACCCCCGCTGTACCCCGCCTCGTATCCCGGCGTGGTCGGCGTCACCGCCGTCGATGGCGAGCACCGCGTGCTGGTCGAAGCCTGCCGCGGCGAACAGGTGGATTTCGCCGCGCGCGGCGCCGACATGAAAGCGGCAACCCAGGCGCCCGATGTCTACGGCGCGGTGCGCGGAACCTCGTTCGCCGCGCCCATCGTCGCGGCCCTGCTGGTCGAAGACGTTTCGGCGCCCGACGCCGCCGCGCGCGAGCACGCGCTGGCGAAATGGACCCGTGCCGCGCGGGACCTCGGCAAGCGCGGCCGGGACGACATCTACGGTGCCGGTGAATTGGGCGCCTTGCCGGAAACGGTGGCCGAAGGGTCCAATAAATAGAGTGAATTAAGTCAAATCGAAAGATTTTCGGGACCCGGGAAGAAATCGCCCCTCCCCCTCGTAGTACCTCCTGAGAGCTGCGGATTGGCCGCGGCGCAAATCAGGAGAGAACCCATGAACTTCAAACACTTCATCAAGCCGGTGGCGGCGTTTGCGCTGATCTGTGGCGCCCCGCTGCTGCAGGCGCAGGTGCTCGGCGGCGGTGCCACGGGCGGCCTGGGCGGCAACCTGGGCGGCACGCTGGGCAATGGGATGGGATCCTTCGGCGGCAATGGCCAGGGCAGCCTCGGCGGCTCGCTCGGCGGCAGCCTGGATCACGGCGACACGCTACGCCGTCACACCTCCGGCGCGGTCGATCGCACCCGCGAGACAGGTGGCCGAGTCCGCGACCACGCTGCGGGTACCCGGGACGTAATCACCGGCACGACCTCGTCGGCCACGTCGTCCGCGCAGGGCCAGGTCAGCGGTGCCGCGAACGGCGCAGCCAGCACGGCCAGCAATGGGATCGCGGGCAGCGCGAATGGCGCGGGCAATGCCGCGGGTTCTGTGCAGAAGCCGGCGGTGGATGCGCCGGCAAATCCGGCACTGCCGGCCCCGTCCGCACCTTCGCTGCCCGCGCTGCCGGCGGCCCCGCAGCCTTCCGCCCAGGGCAATGCGAACGGCAATGCCAACGGTGGGCTCACCGGCTCGCTGACCAAGTCCGAGCCGGCCACCACGGACGCGACGCAGCCGCGCAGCTTCGCGCCGCCGGTGCAGGCCAGTGCGAACGCCAACGCCAACGGGGACGCGTCCGTGAGCACCTCGCAGCCGTAATCGGTGCAAAGAAAAAGGCGGCGGGTCCTCGCGGGCCCGCCGCCTTCGTTCGTCCAGAGCGCGGATCAGCTCTGCGGTTCCGGCCGGCCATGATGGCCGGGCCCACCGCTCGCAAGCTCTTCCTTGCTCAGCAGGCCGTTCTTGTCCTTGTCGAGCGTCGTGAAGCGATCCGCGAGGCGCGGCATCTTGGCCTGCACTTCGTCGAGCGACAGCTGGCCGTCCTTGTTCATGTCGGCTTCCTGGAAGCGTTCATCGAACCTGGCCTTCATGTCGGCGCGGCGCGTGGCCTTGGCCTGGCTGATCTCGTCCTGCGTCACGTAACCGTCCTTGTTGGTGTCGAGCTTGTCGAACCATTCAGTGGACTTCTTCGAACTGGCGGCTTCAGCCTCGGCACGCGATACGCGCCCGTCGCCATCGGTGTCCGCGCGCAGCATGTCGTGCGGCGCGTCGCTGCGCGGGCTGTCGCCTGCCATCGCGTGGCCTCCGAGGATCAGCAAGGCAAGCGCGCAAATGGGGGTCTTCATCTGGGTCTCCTGTGGAAAAAATGAGGCCTGCGAGAAGATCAACGGGTCCGGAGCCCATTCGTTGACAGCCTGGATTTACAGGTAAGATTCGCGCCGTTTCATCGAGTTCCAGACAGGTCCCCCCGTGAAATCCGAGCTAGAGCGCCTGCTGCGCGAGGCGCTGCGATCCCTCGTTCCCAACGTACTGGCGGAGCCCGCCGATCCGGCCCAGGTGGTGGTGGAGCGCGCCCGCGATGCGCAACACGGCGACTTCGCCAGCAATATCGCCATGCGCCTCGCCAAGGCCGCGCGCAGGAATCCGCGCGAACTGGCGCAGGCCATCGTCGCGGCCATCCCGGCGAACGAACTGATCGCCAAGGCCGAGATCGCCGGCGCGGGCTTCATCAACTTCCGGCTGGTGCAGAACGCCTGGGTGACGGAGCTGCGCAAGGTCGCGGCGCAGGGAGCGGCGTACGGCCGCAGCAACATCGGCAACGGGCGCAAGGTCATGGTCGAGTTCGTCTCGGCCAACCCCACCGGTCCCATGCACGTGGGCCATGGCCGCCAGGCGGCCGTGGGGGCGACGCTGAGCAACGTGCTCGAGGCCACGGGCCACGATATCTACCGCGAGTACTACATCAACGACGCGGGCCGGCAGATCGACATCCTCGCGGTCAGCGTCTTCCTGCGTTACCTCGAGCTCACCGGCGAAGCGGTCACCTTTCCGTCGAATGGCTACAAGGCCCCGTACATCCTGCCGGTGGTCCAGGCGCTGCACGCATTGCGCGGCGACGCGCTGAAGCGTCCCGGAGCCGAGGTGATGCGCGGCGTTCCTCCGGACGCGCCGGCCGGCGACAAGGACAAGCACATCGATGGACTCATCGAGAACTCGCGCCGCCTGCTGGGCACCGCGGAGTTCGACTCCATCGTGCTGTTCGCGCGCGACGCCATGCTGGCCGACATCCGCAACGACCTCGAGGAATACCGCGTGCGCTTCGACCGGTGGTTTTCCGAGCGCGAGCTGAACCGGAGCGGCGCCGTGGATCGCGCCATCGAGGCGCTGCGCAAGTCGGGGCACATGTATTCCAAGGACGGCGCCGAGTGGTTCAGGAGCACGGACTACGGCGACGACGAGGATCGCGTCGTGATTCGCGCCAATGGCGAGAAGACCTACTTCGCCTCGGACATCGCCTATCACTACGACAAGCGGCAGCGCGGCCATGACCTGCTGATCGACGTGTGGGGCGCGGATCATCATGGCTACGTGACACGAGTG
>Ga0247777_1000399_pt1 | contig 12055 bp, 13 predicted proteins | sample UWRJL154409C5_FD_179937 | JGI IMG/M metagenome (GOLD analysis project Ga0247777, IMG submission 179937) | Plant litter microbial communities from Arlington Agricultural Research Station in Wisconsin, United States - UWRJ-L154-409C-5 | ecosystem: Environmental > Terrestrial > Plant litter >...
CGACGCCCTGGCCACGCGCGCGATGGGCGACGTGGTGCTGGCGGCTTTGGCCTAACTGCTCTTCCCGACGTCGCAGTCCTCGTCGATCGCCAGTTCGCTGGCGTCGCAGGCGGCGCGGATTTTCAAACTCGTCCCGCATGTTCGCGAGCAGTTCCTCGTCGGACATGTCCCGGAAGCGCTGCTCGAGCAGTGCGCGATCGATTTCCACGACCGCACTGTACATGTGTCCATGCGCACCTCGTGTCGAAATGTCCCTCCCCCATTCGACCAGTCATGAACGCCTGCGCCATAGGAGGATCTCATGCACCGCGTCGTAACCCGAGAAGAGTGGATCGCCGAACGCCGGAACCTGCTCGCCGAAGAGAAAGAATTCACCCGCCGACGTGATGCGCTGGCCGAGAAGCGCGGCGCATTGCCCTGGGTGAAGGTCGATGCACGTTATGAATTCGATTCGGCGCAGGGACGCGTCACGTTCTCGGACCTCTTCCGGGACAAGAGCCAGTTGTTCGTACAACACGTGATGCAGGGACCGAACCAGCCTCTACAATGTGTGGGCTGCGCATTGGGAGTCGACGGTCTGGAAAGTCTGCTGCCGCACCTGGAGAACCATGACGTATCGGTGGTGGCCATCGCACGTGCCACCATGCCGGAGCTGAGCGCGTTGCGCGAGCGCATGGGCTGGCGCATTCCTTTCTATTCGTCATTCGGTTCGCAGTTCAACTACGACTACGGTGTGTCGTTCAAACCCGAAGACATGGCGGCCGGCCGCGCGTACTACAACTACGGCTACTGCGATCCCGGGATCGAGGACATCTCCGGCAACAGCGTGTTCTACAAGGACGAGACCGGCGCCATCTTCCACACGTACTCGAACTACTCGCGGGGTGGGGAGGACTTCATGGGCATCTACCGCATCCTCGAAGCCACGCCCAAGGGACGCAACGAGCACGGCCCTCATTTCTCGCTGACGGACTGGGCGCGGCCGCACAACATGTATGGCAAGGGCGGCGAAGTGGCCGCCAATGGCCGCTACACCCCACCCGTTTCCTGCTGCATGTGAGGCGCCCGTGAACATCACCGCCGCCACACGTCGCAATTTCCTGGCCTCGGGCGCCGCCGTGGCGATTCCCATGGCCGCCCACTCTGCCAGTGGCAAACCCGCTCCCGCTCCGCGCGCCGGGTTGTTAGCCGGCAAACGCGCGGTCATCTACGGGGCGGCGGGTGCCATGGGCAGCGCCGTCGCCCGCGCCTTTGCGCGCGAAGGCGCGCAGCTGTTTCTCGCCGGACGCACGCCGGAGCGTGTGCAGGCCCTGGCCGATGAGCTCACGCGCTCGGGGGCCAGCGCCGTCGCGGCGGGCTTCGACGCGCTGGACCGCGCCGCGGTCGAGAAACATCTCGACGAGGTGGTGCGCGCCGCCGGTGGCATCGACATTTCGTTCAATCTCATCGGGCTCGGTGGCGACCAGGGGCAGCCGCTGACCGCGATGACGCATGAAGGGTTCGCGGTCGCCATCGACAACGCCATGCGCACGCACTTCCTCACGGCCACTGCGGCCGCGCGGCGCATGAAATCCGGCGTGATCCTGGCGCTGACCGCGCAGGTGGCACGCAAGCCCTATGTCGGCAGCGGCGGTTTCGGCGTAGCCTGCGCGGCCATCGAGGGCTTGTGGCGGCAACTGGCCGTCGAGCTCGGGCCCGGCGGAATTCGCCTGGTCACGCTGCGCTCGTCCGGATCGCCCGATGCGCCGGGCGTGGCGGCCGCCATCTCAGAACACGCCAAGGCCGCTGGCGTTACCCTCGAAGCCTTCGAAGCCCGCATCGCGGAGAAAACCATGCTCAGACACATGCCGAAGATGGCTGAAATCGCCAACGCCGCGGTGCTCGCCGCGTCGGACCACGCAAGCTCCATGACGGCCGCGGTGCTCAACTGCACCTGCGGCGAAATCGCGGATTGAAGCATGCGCACCCTGCCCCTCTATCTACTGGCCGCCTTCCCGCTGACCGCCCTGGCGCTGCCCGCGCAGAAGGATTTCCCGCCGCTGCTGGTGGAGTCGCAAGAGACCGCGGCCGCGCTGGAGGCGGCGCCCGAGCACCTGCGCCCGGACGCCGGCGTCTACGTGCTCGACTCCACCGGGTACCGGCGGGTGCGCGCGAGCCGTAATGGCTTCAATTGCCTGATCCAGCGCGACGTCACGGGCGCCTTCGAGCCGCGCTGCTTCGATGCCGAGGGCAGCGCCACGTTGTTGCCGGTGGTCTTCTTCCGCGCGGAACAGCGCTCCCGCGGCGCGACGCCCGCCTACATCGAACGCGAGATCAAGGAGCGCTACCAGAAAGGCGAGTTCCAGGCGCCGCGGCGGGTGGGCATCTGCTACATGTTGTCCACGCGCAATGCGGTGGTCGAAAGCGGCAAGGTCGCGCGCGTCGGCCCGCGGCTGGTGTTCTATGCGCCCAATATCAGCAACGCGGATCTCGGCACCACGCCGGATCTCGAGTCGCGCATGATGGTGGTCGACGAGGCCAGCGCCACCGCGATGATCGTCGTGCCGGTGGCCTCCGCGCGCCGCACCCGCATGAACTACCTATCGCCGGACGACATGACGCCGCTGTCCCGTCAGCAGGACGACACCATGGCGGAATCCGCTCCCAAGGACGCGCTCGGCGACAAGCCGAAGCTGAAGTGCAGCCTGAACCAGGCCGACAACTGCACGCTGGACAAGCCCGGCGGGAATTGAGTCAGCCGAGCGACTTCACGCCGTTGGCGAGGTCCCGTAGCAGATCTTCGGTGGACTCGATGCCGATGGACAGCCGCAGCAGTCCATCCACCAGGCCCGCCGCCGCGCGCGCCTCGGGCGCCATCGCCGCGTGCGTCATCGTGGCCGGATGCGCGACCAGGCTCTCCACTCCACCCAGGGATTCAGCCAGCGAGAACAGCTCGAGGGCTTCCGAGAATCGCCGCGCCCCGTCGAGACCGCCGGCGACTTCGAGCGTGACGATGGCGCCGAAGCCGGTCTGCTGCCGCTTCGCGACCTCGTGTCCCGGGTGATTCGTGAGTCCCGGGTAGTACACGCGCTTCACGTTCTTCTGCTTCGCGAGGTACTCGGCCACGGCCTGTGCATTGCGGCCGTGTTCGCGCAGCCGCACGTGCAGCGTGCGCAGTCCGCGCAGCGTCAGGAAGCTGTCGAACGCGGAACCCGTGAGACCCAGGCAGTTGCCCCACCAACCCAGCTGTTCGGCCAGTTCCTGAGTCTTGGCGATCACCGCACCGCCGACCACGTCGCTGTGACCGTTGATGTACTTGGTGGTCGAGTGCACGACGATGTCCGCGCCGAGCTCGAGCGGACGCTGCCAGCCCGGTGACAGGAACGTGTTGTCGGCGACGACGATGGCACCCTGCGCGTGTCCCCGCTTCGCGATGTCGGCAATGTCGGTGATGCGCAGCAAGGGATTGCTGGGCGTTTCGATCCAGACCAGGCCGGCGGGCTTCGAGAGCGCCGCATCCACGGCCTTGGTGTCGTTGAAGTCGACGAAGTCCACCTTGAGTTCGGCGCGCTTGTTCCAGGCCGTGAACAGGCGGAACGTGCCGCCGTAGCAATCGTGCGGCGCGACGATGCGCGTGCCCACGGGCAGCAGATGACCGACCAGCGTGATCGCGCCCATGCCCGAACCCGTGATGACGGCGCCGGCGCCGCCTTCGAGATCCGCCAGCGCTTCGGACAGCAGGTCGCGCGTCGGGTTACCCGAGCGGCTGTAGTCGTACTTGCGCTTGTCACCGAAGCCGCGGAAGGCGTAGGTGGAGGACAGGTGCAGCGGCGGCACCACGGCGCCGGTCACATCGCAGTTTTCGAGACCCGCGCGCACGGCGCGGGTGTCCTGGGTCAGCTTCGTCATCCGTTGGTTCCTTCGTTCAAGACGTTCGCGAAAATCGGCGCCAGGCGCCGGTTCTCTTTCAAGAAAGCATCGTGGCCGTATACCGACGAGATCTCGTGCAGTTCGGCGTTCGGCAGGCGCGCCACCATGGCACGCATGTCGCCCAGCGGCACCAGCTGGTCTTCCTTCACGGCCACCGCGGTGACCGGCGCGAAGATGCGCGTGGCATCGACGCGATGCAGGTCGATGGACTCGGACAGGCACACGAACGATTCCGGCCGGTAGGTCTTCGCGTATTCCGCGCCGCGCGCGAACAGGTATTCCTCCACCGGCAGCTGGAACGTGTCGTCGTCCTTGCGGCGCGGCGCGCCGCCGAAGCGCGCGGCGAATTCCTCGGCGCTGCGGTACGTGGCCATGGCCAGCGCGCGCGCCAGCTCCAGGCCCTTCGCCGGCGTGCCGGACTCGATCGCATATTTCACGATGCGCCGCTGCACCACGCGCCAGGCACTGGCCATGGGATGCGCGCGATCCGCGGCGCTGATCACGATGAGGCGTGCCACGCGATCCGGATATCGCTCGCCGAAGGCCAGAGCGACCATGCCGCCGTAGGATGCGCCGGCGATGGCCCGCAGGCTGGTGATGCCGAGATGGTTGATGAGCCGCAGCAGCAGCTCCGCCTGGTCGTAGGCGGAGACGCTGGGGAATTCCGCGCCGTCGCGCGGCCCGGTGGAATCCGCGCTGGCACCGAGATAGTCGAAACTCAGGATGCGAAAGCGCTGCGTGTCGAGCGCCAGGCCCGGACCCACGACCTCGTGCCACCAGCCGCCGCGCGGCTCGTCCGGCTGCCACACGCGGCGCGTGGCCGAGATGCCGCCGATGGCCACCACCACCGGGGCGCCCGCGGGTCCCGTGAGGCGCCAGGCGATCGAGACCGAATCGAGGGTGCCGCCGAAATGCAGCTTGAGTTCGCCCGGCACGGCCAGCACGCCCTCGCGCACCTGCGCCTTCGCGGCCGGAGTTGCGTCGTTCGCGTTTTCACCACGGAAGAGTTGTTTGTCGTTCGTCATCCCACGCTCCAAAACACGCTCACGGAGCACTCGGGATGAGCAGCCGTGCATTGCACGGCACAGGGGCACCCGTTGCCGGGTACCTCGGTTCGCTCATCTGCCGGAACTGCTTTTGGCGGTTCCGCAGGAGTTGGCACCTTTCCGCTTGGCGGCGGTTGCCCCGGCGTCTTTGGGCCCAATCCCTCAGCCGGTCTCGATGAGTGGGCGAATTCTAGGCGGCGCATCACGCATCCGCAAGCATTTGAGCTTGATTTTCCGCGGCCGCGCACGTCTAATGCGCCACTGTATTAACACGTTAGTACATTAATCCATGAAGCAGCACCGCAACGTCACCGCCCGGCAGGAGGCCCTCTCGGAACGCAACCTGTTCGCCGCCGTGCTGACGCTCAAGAGCGTGGATGAATGCCGCGCCTTCTTCCGCGACCTGTGCACGCCGGCCGAGCTGCAGGCCATCGCCGACCGCTGGGCGGTGGTCGACTGGCTGCAGAAGGGCCTGCCCTACCGCGAGATCCACCGCATCACCGGCGTCAGCGTCACCACCATCGGCCGCGTGGCGCGTTGCCTGGCCGACGGCAACGGCGGGTATGCCCTCGCCGCCAATCGACAGCAGCGTCACGCCTGAACCCCGGACCCATGAAACCCAACGACAAAGACCAGCGTCTCAAACTCGCCGTACAGAAGTCCGGCCGGCTCACCGACAACTCGCTCGAGTTGCTGAAGAACTGCGGCCTCAAGCTCTCGCGCGGCCGCGATCAACTCGTGGGCTTCGGCGAGAACATGCCGCTCGACGTGTTGTTCGTGCGTGACGACGACATTCCCGACCTGGTGCAGGAAGACGTCTGCGACCTCGGCCTCGTCGGCCGCAACGTACTCGAGGAAAAACGCCTCGAGATGATTTCCAAGGGTCACCAGCCCACGTTCACCGAGCTGCGCACACTCGACTACGGCCGTTGCCGGTTGTCGCTCGCCGTTCCCGAAGGCTTGAGCTACGAGGGTCCGCGTTCACTGCAGGGCAAACGCATCGCGACCAGCTACCCGTTCACGCTCGAGAGCTGGCTGCGCGAACGCGCCATCACGGCCGACATCGTCACGCTGTCCGGCGCGGTGGAGATTGCACCGCGGCTGGGACGCGCCGACCTCATTTGCGACCTGGTGTCCACCGGCTCCACGCTGCAGGCCAATCACCTGGCCGAAGTCGAGACCGTGCTGCAGAGCCAGGCCCTGCTGATCCGCACGCCCGTGGCGCTGTCCGAGATCAAGCAGGAGTGGGTGGACAGGCTGCTGATGCGCATCGATGGCGTCCAGCAGGTGCGCGAGAGCAAGTACATCATGCTGCACGCGCCGCGCTCGGCGCTGCCCGAGATCCGCCGCCTGTTGCCCGGCAGCAAGACGCCCACCATCATTCCGCTCGAGGGATCCGACGAGCTGGTGGCCATCCACGCGGTGTGCCGCGAAAACGTGTTCTGGGAAACGCTCGAGAGCCTGAAGAAGGCCGGCGCCAGCGCCCTGCTGGTCCTGCCCGTTGAAAAGATGCTGGCCTGATGAAAGTCATCGACTGGAACACCGCCGATGCCGAGACGCGCCGCGCGGCGCTACGCCGCCCATCGGCCGGCAGTCGCGACGATGTCTTCCGCCAGGCGGCGGACGTCATCGCGGCCGTGCGGAAAGAAGGTGACGCGGCCATCCGCCGCTCCACGCAGGCCTTCGGCGGCCCGTCGTTGAGCGAGCTGCGCGCCAGTCCCGCGGAATTTCGCGAAGCGCGCGCCGCGCTCAGCGCACGCGAGATCGCGGCGCTGGAACGCGCCGTCGCCAATGTCACCCGCTTCCACGAAGCGCAGCTCTCGCCGCCGTTGTCGGTGGACACCATGTCCGGTGTGCGCTGCGAACGCATCACGCGGCCCATCAACCGCGTGGGCCTGTACGTTCCCGCCGGTTCGGCGCCGCTGCCCTCGACCGCCATCATGCTGGCCGTGCCGGCGCGCATCGCCGGTTGCCCCGTGCGCGCCATCGCGAGTTCGCCGAATCGCGAAGGCAAATTGCACGCCGCGGTGCTGGTGGCAGCCGAGCTGTGTGGTGTCGACATCGTCTACAAGATGGGCGGACCGCAGGCCATCGCGGCGCTGGCCTTCGGCACCGAGTCGGTAACCAAGGTGGACAAGATTTTCGGCCCCGGCAGCGCCTGGGTCACGGCCGCCAAGCAGATCGTCGCCGGCGACCCGGATGGTGCCGCCATCGATTTGCCGGCGGGTCCGTCCGAGGTGCTGGTCATCGCGGACGATTCCGCCAACCCGACGTTCGTGGCGGCGGATCTGCTGGCGCAGGCCGAACACGACACGGTCGCGCAGGTCGTGCTGGTCACCACCTCGCGCGAGTTCGGACGTGCGGTGGGCGAAGAAGTCGCCAAGCAGACTCCGCTGTTGAGCCGACTGAAGATCGTCAGCGAATCCATGGCGCACTGCCGCGTGATCCTGGTGCCGGATCTCGACACGGCGGTCGCGGTCTCCAATGAATACGCGCCCGAGCACCTGATCATCCAGACGCGCGAGCCGCGTTCGCTGCTGCGCAAGGTGGAATGCGCGGGATCGGTGTTCATCGGCGAGTGGTCGCCGGAATCCATCGGTGACTACTGCTCGGGCACCAACCACGTGTTGCCGACGTTCGGCTACGCGCGCAGCTACAGCGGCGTGTCGCTGCTGGAGTACCAGAAGCGCATTACGGTGCAGGAACTCAGCGCGGAAGGCTTGCGCGGACTCGGCCCCACCGCGATCACGCTCGCCGGGATGGAAGGCCTCGACGCGCACGGCAATGCCGTCAAGGTTCGTCTCGACGCCTTGGCCAAGGGGGCTGCATGAGCATCCTCGCGCTGGCACGTCCCGAAATCCTGGCGCTCAAGGCCTATTCGCACGCCAGCTGGGATCCGGCGTTCGAAAGGCTGCATGCCAACGAATTGCCGTGGCGAGCCGAGACCGATCGCACCAGCGCCGGGTTGAACCGTTATCCGGAGCCGCACCCGCACGAGCTCGCGGCGCGTCTGGCCGAACTCTATGGCGTGCGCGCCGACCAATTGCTGCCGGGACGCGGCAGCGATGAGTCCATCGACCTGGTGGTGCGGGGCTTCTGCCGCGCCGGAATCGACAACGTGGTCATCTGCCCACCCACCTTCGGCATGTATTCAGTGGCCGCGCGCATCCAGGGCGCGGAAGTGCGCGAGGTCGCCTTGCGTCCCGAACGGGACTTCGCGCTCGATACCGCCGCGGTGCTGACGGCCTGCGACGCCAACACGCGCATCGTCTTCCTGTGCACGCCCAACAACCCCACCGGTAATGCGATCGAGCCCGCGGCCATCGAGAAACTGTTGGTCGCGCTCGCCGGCAAGTCACTCGTCGTCGTCGACGAGGCTTACATCGAATTCTCTGGCGACCGCTCGCTGCTGCATTCGCTCGACCGGTTCCCGAATCTCGTGGTGTTGCGCACGCTGTCGAAGGCCTACGGTCTGGCCGGCGCGCGAGTGGGATCGCTGATCGCCGATGCCGCCATCGCCGCGTTGCTCGGCAAGGTCATCCCGCCCTATTCCATTCCGCAGCTCACCATCGAGGCCGTGTTCGCCACCCTGGCCGCACCACAACTCGCCATCCAGCGCGAACGGGTCGCGCAAGTGCGGGGTGAGCGCGAACGGATACGCGCGGCCCTCGCCACGGCGACCGGCGTGCGCAAGGTGTGGCCGAGCGTGGCCAATTTCCTGCTCGTGGATTTCGACGCGGCGGAGGCCGCGCTTGAAGCCGCGCGCCGTGCGAAGCTGCTGATCCGCGACATGCGCAGCGTGTCGCCTCACAGCCTGCGAATTTCCGTGGGCACGCCCGAACAGAACGATCGACTCATCCGGAGCCTTGCTTGAGCGCCACCAAGGTACTTTTCGTAGACCGCGACGGCACGCTGATCGAGGAACCGCCGGACGAACAGGTCGACACGCTCGAGAAGATCCGCTTCATGCCGGGTGTGTTCGATGCCATGCGCGCCGCGAAGAGCGCGGGCTTCAAGCTCGCCATGGTCACCAACCAGGACGGCCTCGGCAGCGCGAGCTTTCCGCAGGCGGCTTTCGACGTGCCGCACCAGTTCATGCTGGACGCCTTCAGTTCGCAGGGCATCGAGTTCGACGCCGTGTTCGTGTGTCCGCACCGCAAGAGCGAGGGCTGCGACTGCCGCAAGCCCAAGACCAGGCTGGTCGAAGGATACGTGCGCGAGCAGGCCGTGGATCTCGCCGCCAGCGCCATGATCGGCGACCGCGACACCGACCTCGAGTTCGCGCACAACCTCGGCGTGCGAGGTCTGCGCGTGCGCCGTCACGGCACGCCCGAGGAGACCTGGCCCGCGATCCTGCGCACGCTCACCGAGCGGCGCGCGCGCATCAAGCGCAAGACCAAGGAAACCGACATCGATGTATCCGTGAACCTCGACGCCGTGGCACCCATCAAGGTAGTCACCGGCATCGGGTTCTTCGACCACATGCTCGAGCAGATCGCCAAGCACGGCGGTTTCTCGCTGCAGCTCAACTGCAATGGCGATCTCGAGATCGACGAACACCACACCGTGGAAGATTGCGCGCTGGCGCTCGGCGAAGCGCTGCGCACCGCGCTCGGCGCCAAGCTCGGCATCGCACGATACGGCTTCGTGTTGCCCATGGACGAGGCACAGGTGCGCGTCGCCATCGATCTCTCCGGCCGCGCCTTTGGCGTGTTCGAGGGCAAGTTCTCGCGCGAAGCCGTCGGCGGATTGCCCACGGAGCTGGTGCCGCACTTCTTCAAGTCGCTGGCCGAAAGTCTCAAGGCCGCGGTCCATGTCACCATCACGGGTGAGAATACCCATCACATGATCGAAGCCTGCTTCAAGGGTGTGGGCCGCGCGTTGCGCCAGGCCTTCCGTCGCGAGGGCGACGAGTTGCCCTCGACCAAGGGAGTGCTGTGAGCGCCGTCATCATCGACAGTGGCGGGGCCAACATCGCGTCGCTGCGCGCGGCGCTCGGCCGGCTCGGCGCGGAATCCGTGGTGACCACCGATCACGACGTGATCCGCCGCGCGGAGCGCGTGTTGCTGCCCGGCGTGGGTTCGGCGCACGACGCCATGTCGCGGCTGCGCATCGCCGGCCTCGCCAGCCTGATCCCGACCCTCAAACAACCCTTGCTGGGCATCTGCCTCGGCATGCAGCTGCTGTTCGAACGTTCCGAGGAAGGCCCGGCAAATTGCCTCGGCGTGATCCCCGGCACCATCGGCAAGTTGAAGTCCGAGCCCGGACGCCCGGTGCCTCACATGGGCTGGAACCAGATGACGCCGGTACGCACCGATCCGTTGCTGGACGGCATCAGCAGCCTCGACTACGTGTACTTCGTGCACGGCTTCGCGGCGCCGACGTCGGCGGCCACGGTGGCCATCACCGACTACAGCGTCGCGTTCACGTCGGTGGCACGCCACGACAACTTCTGCGGCACGCAATTCCACCCCGAGCGCTCGGGCGTGGTGGGCGCGCGCATCCTCGCGAATTTTCTGAAAGAGCCGACATGATCCTCATACCTTCCATCGATCTGCGTAACGGCCGCTGCGTGCGCCTGCTCAAGGGCGACTTCGATCGCGAAACCCGTTCGACCTCGAGCCGCACGAGCTGCTGCAGCGCTATCGCGCGCTGGGCGCGAGCTGGCTGCACGTCGTGGACCTCGATGGCGCCAAGGACGGGCGGCTCGCCAATCGCAGCGTCATCATCCGCCTCGCCTCGCAGAAGGCGTTGCACGTGCAGGTGGGCGGCGGAGTTCGATCCAAGGCGGTGGTCGACGACCTGCTGCGCAATGGCATCGATCGCGTGATCGTTGGCAGCGCGGCCGTGGAGAAACCCGCCGAAGTGCAGGCCTGGATCGAGCAGTACGGCTCCGAAAAGGTCGGCCTCGCCTTCGACATCCGGCACGTCGACGGAGTGCCGCGCGTGCTCACGCGCGGCTGGACGAAGGAATCGAAGCTCTCGCTGTGGGAGGCCATCGACTCCTATCTATCGTCTGATGGAGGGCACGGCCTCAAGCACGTGTTGTGCACCGATGCGGAACTCGACGGAGCGATGATGGGACCCGCCGTGGCGCTCTACCGGGAATTCACCAAGCGTTACCCGCGGCTGCAATTGCAGGCCTCGGGTGGCGTGCGCAGCGCCGCCGACCTGCAGGCGCTGGCCGATGTCGGCAGCGCCGCGGCCATCAGCGGCAAGGCACTGCTCGAAGAAGCGATCAAACCAGCGGAGTTACGACCATTCTTGCCAAACGCATCATCCCCTGCCTCGACGTCCGCGACGGCCAGGTCGTAAAGGGAATTCGCTTCCGCGATCACCAGATCGTGGGCGACATCCTGGCGCTCGCCGAGCGTTATCGGAACGAGAGCGCGGACGAGGTCGTGTTCTACGACATCACCGCCAGCCCCGAAGGCCGCAGCGTCGACCGCAACTGGGTGCGGCGCGTGGCCGAGGTGCTCGACATCCCTTTTTGCGTGGCCGGCGGCATCCGCTCGGTCGAGGACGCCGAGGCCGTGCTCAATGCCGGCGCGGAAAAGATCTCCATCAATTCGCCGGCGCTGACCAATCCTTCGCTGATCGAGGAACTGGCCTCGCGCTTTGGCTCGCAATGCGTGGTCATCGGCATCGACAGCGCCAACGTCAAGGATGGCTACCGCGTGTTCCAGTTCACCGGCGATCCGAATCGCTCGCGCAATTCCGGCCGCGACACGCTGGAGTGGGTGAAGGAAGTGCAGGAACGCGGCGCGGGCGAGATCGTGCTCAATTGCATGACCAGCGACGGCGTGCGGCGCGGCTACGACGTGCCGCAGCTCAAGGCAGTGCGCGAGATCTGCGACGTGCCGCTGGTCGCCTCGGGCGGCGCCGGAGCCTCGGAGCATTTCGTCGATGTGTTCGAGCAGGCGAAAGTCGACGCGGCGTTGGCCGCGAGCGTGTTTCACTCCGGCACGATCGCGATCCCCGATCTCAAGACCACGCTCGCGGCGTCGGGCATCGAGGTGAGACTGTGAGCCTGGATGTCGCGAAGATCGTCTTCGACAAGGGTGGCGGCCTGGTGCCCGCCATCGTGCAGGATGCCGATA
>Ga0247777_1000400_pt1 | contig 12046 bp, 15 predicted proteins | sample UWRJL154409C5_FD_179937 | JGI IMG/M metagenome (GOLD analysis project Ga0247777, IMG submission 179937) | Plant litter microbial communities from Arlington Agricultural Research Station in Wisconsin, United States - UWRJ-L154-409C-5 | ecosystem: Environmental > Terrestrial > Plant litter >...
TCCTGTCCCTCCCAGGCTGGGAGTGAGAAAAAATCACGCTGGACCCGCAGCCAACTTCCCAGAACCCGGCCGGCTGTTGTGTGCCCTGATGGCTGACAGAGACACCGCGCACCGGGCGGTTTACCCAAGATGACGGCTTTCCACCTTCTCCCATCTCCGGCTCCCTTCCAGAGCGTCGTGAGAACTTCGAGGCGACGTTGCGGTGCAGAGAAGGCACCCTCTGACGTCTTCTTTCTGCTCCAAGTTATTGAGTTATTGGAAAGCCGTCTTGGCACTAACGGCGCCCCTTCAAACTGGTTTCAGTAGCCACGCAGCCCACCAACCCACCTGCGCCATACAGGCCATTGGCTGCGGCGGCTGTCTCGAAGCATCAGGACCCTCCAATGGGACAGGGCATGGCGACCCTGTCACCGTCGTTGTCGTTTCGTCCTGCTAGGCTTCTTGGTTGCAACACCGAGCTACGGAGTACTCGTCCTTGTACGTAGTTATTGTACATACCTGCGGGGGCAGTATAGACGCCTTGGCCTCATACCGAGCCCTGACCTCTCGTCTTCTGACGTCCTGTTGCCTTCCGGTGGTCGTGTCACGTTCCGCTGCTCGGGGAATAATACCGCCCACAACGTGTCGCGTTATGCCGTCAGAACCTGTCCTGATATGACCACTCTACGGGGCCGTCCTGTCTCTTCTGCCATCCTGGTAGAAGGCCATACCGCAAATTTCCCTTGATACCAGGCAGGCATGTCTTGTCCAACGTCTGGGTTCCGGCATCTTGCCTGCAGCCGGACCTCAATTTCGGTCCTATCAGACAAGCCACGTACCGTACGGAGTACGGAGTCCTAGCCATCCGCGTCTTCTCTGCCTCGTCGCCGAGCGTCGTCTTGCCCATTGCGGGGGCTGTTCTGGAAACATGGCGTGGAACACGGCGGTGCGTCCGTCCAATTTCCATGGCAGCGAGTGAACAACCGTTGCGCCGTTTCAACTTCAGCCACAGAGCCTCAGGACGTCCTGTAAAAGTCGGGCGCATACTCCAGCAGCCACCGCTTCTCGATCTTGGTGATGTCGCGGATGAACGTCTTGGAACCCGTTTCCATGACCTCGTGGAAAATCACCCACTCCGCCTTTCGGTTGAACAGCAGCGAGGTCGGGTGCGCATGCAAGACGGTACCCCCGGCGACGTTTCGAAACGTCCCGTCGGCCTGCATACGAGCCGCGTGGGCGAAGTACCCCGTGGTCAGACAGCGCCGTATCTGCTCTGGTTTTCCGGCAGGGTTGGTGTTCAGGGCCGAGTGGCTGCTCAGGGACTCATCAACGCTGATGCCAAACCGCTCGAGATATCGTTTGAGTTGCGCCCGAACGCTGACCGCTCTGGTGAGGGCTCTGAAATTGACGTTGTTCTCGCGGCAGAACTTGGACTCCTTTCGCCCCTTGCCCACGAACGCTTGGTAGACGTTGAGCAAGGTGATGTGATCTCCCTCCTCCGCAGCGAACTTGCGCCGAGAGCTCTCTATTTGCCGTCTGCCTCCGTCCTGCTGGGCCCACACCGCCCCCCCGAGGCTCGTCATGGCGGCGATCGTCAACACTTCGCTGAGACACCCGAAGGAGGATGCCGAGAGCAACGTTTTTGCCATCATCGGCTCCACTGCTAGCTCTGCCATCCTGAGCCCGAGCGGCTTTGTCAGCTTGGCGTAGTCGTCGAGTGCATCGAGCGAGTAGAGTAGCTCAAGTGCTTTGACCATGAGCTCGGCGGGCGGCGGCGTGAGAAAATCAAAACGAAGGACATTGTCAATACCGAGTGCCTTGAGCTGCAATACGAAAGGCGCCAGGTTGGACCGCTGGATTTCGGGAACGTTGCCGTCGGGGAGACCCTGGTAGGCGTCTTCGCTGTAGAGGCGGAAGCACTTGCCGGGCTTCGTTCGCCCGGCTCTCCCGGCTCGTTGTGCGGCTGCGGCTTTCGACACCGCTGTCGCAGTCAACGTCTCGATGCCAGTTTGGGGGTTGTAGGCGCGTTGTTTGACGAAACCGCAGTCCACGACGTAGACGACGCCGTCGATGGTGACGGACGCCTCAGCGATATTGGTCGAAAAGATGACCTTTCTCGTGTTTTCTGGTGCCTCCTCAAAAACGTACATCTGTTGGTCTGTAGACAAGCCGGCGTACAATGGCAGCGCCAGAAGCGCCTCGCGATCTTCGGACCACTGAGACACACGCTCCGTGACCCTTTCCACGGCGGATTCAATCTCTTCCCTTCCCGTAAGGAAGACGAGAATGTCGCCGGGCGCCTCATTATTGTGGATGTCCAATACGGTCGAGATGGCTTTCTCGATGTAGTCTTCTGCTGGTGCTTCGAGATACAGAATATCGATAGGATACGCTCTGCCTTCCAAGCTGATGATGGAGCAAATCTTCGGCTTATCACTCTCGGGAGCAGCCAGGACTTCGGCGGCGTCAGCGGAAAAGAAGGCAGCAAATTCCTCGGCTTGAAGGGTTGCGCTGCTGACGACGATGCGAAGCTCCGATCTCCGTTTTCGGATCTTCTTCAAGAGACCAAGAAGAATATCGGTGCTGACAGAACGTTCGTGCGCCTCGTCCACCATGATCACCGAGTACCGTGAGAGTAAGGGGTCGACCAGAGCTTCTCTTATGAGGAGACCGTCTGTGAGAAATTTAATGCGCGTGGAGGCTGACGTGACGTCCTCGAAGCGGATAGAATAGCCAACCTCCTTTCCGACCTCGCAACCGAACTCTTCTGCCACTCGCAACGCAACTGTTGTAGCGGCGACACGCCGGGGCTTGAGCACGTTAGCGACGCGTTGGGACGGCTGACGAGATGGGATTACCTGTGTAATAGCAATGACCTTGCCGTCCGCACACCATCCCGCCTGCTCTAGGAATTGCGGTATCTGAGTCGTCTTCCCTGACCCTGTCTGGCCGACCACTATCGTGACAGGGCATGTTTCTATCAGATAGAGCAGAGACTCTCGGTGTTTTGCTATCGGGAGCAGGGCAGGAGGCTTGTGGAGCGCCGGTATGAAGCTTTGATCGAGATCCATGTCGTCCATCTTGCTTCAATGTCTCGCTCTCCCCCGCTCATAAAGTGCCAGCGGCCGAAGAAGGATGATGTGGAGTGAAATGTAGCAATGGATCGTTTGCCTGCGTTCTGGTTCCCAGAAGGATCTCGTGAATGGTTGGTACCCGCCAATGCATGTTTTTTTCCCGCACTGGGGTGGGTGTAAGGGGATAAATATTACGGGAGGGACAAAGCCATCTCAGACTTTTGTCACTGAGTGTCTCTTCCAGTTTACCAAGCAGTTCGCAGAGATATCGCACTCGACCATGAGTACTGGACTCTGGGAGAAGACTCGAGTGCTGGGCACGTGACTTGGCTGGTGGCTGAAGCGAGGGTCCGTGCACATTGCTGGTCAGCCGGGCGTAACTTGAACTTGAGCAATTCGTGTCGCCCGACTGGAAAGCGCAAACCTGACTTCCTCCCCGAAGACAGACCCTCCACGCGGTTGTGACAAGAGCCAGGCTCCCAGTCCTGCTCCCAGTCCTCTTCAACCCTGGAACGCCAGCATCGTGCACGTGTCACTGGCCTGGGTCCTTCTCGAATCCCGATCTCGAGACCAAGTGCCGTTCTTGTTTGGCGTTGTCGTTTTCCTCGCGCCGCCCTTCCCACGCTGGCTGGCAAGTGTCTCCCTTGGCCGTCGGTTCGACAGCCGCCCGCACCCAGAGAAGGGGCGAGAAATTCTCTGCGATCGACTTCCGCGCGGGAGCGACGGGCTGGCCCACCCCGCAGCGGACGATCCGCTTGAGAATCTGGCCGCTGCCCGTCATCTCTTTTGCTTCATTCACCCTTCGACCCCCCTCCCCGTTTGTTCCCCGCATGGCCGTCATGGTAAGCTCATGAGGCTCTGGATATGGGAAAAGATAAGAAGAGCGGTCAGGGCACGACCCATGGGACCCGTCCTGGTACCCACGCGAAAGAGAGGTTCAGGAAAAATGGGAGAGACCTGGACTGGACGATCCCGGCGCCACCCGGCCTTCAGGCGAGGCCAGATGTGCCCAGTATCCGTTCCAAACATCAGAGTTACTACGAGCTCGTCGAGAATAAGGACAAGAAGAAAAGGCTCGAGTACCAGGTAAGGGCGAGGACATCACAGATCACCAGAATCCAGGCTCACGGCATCCCCTTACTCGTCGCAGGTAACCCACGACAGGGAACCGCCACCTGGCCTTGAGTTCGTCCCGATTGGAAATCCCGAGTTGACCACAGCCTGCAAAGAACTGTCCCGGGAACAAGACGCCCTTATTTTCATTGTTACGGTCGGTTCGAGCCCATGTCAGTCCTCAGGGGGTGTCACGCTGACCAGAGAGCAGACGGCACATACCACGAGCAATGAAATGTCGCAGCACATGAACCGCATAGGTCACCACATCCGACAAACCATCGTCCAGCAGGCACGAGACGCGATCGGCGACAGCAACGACTCGTCGGACGGGTTCGATCCCGGGGCGCCGGAACCGATCCCAGAGACGCAAGAAGAGATCAACCAGCAAGCCGACAAGGCCATTCGAGATCTCTTCCCACGAATACCGCATACGGACCGGTTCGATATTATCGACCGTTCCTTCAAAAAGGTAAGGCCCCCCCTCCTTTGGTCTGGTTATACGGGAATAGCGAGTGAACCGCATCGTCTGCTTTAGGGAGCGAAGATGAAAGGCGAACCCTTGGTGGGTCTGGCGAGCGATATTTCGTTGTCCCGCCGAGTCCAGCTCGCGGTTCTCGCCCACATCAGGCATAAACATACGCGCTACGACAACCTTTTGAGAGAAGCGAACTACTTGCATGCCAGGAAAGCAGTTGAACAACTTTGCTTGGATATCCTCGTCAAGTGGCGGGGGGACGAAGAAACTGGGCGTGACCAGCTGGACGAAATTCTTCGCGAAGTCATCGTCATATCCGACTCGGAAGACGAGTCGGACGACGAGTCGAGTGATGATCATGGCTCCGACCATGACTCTGCCCAGGAAGCCACGCTCTCTGCCGGCCCCGTGGTAGCAGCGCCTCCCTTGCCCGACGTTTCGAACAAGAAACCGGGCCGGAGGAAAGGTCGGCCACCGAAGAATCGGTCGCGGAAAGGGCCCCAGGCGCCTACGCCGAAGGCTGGCCATCGCGGCCAAGACGGCCCGAGTTCCGCCAAGCGGGATCAACGTGGCTTCAAGAGATATCAGGCTGCCCGCTTGGCCAGATGGGACGAGACGAGAGACCGACTCAGACACGAGGAAGTACCTGACAAACGACCCGGCGACCCCGCGCCCATGTTGCGGTCCGGTAGCCACAGCTCACCACAGCAGAACTGGCCGCCGCACCCTGACGCACCCCCGCTTACCTTCGCACAGCCCGTGGGATACCTCACAGCCGGGCGAACCGCTACCGCTCCTGAAAACCGCCCGCCTGTGATGGGCCCAAACCACCCTGCCAGTCGGGCTGACAAGCCCGGCAACCCTACTTCGGTTTCTCTCTTCAATCGACCTGCCGAGGCGGTCGTGCGTGGCCACGGGCGGGCTCTGTCTGGTCACTCGTGGACCGGCAGCGAACCGCCGCCTCCTGCTGTCCACCGTCGCCAACCAACCCCCAGAGCTGTGGTAAGGTCTGAACATCTTCAGGACTACCTTGTTCCTTCTGTTGAACCTCCTTCGCCTGGGTTCAACCGCCCTCCGCCACCTGGTTTCGCGCCCACTGTACCACCCCCAAGGCACTATGACGATCGCGCCGGCATGCCCGCGTCGTACGCCAGGCGGTCGCCGGCTGAACAACATGCTTCGATGGACGAGCCCAACAAGCGTCGGCGCATCGTGGACCAGCATTCCCACCCCGTGGGGTTCACCTCGGCCTTCGGGTCGAATCCTTCTACTGTTCACACCACAGCCGGCGGTGACTGGACTCCTCGGGAGCCGGCCAGAGTCATCCCTCTCTGGGAACCGTACCGTGAGCGTCTTGCACGACCATCAGCGCTTGCATCCAAGACGCACTTTGTCGATGCGGATGGTGCCGTCCTTAGGGAAGAATATGGCCGTCCCATCGTCGTTGAAGATTGGGCTGTGGAGCCGAGCCGAGGCGGCCGACGGCCTGCCCCGCGTAGCTACGAAAAACGTGTCCAGGAGCCAAGGGCCGTCGAGTTCATCGAGATATCTCGCCCGGTATACGCAGAGTCCCAGCTCCCCGAAGGCCACCGGATCATCTCGATCGAGCGAGTTCAGGCCCCACCTAGAGGGGGATATGGGCTTGTTCCCGTGGGTGTTCCCGTGGGTGTTCCCGTGGAATATATGCCGGCCGCCGAGGCCCCCATGCTCACGGCTCCGCCGCCGGAGAGACGTCCGCTCAGGCCTACAACCAACAGTAGCTACGTCGACTCACCGACACCCATATTCATTCGCCGGGTTGGGGTAGATGACCCACTCGCCTCCCGCCTCATGGCGCCGGTTCGTCACGAGACGTTCTACGTAGAAGGCGCTAGGCCGAGCGAGCCCCCGCGGAGGGAGTACATCCCCCATCAGTAAGACGAGCGGCGCTGTCGCGTCTTTCTCTTATTCGCACGGCCGATTTCCTAACCTCCGATGCTGCAGGTCCCAGATACCAATCAACCACCCGAGGAGACATACACCGAATCGAACATCCGGGCCGGCATACGACCGCCCCGTTGCGCTGCCCTCGTTGGGGTCAAGGCCGCCCTTGGACGACGACCAATATTCTCGGCAGCCGGCGCAATCGGGATGGCAGCAACCGGAAAGGCAACAGCCGGAAAGGCACCAACCGGAATGGCAGCAACCGGAAAGGCAACAACCGGAAAGGCAACAACCGGAATGGCAGCAACCGGAAAGGCAACAACCGGAATGGCAACAACCGGAATGGCAACAATCGGGATGGCAACGGCCATCCTCCTTCCCGCATCAGCAGGATGGCCGAGCCCTGGACCCCCGGTACCTGGCCGATCCGAACGCTTCTCACGCTCTGCGACCTCTGTAGAACAACTAACCCTACTGGTCGACACTGTATTCCGGTCGTTGCCGCAACCTTCGGAGGACGAGTCGGTGTAGATGACGGATTGTGTTCGAATGCCTTCGACACTGCGGACGGCATCACGTGGCGGACTGGCCTTAGAACTGTCACTTGTTGCGTGACACCAGATGTGTACGAGTATGGGTCCCACCCAAGTTCATGTATAGGATCAAGCGCTACGGGATTAGCAGACTCTGCCGTCTGTACTCACCGGATGTGCAACGGGGGTCCCGGTCGCATCTTTACGGGTTCCACCTTACAGGGCCTCGCATCATCGGATTGCAGTAGGAATCGGGGAGCATCTCAGATATCCAGGCCATGGCGTTCGAGTCCCGGGGACTCGCAGCGTCAAGCGGCAGCTGCTAGGCCCTGAAAGGGACCCCGACATGGCAAACCACGTGAGACAAACCAGCTCTCAATCGCAAAAGGGGGTACTGCTGTGATAACGGGAAACACAATGCCACCAGCCCTAGCGTTGGGTTCGAAACATCCTTCCACCCAAAACGGCTACTCCCCTTGTTGGGATCCATCTCCGGCATAGACTTAACGTCGTTGCGGCCGATGCAGACCGAGCAATGTGACGAGCCGGGCCGGCGGGAGAGCCGACCAAGCCGTACCCGGCTGGCCGGCCACGTCCTCCGCGCACGCGTCTCGCGCCAACTCGTCAACGTGGCCCATCCCTATTCGGGGGCCCGCCATGCGCCGCGCGGAGTCCTATTCCTTCCTAGGCGCGGAGTTCCCGGCCTTGGGCTGGACTTCGACGAGGCTGTCGCTCATGGCCTCGGCCGCGGCCTTCCGGAGGCGCTCGGCGTCGTCGTCGGGCTTGTTGGCCGAGCCGTGGGTCTCCTTTTCGTCCTCGCTGTCGCCCAGGCTGAAGGGATCGTTTTCGACGATGGGGCTGGGGTCGATGCTCGACAGCGGCTGCCACTTGCTCGCCTTGGCGCCGCCGCCCGACGCCGGGCCGTCCTTGGGCGGCAGCTTCGGCGAGGGGTCGTACATGTCGATGTCCTCGACGTCGTCGCGGAAGGCAACCTTGCGGTCGCCGCCACCGGGCTTGGGGGAGGACGAGGGCGGAGGGGGCTTGAAGAGGTTGGGGTTGGCAGGACGTTGGTCGCGGGCGGGGGCTGTGGCATGTTAGTGCTGGTAGGTCTAGTAGTTGATATGGGTAGTTGGCGTACTCCCGTCAGCGTGCAGCCGGATGCCGGCAAAGTCGTCACTGAGCAGCTCCGGATCCGCATCGTAGCGGTCGTAGTCGCCGCTGCGCCGCTGCGGGCCGCCGGCACGGGTGGGGCGGCCCATGAAGGCCTCGCGGCCAGGCGGCTGGCCTTGGGCCTGCTGGGGCTGGCCGCCGTGGCCTTCGTCGTCGTTCCACTCCTGATCTATCCGCTTCTTGACCGTATCGAGCCACGTGTTGAACTTGTTCTGCGTCTCGACGAAGCCCTTGCGCAGGTTCTCGCGGATCACGGGCAGGTCGTCGTCCATGAAGCTGCGCTCGCGGTCGCCCTCGGCGTCGGCGGGCTGTGGCCGAGACGAGGTGCGCGGGGCGTAGCCGCGGTTGCTCGTCCGCTGCTCGTAGGCCCCGACGTTCTCGTAGTGCTGCGCCAGCTGTCGGGCGTACAGCTCGTCGGCTTCGAGCTGGTCCTGCGGCGTCGAGCCGGCGGCGACGGCTTCCGGCACCGGACGGGGCGGCTTGGGTGGCGGGGGCTGCTCGTGCTGGACGGCGTCGGGATCGGTCATCTCTGGGGAAGGCCTTGTAAGTTCGCCACACTTGACACAGGTATTGGTGAGAATCTACCAAGGAGAGCATTGAAGGCCGGTTCGATGCGGCCACCGCTGGCTGTGAGGACGGCCTTGATGACCCCAGGCTCGATGCCAGGGAAGGCCTCCTTCAGGATGTGCTCGTTCTTCTGTTGTTCCGTCATTGGACGCGGCGGTTTCGGCGGCGGCGCCTCTTCGCCCAGCGTTGGTGTTATCGTGGAAGGCTGGGGAACGGTCGGCTTCGTCGGTGCCTGGTCCGTCGTGAGGATGCCTGTCTCTTGAACGTCGTCGTCGTCCAGGTCCAGGGGCCGGGCAGTCGTCGGCGACTCGGGTCCCGTCTCGGTAGCGAGTTTGGCCTGTTCGAGAAGAAAGTATGAATCAGAAGTCCGCCACGTACAAGAACGGTAAATGCATAAAGTTGCCGTGTTTTAGGGGAGTTGGAAGGGAGCTTGTTGGAGTGGATCCAACTCACCGTGTCAGTGGGAGCAGCCATGCTTGGGACGTTTACGGGCGCAGCGCCGCACCGATCGTGTGTTCAGATTTGAAAAGATTCGAGGAAATCGAGGTGATGGTTTGGCAGCCGAATGAAGAAGTTCATGCCCCTCAGCACGAAACAAGTCCAGCGTCGAGAAGTCTAGAGTTAAGAGGCGAGGCTCATGCGATAGAGGGGGGTTACGACAGCCGATGACGCCGCCACAGGCCAAGCTTCAGCCACAAGCCGCCCTTGTGACGTCTTGGGTCTTATCGATAGTTGGGGCTGTGAAGACTACAGTACAGTATGTACAGTACTACCTGCAGCAGATGACGACGATCTTCACCAGAGTGCAGATAGATGTCTGATTAGACTCTCTCGACGTCCTGTCTTCCGACGTTGGGCGCTCTGATTCTATCCCCGAGGTTTGGAACCGGCTGGGCGTGTCTTATCCATAATCTAATGGCGTGGCCTGCGGCCACTAAATCCCAGACCCGTTGAACGGAATCTGCGCTCCTACGTACCGATTTACTCCCTATGCGCCGCGACCAGCCGACATCATGGGAAGCAACTCGAGCCGGGTCACGGCCCAGGACAGGTGCGGCTGGGGCAGCAGTGAACCATCCATCCCACCAAGTCTTCCGGACTGACAGTTCCAAGGGCCATCCTGGACCTCAAGGTTCAGCGCGATAAGCTTCACAGCTACCAACGGAAGATCACGGTGCTGACGGACCGTGAGACGGACATCGCAAAGGAGATGCTGGCCAAGGGCGATAAGAAGAAGGCGCTACTGGCTCTGCGGCGCAAGAAATACCAAGAATCGCTGCTGGCCAAGACGGACGCGCAGCTGGAGCAGCTCGAGAAGCTGACGTCCAGCGTCGAGTTTGCGCAGATCCAGAAGGACGTCGTGTTTGGGCTCCAGCAGGGGACGAAGGTGCTGCAGGAAATTCACCGCGAGATGGGCGGCATAGAACACGTCGAGAAGCTCATGGGCGAGACGGCCGACGCCATCGCGTACCAGAAGGCAAGCGACACCCGGCGCAGAGCCTTCCCCGGGCGGTTGGCGGCGACATGTACTGACCTCTATTTGTACCACAGGACGTCAGCGAGATGCTGGGTGGAAGGATATCCAACGCAGACGAGGACGAGGTCGAGGATGAGCTCGCCGCCCTCGAGGCCGAGGTGGCGAGAGCAGCGACTCTCCCCAACGTTCCCGAGACGGAGCCACCGGCACCGCAAGGAGTGCCGGCCGAGGCGGAAGGGCTGCCGACAAAGGCTCGAGAAGCCGAAAAGGGGGAAATGCTTGCGGCTTGAGAGTGTTGCATCGCGCGGACCGGCGTTATCTGTGAGGGACGAGGACGGCCTACTCCAGCGGAAGGCTAGTAGCAAACATTAGCATTTATGGGCGGGACGGCGCGACAGAAACGTCGAACTGCGTTGGAGTTTGGATAAGGACCGGAGCAGGCACGGCCGTGGTCACAGAGCACTCGAAACAAGGATCACAAGGCTGCGGCGGAGAAGATAATAGAAGTGTCTTGACAGTGTGCTCGCCTACGTACCGTAGCTAAATTACCTACGGCGAACCGTTCTACGTATAAAAAGGTACCTACCCACTACCTACTGTGTACAGCACCTATAGTACCTACCTCCTGGTGGTACGAATTTGCAGTTGCTCTCTTCAGTGTCGTCAGAATGTGTTCCCCAATGCCGAAAGTACGGCGGAGGGCGGACCTTTGAAAGAGCACATGTTGAAAACGGGCACTCCTATTGGATCGAGCTCCGACAGCTAAGAAAACGATTCGGCTCCCATCGCAGAAAGCCGCGGAGTAAAATTAGGCGTTTAGTTCCCCAGACCGGTACTGTAGCAGGGGCGCACTGCTGGCCGAGGTACATATCTCCAGTGGTACTGTACGCAGGCAACGTGGAAAGCCGTTTTAGGCTTGCCGGGGCGTCAAGTTGCTGTATGACCGCCGGTGACTTCAGCGAGATAACCACTAAGACGGAGCCGCCTGAAGCGCTTCAGTGCCCCACGCCCAGGTCTCGCCCTACAGTAAAATACCTATCCCACGTCCTTGACAACATCGAAGCTCAGAGGTTCAAGCTCCGTCGACAGGAAATCCGACTTCCACGCCGGCCGGCGCGGCTGTACCTCGCTCATAGGCGCGGCCGACGAGGCAAGCAGCTGCCCACCCTCCCTCCAACCCACCGCTAAGAGCTTCCACCCCGTCTAATCCATCCCACGGTGGGATACAGACCAGAACCGGTGCAAGAGACCCGGCCGAACCACATCATCCTGCAGTCATCACGCGAATCTCCTTCGTTGGGCAGCGCACCTGTCTCTGCATATCTTACACTCAATCTGGGCGTTAGCTTCAAGGACCCCACAGTCCTTCTGGTAGGGCAAGTAAGTGCCTTGTAAGCTCGTCCAAGGTCGTGCCGCTGCCTGCCCCATCCGTCACCGAGCCGGACCTCACTTGAACACCGACTCAAGGTGAATTCAACCTACCGAGCCTCCCCACCCAGTTACCCACCGAGCCCACCTACTCGTACCTAGACACGGCCCCCCACTCCGCTTCACTGGCTGACAGTGTCTACCAGGCGGCGTTTACGGATCCTTTTCGCATCCCTCCTTGATCATGCGTACGTGAGAGTTCTGCCCCTGGTCCTCCGCTACGTATTCACCCCTGGCCCGACTCGTCGTTGGCGCAACCCCCCCCCCCCCCCCCCCCCCCCCCCCCCCCGCCGTTCTGTTGCCG
>Ga0247777_1000401_pt1 | contig 12046 bp, 11 predicted proteins | sample UWRJL154409C5_FD_179937 | JGI IMG/M metagenome (GOLD analysis project Ga0247777, IMG submission 179937) | Plant litter microbial communities from Arlington Agricultural Research Station in Wisconsin, United States - UWRJ-L154-409C-5 | ecosystem: Environmental > Terrestrial > Plant litter >...
ACGGCGAAGACGTCGCCGCCCGTTTTCCCCACACTCGCTTGACCGATAGATATCCCCTGCGCGACTACGTTCTATTCTTCGCGACTACCTTTCGTCCTTCCGAGTGTCGCTTGTCTGGAGTCATGAAACGCACACTCGTTTCCCTCATATGGGCCGGCGCGGCTCAGGCTACGCTCGAGGTCGACTTCAGCTCTGTTGGTACGTCATAAACGCCGCTCATCTCGTTGCGCCCACCTCACACTTGCCCTTTTAGAGTCTATCCGCGCGGCTGCGCGACTAAAAGCCCACGATGTCATGACCTACTACCATGGCAACGAGAGCGGCCAGATCCCGGGCATCCTGCCGGGTCCGCCGCCGAAGGGGGACTACTACTGGTGGCAGGGCGGTGCGCTCTGGGGCACTATGATCGACTATTGGCACTACACACACGACCCGACGTACAACGACGTCGTCCAGCACGCCATGCTGTTCCAGACGGGCCCGCAACACACCTACATGCCGCCCAACTGGACCGCCTCGCTCGGCAACGACGACCAGGCCTTTTGGGGCATGAGCGCCATGCTGGCCGCCGAGGTCAACTTCCAAAACCCCGGCAAGGAGGACCCGCAGTGGCTGGCCCTCGCCCAGGCCGTCTTCAACACGCAGGCGAGCCCGGACCGTCACGACAAAGAGTGTGGTGGTGGCCTGCGCTGGCAGATCCCGCTGGCCAACAACGGCTACGACTACAAGAACTCCATTGCCAACGGCTGCTTCTTCAACCTGGGCGCCCGCCTCGCCCGCTACACCAAGAACGACACGTACGCCAAGTGGGCCGACATTACCTGGGATTGGATGGTCGGCGTGAAGCTGATCGACGACGACTACAACATCTACGACGGCGGACATACCGGCAAGAACTGCACCGACATCAACCGCGCGCAGTTCTCTTACAACGTCGCCGTTTTCCTGCAGGGCGCGGCGTTTATGTACGACTACGTGAGTAAGCCCATGAGTGGCAGTTGAGAGGTTCCTGAGCTGCCAAGTCCCGTCCTCTGCCCCGAACCCCCGCAAGCCCCCATGAACCCAAGAACCCCAGCCGTAGGAAGACCAACTAACAAACACCCAGACGGGCGACCCAGTGTGGCGAACGCGCGTGGAGGGGCTTCTGGGCAACATGCTAGATGTCTTCTTCCCCAACGGCATTGCACGGGAGGCGTCGTGCGAGACGGACGAGAAGCTGACCTGCACGACCGACATGCTGAGCTTCAAGGGGTATATCCACCGGTGGCTGGGCGTGGTGTCACAGCTGTGCCCGTTCGCGCGGGATCGCATCTCGGCGGCGCTGCGCACGTCGGCCGCCGCCGCAGTGGGCCAGTGCACCGGCGGCGCCACGGGCCGCGTCTGCGGCTTCCGCTGGAACCGCGGCGAGTACGACGGCACCGACGGCGCCGGCCAGGAGATGAACGCGCTCGGCGCCCTGCTCTCGCTGCTCGCAGACCAGGCCCCCGCCCCTTTTACCATGCTCACCGGCGGCACCAGCCAGGGCGACCCCAACGCCGGCGCCGACGCCTCCTACCTGCCCTACCAGCGGCCCATGACCGCCGCCGACAAGGCCGGGGCCGCCGTGTTGACGGCCGTGTGTCTGGCGGCCATGGTCATGACGTTTATTTGGATGGGTTCCAGCATGTACGAGGGCAAGTATGGGGGGTGGTAGGGGTGGAGCGATGCACACACGTCGTGTAAGGTGCCTCGTGATGTCGCGGGCCGGGCCGTCTGGATTTCAGCACCCTTGCCCCACGGTTTGTTTTGATGGCGAGGAGGAGTATCTCGGGATTATGGATTATGATGGACGTAATCCGATGCATTATCACTTCATCAAACGACTCCAGGCCGGTGAGTTGCCATGTTCTGACACCAGGCTGATTCTTCTCCTTGAGGAGGCAGCAACGGAGAAGCACGATGATGTCAGCCTCCACCTTGGGTATCACCAAGTCGAGTCACTGTGATCACCACTTACAGTCTTTGAACGCCATAGCCGTGGTGGCAATCTTCGCCCACGAGGCAAACCCCTGAACGCACCCAGCCCTCACTTAGTAAACACTGACGCCTCGGGAACGGACACAATTTTCTGCCGCACCCGAGCTCTGTTTGCAACGCGGTGTTCCCGAGCACGCAGTTAGGTACGGTAGGTAACTTGTCTCGACAGAGACGAGGTGGGTGCCACGTGACCCGGGCCGCGTCCCAGACGTTGTGGGACCCAACCACCACCGCGCCGAACTCAACTCCGCTCCCATTTTCTGCAAAAATCCCCAGTTGACACCCACAATCCCAAGATGCCCACCATGCCCTACTGTGGCGTCTGCAAACTTCTAACGATCGAGAAGCTCGACAACGACGACTTTCCATTCCACGCAAACCTCGCAGAGCTGAAACTCTGCGCCGAACAGACCGGCTGCCCTTTGTGCCATCTCGGCTGGACTCGTATCCAACAAGACTGGGCCCAGTCCGTGATCGACGCTTGTCTCAGAGGAGACTCTCCGCGGGAAGACGGGAGCGACGAATGGGATCCCCAGCTCTACCTGCGCGGCCAGCTGCTCAACCTCCACGACCGGTATCCCGCCCACGAATCCTGCATCTGGATGAGCTGCGGTCCCCTGTCCATGAACTACGGACTGGCGGCTCAACTGAACGTATTCGCGCATGTGCCTCCGGTCGATCGGTTCCCCCATCTCCACTGACCCGCCCACAGAACGACGTCGTCGCCGGCCGCCTCTCACTTCCCGCAGCGTCTCTGCGCGGTGGATCACGAGCCTGAGCTGCACATCGCCCTGACCAAGGGTTGGCTAGAAAACTGTCTCGCCTCGCACAAGACATGCTCTGCGGTAGCGGCCGGTGCCGCGACTTCGATGCCGACCCGGGTCATCGACGTCGGACGCCAGGGGCGTCCGCCCCGGCTGATGGTGACCTCGCCCGCCATGCTGGAAGCGTACCTCGCCCTTTCTTACTGCTGGGGACCCGGGGCGGACACATTCACGCTCAACAATCGGACCATGCAATCCATGCTTGGCGGTATCGACGAAGCGGAGCTGGTACGGACTCATCAGGACGTCTTGGCTCTCGCTCGGGCGCATGAGATACGCTACGTCTGGATCGACGCGCTGTGCATCATACAGGGAGACGCGGCAGACTGGGAACGGGAATCGAAGCGGATGGAACAAGTTTATGAGAATGCTGCGGCAACGATCGTGGCGGGAAGGGCGGACGATGCCCGCAGCGGCTTCATTGCAAACGACAGCAGACCCGATGCTACGCCCTGCGCGATACCCATCGGATCGGATCCCGCCCGGGGAGAGCTTTTTGTGGCCCTGCCGAGATCCCGCGCCGTAGGACCGGTCGAAACACGAGGATGGTGTTTTCAGGAAGCCGCCCTCAGCAGGCGAGCTATCATATACGGCGCCGAGCAGCTCATCTTCCGGTGTCGAACGGGCGTGATCGCCGAGGACTTCGGGATGAAGAGGGCCCTGACGAAGACAGCGTCGCCCGGCTCCTCGGAGGGAGCATTCATCGCGGCGATCAACGCCCCACCGGAGACTCGGTCGGAGAAGACGTTGAACGAGTGGTACCACGTCGTCTCCCAGTACTCGATGCGGCGGCTGTCCAACCCCCACGACGTCTTTGCGGCTGTTTCCTCCCTCGCGCGGCTCACCCAGGGCGTGCTGGAAAGCCGGTACCTCGCAGGCATCTGGGAAAACGACGTAGTTCCCGGCCTGATGTGGATCCCCTTCAACCACCACTGGTCTAAACATCCGCCCCTGAGGCGGCCGAGCCCGACGAAGTTCGCGCCGCCGCCCGTTATCAGGGCGCCTTCCTGGTCCTGGGCGGCCGTCGAAGGTCCCGTATTTTACGCGAACCGCGGCCTGCCCAAGTTCAAACGGCCCGGCTTCATCAAAGCCAGGCCCGCGACCGGAAATCCCGAGCGCTGGTCGCCACGCCCCGACGCGGACTGCGATGCGCGGGTGCTACACATGTCGGCACTCGAACTCCATGTCGTCGCGAGGTTGGTGCGCGCCCGTATCGTCGCGGTCGCCACGTCGGCCCGGGAGTATCTATCGTCGGTCAACGAGAACACCCGGCGGTTGGGCCGCGTGGTGACGGACGGCGTGCTCCTGGGGTCGGCAGATTCGCCCAAGCCCGAGGATCTGATATTCGGGATCGGTCGCTTCGATCTCGAAGGCGAGGGTTGCGTCGAGGTCTGGTGTCTGCAGCTCACCGAAGACGACGGACTCATGCTCGTCGGAGACAAGGAGGCCGGGTTCCGCCGTAGAGGGAGGTTCCAGTTCCTGACCCGGAACCGGAGGTGGTTCGAAGAACAGGGCGAGACCGAGGCGTGTTTGATCTAAACCGTTTCGACCGGTTTGACCTCCAGCCCGGGCTCGTAGTCCGTGAGTTCGTACTGGCGGTTCTAGCCCCACATCTGCGTTCTGATTCCCAGGGCTGACAGGGCCTTGGCGTCGGCGGGAACATCCCTCGCCCTCGACGTGCTCGTCTGGGAGACCATGGTTCCCCAAGGCTTCATCGGGCCACCCGACGACAAATCACCCGTTTCGCCGACGTAGCCTTCGGGTATTGCGCTCTGCCGTTACGTGTCTAGCCCCTGAGCGGCTTCGCCGCGGATCATCCCTCGCTGGGACATTTTGAGAGAGGACGTCGTTGGTACACAAGCTCATCCAGAAGACGAAAGCTCCTCTACCGGAACTGCAACCTTGTCGTAAAACTCGGTGGCCGTGACAGACCCTGAGAGGTTCAAACACCATTGCACAGCAACCTTGTATCTGGTACCCATGCGATAGGCCAGCTCGGCTTCCACTCTCATGTCAACCCTCCTCTTCAGCTCTCTCGCCTCTACCTCGTGGAAATCTTCCATGTCCGGCGACAGCTTGACAGGCGGCTCCCTGCCGGGAAGGGGTTTGACCGCCAGCATGGCCATTAGCGGCTGCCACAACGCAATCTCGAAGAGAACAAGACCGAGCGAATAGATATCATAGTGAAGCTGGTAGCCGCTTGCGGTCTCGCCTTGGTAGTTCGGATGGCGGTAGATGGCAGCTTCGAGGTCATTGTTAACCCTGCCGCGATCGATAGTTTGAGCCTCGGTGTGCTGGCGTGAGTACCCGAAGCCTTGGACCAACGCAGTGTTGATAGCCGTGAAGGCGTTCAAGGTTTCGGCGGAGAGCAGGTGCGGAAAGATAATATTGCCGCTGTTGACGCTCTTGTGCATCCATGCGCTGCCGTACAGCCTGGAAAAGGTTTGCGTCAACCGCCTGGCCAGCTTGTATCGCGTCTCGAGCGCGGGCTTGCGGGACGAGGCGAAGAGCTTGTTGAGAGATAGCGGCTCGAGCTTGTCCAAGTCTTCCGGGACGCCAGTGGCTATGGGGAAGCGGAAAATGATCCACCAGCAGTGAAGTTCGGGATCGTCGACGTAACCAACGGCTTTCAGGGTGTGCAGTTGCCGCCGCGCCCCGGGCCCGCCCAGCAGCGCGACAAGATTCCGGATCCGCTCCTGCAGAACGTCCTTGTCGGTGTCCGATATGTTTGCGTCGTAAACCTTCTTTTCGAAAAGATACAACATGTCCGGATCGGCCTGGCCCTTCCGCACGAAACGCGATCGCGAGCGGACGGCCCGATCGGTCCTGCCGAGCCTGAGACCCCAATCCTCGACCTCGGACGGCGGACGACCCGGCGACGAAACTCCCTCGAGGGTTAGGACTTTCCACTCGGCGAGGCTGGCCACGTCCATGTCGGAGACGTCTGGTTGCCGACGAGACAAGGCTTGAAGTTGGGAAAGCGCCCCGGCATCGGACAACTGCTGGACGACCTGCAGATCGAGCCGCGTCAACTGTTGCTGCATGTCCCTCATCTGCGTCTGGTGAAGAAGATGTACGAGCCCGTCGACATGTTTCTCGAGCATTTCGACAACGAGCACGAACTTCTTCCTATCGCGCAAGGCCCAATACACCCTCGGCGCAAGGCCGACCTTGTCGGGGCGGGTGAAGCTCTGTTTGGATGCCTCGTCGTCGAGGAGTCGCGCGAGAGCCGAGTTTGCCCTCGGGGTCTGTACCATCGCATGCAGGCTCCGCCGCATCTGCATTACGGTGGTCGCCGTGGTTCTTCGTTCGGCGCCCTGCGCGTCGCCCGTGGCCAGCCCGTACTTCTTTCCGTCTTGTTGGAGATCGGAAATCAACCCACTGACGCGCGCCAACGTGCGGGCTATGATCTCCTCTATTGGAAGCAGGGCTGGCAGCAACGTTCCTTCGGCCAGCCCCGATTGCGAGGCCCAGATGGTGAGAAGCCCCTTCGCCCTCTCCAGCCTCAAGACCAGGTCCTGGGCATCGTCTTCGAAACTTAGGGTATCATCGAGAACCTTCCAAGCGGCAATGGCCGCCTCGAAGGCAACGGGGGCTACGGCGAGGGCAATTTCAACCCCAGCCATGTCGACACGAGGACGGACGGAGAGGTGGCAAACACTACTTGGCCAGACGGGTGAAATTCAACCCTTTCGTGTGTAGGGTTAAACCTATAAGGTACGCTTTCGCTGACTAATGAATCCGTTAGGTCCGGGACGTCCCCCCTCATCTTCCCCCATGAACCTCGATTCTGAGGACCATCCAGACGACGGGAGTAACAATCACCGTCGCTTCACCCATCATGGCCGAGTTCGACTGGGGAAAGTCCTTTGCCATATCTGGTTATGGTGCCGTCACCGATGTGCCGTCACGGCCACCAGATGAAACTGCCAACCAGGTCCGGGACGCGAGGGTTAAGGAACCGCGAGGGTCTTTCGCGTCGTTCGTCTGCCACGTCACCAGCCTCGAGCGCGGCTTACGGTCGTCGTCGCCGCTAGTTTTTGACGATTCTTCGAATATGAGCATTACGGGCAGGCTCTTGGGACAAGGAAAGACCTTCATGGTGAGACATGCGAGATGGGTGCGGAATCCCAAAGAACCACCGGTCGACGTCGCGTTGAAGGAGATCATATCCGACGTCCAACTAGAGGACAACTCCGCCGGGTAAAGCACAACGCCCTCGCCCATGCTCCGCGTCTCCTCGCTCACCACGTCCAGCCCGTCTTCCGGCGCCCAGCAACCACCGCACAGTGACTGGAAAGACATCTTGTTTGAACTCCGCGCTCTTCTCCACGAGCCTCTGAGGTACCACCCGAATCTGGTACGGCTTCTCGGCATCCAATGGGGTCTCTCCGCGCTCTCCGACTCTTGCTATCCGGTCCTGATCATGGAATATGCATCTTTTGGCACCTTGGACGCCCTGCAGGGTTCCGTGGAACCGTTGTCCTTCGGGGTGAAGCAAAAGCTATGTTATGATGTAGGGCGCGGCCTGTCGGCGCTCCATTCCTCCGGAATTGTGCACGGCGATATCAAACACGAGAACGTGCTGGTTTTCCCGAGCAGAGATCCGGTCCTCGGGCTCCCGTACACGGCGAAGCTGGGCGACTTCGGCGGTGCCGTGATGGACATGACCCCGGAGGACTTCCGGAGAGTGGAAACGTGGACGTGGCCCTTCCAGGCCCCGGAAGTAACAGACGGACGGGCTCTGACCCGCCCCGAGATGATGTCCACGGACGTCTACTCTTTCGGACTTCTCGTCTGGAGGACTTTCACGGACGGCCACGGCTTCGTCTCCCTACCGGGCGCGGCGCAGGACGCTCCAGACCAAGACAAACGCGGTCTCACCGCTCAGAAAGCAACCGAAGACTTCACACTCACGGCTCTCACAGACGTGCGACGCTATGCAAACACCAGAGGGATCTCGGACGCTTGCCTGGATGTCATCTCGTTTTCTATCTTTCATACCCTACGCAGGAGCGCAGCCGATCGCGATCTCACCAAAGCTCAGCTGGCCTTACGAGGCATCAGGTGACTTATGGTTTCCGCACCCCACGCCGCTTGCTGACCTACTGATACACGTAAGCCCTGGACACGTCCGCGTTGTCGCGAACTTCATCCGAGAACGCAACGAAGAATGGAACGACCGCAACAGGCGCAAAGCCCCGGTTAGTGCACCCAACAGTAGGGACCATTCCGGACCGTCCCTAACAGCCCCAGGGTGCCCATGGCATCACCACCGATTCCCTCCAGTTCTTCTTGGGGCGTAGCGGAGAAGACGCGGACCTGCAGGGAAACTTGTAAGGGCAGCCCGTGCGAGCACCCGCGGGCAGTAGAGATGCTGAACCTCCCCTAGGCCGGGCTTCCGGACAAGGTTGGATGAGCCCAAGGCCGGGGAATACCTCTTCGACCCGGAGGCTCTGAAGACCATACTCACTTGGAGGCAACAAACTCAAATGATAGATGAGCTGACCCGAGCGGCGACAACGGCCGGGCACGGCGCAAGAAGCCTGGTCGGCATGAGCAGAACCGTGGCATCGTTCTTTCTGTTCCAATGCTATTTGCTTGAATTCGGGACTGAGTTCAACGCCGCAGCCGCCGTACACTGGCTCTCTGAAGCGGCCTCGGACGACGACAGCCACAAGGACGCAGACTATCTCGCTCAGGCATGGCTCTGGCGGATATCACGTTCGTTTGGAGTTCAGCTCGGGATGGCGGACGAGCGGCTGCTCGAATTACTCCGCCTCTCGGTCCTCCGGGGTCATCGGACGGCTCTCCAAGATCTCCAGACCCTCGCAGAAGGTTGTATCGGCCCGCAACGGCAACGATGGCTAGATACGTATCGGCAATTCCGGCACCTGCTCCAGTCCCAGATGGGGGCTGTAGGCATGGGCTACTTCTTGCAATCGCGTCTGACTCCGCCGTGGGACGAAATCGAGCTTCAAGACCTGGCCCAGCTTGATCAGGCCATCCGGGGATGCCTCGGTAGCGATCACCACATCTCCCTGAGATCATCGAGCCAGCCCCAGACCGGAGAAGAGAGCCCCTTCGACAAGATATACGTCAACATCAGAGGTCACGGTCTTCTCCACTACGCCGCCGCGATCGGCGATGTCAATGCTCTGCGGCACATAATCTCGACATACAGATGCGACATCAACCTCCCGAACAAGCACGTCGACGAGTCCCCACTTCTCTGTGCGTGCGAGAGCGGCAAGCTGGATTGTGCTCTCCTCCTCCTAGAGAACGGCGCAGACCCCAACGGTTACCGATTCGGCCAGGAAGGCCCACTCCATTGGCTCTGCAGCTTTCCCCCGAGCGAGATGGAGATCATAGCCCGCAGACTCATTTCATCCGGCGCCGACATCGAGCTCAGGTCGGGCGGGATGCGACACGACGTCCGCGGCATCAGGGCCGACTGGGAGCACAGCTTCGAGACCAGGACAACCCCTCTCGGGCGGGCGGTGTTGATGGACGACGCCGATGCCGTCAGGGTGCTCCTGAAGCTCGGTGCCGATCCCCTCGCCGAGAAGGCCAATAAACACCCAGAAGAGTACGAACCGTCATCAAAGGTCAACGTGTGTTCGCCATTCCAGTTGGCCGCCGTTCTGACAATGCCCACCATACTCGGACAGCTCATCGGGCATATTGACGGCCCAGTCCCAACGCCCAAGACGGTGCTCATCGACGAGGCGCAAATGCTCGACCTAGCGCGGGGCAGAGTGGTGACCAAAGTTGACCCTCTTTCTCTGCAGAGTCGTCTGGTTCGATGCGGGCCGGAGTACAAGACGAGAATGAAGGAGACGCTGGTCCTGCTACACACCCGCGCTTTACCGTTCAGTCAATCTTACGACGAGGCAGTTCGACACAGGAGGTCCAGAATTCTCTGCAGGGAAGTGTCTTCGGGAAATCTAGACATCGTCGAATGCCTGCTCGAACTCGGCTACGATGGGAACGGGACCACGGACTGGCGGCCCCTGGAGAAGGCCGTTGAGCATAACCACGAGGGGCTATTTCACCTATTGGTGCGATATGGGGCCAACGTGAACGTGAAACGCGCCACGCCAGTCGGCTACATATCTCTACTTCACGTATGCGCATCCCGGCGCCGCCAATGCCGCCCGGGCCGAGCCATCGCGGATGCGCTGATAGCAGCAGGCGTGCCGGTCGAAAGTGCGGATGCCCGGAGCAGGCCGCCTCTCGCCACGGCAGTCTTGAACCATAACTTTGACGTGGCGACGGCGCTCCTGGAGAACGGCGCCAACGTGAGCGCCTCCTATCCGACACGCGCCGGCGCGGGCGACGGCTCCGAAGCCAAGACGGTGAACGTGCTCTGGGAGGTTCTGTCCCAACATACGACTCGCACCCTCGAGTCGCTCCGATTTCTCTTTGGAAGACACAATGAAGGTCGCGGCGAACGGCCGCCGTTCCTCATCGACCCAACCAACAAGCTCTCGCTTCTTCACTGGCTGGCCGGCAGTCCTCAGTTCACCGCCATCGCGCAGATCACTCCCAGGATCCACAGCCTCTGCCTGGAGACGTACGGCGAGCCCGAGCTGATCAACTACAGACACCCGATCCTCGGAACGGCCCTGTATCACGCCGCAGCCAACGGCAACATGACCATGGTGGAACGGCTCCTTCGGCACCAAGCAGACGCTGGTTCCGATGCAGGCCCCGACGTCGAGGAATCGGTACAAACGATGCTGCGGCCCAAGCATTCTTGGAGGCCACTGTGGGCCGCCATACTCCGACTCGACGAGGAGCTCACGAAGGGCGTTTCCTTTCCGCCGGCGGGAAAACCGGGCGCGTGGCTCAAATCGAGGACTATCCGAAACCTCGAAAGAACGATCGAGCTGCTGTCAGAGAAGGAGACGGACCAAGCCGCGACGACCGCCATCTTGCGGCTAAAGGTGAGGAAAAGCCAAGCGGAGAGCAACGATGCAGTGTTTCCAGGGGGGAACGAAGTCGCGGGACCGCAACGAACCGGAAACGGAAGCCCGGCAGACCTCGGCGTGCTGAAAGGTAGTAGGGAGGATGACGAAAAGAAGATCCGCGAGTTACGCGACGGGCCGGAAGACGAATGGATCACTCCGGAATTGGAAGCCTTTCTTGTTCGGTCGACTTGAGAGCCGGGTTACGAGTCTGAAGCCCAAATGAGCTCGAACTAAGCATCGCAAGCCAACACGGGAACACGGGCAGCAACAGCGAGCAGGTCCTCCTCGGCCGCCGCCATGCAACCTCCCATATCCGCTCGACGCCGATCTCTCGAGCTTCAACGTGCGTCGTTCCTCTGATGCGCGGCCCGGCCGGAACCAGCGCCACAACAAGCGACAGCCGGATCGGAGCACGGCGACGCGTCTACTTGCGGCAACGCTGCCACTCGATGTGGAGGATCTGCTTGAGCGCGCCCTCAAGGGTAGAACCCTGCGTCGTCGTCACGTCAGCGAAATTATCATCCAACTCTCCGACTCTCCGGCCGGCCGGACTCACACCGATGGTGCCCGAGATCCCGCCAGTGCTGGGGGGCGGCGGCGAGATGGTCATGGTGATGTCGATGTTGAGGGTGGCCGAGCGGTAGCCGCAGGTGGAATTGGCCATCAGCAGGGGGTCGCCTGCGAGATCGAAGAGCCCCTGCTTGGGCCCTTCCAGACGGAGCTCCCACGTAGGCCTGCCGACGCCGCCTGTGAAAGACGCCTGGCCGAAGATCCTGCCGGTCACGCCCTTGGTGAGGACAGCGTTGCCCGTGAACACCGTGTTGAAGACCGAGAGTCTGGGCCGAGTCAGCAGGGGAAACCTCCTCCTCCGGGACGGGGGACTCACGTAAAGCCCTCGTCGAACCGCATCAGGGCGGTAAGCTTGCAGTTCCTGCTAGAGCTCCTGGCTGTCAACGGCGCGGGTCCGGTCTCGACCTGGAACGAGTTGTAGCTGATGGTGATGGTCTGGGCGTCCTTGTCGAAGATTATGTCCGTAGAGCCCGGCGTGGGGCAACCGGTCCCGGAAGTCCGCGGAGTACCCTCGAAGACGAGGTGAGGGTTGAAGGGCGACTGACGAGATTCGACCACGGCGACATCCTCCGAGCCCTCGAAGGGGACAGCGGCGGCAAGGCCGAGGAAGAGGGTAGCAGCGGTCAGACGCATATCGGACGAGAGGTTGTTCAAAATCCTGTC
>Ga0247777_1000402_pt1 | contig 12046 bp, 6 predicted proteins | sample UWRJL154409C5_FD_179937 | JGI IMG/M metagenome (GOLD analysis project Ga0247777, IMG submission 179937) | Plant litter microbial communities from Arlington Agricultural Research Station in Wisconsin, United States - UWRJ-L154-409C-5 | ecosystem: Environmental > Terrestrial > Plant litter >...
TTTCGAGCTCGCCCTGCGATTCCTGCGGCGCGGCCTTGGGCGCCGTGGGCGGCGCGGCGGCGCGATCGTAGATCGAGGCCAGCGCGAAGCGCGCCTGGATCTGGTACGTGCCGATGCGTTCCTTCTGCTGTTCGAGCTCGGTGCGCGCCAGCACTTCGAGCAACGCGTTCTGCTGCTGCGCCACGCCCGCCAGGCGCTGCTGCGCGCCGTCGAGACGCGCGCGCAGGCTGGCGACACGCGTGGCGAATTCACCGGTGTTGTTGGGCATGGAGCCGCGCGCCTTCTGCACGCGTACCCAGCGGTTCTGCGCCTCGCGCAGGGCCTGGTCGAGATCCTTCAGCGTGCGGCGTTCGTTCCACACGCGCGCCTTGAAGCTCTCCGCGAGACGCCAGTACAACACGCCCTTGGCGAGTCGCGTCTTTTCGCGGATGGCATTGGTTTCGTCGTCGTTCGGGGCGGTCAGCAGTGCCGACTCGAGCCGCACGATGCGCGCCCACTGGTCGCGCTCCTCGGGCGTACCGAGCGCGGCCACGTCCTGGCCCGATTCCACCTGGTCGAGCTGCCCGCCGGCGCTGGCGCGCTCGGCGCTGTACTTGTCGAGGCGTCCGGAGGCGAGCACCGCGTCGGCCTGCGGCACGCGTTCGGCGTAGGCTCTCTCGCGCGTGTCGAGCATGTCGTCGAAGGCCACGATGTCGTCCTGCCAGCGCGACAGCGTGTGGCCGAGGAAGGCGAGATCGCGGTAGTTCTTCAGGCCTTCCTGGAAATCATGGCCGGCCAGCAGGTGGTAGAGATAACGCGACTCGGGTGCGTTCGGCAGCTCGCGCAGCTGCCAGAACCAGCCGTAGTGCTCGTTCTCGTCGCGCTTGAGCAGTTTGTCCAGCATCGTGCCGTCGTTGATCTCGACGATCGACGCGTCGATGTTCGTCGTCTCGGTGTCGAAGGACTTGATCGCGGTCTCGTAGTTCTCGGCGGCCTGCGCGTTGGCGTTGAGCTTGGCGAAGGCGTACGGGATCGCGAGGTAGGCCTCCTGCACGGCGGAGTCGAGCAGGTTGCGGTCGCGCAGTTCCATCCACGGCGTCAGTGCTTCCTGGAACTGGCCCTCGGCCGCGTCGGCCCAGCCGACGCCTAACAAGGCCTTGTTGGAGAACGGGCCGTCGAGGCGCACGCGCTGCAGCGCGGGTTTGGCCAGCGCCGGCTGGTTGTTCTGCAGGTAGGCGTAACCCAGCGCGAGGTTGGCGCGATCCCGCAGGGATCGCAATTCGCGCCGGCCGGATTCCAGCGAGCCCACGCTGGTCAGGAACGGATCCGCCTCGGACACCAGGCCCTTGCGCACCAGCGCCACGCCCAGGTTGTACTGCGCGTACGCCAGCCAGTCGGATTGATCCTTGCGGCCCTTCCAGTTGTTCAACAGCGCGATGGCTTCGTCGAAGCGCTGCTGGCGCATCAGGATGTTGCTCAGCAGGTGCAGCCGCTCGGCCTCGAGGTCCGGCGACAGCCGGCCCTGCACTTCCTTGATGGCGCGCTCGGCGCGGTCGAGATAGCCGCGGGCGTACCAGACCTTGCCGAGGTAGAACCAGGCGCGGTTGCGCACGCCTTCGGGCACGGACTGCGTCAGCAGGGTTTCGAAACGCTCGCCCGCTTCGTTGTGCAGGCCCAGCGATAGATAGAGGCCGCCGAGCAGCAGGTTGGTCTCGGCGTCGTGGTGCGGCATGCGGCCCCACTGCTGGTAGGCCAGCAGCCGCGTGGTCGCGTCGAGGTCCTTGCCCTGGTAGTAGTAGAAGAGTGCGTCGCCGAAGTGCAGGTCACGCACCACCGTCGGCGACAGCTTGTCGACCTCGGGCTTCGCGGCCAGGGCCGGGCCCAACGCCAACGCGGCGCCGATGCCCACTGCGATGCGCGCAAACGTGTTCACGCTGGTAGTTATTCCCAGTCCTTGATCGCGAATTCCGGCTGGCCCTTGCGCTGCCGATCGGTGATCTTCAGCTCGAGGTACTTGGCGCCCACGCCCTTCTCGAACTTGAGGTTCGCGCCGCGCTTGTAGTCGCGCGTGTTGGGGCCCTTGCCCTCGAAGAACGCCACCAGCTGGTGCTCGCCCACCTTGAGGTTGCCGAGGTAGACGCGGTGCACGCCGCCCTTGAGCAGCGCCTCCGCCTCGCGCGGCGTGTACAGGTAGTTGGCCACTTCCTTGTTGTCGATCTTGAGCGTCAACGAATCCAGCGCGAAGAACTCGCCGATGTCCATCGAAACGAACACCGCCACCTGGGTGTTCGCGGGGAACAGCAGTTCTTCCTCGAGGACGAACAGCTCCTTGTTGAGGTCGACCACGTCCTTCTTGAGGTCCTGCACCGTCTCGTCGAGCGCGCGTGTGTCGGCGGGTGGCTCGCCTTCGGCCGGGGGTGCCACCGTGGCGCCATCGACGGGCGGCGCGATCAGCGTGCCGACCGGCGCATCCGATATGGACGCATTCGGGCTGTCGGCCGGCGGGGGCGCGTCGGGCGCGGGAGCGGCGGCGCCCTGCGGCGTGGCGGGTTGGGGATCCTGCGCGAACAGCGGCGCCGCGAACAGCGCGGACACCAGGACGGCAAGGAGGATGCGGTGGGTAAACATGTTTTGTCTCGTTACTCGTTCAGCAAGGTGCGCAACTCGCGTACGTACTTGGCTTCGTCACTGGCCTTGAATTCGCGGTGCGCGGCGCGCAGCACACCTTCGCGATCGACGAACACCATCATCGGCAGCCGGTCGACCCGGAAATCCCGCCCGGTGTTCTCGGGCGCGGAGACCAGCAGCTGGAACTGCACGTCCTGGGCGCGCGCGAATTTCTCGGCGCGCACCTGGTCGTCGTCGAGGTTGACGCCGATGACCGTGAGCCCGGCGCTGGCGTAGGTCTTCGCGATGCGGTCGAGCGCGTTGAGCTGCGCGCGGCAGGTGTTGCAGCTGCCGCTCCAGAAGCTAACTACCACGACTTCGCCGCGGTGCTCGGAGATGCGCACGTTCTCGCCGCTCAGGCCGCGTGCCACCAGGTCCGGGGCCGGCTTGCCGACCAGGTCGTACCGGTCGGCCGCGGGCGCTGCCAGCGCCGCCAGGAACAGCACGCAGCCGGTCGCAAGCGCAGCAAATCGCGCGCGGGTCTTGGCCACGTTCCTGTCTAACAAACAAACGCTCACGAGTGTTTCAACTTCAAGGGGTTACCGGACAAGCGAAACCGGATTTCCACGCCAACAAACGCGGGAAACCCTCGCATAGCCCACTTAACAATGTCAACGAAGCGCGCCGCGGTTCTGACGCGTGATTCTCGACGGTGTTTTCGGATCGCTGAAAAGGACGAGGGAGCGTCGGCAACACGCGACAGCTCCCTCGTGAGTGCTCGAACGGTGAGAAGGCGTCAGACCGGGTTGGCCACCGTGCCGTTGCAGACCGGGGCGAGCATGAGAAGTGAGTCCCGCGCGCCACCCAGGCCGTTAGCCGGGAACTTGGCCTGGAACTGCCCTTCTTCCTGGTGCAGGGACATGTAGTTGAGGATCACCGTCTCGACCAGCAGGTTGACCGCGTTGGCGCCCGCGAACGAGGTGGTGACCACGTCGGCGTTCGCGCTCAGCGAGCCGAGCTGTGAGCGGTTGATGTCGCGCAGCGCCCGGCGGCCCGTGGGGTTGTAGACCAGCACGAAGGACGAGGCCGTCGACTGGTTGTCGCTGGCCCAGTCGAACTTGCCGCGACCTTCCGCCGTCATGTTGGCCACGCCGTTCGCCGACAGCGAGCCGTCGCTGAACACGTAGATCATGATCGGCTTGCCCATGCGCGCCGCGTATTCGAGGCAGGCGCCGATGCAGCGGCCCGCGCGGAAATTGCGCGTCTCGCCGGTGTTGCGGCCCTGGCCGTGATAGTCGTAACCACCCATGGTCACGGTGCCGGCACCGGCCAGACCGTTGACCACCATCTTCATGATGGCGGCGGTCTTGCGGAATTCGTTGTCGGCGTTGTACTCGGCCTGCGTGAAGATGCCGCCGGTACCCACGATCTGCGGATCGAGATCCGGGTTGAGGTCCGAAGGCTTGCGGAAGCGGTCCGCCAGGTAGGTGGACTTGAGGTAGCCGCACTTCACCAGTTTGCGCATCGCCGCCTCGTCCTGCGCCGACAGCTGGCCCGCCAGTGGCAACGCCGCGTTGCTCACCTGGACCTTGTCGGTCTTCAGGTGCGACAGGCGGGTCATCGATTCGAGCACCGCGATGGCGTCATCCGAGTTGGTGAACAGCGTACCCAGTTCGCCGGTATCCACGAGACCGGTGACGTCGCTCGAGCGGTCCACCTTGGTGGGACGCGCCGCGGGATTCATCATCGAGGCCGGCGCCATGGAATTGCCGCCGGAATCGGTGTTCTGCGAGCCGATCAGCGTCAACAGCTGGCCGTCCGCGCCCACCTTGTTGATGCCGTACATCGGGTTGTGCGGATTGTTGCCGGTGTCGTTTTCCGAACGCGCCGCGATCGGGAAGCCGGAGACGTTACCGCGCGTGGCCACCTGCGTGGACGCCTGCATGCCGCGCAGGATGGCGCCGTCCGAGTGCCACGCCGTGCCGAACTCCATGTTGACGAAGTCGTTGGTGGCGCTGGCCGCATTCGGAGAATTCGGCGTCATGTTGCCGGGCAGGCCGACCTTGGCGTAGCCCTGCGTCGAGAGGAAGTTGGTCTGCTTGCCCGCCGTGCCCAGCAGGATCTCCGAACCCTGCAGGTTCGCGCCGCCGGCGAGATCGAAGCAGATGAACGGCACTTTGCCGGCACCCGCCTGGATGTTGCACTGGGTGCCGCCGAGCATGGCCTCGAGATCGGGCGAGAGCGGATTGCCCTTGGCGATCTCCGAGCGCACCAGCATCGTCAGCAGCGAAGGCGCCGCGACCATGGCCGGGCCGGTCAGGAAACCCTGCGAGATGAAATCGCGACGGGTCACGGGGCGCTTGTGGCTTTCGTGCTTGATCGGCTCGTTCAGGCCGAGTCCGCGCGGGCTTTTCTTGAGTAAGTACATGCTCTCGTCTCCCTTACTGGAACAGCGTCGTGCCGCTGCCGAGAACGGCGCCGCAAGTCGCTTTCATGACAGTGCCCGCACCGCCGCTGGCACTACCGGTGGGACCGGAGTTCAGCTTGGTGATGAGGTTGTCCAACTCGTCGTGAATCAGGTCGTCATCCGGATCCCACTGCAGACCGATGTTCTTGCCCTTGGTGAGCAGGTCGCCGATCAGGCCTTCGCGGTTGCCCGAACCCGAAGCACCGAACACGCTGCCGGGGCTGGTCGGGGCGATGCCGCCGCTGAAGAACGCGGTGCGCAGGTTCGGCGTGTCCACCATCTGGGCGCAGTACTGGATGGCGAGCTGCGCCATGGCGGTCTGCTGTGCCGGACCGAAGGTGCCGAACTTCTCGATGGCGGGCAGCGCCTGCTTCACGAGGTCGTAGGTCGCGGCGACGCGCGCATTGGTCTGCGGCACACCGGTGATCTGCGACAGCGTCGCGTTGAGCTCATCGAAGGTACGCAGGCCCACGTTCGCCTCGGCCGGCAGGTCGGCCGCGGGCGGCGCGTCCGGCACGTCCGGCGGCGGATAGCTGTGCGTCTTGTCGCCGATCTTCTCGAAGGACAGGAAGAACATGTCGTCCGTCACGCCCTTCTCGAGGCCGATGACGCCACCGAACGGCGTCAGCAGCTCGCCGGCCGCGGCGGTGTAGTTAGCACCCACGGTGGCGTTCAGCGGCTGGAAGACCTGGCCGTTGATGTGGTCGGTACCGTTGCGCCCGATGCGCACGCCCGCGATCGCGAGGTTGCTGACCGTGGCGCCCGAATTCAGGCTGATGAAGGTCGGCTTGCTGAACTGCAGGCCGTAGCTGTCGAGCTGCTGGGCCTCCAGCATCACGTAGGCATCGGGCACGCTGACCAGGTGGCTGACGTTGAACAGCATGAAGTACTTCTCGCCGACGCCGGCTTCGAAGTTCTGCATGATCTGCGCGGGCGTCAGCACGCGGTTGTGGATCGCCACGAGGCGCAGCACGCCTTCCCACTGGCGATTGGTCGAGGTCTCGTTGCCGAGCACCAGCGCGAAGGTGTCGTCCCACTCGGCCAGGCTGCCGCCGCCCTGGGCGTCGGTGTCGCCGGTGTACACGCCGTTCACGTAGAAGCGGCGGCCTTCGATCGGGCTGTAGGTCATGACCACGTGCTGCAGGGCGGCCTGCGCGTCCATGTCGGCGGCGCGCGTGAGCAGCACCGGGTTGCCATTGGCACTGGTCTTGTCGCTGCGCACGTGGCCTTCGTACTGGTACATGCGCTGCGCGACGGTGAAGTTGCGGTTGTTGACGCCGCCCGAGTAGCTCACCAGCCACGCGTCTTCCTGCGCGACGTTGGCGTTGTTGGCCCAGATCTCGACCGAGAATTCACCGGTCGACTTGATGAGGTCGGTGAGCTTCTTCGAGGTGGCGGCCGTACCCTGCGCCTTGCCGCTCGGCTTCACGTTGATACCCCAGCCGCCCACCCAGTCGACGGCTCCGGACATCGTGAGATTCAGCGCCGGCTCGTGGCCGCTGGTGTCATAGATCAGCGAACCCATGCCGGTCTTGAACTCGTACTTGGCGATGGTGGCCGCTTCGTAGCGATTGCCGCCAGCGGCGACCGTGCCGTCGTACAGGGTCAGACCCTTGGAGATCAGCAGGTTCGGATCGACGTTGGTGATCGGGATCACGCCGGCGAAGGCGTTGATCGCATCCAGCATGGTCTGCGCGTTGGCCGCGCAGCCCGCGTTGCCCCAGCAGTTGTGGTTTTCATCGCGCAGACGCACGACGAGACGCGACTGGTCGGGGCTGTCGAGATTGATCTTCGCGCGGATCGCCTGGTAGGCGGTTTCCGCGGCCGCGGCCTGTGCGAGCGCGTTGCCGCTCGAGCTCTCGGCGAAGAACGGCTGCTGCGGTGTGGCGGCACTCGAGGAGTGGCAGCGCACGCAATTGGCCGTGCCGGTGTTGCGCACCAGCGCGTACAGCGCCGAGGTGGCGAAGGTCATCGGGTTGGTATCCGAGACCGGCGTGTCGGCGGTGGCCGGGAAGCTCTTGCTGCCACCCACCTCTTTAATAGTGGGAGCCTGCAGCTGGATCTGCGTGCCGCCGCTGGCGGCCGCGCCGGCCCAGTTGCGGATCCACACGGTCAGCGTATCGGCGCAGGCCGAAGGTGCCGGCAACCAGCAGTTGTGACCGCCGCCGACCTTCTGGACCATGCGCGACTGGTCGGGCTGCGACAGGTTCACCACCGTGTTCGCGGCCTCGTAGGCCAGGTTCACGTTGTCGTTGCGGGCGAACTGCGGCGTCTGGCCGGGCGTGGCCGCGTTGTGGCAACCACCGCAGCGGTTGTTGGCCTTGATGTTCTCCCACAGGTAGATGCGGAAGGACTGCACGTCGCTGTTGGCCGAAGCCGGGCCGGTGTAGTCGCTGACCGGCGGCGCGGACGTGATCGGATTCTCGACCGTGGGCGCACCGCCGCTCGAGCAGCCGGCGAGGATGGCAGCCGCGGTAGCGGCCGACAGCCAACGGGCGAATGTCATGAACTTCGTGGAAGTCATTGTGTTTGTCTCCCTCACTGGCCCAGACATACGTCTGAGGTGGCCACCCGCTCGAACACTTCCTTGAGCGAGTAGTTCGCCTTGAACGCCGCCGTCACGTTGGTGACGACCAGGCGGTCGGCCGAGTTACCCGGTGCGCGGAAGCACACCGTCTTGAATACCTTCTCGACCTGGCACTGCGCGAACGCGTCGCTGTTGCCGAGCTCCTGGCCCAGCGACTTGGCGCCATCGCCCTTGCCGGGCAGGCCGGTGTCCCAGCCGAGCCGCGAGTTCTGGCCCAGGCGCCAGCGGTTCTCCCAATGAGCGTCCGGCGTACGGAAGCCGGGGGCGAAGTTGGTGTCGTTGTTGAAGTACTTCGGCTGCACGGTGCCCGGCGTGTAGACCAGGCGCATCGTGCCCGGCGCTTCCGCCGTGCCGTTGTCGAAATCGTAGAACGCGAAGGCACGGGCCATCGGGTCCATGCCGCTGTGACAGCCGATGCAATTGTTCAGGAAGATGCGGCTGTCACCACCCGGCGAGCGGCTCACGTCCTGGCGGATCATGTCCGGCGGCAGCGAGGTGTCGTGCACCTGCTCCATGTCGCGGCACAGGTGATTCATCAGCGTGAAGCGGAACATCGCGCGGTTGGTGCCGTCGATGAAGAACGCCTCCGACGAGGCACGCGAGGTGATGAAGCCCGCGGTGGCGTCGGCCGGGATGCCCAGCACCGACGACTGCGTCGTGGCCTGCAGCGCGGTCATGAGGTTCACCGCATTCATCTCGGCGTTGGCGTAATGGTCGTTGTTGCTCGGCGAGGCCGCCGGCGACACGCCGTTCACCGTGTAGGTCAGGTCGCTGGACAGCGCCGTGTTGAACGGCACGTTGTCGCGGACCATGCCGATGAACGTGGCGACGTAGTCATTGAGCGGCGCGAACACCGTCTGGTCGCGGTTGGTCCACGGCACCGCCATGTTCTTGAGCGTGACGTTGTAGAACGACGGGTTCTGGGTGGCGATGTGCGCCGCCCCGATGGCATCGCCACTCGCGACCAGCTGCTCCATCTGGTCGAGCACCTGCGCCGACGGAGGCACGCCCGCGATGCGGTCATGGATGCGTTTGGCCTTGTCGCGATCGTTGGCGGACGCCGTGGCTGTGACCACGCCGGCAACCAGGATTGCAAGACCGACCTGCTTGAGTTTCGAGACCTTTGTGTCCATTTGTGTCATCCACGTCCCATTTGACGGGTGCAGTATCACGCCGTCTCCTACAAGGCTTGTTTGTCTCCGCTCTGGTACGTCTCCAAGCGGCGACAGCACCATTTATTACGTACGCCCGGTAACCTTCGCGCCAAGGACTGCGAACCGCGTCACGGCGCATGCCGCCCCTGGCCTCTAACTACAACAGTCGGCAAGAAAACCGCGTTTGGCGGCCTGCCTGCTGTGACGTCGTCGGCAGATCGCCGCGGGTACAAGCGGGAAGATTGCATTACGTCACATGGCCGTGCGGCAATACGGCATGCTGACAGTGGAGGATGTTGTGGATCGAACCAACGAAAACGCGAACCGGTTCACGTTCGGGGCCTGCGCCCGGGGCGTGCTGATCGGCGTGGTCACGCTGTTAGCCGCCTGTACGCAGGGCCCCGGCGGCGGCGGCATCGGTCTCGGCAGCGGCCAGGATCCCGATCCGGCCACGGTGGACTTCCCCATCTTCTACATCCGCCACCAGGTGCCGGAGGACCAGGACGACGTCACTCGGCTGCGTCCCTTCGTCGAGGACGACGACTACAGCGCCACGTTGTGGAAGCGCGATCGCGCCAGCCCCGGCGCGGCCGAAGTCGAGATCACCGCGCGGCTGCGCAAGGATCCGCTCGGCACGGACGACGATCGCTACGACATCAAGGACCTCGCGGTCTCGGCCGACGGCCTCAAGCTGGCCTTCGCGATGCGCGGCCCGCTCGACGACGCCGACGACGAGGACGAGCCGCCGACCTGGAACATCTGGGAATACAACATCCAGACCGACACGCTGCACCGCGTGATCGGCTCCGACATCATCGCCGAGGAAGGCCAGGACGTTTCGCCTGCCTACCTGCCCGACGGGCGCATCATGTTCTCCTCGACGCGCCAGCGGCAGTCGAAGGCCATCCTGCTCGACGAGAACAAGGCGCAGTTCGAAGCCGCCAACGAATCGCGCGGCGAATCGGCGTTCGTGCTGCACGTCATGAACGCGGACGGCACCGACGTCCACCAGATCACTTTCAATCCGTCGAGCGACATGGACGCCACGGTGCTGCAGAACGGCCGCGTGCTGTTCACGCGCTGGGACAATGCGCCCGGCCGCGACGGCCTGCACCTGTACACCAGCAACCCCGATGGCACCGACACGCAGCTCTACTACGGCGCGTTGTCGCACAACACCGGGACGGTGGTCGCCGGCGTCGCCACGCCGATCGAATTCATGCATGCGCGCGAGATGAGTGACGGTCGCCTGATGGTGCTGACGCGCCAGCGCACCGACGTGGATTTCGGCGGCAACCTGACCATCATCAATACCAAGGATTTCGTCGAGAACACGCAGCCGCTCGCGGCCAGCGCGGGTCTCGCCGGCACGGCGCAGACGCCCGCCACGCTCAATGACGTGCGCACGGTTCCGGGCCCCTCGCCCGGCGGCCGCTTCGAGTCCGGCTTCCCGCTGTGGGACGGCTCGGGGCGCATCCTGGTGAGCTGGTCGCAGTGCCGCCTGCTCGACGTGGGCGGCGCGGATCCGACGCGCATCATTCCCTGCGATTCGACGCACCTCGCCGATCCCAACGCGCAGGTGGCGCGCCCGCTGTACAGCATCTGGATGTTCACGCCCTCGCAGAACACCATCCTGCCGGTCATGGCGCCGGTCGAAGGCGTCATGGTCACCGAGGCCATCGCGGCCCAGCCGCGCACACCGCTGCCGGCGGTGATCCTCGACAAGAAGCCGCCGCTCGATGCGAACCCCGACTGGGTTTCCGAAGGCGTGGGCGTGCTGTCGATCCGCAGCGTCTACGACATCATGGGCGTCGACCAGGCGCGCACCGACAGTGGCACGGCCACCTCGATCGGCAATGTCTCGAATCCGACCAACGCGCAGTACGTGCAACGGCAGGTGCGCTTCGTGCGCATCGAGAAGCCGGTCTCGCAGCCGGACGACGACGACATCGCCGACCCTGACAACTCGGCGTTCGGTCCCACGGGCATGATGCGCGAGATCGTCGCGTACGCGCCGGTCGAACCGGACGGCTCGGTGCGCATGAAGGTGCCGGCCAACATCGCGTTCACGATTTCGCTGCTGGACGCGAACGGGCGCCGCGTGAACAACGCGAACCCGCATCGCGCCTGGCTGTCGATGCGCCCGGGCGAATTGCTCGAGTGCAGCGGCTGCCACGTGCGCACCACGGCCAACGGCGCCACGGCGCGTTCGCACGGTCGCAAGGGTTCGTTCGCCGCCGCCTACGCGGGAGCCACGGCCACCGGCGCCGCCTTCCCGGGCGCGGTGAACACGATTTCCCCCGAGGTCGGCGACACCATGGCGCAGGCCCGCTCGCGCGGCGGTTCCTCGTGCATCGACGCCGCCACCAGCACCGAGCATTGCGGCGCGCCCTCGCTCAACCCGAGCGCCGACGTGGTCTACAACGAGATCTGGAAACAGAACCCGCTGATGACCGACTCCTGGGCCTACAGCCACCTGCAGCTGTCGACTGCCCGCCCGACCAATGCCTCCTGCTACCCGGTCTGGCAGGCCACCTGCCGCATCACCATCCACTACGCCACCATCGGCACACGCGCGGGTCACATCCACCCGTTGTGGTCGGTGCCGCGTCCGGCCGCGGGCGTGGACGATGGCATGGGCAACATCACTTTCCCCGACACCTGCAACACCTGCCACAGCCGCGTGAACGCCGCCAACATGCAGCCGCAGCTGCCGGCCGCGTCGCTCGAGCTGACGGATGAAGTGTCCGATGAAGACGCCCTGCAACTGCGCGCCTACCGCCAATTGCTGTTCGCTCGCCCCGAGCTGGAGCTGGTGAACGGCGCGGTGCAGCCGCGCCAGGTGCAGCAGCTGGATGCCAACGGCAACCCGGTGCTCGACGATGCCGGCAACCCGGTCTTCACGACCCCGCAACTGCCGCCATCGATGGCGGCGACCAATGCGCGCGGCTCACGGTTCTTTGCTGTGATGAACAATGCGACGCATGCAGGTATGCTCTCGACCGCTGAACTGCGCTTGCTTTCGGAGTGGCTGGATATTGGAGCCCAGTATTACAACGACCCGTTCCCGCCTACTCCGCAGAACTAGCCTCGCGCTCGCATTCGTCTTCGCGTGTTCCCTCTCTGCCCCAGGCCTAGCAAAGGAGACCGAGGCGGAAAAGGCCGCCAAGGAGCAGGCGGCCCAGGAAAAGCTTCTGCAGGTGTTCATCAGCGAACCCTACCTGGAGTTGTCGACCGGACCCGGACGCGGAT
>Ga0247777_1000403_pt1 | contig 12043 bp, 10 predicted proteins | sample UWRJL154409C5_FD_179937 | JGI IMG/M metagenome (GOLD analysis project Ga0247777, IMG submission 179937) | Plant litter microbial communities from Arlington Agricultural Research Station in Wisconsin, United States - UWRJ-L154-409C-5 | ecosystem: Environmental > Terrestrial > Plant litter >...
GCTAGCGCATCCTGGTTGGGCAATCCGTCGCGCGCGTGCGAGACGCCGCGGACAGAGGTTCCCGCTACGCGAGCGACGCGACCTGGTGTCACCATTCGACCGCCGCGTCGGCCGAGGCAACGCCACACCGGGCAGAGTCGAACACGTGCGAAGCGGACTCGATCCCTACCCGTGAGGTCCAGCGAATCGCCTGGATTAGCGAGCTCGCGTCCTGTACGCGCAGCGGTTCGATCTCATCGCCCTGGAATCGCTTCAGTGCCGCGACGTCGACGTCACGCCCGATCGCAATCGCCTTGCGCACTGCCGGTCGGCCCCAGCGCGATGCCATGAGCGCTTCCATCCCGTCGTCGAAGTCCTTTTCGTTCGTGTGGTAGCCGTCGGTGACGAGAATCAGTGCGGGCGAGACTGCACGTTCCGGCATAGGCGGAACTTCCATGGCCGCCGCCACGAGCTTCAGCGCGAGGCCCATATCCGTGTGGCCGCCTGCAGTGACGTCTTGCCAGCGCAGGTCTGACACGGAGGTAGGCTTCTCGATATGCCATCGCGCGCCATCCGAGAACGTGATCGCACGAACCAGCACATCCACGTTCGGATTGGCCTGAGCCGCAGCCCTCAGGTGCGGAATGGTTTCGTGAATCGCGACGTTGAGCGACTGTATCTTGCCTTCTGCATTCATCGAGCCGGACGTATCGAGCAGCCAGATGATGTGGAGCTCGCGTCGCGCCAGTGTGCCTCCGGGGTGCTGCATGGTGGCGCCCGACTACTTGATCACCGCTTGCGCGGTGCCCATCTGGATGCGCACGCCACGCTCGATGCGGATGCTGCGGCCCGGGTTGAGCTCGCGTGTGCCGCGGCCGACGGTTTCTACGCGCCACGTCTCGGTGGAGAGATTCTTGAGGCCCAGCATCTTCGGGTCGTCTGGGTTCGCCGCGACGGCCGCCACGATGCCGTCGCCGGCACTCGCTTTCAGTGCGGTGACCTGCACCTCAGACAGCCGTGCGCCAGCGATCAGCGGAATGCTGATGCCGGCGACCTCGAGATGCTCGACGCGAGGGGCGTCTTCCCAGGTTTCGGAGCGCTGGCCCCAGGTTTCAGAGCGGGGAGCGGCACCCGATGCAGCCTGCGAGCGCATCGCGCCGCCGGCGACTTGCGAGGGCATGGGTCGTGCCGCCGGCTTGCTGGAACCCGCGGACGTTGATGCCGGCGCGGCCGACGAGGCCCTGGCCGTCGACGCAGCAGGGGTGCCGACGTTCGCAGCGCTGGCAGCGCTCGAGCCGCCGGCGGCGGTAGAGCCGCTAGCCGCGAACCCGGCTGCCGCGCCGGGAATCCCATCGATCACCTGCGACTTCATCAACTGCGACCGGTTCGGCGACAACTCGCGCGCCTTCATGATCACCCCGGCCAGCATCGCGAACGTCGCCACCGCGATCACGAGCATCACGATCGTGCCGCCATTCGAATCCCACGCCCCATGCAGCAGCGCCACGATGCCGAGCCCAATCGCGATGAGCTTCTTCGCGCTGGCCGGCCGCGTCGCCGCCAGCCCGATGTAGTAGCCGAAGATCCCCGCCCACGCCCCATGCCCGGCGATGTTCTGCAGAACACGCGGAATCATCAGCTGGCTCGCCAGCGCATCGCTCACGATATGAAACTTCGCAAACACGATCTGCTGAGGCACGTACTGGAGCAGCGTTTCGTTCAACGTGAAGCCGAGCCCCGACGCCACGCCGATGAGAATGCCGTCCAGCGGCTCCACCACCCGGAATGCGGAAAGAAAATGCCCTTGCGCGGGAATCTTCCGCGCGGCCCACACACCCAGCGCCACGGGCACGGCTTTGATGGCTTCTTCCGGCAAGCCCGCGGCGAAGAACCCTTTCAAAATCGAAAGCGGCGAGAAATCATCGCCCAGGTCCTTCACACCGAAATCGAGCAGGTGCGCGATGCCGAACAACGGACTGTCGACCAGCACATACGTGACGACCGCAACCGCCGGAATCAGCCACAGCGGTGCCTGCTTGCCGATGATCCGATACGCCGCGAAGGCGAGGGCAGCGGTGATATAGAGCGCGAGCACGATGATGTACATCGGCAGCGCCACGGTCACCCGCTGGTAGACGAGGCCGATCCCGCCTGGCCCGACCTCCGGCACCTTGCAGATGCAGCGGACGTCGTAGGTGGCGCCCGACTCCAGGAAGGCAAACAGAAACACGACCGCGGCAACCGTGATGACGCCGGGCCAGAAGTAGCCCTTGCCCATCACGGAGCGCCAGTTGGTCTGCAGGGGAATCAGCTGCGAACGGGTGGGCGTCTCCCCCAGAGGTTGCTTCATCGAGCCGCCCGGATGCTTGTTGTTGTCCATCGATCGGTACCTGACCTGTTTTGGGTACTGGATCAGGACGTGGAGCCGGGGCCGATATTGCTGGCGACTTGACGAGAAGCGCGCGCGGCCGGAATGATGAAGAGAGAAACGCGCCCCGAGCGCCTCTCGAAAACACCGCGGACTCGCTGGAAATCATGTCGTTAACTGCAGGACAGACGCTGAAAGTGCTTTCGACCGGCGGCCAGTGCACGGTCGAGCACCTGCTGGGTGAGGGCGGCCAGGGCTGGGTGTACCAGGTGTCGTTCATGGGCAGGCCGTTCGCCCTGAAGTGGTACAACGACCGCGTTCTCCAATATGACAAGCGCCTGCGCGCGCGGCTGCAGACTGCGATCGATCACGGCCCGCCGTCGGCGCGCTTCCTGTGGCCGTTCTCGCTCGTCACGCTCGCGGACGGCAGCCGCCTCGGCTACCTGATGCCATTGCGCGACCCGCGCCTGAAAGAAGTCAGCACCATTCTCGGTGCGCAGAAGACCGCAAACGGATTGGAAGAACGCATCGCGCCCAGCTTCCGCGTGCTCGCGACGATCTGCTGCCTCGTGGCCCAGGAACTGCTGGCGCTGCACGCCAAGGGGCTGGCGTATCAGGACCTGAACGCCGGCAACCTGTTCTTCGATCCCCAGCGTGGGCAGATCGCCGTCTGTGACAACGACAACGTAGACATCGACGGCGCGCCGAGCGTGATGGGCGGCGTCTGGGAATATCAGGCACCCGAGATCGTTCTGCGCCAGACAGGCCCCACGCGCGTCACGGACCTGCATTCGCTGGCCGTGATGCTGTTTCGCATCCTGCACATCGGGCACCCCCTGGTCGGCCAGCGTGCGCGGGTCTTCCGGAACCTTAGCGATTCGGCGACCGTACGCAGCCTGTTCGGAACCGATCCGCTGTTCATCTTCGACCCGCGGGACGACTCCAACCGGCCGGATCCGGATGAGTTCGCGGTGGCCTACTGGGCGCTCTATCCGGGGTTTCTCAAGGAGTTGTTCACGCGCGCCTTCACGGACGGGTTGCGCGATCCGCGCCACGGGCGCGTCCAGGAAACCGAATGGCGCCTGGCGATGGCCCGACTTCGGGACAGCATCGTCACCTGCTCCTGCACGGCCGAGAATTTTTACGATCGCACGCGCCTTGCCGGGGGCGCGAAGTTCTCCTGCTGGTATTGCGGTGCGGAGCTATCGGGCAGCCCGCCGCGCATTGGCATTCTCGGGGCGCAGGAGTCTTCGCCACGGGCTCCGCGGCACGTGGTGGTGCTCGACCCGGGCGCGTCGCTGCTGGGGTATCACTGCGATGGCGGCCAATACAACGTGGATTCGGTCATCGCATCCGTGGAAGGGCAGCCCGGCCAGCTCGCGCTTGCCAATGCTTCGCGCACCGAATGGAGCTGCCGCCACAAGGGCGACTCCGTGCGGGTGCCGCCCGGTTCCCGGCTTCTGTTAAAGGACGGCATGCACATCGAGTTCGGCGCCACGCGCGGCGAAGTCCGGATGTGATCGAAAAATAGTCCGGCTCGGCCGGCAATATCCGCCACCGCTCCGCGTCCGTAAGAGGCAACCCCCAACGGACCGCATCCACGGAGCGTCCCGATAATGAATAACGAGGTTGCCAGCGCCCTGCGCGGACTCTACGGCAAGTTCGGCGAGCAGATCCTGACCCAGCCGCCGCGGCTTGCGAGCCTGCTGCGCGACGAATGCCCGGAGCGCAAGCCGGAAATCTCCGCGCTCGTGAAGGCGCTCGAAGAACAGGTGCCGCAGGACCTGCTCAACAGCCAGTCGGGTGAGCCGCCGCGCAGCCTCGCGGCGCGCCTTTCCAGGCGCCTGTCGGAAGAGCATCTGCTCGCGCGGGAAGCGTCCAACTGGGCGGTCTGGGCCTGGGCGCACGGGCTCGGCCTCGGCGATGAATATCGCAATGAGGAGCGCAGTGAGCTGGTGGTCGAGCCTGCGCAGCCGCCGACGCCTTCCACTGACCCTGCGTTGAACGCGGTGCCCGTACCGGCGCCACCCTCGGTCATCGTCGTTCGCCGCACGTCATGGCCGATCTGGGTCGCCGCGGCCGCGGTGTTGATCGTCGGTGCGCTCGTCGCACAGCGCACGGTGTTCAAACCGGATCCGCCGCATATCGCTACGGTCGACGTGCCGAAGAATGTGCGCGTCGGGAAGCCCTACACCTTCGTTGTGCACTTCGACCGCGCTCCGGCGGGCGTCGTGGCCGTCGAGCGCCGCGTGGTCGAGAGCTCCGCGAAGTGGGACGCGGAGACGAGCAACCAGAAGGTCACCGGCATGGACGCGCTGAATCAAGGCACCATTCAGTACGCGTTCGATGCGGAGTCGAAGCCTTCGAAGACGACGCTGCAGTTCGTGCTGATCGACCGGAACGGCCAGCGCAGCGAGCCGCAGACCGTGGCGTACGAAATTCTGCCGGCACCGGTGGTCTGCAATGTGTGCGGCACCATCTCTGACATTCAGCGCGTCGATGAGAAGCGCAAACCCAGAGGAGTTGGCGCGGCCGTCGGCGCGGTAGTAGGTGCGACGGTCGGCCACCTGTTCGGAAGAGGGAAGGGCAAGACGGTGGCCACGGCGGGTGGCGCGGTGGCCGGCGGCGTGGCAGGCAATGTGATCGAAGGCCGCATGACCACGGCGCATTGGGAAGTGACGGTGAAGATGAACGGTGGCCGGCGGCAGGTGGTTCAGTTCGACACGGAGCCCACGTGGCAGATTGGGCAGAAGGTGAAGCTGATCGACGGGGAAATTGTCGACGGGGTGCCATGAGGCGATCGCCGAGAGGAGCCTCAGAGCGGAGCCCTCAATCGCCGGGCGGCTAAGAGGGCGGTTAAGAGAACGGCGAGAGAACGGCAGAGAGGGCGGCTGAAGAGGCGCACAGCGCTTTCTTAGCCGCCCGGCGATTGAGGGCTTCCGCCTCCGCCGCCCCCCAAGCTCAGTGCCGGTAAATCGCCGTCAACCCAATCATCCGCGGCCGAAACGTGTTCCCGTTCGTCACGTTATAAAACGACGCGAAGATCGAGCAGTCCGTGTTTCGGCAGGTCGCGCGACCCGTGAGCGTGTTCGGCGTCAGCGCATCTTCGTTCGTCAGGTTATCGGCGAACAGAGAGACATCAACGTCCCCAAACAGCATGCCCACGCGCGCCGTGACGAAGCTCGTGGCCGGTGCGAAGTACGCATCAGGCGCATACGCGCTCGTCCCTGCGGGCGTGGAGTTCGCGATTTTGCCGGTGTACTGCCAGCTGCCTGTCATATACGCCTCGTGGTCGAGCACATTGAACCCGTAGCGCGCCCCCAGCGTGCCTTGCCAGTGGGGAATGCCGACGAAGTCCTGCCCGGCGAACACGAGAGTCGATCGGACGCCCGCCGCGTTCGGCACCGTCTGCACCGTCTCCGTGTAGTGCGCATCCGTGTAACCGACCGAGGAGTTGATCGTGAAGCTCGGTGTTACGCGGAAGTCGCCCTGCAGGTCGAAGCCCTGGCTGACGGCCTTGCCGATGTTCTGGATGTACGAGAACACGCAGGTAGGCAGCAGATAGGGCGTCTGCGGCTTGTCCCAGTCGATGCGGAAGAGGCTGCCGGAGAGGCTGATCTTGCGATCGGCCACACGCACTTTCGACCCCAGCTCGTAGCTCCACACCTTGTCCGAACCGTAGCTGGCAGGAGTGCTGGTGATGTTGAGTTGCGCGAGATCCGTTGCGCATTGGGACGTCGCTTGCGATTGCACGCCGCCCGGGCGGAAGCCGCTCGCCGCGGTCGCGTACACCAGGTCATCCTCCGTCGCCTGCCACGCGAGACTGATCTTGGGAGTGACCGGATGCTCCGTTACCTCACCCGTGATCGGCACGCCCGGAGTGTTCGGGGTGCCGTTCGGGAAGCCGGTGAACGGAGCGGCAACGAGCAGGCCGTAGGTGTAGGAGTTGAAGGCCAACTCTTCTTCCGACCAGCGCAGACCCGCAGTGAGCTTGAGGGTCTTGGTGAGATTGAAGCTGCCTTCGCCGAACACCGCCGTGCGTCTCTCATGGATGCTCTGGTTGTTGGCGGTTTGCAGGTTGCTCGCGATTTCTGCCGCTGAGTGCAGCGGGGAAATGCCGAGTTGCGTGTGTCCAAGCAGAGCCAGCTGCAACGCCGTGCGGTCCTGCGTGGCCTCGTTGTGCGAGATGGTGTTCGCGTTCTGATAGTAAGCACCCGCGATCCAGCTGAGCCGGCTATCGTCGCCCGGCGCCGAGTTGACGCGCACCTCCTGCGTGAAGGCGTGACGACGCCCCGTGAATAAGAACGCGCTGCTGTACGGTGAACCGAGATCGAAGATGAACGGAGACTGCACGGCCGGGTTGTATCCGCCGGCCACCGTCACCGTGGTGTTTTGCGGCTCCTGCAGCGTGAGGTCGCCGTTGCCGGCGCCGGCATCGCGCAACCATGAGGTGATCGACTTGATCTGCACGGAAGCGACGTCGTAGTCCGTTGTGAGACTGCCGAGCGAAATTCGCGACGTGCGAGGCGCCACTGCCGGATCGATCTGCCCGGTGTAGCCGAGACCCACCGCCGTATTGGAGAAGGAAGTGTACGGCCCCACGTTGATCGGCCCGTACGTCTGCGCCGGATGAATGAAGACCAGCTGGCCGCCGGTGTTGTATCCCGGAACGTTGGTGTAGCACTGGAGCTTGCCAGTGATCGGGCACGCGACAGGATTACTGGGCACGTAGCCCGCAGGCAGCATGCCTCGTTGCGTGATCGGCAGACCGGTCAACGTGCCCGTCGGCGAGATCGGCGTGTTGATTGCAGGATTGGCAGTGCTCGACAGCAGCGTGCCGAATGCCGGAGTCGTGTACGCCGGCACGTCGTTGTAGATCGTGTCGAGGTCGTTCTTCCGGTCCCACGCCCAATAGAAAGAGGGCGTGAAGCTCAGGTTCTCCGTGGGCTGCCATTTGAGCGAGCCCTTGAACGCTTTCTGGTCCTGCGAATTGGTGTCCTTGTCGATGGTGTTGCCGTTGCGCCAGTCGACGTGATCGACCCAGCCGCCGATGCGGCGTCCCCACACACTCACGCGAAAGCCCAGCTTGTCCTGCACGATCGGGCCGCCGATGCCGATGCCGAGCTCGCCGCCGGTGTCGCCGTGATTGAGCGTGTTGAACTCGGCGCGGGCGTAGGTCGAGTACTCCGACAGGCTTGGCGACGGCGTGATGTAGCGGATGGTGCCGCCTTCCGACGACGAACCGTACAGCGTGCCCTGCGGACCTTTCAGCACTTCGATGCGCTCGAGGTCGAACAGCAGCGGCAGGAAGGTGCCGCCGCCCGTGACGAGGCCGCCGAGCGTGCGGGCCTGCAGTGGCGATTCATCCAGGTAGACGCCGGTGGTCGCCGCGTTGTTGCCCTGGATGCCGCGAATGGAAATGGGCGGCCCATTAGCGCCGTTGAAGCCAATACGCAAGGATGGAACGATGCGTTGTAGATCTTGAGACGTCTTGATGCCGAGCTCGTCGAGCGACTTCTGCGTCTGCGCGACGATGCTCATGGGCACGCGGCTGATCGCGGTTTCGCCCATGCGATTGGCGGTGACGACGACTTCGTCGAGTGTCGAATCGCTGGTGGCGGCTTGATTTTGAGCGAAAACAGGCACAACGGCACCGAGCGCCGTGGTCGACAGAACGATGCGCGCGACAATCCTCACGATGAACCCCTCTTGAATCGTAGGAAAAATTATTCTTATGGAGCCGATTTTTGCACGTCGACTATACGAGCGTATTGCTGCTGGAGGAAAGCAGATTTCCTCTGCGTGAGGCTGGCGCAGGAGGGCTGCCCGCTTACGATCCGCGGATGAGATATTTGTGTGCGCCAGCGCGCGGGCTGTGCCTTTCGATCCTCCTGATTGCCAACGCAACCACGACGCTGGCCCAGACTTCGGCGCAGCAGCCCCCGTCGATGCCTGCACCCGGTACAACTCGCCCGGGCCTGAACCAGGACGCGATCGACAACCTGTCGCGCAAACACCCGGGTTACCCGGGCGCGCTCGACCCCGCGAATCTGGCGAAACGCCGCCCGAAACCGCCCTTCGACCTGACCGGTACGTGGTTCGTCGACCTGCGCCGGTCGTTCAACGACTTCAAGTTCGGCCCGCCGTATCCGGAGTTCCTCGAGGCCGGTCAGCAGGCGATGAAGGAAGCGGCTGAAGCTCGCAAGGCCGGCAAGCCTTACCGCGACAGCATCGGGCAGTGCTTCCCCGCCGGCATGCCGATGATCATGACGCGCGTGTGGCCCATCAGCATGATGCAGGCGCCGACTGCGATTTTCATGATGTTCAACTTCACGAACAGCCTGCGCATCATCTATCTAGACGGGCGCGCGCACACCGATCCGGACATCGCCGATCTCACTTACAACGGCGAATCGATCGGGCACTGGGAGAAGGACGCACTCGTCGTCCACACCAAATACTTCGAGACCAAACAGCACTGGATCGACGAAGGCATTCCGATCAGCGAGGAGTTCGAGATGGTCGAGCGCATCAAGCTGATCGACAAGGGCGAGACCCTGCAGATCGATTACACGATGACCGATCCGAAAAACTGGAAGGGCGAGTGGAAGAGTACCAAGCGGTGGATGCGAGCGAACTACAGCGACATTTCGGAAGTCGAGTGCCTGCCGAACCTGAACAAGGATCTGCCGAGCACGGATACGGGAAAGTGATCATGCGCATGCGCTTCTGGAAGGCGGCCCTGGTTGCCGCGCTCATGCTCGCCGGCGGCCACGCTCTCGCGCATCACTCGTTCGCGATGTTCGATCAATCGAAGGACGTCACGCTCAAGGGCACGGTCACGGAGTTCCAGTGGACCAACCCCCACGCGTTCATTCACATGGAAGTGCCTGGCGCCTCCGGCGCAAAGGAGACGTGGCAGATCGAGCTCAACAGCCCGAACAACCTCAAGCGCCAGGGATGGAAGTCCACCAGCGTGAAGGCGGGCGATCAGGTGACGCTCGTCCTCAATCCGCTGCGGGATGGAAGCAAAGGCGGGCTGTTCGTCTGGATGAAGCTGCCGGACGGGAAAATTCTCGGCGATCCCACGCGCACCGGCAGTGGTCCCATCAACGTACCCAAGCCGTGAGCCTGCGGAGAGTGCACGTGAGATCCCGATCGTTGTGGACGGCTGCCTGCCTGGCAATGGTTCTGCTGGGCGCTTCGCCCACCGCGTGGGTGCATCATTCCGGCGCCATGTTTGACCGCACCCGCGTCATCGAGATCAAGGGTGTGGTTACGGAGTTCGCCTGGACCAATCCGCATTCCTCTTTCAAGGTGGAAGTGGACAACCAGGTCTGGGCCATCGAGATGAACGGCACGTCGAATCTCGTTCATGAAGGCTGGAAGAAGAACACCATCAAGCCAGGTGACAAGGTCACTGTGACCGTCAACCCGTTGCGGGATGGGAGGCCGGGCGGGTGGTTCGTCGGCATCCAGTTGCAGAACGGCTCGACGCTCGGAACGCCAGCTGGCGTGGCGGCAGAGAAATGAAAGTAGCCCTGAGCGTTTTGGTCCTGAGCATCGCGTTCACTCACGCGGCGGACGTGATGGCGGCAGGCGAGAGCTCGCCGCCGCGAATCAGCGTCGCGCCCAAAGGGCACTACGCATCGCTCGACAAGCTTCCGGACTGGGGTGGGGCGTGGTTCGCCGCGTTCGGGCCCGGTGCGGGCCCGCCGCCGCCGCCTCCCAAACTCAAAGGCGTGTATCTGGCGGCTTATGACAAGTGGGTGGCCGAAGTCAAAGCGAAGGACGGCGTCGTCGCCGCCGCGCAATCCAACTGCCTGCCGCCGGGAATGCCGTCGATCATGGCGGTGCCTCAATATCCCATCGAGTTCTTCTTCACACCGGGACGCGTGGTCGTTCACCACGAAGCCTGGATGCAGTGGCGGAACATCTATACCGACGGGCGCAAGCACCCGGACGATCTCGACCCCACGTTCCAGGGCGATTCGATCGGGCACTGGGAGGGCGACACGCTCGTCGTCGAGACGGTCGGAACGAAGGAGAATCTCGGCCTCACCTCCCGCACGCGCGGGCCGGTGCCGGCGCACGGTCCGAAGCTGCGGATCGTGGAGCGCATTCACCTCGATCCAAAGGACTCCGGCGTACTCCTCGATGAGCTGAGGCTCGAGGACCCCGATGCCCTCGCCGAGCCCTACCGGCAAACGATTACTTACAAGCGCAACCGGGATCAGGAGCTGCTCGAGTTCGTCTGCGCCGAGAATGACCGAAATCCCGTGGACGGACAGGGGAGCACGACCTTCAAGCACGAGTGACTGGTAGGATCGGCCGTTCCTGGCTTTTGAGGGGAAGGGCCGATGGAAATCATCCAGCTGAAGATCGTGAAGGAGATCTACTCCGCCCGAAGCTTGAGCAAGGCCAGCATGCGCCTGGGCAAGGCGCAGTCGATCGTCAGCCGGCACCTGACCGCGTTCGAGAAAGAGTGCGGCGGCCGGGTTTTCCATCGCACCGGGCGCGGCGTGCAACTCACCGAGCTGGGCGAGCGGATCCTTCCCCAGATCGACCTGATCATCGAGACCCTGGAGGGCATCGTCGCGAGTGGCAAGTCCCGCGCCAGCGCAATCTCGGGCAACGTCCGGGTCAACGTGACCCCGGCGATCGGCGGATGCCTCGTTCCCGCGCTGTTCGCCAGCATCCAGCAGGACTATCCCCTCATCCGGCTGCAGTTCTTCGAAAGCTACAGCAGCCAGATCGATGACTCGCTGGAGAAGGGCGAGACGGACGTGGCCGTCTTCCTGCGCAATGGCGTCGCGGCCGGCACGAACCACGAGTCGATCTGCCAGTTCGACACTTATTTAATAAGCCTGCCGGCCACGCGGCTGCCGGGGGCTGAAGTCGTGCAGCGGCAGGAGATCCTGTTCTCCGACCTGGAAGGTTTGCCGTTGTTGATGCCTTCCGAACCGAGCTTCATTCGCCATGCCTTCAATGCGCTGGCGGAGAGTCGCGGCATTGTGCTGTCCATCGCCGCGGAGGTGAACTCGCTCTCCAGCATGCAGGCGCTGTTCGATGCGGATGTCGGATATCTCGTTGCGGCGGTGGGCTGCGGTCCGGCGGCGGAAACGGGCTATATCGGTCGGAGCATCCGGCAGGGTCGGCTGAAGGCGGCGCGCATCCGCGATCCGGATGTGAAGCGGACGCTCGTCGTGGGGACTGCGGCCAGTGTCACGAGCCGTGTTGAAGTGGTTCGCAAGGCTGCTGTGCGGATCCTGCGGGAAGCGACAGAAGGGCGTGATCGGGAGCCGATTCGGACCTTCGGAACCTGATGGATCGGATCGGCCAGGCCTGGCCTGGCGCGGCTTGAATTGGCCCGGCCCGCCTTGGCTCAGCTTTCAGCGGAACGCTTGCCGCTCACTTGCAACCGGCCGCGGCAACCAGTTGTCGCAACTCCGTTTGCGTCGTGTCTTCATCCAGCTTGGTCAGTCTTCCCGCGGCTCGCATGCGCGCGAAGATGTCCTGAGAGCGACGGAAGGCTTCGCAAGCGCGCGTGCTCTGATGAGCCTGGAGCAGTATCTCGCCGAACAGATCCCACCCGGCCGCGACGTCGCGGGCGATCGCCCAGTCGGCCGATGTCTCATCCCATAGCGCTTCCCGCTGACGAATCGCGTCTTCCAGCAGCGCGATCGCTTCCGGGAA
>Ga0247777_1000404_pt1 | contig 12037 bp, 12 predicted proteins | sample UWRJL154409C5_FD_179937 | JGI IMG/M metagenome (GOLD analysis project Ga0247777, IMG submission 179937) | Plant litter microbial communities from Arlington Agricultural Research Station in Wisconsin, United States - UWRJ-L154-409C-5 | ecosystem: Environmental > Terrestrial > Plant litter >...
CGAAAGCATGATCACCGGGATCGCGCGAAAAACCTTGTTGTGCTTGATCAGGGAACAGGTCTGATAGCCATCGAGTCGCGGCATCATGATGTCCACGAATACGATGTCGGGCTGATGGTCGGCGATCTTCGCCAGCGCATCGAATCCATCGATCGCCGTGAACACCTCGCACCCCTCCTTCGCAAGGAGCGTCTCGGCAGTCCGGCGGATGGTCTTGCTGTCGTCGATCACCAGGACCTTGAGGCCCTGAAGCTTTGCATTCGTGCCGCTCACGTCAGGCGACTCCTCCCAGAGACAAGCGAATAACCCACAGCAGCGTCCGCAAGCGAAAAGGGGAAAGCTGCAGCCACACGCATATGGTGGCTGTAGCTGGGGCAAACGCAGCGCGGTTTTAACATATCGGTATAGCCCCGGCTATGCCACGCGCGTCACGTTTCCGAAGAGTCGCGCGCGGTTGTGGCCTCTCCATCGGGTGATGCGGACATATTCGCGACGCACCTAGCATAATCCGCGCTCCTCCCGAGGTGACGGCATGACACAGAACTCCATTCGACTTGGCGTGGTGATGGATCCGATCGAGGACATCAAGTACGCCAAGGACTCAACCCTCGCGATGCTACTCGCGGCGCAAGCGCGGGGCTTTGAACTGGTCTACATGGAGCAGAAGGATCTGTCGTTGCGCGACGGTCGCGCCATCGCGCGGATGCGCCCGCTCACCGTCAAGGCCGATCCGGCGGCCTGGTTCACCCTGGGGGAGCCGAAGGTCGCGCCGCTCAAGGGGGCGGTCGACGTCATCCTCATGCGCAAGGACCCGCCGTTCGACATGGAGTACATCTACTCCACTTACATGCTCGAGCGGGCCGAAATCGAAGGGGTGCTGATCTGCAATCGCCCCCAGGGCCTGCGGGACATGAACGAGAAGGTCTACACAGCCTGGTTCCCCCAGGCGTGTGCACCCACCTTTATCACGCGCGACATGGCGGACATGGCCGCCTTCGTGCGCGAGCACGGCAAGGCCGTCTGCAAGCCGCTGCATGGCATGGGCGGACGCTCGATCTTCGTCGTCACTGCCGACGACAAGAACATGAACGTCATCTTCGAGACGCTCACGAACTACGGACAGCAGTACGCCATCGTCCAGCGCTACATCCCCGACATCGTGCAGACAGGCGACTCCCGGGTGTTGCTGATCGACGGCGAGCCGGTCCCGTACGCGCTGGCACGCATCCCGTCCGCGTCCGACAACCGCGGCAATCTCGCCGCGGGGGCCAAGGGCGTGGGGCGGCCGCTGAACGAGCGGGATCGGTGGCTCGCCGCGCAGGTGGGGCCCGCGCTCGCCGCAAAGGGGATGATCTTCGTTGGGCTCGACGTCATCGGTGGTTTCGTCACCGAGATCAACGTCACGAGCCCCACCGGCATCCGCGAGCTCGACAAGCAGTTCAACCTGAACATCGGCGACCTGCTCATGCAGGCGATCGCGAAGAAACTAGGGGTTTGACGCTGATGGGAGACAGCGCACACGGGATCGTGGTGCGCTGGCTATACTCGGGTCCGTGGCCTCGAAAAGTCTGACACTTCGCGAAGGAATCGCTCCGGTCCGCGAACGCCTGCTGACCACGCTGTTCCTGGCGGGCGTTCTGCACGCCATTGTGATCCTCGGCATCACCTTTACTTCGTCCGCGGACGCAGGGTCCGGCGCGCCTGGCCTGCAGGTGCTGCTGGTGTCGAACGAGCTGCAGGAAAGCAACGCGAACGACTCGGCCACCTACCTCGCCCAGCGAACCCAGGTGGGCTCGGGCAACACCACCCAGATCGTCGCGCCCCGTAATCGCGCCTCCGCCGTGCCGCTGCCCGGGCAGGAGGGCACGCCCGATGGCCTCGATCTCGGCCCGGCCGGCAAATCCGCCGGCAGCCGCGACGAAGCCGTCCTGACCACGACGGGCTGGCAAACGAAAGTGCACTACCTCGCTGACGCCGGGGACACCGGCGACAGCCGCAAGACGCCGGCGCTCATCAAAGAACAGCCGTCGGACCACCCGGGTCCTGAGGATGAAACGGGTCCGGAGCAGCTCACCGGTCCAAAACGGGACGAGCTCTGGATCACGCCCGACACGCGTGCGGCAACGCTTGCGCCCTATCTGGATGCATGGCGTCGCAAGGTGGAGCGCGTCGGCACGTTGAACTACCCGACCGCCGCCCTTGCCCGCAACATGACCGCGAGCCCGGTGCTGGAGGTCGCGGTGAACGCGAGCGGCGTGCTGGAGAAGGCGGTCATTCGCACGTCCAGCGGCTATCCGGATCTCGACGCGGCCGCGATCCAGATTCTCAAGCTCGCGAGTCCGTTCGACCCGTTCCCGGCCGAGCTGTCGCGCGAATACCGCGTGTTGCGATTCGCCTACGAATGGCAGTTCACCGGTGGGCGGGTGGAGCGCGGCGGAGTCACCGCGGTTCCTTGAGCGCATCGCATCGCTTGCCCATACTGCTGGCCATGAGCGACGAGACGAGCCTCACCAACCATCTGCTGATCGCGATGCCGACGCTCGCCGATCCCAACTTTTCCCAGACCGTCGCCCTCATCTGCGAGCACACCGACAAAGGCGCGCTCGGCATCGTCGTGAACAAGCCACTCCCCATGCGCCTGCAGGACGTGCTGGAGCAGATGAGCCTGGAAGCGCAGAACCACACCATCGCGACGCGGCCCGTACTGCGCGGCGGCCCTGTCAGCACCGATCGCGGCTTCGTGCTGCATCGGCCGGGTGGCAAGTGGGAACGCTCGCACCGCGTCTCGGACATGATCCAGGTGACGACCTCGCGCGACGTGCTCGGCGCGATGGCGCGCGGTGAAGGCCCCGAAGATGCGTTCATCGCGCTCGGCTACGCCGGCTGGGAAGCCGGCCAGCTCGAACGCGAGATCAAGGACAACTCGTGGATGTCCATGCCGCTCGACGCCCGCATGGTGTTCGACCTGCCGTACGAAGAGCGCTGGAGCGCAGCCTGGCGGTTTCTCGGTATAGACAAGGACATGATGAGCCGTACGTCAGGACACGCCTGATAGTGAGTGTCGCCTCCCAGCCGCCCGGCGATTGAGGGCCTCATCCTCTTGGTCCAGACGATTCTTGCTTTCGACTACGGCAAAAAACGCATCGGCATTGCCTGCGGCGACACCGTAACCCGCACCGCCGGCCCACGCCCCGCCGCCAGCGCGTCGGCCACCGGCCCCGACTGGGCCGCGATCGAACGCGAAGTCCGCTCCCTGCAACCCCACCTATTCATCGTCGGCGCTCCGTATAATGCCGACGGTTCCCCGGGAGCCCTTGCGACCGACGCAAGCGGCTTCGCCGCCGAGCTGGAACGCCGCTTCGCCATTCCCGTGAAACGTGTCGACGAGCGCTGGTCCTCGCTGCAGGCGAACGAGCGGCTGAAAACTCAGCGCGCGAGTGGCGAACGCAAACGGCGTATCCGGAAAGAAGATATCGATAGCGCTGCCGCCGCCGTCATCCTGGAACGGTGGCTCGCAGGTGAAGGAGGCTGAACGAGTCCATGAGCACGAGCGCAGAGCTGACTGTCCCCGCGAGCATCCCTGGTGGCGTCTCGCAGTTCCGACGCGATGGATCGCTCCGCCACCTGCTCACACTCGAAGGCATCCCCCTCCCGATGATCGAGGGGCTGCTGGATCGGGCGCAGGGCTTCGTGCGCACGCTGGGGAAGGAGCGCCCCGCTTCGAGCCAGGCCCTGCACGGCGTCACCGTCGCCAACCTGTTCACCGAGCCTTCGACGCGCACGCGTGTTTCGTTCGAGCTCGCCGCGAAACGCCTCGGCGCGGATGTCGTGAACCTCGAATTGCAGCTCTCTTCCCGCGTCAAAGGCGAGAGCATGATGGACACGGTGTTCACGCTCGAATCGCTGCACGTCGACGTGCTCGTGATTCGCGAAGCCGAAGCCGGCGTGCTCGATCTCGTTGCCGCCAACGTCGCGCCGCACGTGAGCGTGCTGTCGGCGGGTGAAGCCCACATTTCGCATCCCACGCAGGGGCTGCTCGATGCGCTCACCATTCGCCAGTACAAGAAGCGCTTCGACAACCTGGCGATCGCCATCGTCGGGGACATCCAGCATTCGCGCGTCGCGCGCTCGGCGTATCAGGTGTTTCGCACCCTCGGCGTGCCGGATCTGCGCATCGTCGCCCCGCCGGCGTTCATGCCGAAGCCGGACGAGTTCGTCGGCTGCTCGCGCCACGCCACCCTGAAGGCGGGCCTCAAGGACGCGGATGTGGTGATGATGTTGCGCATCCAGAAAGAGCGCATGACGCACGCCTCGCTGCCCGACGCGGATCGCTATTTCTCGAAGTACGGGCTCACGCCGGAGCGGCTCGCCGTTGCGAAGCCGGATGCCATCGTGATGCATCCCCAGCCGATGAACCGCGGCATCGAGATCGCTTCCGATGTGGCCGACGGCACGCAGTCCGTGATCCGCGACCAGGTGCGCAACGGCGTGGCCGTGCGCATGGCCGTGCTCCAGACCGTGATGGAGCGGGTTGCCAGCGAATGAGCCTGGAGAACCGCGGCACCATCTTCCTCGAGGACGCGCGCGTCCTCGACCAGAAATCCTTCGATGGCGACCAGTTCGTGATCCGGGTGGAAGCGCCCAGGTGCGCCGGGCGCGCCGAACCGGGCAGCTTTGCGCATATTTCGGTCGATGCGGCGATCCCGATGCGACGGCCGTTGTCGATCATGCGAGCCGACGCCCGCGCTGGCTGGATCGAGATGCTCTACAAGGTGGTGGGCTCGGGGCTGCACGCGCTGGCCGCGCGCAAGGCCGGCGACACGCTCAGCGTGCTGGGGCCCATTGGCAAGGGCTTTACGCTGCATCCGGACAAGCCGCGCACGCTGCTCATCGGGGGCGGCGTCGGTATTCCGCCGATGGTGTTCCTCGCGGACCGCCTTCGCGAAGACGAGCGGGCCGCCTGGAAACCGCTGGTGCTGATGGGGTCGGAGATTCCGTTCCCGTTCCGCGCACGGCCGTCGCAGATTCTGGTGCCGGGCATTCCGGCCGGCGCCATTGCGTGCATGCCGATGCTGGATGAATGGGACATTCCCAGTCGGCTCGCCAGCAAGGCGGATTTCCCGGGGTGTTTCGACGGGTTCGTGACGCAGCTTGGGGATGCGTGGCTGTCTTCGCTTGGGCCTGCCGAGCTGGCGGAAGTCGAGATTTTCTCGTGCGGCCCGACGCCGATGCTGAAAGCTTCGGCGGCCCTCGCCCGCAAGTACAACGTTGCCTGTCAGGTTTCGCTGGAAGAGTTCATGGCGTGCGCCGTTGGCGGCTGCGCAGGGTGCACGGTGCTCGTGCAAACGGACGATGGGCCTGCGATGAAGCGAGTCTGCGTGGACGGACCGGTGTTCGACGCCTACCGAGTTTTCGCCGCGGCCTGAAAGCGAAGCAGCCCTCAATCGCCGCCCGGCGATTGAGGGCTGCTTCGATCCTTAGCCGAAATTGATCTTGGCTTCGAGGTTAGTGCGCGAATCCGCGTTGACCAGCGCATCTTCCAGCTCTACACGACCCGCCTTGTAAAGCTGCAGCAGCGCCATGTCGAAGCTCTGAATATCCCGCTCGCCGCTGAGGATGATGGCTTCCTTGATGGACACCACATCGCCCTTCTTCACCAGCTCGGCGATGTGCGGCGTGTTCAGCATCACTTCCACCGCCGCCACGCGCTTGCCGTCCTTACCCGGAATCAGCCGCTGCCCCATGATCGCCTTCAGGTACTGCGACAGATCCAGGAAAATCTGGTTGTGCTGGTCCTGCGGGAACATGTTGATGATGCGGTCCAGCGCCTCCGCGCAGTTGTTCGCGTGGAGCGTTGCGAGCACGAGGTGACCCGTGCCCGACAGATTGATCGCCGCTTCCATCGATTCGCGGTCGCGCACCTCACCGATGAGGATGACGTCGGGCGCCGCACGCATCACGCCGCGCAACGCGCGGCTGTAGCTCTTCGTGTCGAGCCCCACTTCGCGCTGATTCACGATCGAGCGCTTGTTGGTGTGCAGGAACTCGATCGGATCCTCGATCGTGACGATGTGGTCCGAGGAGTTCTCGTTGCGGTAGTTGATCATCGCCGCGATCGAGGTGCTCTTGCCGGAGCCGGTGGCCCCGACCATCATCACGAGGCCGCGCTTGGCCATGATCAGGTCGGCCATCACCTGCGGCAGCCCGAGCAAATCGAGCTTCGGCATGTCGGCCGTGATGTAGCGCATCACGAGCGCCGGGTAACCCCGCTGCATGAAGATGTTCACGCGGAAGCGGCCGAGCCCGGGCTCGGAGATGGCGAAGTCGATTTCCCATTCGCGCAGGAACCATTCGCGCTGCTCGGGCGTCATGAGCGCGAGCGCGGTCTGGCGCACCGTTTCCGGCGACAGCACCTGTTTGTTGACCGGGAAGATCTGGCCTTCGATCTTGATCTTGACGGGCGCGTTGGAGGTGAAGAACAGGTCCGACGCCTTGCGCTCCACCATCAGCTTGAAGAGCGGCTTGGTGTTGATGCCCGGCACCGGCTTGCCTTCGAGGGCGGCAAAAGTGCCCGTCGCGGACAGAGTTGCCTGCGGGCCGGTGGGATTCTCCGGCGAACCCGCGCCCGGAGGATCGCGCGGGGGGGTCGTCGACATGGCCACTCCTGCAGTCTTCGGAGGCGTCAAATGACTCGTCCTTGCTCTTCTTCGACGATGCGCAGCGCGCCACCGTCATCGATGTTCTTGGTTTCGCGCTTGCTCTCGAGCTTGATACGCAGGCGCAGCTCGTTCTTCGAGTCGGCGTTGCGGAGCGCGTCCTCGTAGGAGATGAAGCCCGTCTCGTACAGCTCGAACAGGCACTGGTCGAACGTCTTCATGCCGAGGCGCGTCGAGCGCGACATCACCTCTTTGATCTTCGCGACCTCACCCTTGAAGATGAGGTCCTGGATCAGCGGCGAGTTCAGCATGATCTCGGTGGCGGCGATGCGGCCGGAACCGGATTCGCGCGGCACCAGTCGCTGCGAGATGAGCGCGCGGATATTGAGCGACAGGTCCATCAGGAGCTGTTCGCGCCGCTCGTCCGGGAAGAAGTTGATGATGCGGTCGAGCGCCTGGTTGGCGCTGTTCGCGTGCAGGGTCGCAAGCACGAGGTGGCCCGTCTCGGCGAACTGGATGCCGTGCTCCATCGTCTCGCGATCGCGCACCTCGCCGATGAGGATCACATCCGGCGCCTGGCGCAGCGTGTTCTTGAGGGCGGTGTGCCACGAGTCCGTATCCACGCCGACCTCACGGTGTGTGATCACGCAGCCCTTGTGCTGGTGAACGTATTCGACCGGGTCTTCGATGGTGATGATGTGGCCGCGGGTCTTCTCGTTGCGGTAGCCGACCATCGCGGCGAGCGATGTCGACTTACCCGAGCCCGTGCCGCCGACGATGATCACGAGGCCGCGCTTGGACAGCACCACTTCCTTGAGGATGGGCGGCAGGTCCAGCTCTTCGAACGTCGGGATCTTCGCATTGATCAGGCGGATGACGCAGCCGACCGAGCCCTGCTGCACGAACGCGCTCACGCGGAAACGGCCGATGCCCGGCGGGGCGATCGCGAAGTTGCACTCCTTGTTCGCGTCGAAGTCCTTGGTCTGGCGGTCGTTCATGATCGCGCGCACGAGCGTCGCGGACTGCTCCGGAGTAAGCGCCCGCTCGCTCTGGGGGCGGATTTCGCCGTCGATCTTGATGGCCGGCGGGAAACCCGCGGTGACGAACAGGTCCGACGCCTTCTTCTCGACGACCCGACGCAGGAGGTCCTGCATCAGTTTGATTGCTTGATCGCGATCCATGGTGATGTCCTGTAAGAGGCGTTAGATCGCGTCCTTGTTCTGCGCCTTGTAGCGCGCTTCTTCCTTGCTCACGTGACCCTTGGCAACGTACTCGGTCAGGCACTGGTCGAGCGTCTGCATGCCCGAGGACTGGCCGGTCTGGATGGCCGAGTACATCTGCGCGATCTTGCCTTCGCGGATCAGGTTACGAATGGCTGGCGTGCCGATCATGATCTCGTGGGCCGCGATGCGTCCACCGCCGTTCTTCTTCAGCAGCGTCTGCGAGATCACCGCGCGCAGCGACTCCGACAGCATCGAACGGACCATGTCTTTTTCGGCAGCCGGGAACACGTCGACGATACGGTCGATGGTCTTTGCGGCAGACGAGGTATGCAGCGTGCCGAACACGAGGTGGCCGGTTTCGGCGGCCGTGAGCGCGAGCCGGATGGTCTCGAGGTCACGCATTTCGCCAACCAGCACCACGTCCGGGTCTTCGCGCAGCGCCGAGCGCAGCGCTTCGGTGAAGCCGAGCGTGTCGCGATGGACCTCGCGCTGGTTCACGAGACAGCGCTTGGATTCGTGGACGAACTCGATCGGATCTTCGATCGTGATGATGTGGTCCGGACGGTTGTCGTTACAGTGGTTCACCATGCCGGCGAGCGTCGTGCTCTTGCCGGAGCCGGTGGGCCCCGTGACGAGCACCAGGCCACGCGGGAGCATGCACAGGTCGCGGAAGATCTTGGGCGACGCCAGGTCGTCGAGCGACAGGATGGTGGACGGAATATTACGGAACACGGCGCCGGCGCCGCGGTTCTGGTTGAACGCATTGACGCGGAAGCGGGCGAGCTTGGGGATTTCGAACGAAAAGTCGGTCTCGAAGAACTCTTCGTACGCCTTGCGCTGCTTGTCGTTCATGATGTCGTACACCATGCTGTGCACTTCCTTGTGGGCGAGTGCAGGCATGTTGATGCGTTTCATGTCGCCGTCGACGCGAATCATCGGCGGCACACCGGAAGACAGATGCAGGTCGGATGCGTTGTTCTTGACGGCGAATGCCAGAAGCTGCGCGATGTCGACGGCCATTACTCACACCTTTTCAGTACATGCGCAGCGGGGCCGGCGCGAAGCATTGCGACGGCCATGGAAAGCGCGCGCCAGTATAAGCTAGGGGTTCCGTGGGCAATATGTTACGGGTTCCGCAGAATTTGGCGGTAAACATCCGCGATGTGCGGGAGCGCATCCGGCTGGCCTGCAAGCGGGCGGACCGCAGTGTCGACTCGGTCACACTGCTGGCAGCCAGCAAGACGCACTCCGTTGATTTGATACGTGGCGCCGCGCGGGAAGGCGTGGAGCACTTCGGGGAGAGCTACCTGCAGGAGGCCCTGCCCAAGATCGAGACACTGAGGGGGCTGGAGCTCACCTGGCACTTCGTCGGCCAGCTCCAGGGCAACAAGACCCGGGCCGTGGCGGAGGCGTTCCAGTGGGTACACGGCGTGGACCGGCTGCGCATCGCCAAACGCCTTTCAGATCAACGGCCCTTCCACGCGCCACCGCTGAATGTCTGCCTGCAGGTCAACGTCGGGGGTGAGGACACCAAGGGCGGTGTCACGCCCGCGGACCTGCCCGAGCTCGCCCGGGAAGTGGCCGCCCTGCCGCGTCTCGCCCTTCGCGGCCTCATGTGCATTCCTCCGCCTGAGGACGACCCCTCCCGCCAGCGCGCGTGGTTCTCGCTGACCGCCCAGCTCCTGCGTTCATTGCACGTCCCCGGCACCACGCTCGACACCTTGTCGATGGGGATGAGCGACAGCCTGGAAGTCGCCATAGAAGAAGGAGCCACGATCGTACGAGTGGGCACGGCGCTGTTCGGCGAACGCATCAAAGCGTCCTGAAGCGCAACGCACCCCCTCGGATAGGTAGAATCGCGCCCCGCATGACTATTCGGACCCAGCTCGAAAGAATCGCACTCCTCGGCGGCGGCAACATGGGCCGCGCACTCATCGGTGGCCTGCTTCAGCAGGGCACGCGATCCGAAGCCATCTCCGTCGGCGAAGCGTATGAGCCGGCGCGCGCCGCGCTTTCCAGAGACTTTGGCATTTCAGCCACGGCGGACAATACGACGGCCGTCGTCAATGCAACGATCGTCGTGCTCGCGGTCAAGCCGCAAGACGCCGGTAGCGTGCTCACGCCACTGGCTCCTGTGCTGCAGAAGACGCAACCGCTGCTCATCTCGGTATGTGCGGGTCTCAAGGTCGCAACGCTCGAAAGCTGGGCGGGCGGAAGCCTTCCAGTAGTGCGCACGATGCCCAATCGGCCTGCGCTGGTCGGTGCTGGCGCAACGGGGCTGTTCGCACCACCCTCGGTCAGCGCAACGGACCGCGCGCGCGCGGAAGCGGTGATGCGCGCCACCGGCGAAGTCGTGTGGGTCCAGGATGAAAGCCACATCGACGCCGTAACCGCTCTGTCCGGTAGCGGACCTGCCTACTTCTTCTATCTCGCGGAGCTGATGGCACAGGCCGGTGTGGACCTGGGTCTCGAGCCCGACGTGGCCCGGCGGCTCGCCATCGCCACGCTGCACGGCTCCGGGATGCTTGCGCGAATGAGCGACGGCGATCTCGCGCGCCTGCGCGCCGAAGTGACCTCGAAAGGCGGCACGACCGAAGCCGCATTGAACGTGATGAACGCAGCGGACCTGCGCAGCATCGTCAGCCGCGCGATGGACGCTGCCGCCCGCCGGGGCGGTGAGCTGGCGGCGCAGTTTGGAGACAAGAAATGATCGGAAACGCCCTCGGCGCGCTCTATTTCATCGTACGAACGCTGCTGTCGATGCTGCTGTTCGTGTTCATGCTGCGCGTCCTGCTGCAATGGGCCCGCGCGGATTTCCGCAATCCGCTCGCCCAGGCGGTCGTGAAGATCACCAATCCGCTCGTGATGCCGCTGAGGCGCCTGCTTCCGCCGATCGGCAAAGTCGACACGTCGTCGATCGTGGCGGTCCTGATCGTCGCGGCGCTCGGGGAGCTCATCCTGTCGCTGTTCACGGGTACGAGCTTCCTGCTCGATCCGGTGCACTGGGTGAAGCTCATCGTGGTCAAGCTCGTCTGGACGACGCTGAACGCGTATTTCTGGGCGATCCTGATCTACAGCGTGCTCAGCATGATTGCGCCCGGCGGCTATTCGCCGATGCAATCGCTGCTCGGCGCGCTCTGCGAGCCGGTGCTGCGGCCGTTCCGACGGATCATTCCGCCGATCGCCGGGCTCGACTTCTCCCCGCTGTGGGCGTGCCTCGCCATCCAGGCCCTGCTCTTCTTCGTTCCGGTTCTTTGACTGTCCAGCCCTGGTGCTCCGCGCAGGGAGCCGACCTCGTCCTTCATCTGCGCGTGCGCCCGCGCGCCTCGCCCGAAGGATTTGCAGGCGTGCGCGCCGGCCGCCTTCAGGTGCGCGTCTCAGCGGCGCCCGTAGACGGCGAAGCTAACGAAAGACTGATGCGAATACTTGCCAGAGAGCTTGCCGTGCCCGTCTCGTCGCTCGTACTGACGCGTGGTGTCACCAGCAGAGACAAGGATGTGCTGGTTCGCTCGGCAGCCACTCGTCGCGCCAACCTCATCGCACGCTTCGCCGACAGCGCCGACTGATGTGATTCGCGCGCACTGCGCGGACAGTGCCAGGCGCGCGCGAAGCCACGCGAAACATTCTGTTAGCGAAGATTCATCAGTGCACGTCGAGCTGCTGCGCGCGCCCTTGTTTTCAAGGACTTTTCGCACACCCGGGCGAGCCCGAAGTCGTCGCTGCGCGACGCGACAGCGCGCCAGGCGTTGCGCAAACACTGGAAATAAAGCCTTTTTAGCATCAGAACGAACCAGAAAGTGCTTGCGGTCTGTCGCTGGTGTGCTATTTTTCGCGCCGATTCTCATCGGCGCTCGCGTGCGCCCACAGTCACACATTCGAGGAGTACGGAAAAATGGCGAAAAAAGGTGGCGCACCGACGAAGTCGGAAGTCCTCACTCAGATTTCCAAGGACACGGGTCTGTCGCGGAAGCAGGTTGGTGGCGTTTTCGATTCGCTCAGTGGTGTCATCAAGAAGAGCCTGCGGGGCAACGGCCTGTTCACGGTGCCGGGCCTCATGAAGCTCAAGGTCGTCAAGAAGCCCGCCACGAAGGCACGTGAAGGCGTGAATCCCTTCACCGGCGAGAAGATGACGTTCAAGGCCAAGCCCGCGAGCAAGAA
>Ga0247777_1000405_pt1 | contig 12008 bp, 11 predicted proteins | sample UWRJL154409C5_FD_179937 | JGI IMG/M metagenome (GOLD analysis project Ga0247777, IMG submission 179937) | Plant litter microbial communities from Arlington Agricultural Research Station in Wisconsin, United States - UWRJ-L154-409C-5 | ecosystem: Environmental > Terrestrial > Plant litter >...
CCCGGTTCTTCAGGTCGGCGACTGCCGTGGCTCAGGGACTCCCGGACGCCACGGACGCGACGGTCGACGCTGGCCGTCGTCTCCGTCGTCTGGCATCGTCTCGGCCACCGTGTTTTTCGGCCGGTGATGCTCTGCTCTGGCTGCTCTGCTCTGCCTCCTCGGCCCCTTGCCTCTTAAAGCAAGGCGCCGCACGCAGTATGGGGCGGGCGGGCATGATGCCGAAGCCGCCACGGTTCCATCACCCCAGCACCGTCGGAGCGTCGCACTGACTGCTCGGAGGAATAGTCCTCGCTCTGACGACGAGTTCTGGGTCCCCGGTGCCAGTCCTCATACAAAGCCATAACAGTCCGTCTTATCGGCGACGAGGTGCTGGGGCTTGAGGGACTGCGTCAATGCGGGGCACCGTTCCGACCCCTGCGAACCCTGGGGCTCGGCCTGGCCGCCCGCCGCTCGCCGCGTGGGGTCCTGTCAGTTTGCGCCATCCTCCCACCAGCCTTCCTATTTCCTGTCGCGCGAGGAGAGTGGGATGTCAATGCGCCTTGACTACCTACTCGCAGAGATTTCGCTACTCGGCAAATCCGCACGAAGGCCCTCGAATGCTGCCAGCGGGGCGCACCAAGTACGCGCGCCACGGCCTCTCTATGTGCTCAGGCTGGTGACCTACGAGGCGCACGTTATCGTTGGGGGCTCCGGCAATAGCTTCCGGTTCTCAGACAGGGCACTAATTACAGTACTTACCGTATTTGCTCTCATATCAGCCTCGTTTGGTACCCCCGTCCCCCAAGTGGGGTGGGGTGCTCGAGACTCCAGTGTGTTGGGAGGGGTCTTAGCGGACCACTGCTATTCGCATGGGGGGGGCGTACAGGGCTTCGGGGCAGCCCGGCGTGCTCCTAACCTCCCCTCCTCCCCCGTAACCTCACCGGCTGTACGAGTACGGAGTACTGCACATCCATAGCTTGACTCCTTTCGGCCGTGGGCTCCTCACCTTACGTGTACGCAACACGCAGGGCGACGGGATGGAGCGGGAGGCCGAGGCCGACCGGGCCCAGCAGGATGGAGACGGGGGTCAGGCTGCTACGAATACCACCATGCGAACCTAGTGCGGTCGTCGCGACCTCAAGCGCGCCCCACGCCATACCAAAAAACGTCCATCGCCGGTGCTTGGCCCGGCTCTCGCTGGACGTCGGGGAAGGGTCGCGTTGGGAAGTCGTCATGTGTGCAACGACCTAGCCTTGCTCGGTCTGGTCGCCCGCAATGGCTGCCCGGCGGCACAAGGGGAAGCCCTTCCGCGCCATGCTAACGCATCTTTAGCGCAGTTCGGAGGGGGGCTCTTGGGCTCCTGCACGGCTGCAAGCAGGTGACAGGTGACAGCAGCCGCTGGTGAGTCCACTTGGCCCGCGTCACCGCAAGGATGACGGCCCTTTCCTGCGCCGTCGGTCGCAATAGCTAAGCCAAAATATTGCCTGCGGATTAGTTTCTGCTGTTCGAATTCCCAGAACACCCCTCAGCTGAGAGCCGCTCTGTTTCAAGCCCCATCCGCCCTCCCGTCCCGGCCAAAACAGAGCATCATGGTCCTTCCCAGAGCCTCTGGAGCTCCCCTTACTCTCGTGTGGGGGGGATCTCCCTTCCTACCCCATAGGCCCTTCCCCCCACTGCATCACACCCATATTTAGGTCTTGCTATGGCAGGTGACCCGCACTTGTTCCCCTCAAGTGGATTATCTCCGGACGGTCCTTTCCTGCAGTCTCTACGGAGTAAGACATGCGTGACGAGGCTCGAGTGTTTTGACGCCCCCCCCTGCTCTCTCCGCCGTACGATATGGCCCTCTCCATATAGCTTCTTATGCACAATGGTACTGGGAGACCCCGGCCTGGAAAGCCAACAACTGCGTCCCCGTCCACAGCATGTTCGAGCTGTCCCGGGGCGTTTTAATACCCGACGCAAGATGGCCGGCTGCGCTGCGCTGCGGGCGGAAGTCTGTGGCTAGAGCGCCGTACTTACTGTACGAAGCACGTCAAGACCCCGACCGAGTCCTGCACGCCACAAGCGCGCAGCCCGCGGTTCAAGGGAATAGAGAGGTGACTTGTCATATGCTAGCCACGACGCGAGCCAAACTTCCAAGTGGCGCCGGAGGAACAGTGAGGGTGATGATATAACGATACCAAGGTGGAACGGACTCATTGATGATCAAGCCAAAGACCCTTCCAAGGCCACCAGGCCCCCCTTGTAATACGCGATCATGTTGTTTATGGCAACTCTCAGCTAGGGCAAGGCTTTCTCGTAACTCGATACGCGCAGAGGTCGGCTATTGTGGCTGCTCAAGGACGCTATCTGGGCTGATTCTGGCTATCGCGGCAAGGTCTCATCAGACTATAACAAACTCATCGATGAACCACGCCCCCTCCCTCCTTAAGCATGCGTAGATTATTGGCCTCCCGGGGACTAAGCCACGCTGCCAGGCAATGACCGATGTCCCCAAGGTGGCTCGGGGGTATGGTTGAGGGCCGTCGGTGTGACGGAATTGCGGTACAACTTCGGAGTTGAAGACGACGTTGAAGAGGTAGGTACTAGAGAGGAGGGAGACACGACTAGAAGATCTGTGCCGTACTTTATTGTCGAGCTTCACTTAGTTAAGTAGATTAAGTTGGGTGGGACTTGGAGATCCAAGACAGGCCTCGCCTGACTACCGTAGTATCCCGGCTACGTCCAACATCCATAGTTGTCAGACGAAAACCGATACCTATAAGCACATGAAGGTGAGAGAGAGGAAGACGCGTCCTGAGAGTAATTAGTGTCATACTCAAGCCACAAGCCAAGCTGTTGTTGCGCCCGAACGGGAATTAACCTACCTCGTCATCGTCATGGTCGTCACCACCGTCCAGGCCGTTCAGACCGCCGCTTACTTTTGCTACGACGTCTGCCAGCGTTTGTTATTCTCCTCCTCGAGCTTTGTCTTCAAGCCCAGGTCCGTATCCTGCATCTGCTTGGTATATTCGTGCTTTGGGTCGTCGAGATGCGCCGTCTGGTTCGCGAGGAGTAGCTCCGTGTCCTTGAGGTGGTCGATGCGGTCGTCGTGGCCTTGGCTGGCGTCTCCGCCGTATTGCTGGCGCGCTTCTTCGCGGCCTTCCCGCTCCCTACGAGGTGCCAGCGCCGTGGAGGCTGGGCGGTCATTAAGAAGAGAAATGGGGCGGACGGTCGGGCTGCGTCCTGAATGTTCTCGGCCTGGCGGCGCTGCTGAGCGCCGTTCCATTTCTCCTCGTCGGTATCCGCCCGCTCACAGTTCTGCTTTGCCTCCTCCCGCAGGGAGATATAGCGGTCCTGTCAGTCCTCGTAGTTACCCCAGCCGTCACCCTCGTAGTCGTTGTTGTCGTTTGGACACATCTCCACGCCGGAGCAGGCAAAGCAGGAATTTGGATGTGTAGCTCTGAGCGCGTGCACTACCATGAACTTGACTGGTATGTAGTTGGGTGCCTAAGGTAGTCTAGGAAAATGAACCGCTCCGTCTTGAAGAATAGGTACGCAGCGTATATATGGCGGCCAGGGGGGAAGTATGTAGTGTCATGTGTCGGCCCCAGCGCTCGGCTGCCAGGGTAAGAACAGACAATCACAGAGAGTGTATCGCTCGAGGATGGAGCCCGCCTTGTTCAACTCGCCTACGCCGATGGACTGCATTTCGGCTCGGCAAGGGGGGGGCGAAGAGGTCTGGCTTAGGCCGCCTGACCAGAGACCCAGAGCCTCGTCCCAGCCGTCCTCCGTCTAAAGCTGAGCTACAGCTACCTAGCTGGCTGGAACGCCGGGTGTGGACAAGCACCGGCCCGTATCTATTTCCCCCACCCGCTATACCCAGGAAGGCTTCTGCGGCTGCACCAGACCGCTCCCCCGGCCGCCCATATTCCGCAGCCGCGGCGGCCGACTGGGTGCCGACTTGTCGTAGGCCAGCACCACGGGCTTGACCACCTCGACATCGGCCTCGCCGTCGACGAGCCCGCGGCGCACCACGGCCGGGTACAGGGCGGCGAAAACACCCAGCACCTCGTCGCCGGGCCCGACGGCCGTCCAGCCGCCGACGTTGGTCAGCGTCCACTCGGCGCGCGCCCGCTTGCGCAGCGGCTCGCCCGCCAACACGGCCGCCGGCCGCACAGCGTACTCGTGCCGCGCGCAGCGCATGATCTGGTGCAGCGTCGCCGCCGGTCGCACCACCAGGCTGTCCAGGTCGGCCAGGTGCTCGGCCAGCCCGGCCGCGTCCACGCCGATGAAGTAGCGCCCCAGCACCGCGTGTAGGTCGGCGGAGAGCCGCGACAGGGTCCGCTCGCGTCGGGCGCGGAAGGCCGGCGTTTTGGTTAGCGCGAGGACTGTGTCGGAACGCCACTTGTTGGCCGGGACGGCTAGTTCTGCGGCGGTGGTGAGTGGCTGTTCGTTGATGTCCCGTCCGAGATGATGGAGAGAGAGAAAAGGGGGAAAGGGCGGAGGGGCATGACCCGGACTTACTCTCCCCTCGGGCAAATCGCTCTGCCTTCAGCACCTGTACGACCTCGTCGAACACTTCGACCGTCTCTTCCAGGACGCCGATCGGATAACGGTGGGAGAAGATGTGACGCTCAAGGAAGTCCCAGATGACCAAGGACAAGACGACGTGGATGCGCGTCGGGTGGCGACCGAGCCAGTCAACCCAAGCCCGGCTCCCCTCGACGGCGGTGTCACCGCGGCCCACGATCAGCCGGGCCACGGCGGGCGCGTTCTGCTGCAGCGTCGTGTGGAAGATGTCCGGGTCGCGCTCAAGGCTGCCGATCCAGATGCGTATCGATCGGTACAGCTTGGCGAAGCACTTCTCGACCTCGACGTCGGCCAGTCGGCCGCCGCTGTTCTGGAGCGCGAGGCGTCGGGCCGTGGCGATGTCGACCCGCGAGGGTGTGTCGGCGCTGCCACTTCCGCCGCCCTGGAGTCGTCTGATGAGCTCGACGGCTTCCTTGGGCCAGGTGGATGGGAACTCCATGGTAAGGTTGATTGCCCTTGGGGATGGCCGCGGCCTACGGGACGGGAAGCAGACGAGACATCGTCCTCGGAGGGGGGGCGATCGTCGTCTTTAAGCTTCTCCTGGGCACCGTAGCGCAAGGCCAGAGCCGATCCTAGGGGGATATCGGGAAAGGGGATCATCAAGCATCAAGACGGGGAGCCGCGGCGGTTGAGCCTCGCTCGTGCGTCGTCGCTGGACCTATCAGGGGCAGGACCCGACGGCAAGCCGCAGTGTCAACACCAAGCCATTTACTCGGTAAGGGTATCGTGGAGTGGTGGACGAGGATACTATTGGCCGCTCCGTGAGACCCGGCGGGCTGGACACGGGGAATTTCTGGTGACGGCCCGCAGATCTGCTCATCTGGGGTGCATGCGCGCCCGTGGCGGATAAATCCCGAGTGTTGCCCCGTGGCTGGCTTTATGCCACTATGATTAGGCGCGACGAAGGGGCAGCGCAGCAGAGCCGACGCTGAGAGAGATCTGGGAAAGATTCTCGCCCTGCTCAGGGACTGCGTCGGCATGAGAAGGATGGAGGGCTCGGAATCATGGGCGGGGGACGGACGACAGGCCCGCCCCAGGCCTCGAGGCTGCAACCATGGCGTTGTCAAGACTTGGGGATAGCGAGGACTGTATTGAACTGAACCAGTACTGTACGCATGAGCCATTGTTAATTCCGGGGGTTAAAGACCCCGAGGAGCCGAAGAATCTCGTCTTGCAGCATCGGCCGATAGGGGGGATCGTGACGTTGTAGACGCTCAGGGCCCGAAAGGGCTCGGAGCACGATATTCAGTCGGGCAGCTGCGATCGGAAGCTTCCGCCAATTGATCCCGACGACCGAAGACGAACGGGAGACAAAGAGATAACGTTGCGAAAGTGGTGCCGACGAAAGGATTGATATGGGACGACCGCGTGAGCGATGGTTCGAGGTCGGCTCACATCACGCCACCCGCATGCTGAGGACCTGTAAACCGGGTCACACCACCACAGGACGTCTGCAGGCAACCATTCGACGGAGATGAGTTGAAAATCACATCTGGAGTCGTTTAGGGTTCATATTTCAGAATGCCCATCTCTTGTAGGTCGCCGTGGCTTGTTGGGTTGCCAGAGAAGACACCGAGGCTTCACCCCCGTCACACATATCCACAAGCACAGTCAAAATGTCTGCAACGAGTTCACGAACACTTCTGCAACTGGCCGCCCGTGCGCCTCGAGCGGTAGTGCGACGTCCCGCATCCAGACGCACCGTGGCGACCGTCCAGTTGTCACGACCCAAGAAGAGCCCGCTTCTCCCAATCCTGGGAACCATTGGAGCGAGTAAGTACACATCGCCTGTCGTTTCCTTGTATGGGTTCATCCCAGCGCCGAGCGTATGAGACGTGTTACAAGGACGAGACTGACTTTCATCACACAGCCGCCGCTGTCGCGACCTACGTCGCTCGAACGCTCCACCACGAATCCCAGACCATGGACCGCATGTTCGCCCAGAAGAATACCCCGGAGGTTGAGGCACGCAGGAAACAACAACTGCTGACGGAGACGGAGGGCGACCCGAGGCGTTCGCTGTTCAACATCTTGGGGTGGAAGTAGACAGGGTGGGACGGAGGGGGCTGAAACGGAAGATATCCGGGGACGACACAAACTGTGAGGCGGTTCCCAAGGCGTCTTCTTGGTCCATATCCAGAATCGGTTGCCTCCCCGGTCCGCGCCGGGGAACAGCCAATACTTGTGGTCGGTTCCTTTACCCAGTCAGAGGTTCTGGGCACATCATGTCAAGGTAGCCCGCCTCACAGGCGGTGTTCCATAGCAGAGACTCGTTGTCATCTTGGACTCACATCAGATCGTGCAAGAAATTTTCATCGAAAGCTCATGACTTCAAGTCCACTTGCGAGATTGAGAGGAGAAGATGCGTCAACAATGGTAGGTCCATGAGCCGTCCCGAGCGGCTGGTAGTGACGTGCCATACAATAGCTAACACCGAAGGCCATATTGCTATCTATTAGCTTCTATGAGGCAAGTAGCCTCCGGATGGGTAGCATCCACCAAGCCTAGGCGGTTACCAGGCTCGCCAGGCAACTGGAAACACAGCAGCACCTGGCCGATCGAAGCCAAAGGGAAATTCGTATATAACTGGGTTTCTCGGATTTATCCTGCGGGTTGCCTCTGGTGCCAGACTAACCCCATCTGTTTCTTAGCATGAAACATGGTATTTTGGATGTAGTGTTGAAGATCTTCGCTCTATCCTGCGAACCTGCCTCGATCTTGTGTTGGATTCAGGGGTAACGTCAGCGACCAGGGCTCGCAGGGGTATGTGCCAGTCAGGGGCCGGGTGCCTCGCACGTGACCTGGCGCTGCCGTGGTGTGCGGCTGAGGTTAGGCTCCACGCGTCAGAAAATTTCTCACTCCAACGTCCAACTCGTGACGGTCGGGCTGTCAAAATCTCGGTGAAAGACGACTTGGCTAGCCGCATCCCTAGCTTGGATACCACCCCCCAATTATGGCAGGCGCACTCGAGCATGCGCAGGAGGGCGAGTGCGAGCATGTGGGAGAGCCAATGCCCGATATTGCGGGGACCGGAGTCAGTTATCACATTCCCGGCCATGTGGCTCGCCCCGCCTCCCCTTGGGGCAGTGGCACTTCGAGGATCGTGTAATTGACCCGACTTTTTCCAGATTCTGCTAGCTTTCGTCGCACAGGCCTTTCTGTCCCTGGGGCTCGCCCTCTGGATCTTTGTACTATCGCATAACCGACGTCTAGACCTCCGACATGAACCAGGATCGCCAGAGTACGCCATCGAGCTCAAGCGGCTCGAGTCGGCCATTGACATCCTCATGGTCGGCAACGACATACAGATGCTGACGGGTAAGTCGCCATGTACTCCGTCACCAGACTAATGAATGCCCGGGAACGAGAACGTGCCTACCCGTACCTACCACTGTACTCACCCAATCCGCCCGTTCAGGACTCGCGCTCATGATAACGGCCTTCGTTGCCGAGCGCACCACCGGGCTTGACCTCTACCACCTGCATCTGGTCTATGACACGGTGAGCTTCGTAGGGTACGTTCTCGCACCACCCCCCCAACACCCGCCGTAGCCCACCGCGTCCCTCCCCCACTCACCACCCCCGCGTCGCCAGCGTCTCCAACGCCGCCGCCCTAGTCACCTGGACCTTCTGCGCCACCAAGCACCCGGACACGTCCAAGTACGCCATGAAGATCAAGAAGCGGCGGCGCCGCCCCACGCGCTACGTCACGGCCCGCCACCGCACCACCTACTTGTTCGCCCTCATCTTCCTGGCCCTGGCGGTCCTGCTGCTCGTGCGCCTGGGGCGGGACTGGTCCACGGCCGCCGACGCGCCGCCGCGCTCCTCGTGCTACCGGGCCGCCGGCCTGCTGGCCGTCCCCAGCGCCGCCCACCCGGCCGTCGACCAGGCCTACGTGGCCGTGACGGCCACCTGGCTGCTGGCCGCCATGCTGCTGGCCGTGTGGGTCGGCCCGCGTCGCCGCTACTTTGTCATGGCCGCCGCGGCGCTGCAGTTCCCCGTGCACCTGTACGCCGTGGCGGCGCTGCGCACGGGGAACCAGGCCCTGCTCGAGGCCGGCCACGAGAGCGAGAACCGCTGGGACTTTGGCCAGACGACGGCCGTCTTGTTGTTGTTGGTCACGCTCATCGAGTTTGTCACCAAGGTCCGCGAGGCCGTCCGCTTCGAAAAGGGGCTGCGCGCCGAGGCCAAGGCGAGACGGCGCGAGGGGGCCGGTACGAGGGCCGCGACGGCGGCGGCGGCGGCGGCCCCGGCGGCAGGCGAGCCCGTGCTGGCGGCCGATGGTCACGTCGCCGAGAACCCGGCGGCGAAGCAGGCCACGGCCGCAGAAACGCGGCGCGAGAGCGACGAGTGACACGCATTTTACACACGACCACACACAACCCGGCGGGCAATCGGCTCACAGAGTCTGGAGTTCCTGGCGTACGCACACATTAATTGCAGAGCTATGACACCGGAGAACCCCAGAGAGCCGCCCCAGACCTGCACGAGACTAAGGAGACCGCACCATTTGCACCTGCCGGATTCTATCATACCGTGGCATCCCTAAGCACGTGAAGGGGTATGAAGCATCCCATTCAGTCCTACCTATCGACATCATTCCCTCAGCCCAGCCGAACCTTCCCACGTGGACGGTGAAATCAGACGGCCTGCTTGGCTTCCTTCAACACCTCGGTCGGGGCCACGTCGGCGATAGTCTCGTCCGAGAACTTCAGGTCCTCCTCGAGTGTCACCGTGTCCTTGATCTTCAGGAAGATGATGGGAGCGGCGAAGAGGAGCGCGGCGCCGAGAAGACCCCACTAGGTAGACCATGTCAGCAAGGAGTCCACGCCAAGGCATGCCCCGGGGGAATGGGAAAAAGGGGAAGCAAAGACTCACTGTCGCGCCGAAAATGGCGTCGTAGGGCGTCTTGAGGCCGTCGAGGCGCCAGAAGACGGCAGCGCCGGCGGACTGGATGCCTATGGAGATGGTTTAGTCATGATCCGAGTTGGTCCAAACCCGCAAAGGCAGAGAGAGATGGCTCACCCTTGTAAAAGCCGGTGAGGTTGGCGGCCTTGCGCCCAGAGTTGGAGAGCGCACCCATGTACCTGAAATCTCCGTTAGCGCAAGCCACATCGGCGGGGTTTTCACCCAAGGGGGGAGGAAATGCGGGGGTAACGCGCCGAGATGGCACGTTACCCCAAACCTCGCGTGGCTGGGAAGAAAAAAAAGGATGACCCCAAAAAAAGAACTGGTTTCGGTCGGTCCTCGGGTAAGAAAAAACTCACCAGTAGATGCACGTCTGCCACGCGGCGTCGTAGAAGCCGAAAAACATCATCAGGAACATGGGGCCGATGTACCGCTCGCCGCCGTCGGTCCAGTCGACCGTGTCGTACTTGGGCTCCTTCGCCTCGACCACGTCGCGCGTGGCCTGCTTGCGGTGCCAGGCGTAGGCGCCGCCCCAGACGACAAAGGTCAGGACGGCCAGGGCGCCAAAGGAGATCTTGGCGCGCAGGCTGCGGCGGAAGGCGCCGAGGTCGAGGGCGTAGCCGAAGGCGATGGCGCCAAAGATCTGGCTGAGCCAGTAGAGCAGGCCGTTGAGGGCGCGGGTGCGCGTGTTGAAGTGGGCGCCGTTGAAGTCGTTGAGCTGGTAGGTGTAGAAGATGTTGGAGGCGAAGAACATGGGGAAGAGCAGCAGGATCCAGGGCTCGCGGTAGAGCGTCTCCCACAGGCCGTAGATCTCGGACCACCAGCTGGGGTTCTTCATGAGGATGACCTTGGAACCGTCCTCGCGCACGACGGCGCCGGCGTTGCACATGAAGAGGGCGAGCACGGCGCCCAGGAACATGAGGATGATGAAGCCGGCGTAGGTGCCGTCCGAGACGGTGCCCTGGCTGGTGGCGTTGATGTTCTGGCCGAGCGGGATGAGGGAGCCGATGACGGCGCCGAGGTTGAAGATGATCCAGAACCAGCTGATGTAGCGGCCCTTCTGGCGCTCCGGCGGGTACGACATCATGATGGCGCCCTGGCCCGTCCACAGGAGGCCGGCGCACACGCCCAGGAAGGCGCCGGCGAAGATGACGAAGCCGTCGTTCTGGTTGTGCGAGTAGCTGAGGAAGCTGGCAGCGTAGATGCAGTAGCCGATACCGCCCAGGGCCAGGGTGAGCTTGATGCCGAGCCGGTTGGCGAAGGTGCCCGAGAAGAAGCCGACGACGGCAAAGGTCGAGTACAGGGCCGTGCCGGCGTTGTCCTGCGCCGTGGCGTCGACCTGGCCGCCCGCGCCGATGCCGCTGATGGCGTTGAACATGCCGGGACACAGGAAGCAGACCATGGCCACGAGGAAGAGCTGGATCTTGGGCGACGCGTACCACAGCTCGTGTCGCCCGACCTTGAAGCCCTTGTACATCCATCCCGACGGACGGGCGACACTGCCGGCCGGGGCCACGCCCGTGGGCGCCGCGTGCTCGTGGGTGTGGAGCGAGCCTTCCGTGCCCAAGTCGCCCGCGTGGGCTGTCTTTTCGTCGGCCATTTTTTGTTGGTTACCGACGTGACGGTTCTCGGAGAGCGGGTTTTCGGTCCTTTCCTTCGCTGCAGGTGTTAGATGTTGGCTGCACGGGAGGGACTGGGCGGGGGATGTTAATGGTTAGCAACTTACAAGAGGAACGGCGGCGGGTGGAGAGAAGGGGTCGGCGCGAGGGGTAAAAGACGGCGAGAGGCCGGTATTAAGAGAGAGGCAAAAGAAAACCGATGCCTCGGGAAGCTCTCTCAGTCTTGCCCTTGGTTCGAGAAATGAAAGCTAAATTTGATGCCGCTCGTCGGGTAAAGAGGTGCAGGGGAACACGGAGGACACGAGAGACGGGTCCACGTTCGCGGTGCGGGGCGGGAAGGGGGGAAAGCGGAGGGTCGCCACTTTAAATTCGAAGAGAATCCGACGAGGGTGAGCGAGATGGATCCCTGTGAGCCTACCGAGTTTGACTACTAAGCCCTCGTACGTTGTACTGTATATTTATCGACTGGGGCAGAGAGCCTAGCTCCCCTGTCCGCGCGGATGGGATGGATGCAATGGTCGCAGCGGACAAGGCCGTAGGTAGCAGCGAGCAACGCTGAGCCGGGTATCGTCGAGTCGAGAGCGGCCCCGCCATTCGTCGAGCGGGTGCGGCTCTCCTCGGCAAGCTACGTGACAGCTCCCCCCGCCGGCCAAGCAACGGGGCGGCGACCCCCCTGCAGGCCGGGGTGCCGCAGGGAGTGGGAGTACAGTACATACGAAGTACGGATTACGGCGTACTGCCCGCGCCGGGACTGGCTCGATTGGATTTCAAGGTGACACGGGGGACGCAGAGGGGTTCGGCGGGGGGGGTAGGTTGATTGGAAGAGGAAGTCTCCGCGAGGGGTATACTGTGTACAGTGGCTCGAGGGTGGGCAGAGAGGGAGGGCGGACCGAGGGGAGAAGCAAGGGGCCCGAAGAGGCCCATCAG
>Ga0247777_1000406_pt1 | contig 12007 bp, 9 predicted proteins | sample UWRJL154409C5_FD_179937 | JGI IMG/M metagenome (GOLD analysis project Ga0247777, IMG submission 179937) | Plant litter microbial communities from Arlington Agricultural Research Station in Wisconsin, United States - UWRJ-L154-409C-5 | ecosystem: Environmental > Terrestrial > Plant litter >...
TGCCGACGAGATCCTCTCGACCTCGGAGCCCTATCTCAACGCCATCTTTCCCCCGGACGACGACATCCCCACCCTCCCGCCCCTATCCAAAGACCACCCTGTCTTCCTCTCGCAGCGCAGCGCCTCTCTCTGGTCGCAGCTGGTCGCCCCGCCGCCCCTGCAGCCGCCCGACTGGATCCGCAGCCGCATCCGGCGCCTGTTCCTCGTCAGCCTCGGCGTGCCCGTCGACCTGGACGAGATCCTGCCCGCGTCCAAGCAGAAAAAGCTCGTACTGCCGTCGCTGGGCGGCAACGGCGACTACTCGCCGCGCACGTCCACCGACAGCCGCCGGGACAACCTCTCGCGCCTGCGGGAGCGCGACGGCAACGCGTCCACCACGAGCCTCGACTCGCAGGGCAAGGCCCGGAAGTCGTCGTCGCGGCCCGGCGCGCCCCGGTGGCGCAAGGGGCCCCAGCCCGCGCCGGACCTGGACCTGGTGACGGCCAAGCAGCTGTGCACGACGACGGACGAGGCCCTGGACGGCATGACGGACGCGGAACTGCAGGCGCACGTGGCGGAGCTCGAGGCCATGGAGGGCGCGGCCGCCGAGCTGCTCGAGTTCTGGAAGAAGCGAACCGACGAGAAAATCGGCGACCGCGAGGCGTTCGAGGGCGTGATAGAGAACCTAGTCAAGCATGCGAGGAAGACACGCAAATAGACGCTACGAGGACGATAATGCTTAGAAACCCTTGGCGAACGCCCGATCGCTTCCGGTCTCGACTACGCCGTGTGATGATGCGATGATGCGCTTCCGGGCCGACCAGAGTCTGCCGCACGAGGATTGGTTATCACGTTTGTGCGTCCCCAAATTGCCCTTCTTTTCTACCTATCCATTCATGTTCCCGGCTCCAGCGTGGTGCCCGCGGCGATGGTTGCCCAGCCGATCAGTCGCCAATGCTTCTCGATTCTCCGACTGAGAGCAATCTTCTCCCCAATGTTCGTGCACGCGGGGCTCGTGAGGACGAGCTTGGCCGCATCCTTCTTGATGTTGGCAATCTTGGCGCCGGTCGAGGTAGAGCCGATATTGACCATGATCACCTCGTTCTTTGCCAGTTTCTCAACCTTCGCCTGCTTGCCGTCCGCCGTACGGACGCCGAGCAGGCGACGGAGCAGGTAGAAGCTGACTTCGATCTCCGAGTAGATGGCGGGAAGGCGACCCTTGAGCCCCAGGACGAAGCCTACCAAGCGGTCGGCTCGGCAGAGCGTAGGATCAATCCGGGTACCGACACCAATGAGCCCACCGGGCACGGCGTATTTGAGGTCGTTGGACTCGGAGTTGAGGGAAACGATGCGACTGAAGATGGGCGTGCACTTGAGGTCTCCGTTGTCGTCCCGGGTAACGATGCCGGGCCGGATCTCGATCTCGTCGCCGAGCTTCAGCACGCCGTGGAGGATACTGCCGCCGGCAACGCCGCCCTTCAGCTCGTCGATCTCGGCACCGGGTTTGTTGACGTCAAACGAGCGAATTACGATCATGTGCGGGTCCATGGTGAAATCGCGCGGGGGCACCGGGATCGTGTTCACGATGGTATCGAGAACGGCGTCGATGTTGAACTTGAGCTGCGCGGAGATGGGAATGATGGGCGACTTTCCAGCCACTGTGCCGCGGATGAACTTTCGGATAGAGTCGTAGTGCTGCATGGCCGCCTCCTCTCGCATGAGGTCGACCTTGTTTTGGAGAATTATGATTTTGTCTAGCTTCATAATCTCGATGGCGGCCAAATGCTCGGACGTCTGGGGTTGGGGGCATGATTCGTTGCCGGCGATTAGGAGGAGGGCGGCGTCCATGACGGCAGCGCCCGACAACATGGTGCTCATGAGGATATCATGGCCCGGGCAGTCGACGAAACTAGACGGCGTTAGTGCTGCTGCCGGTAGAATGGATGGAGCAGCAGGCGCATGCCGACTTACGAGACGTGTCTGAGCAGCCTGTATTTGCCTTCGCATCCCTCCCGCTCACAAGGCGGGTCGACCTCCCGGTCGCTCTTGTAGCTACGGTAGCAAGTTGGGCGGGGGCAGGTCTGGTTGTCGCATTGATATATCTTGGCATTGGCGTATCCGAGCTTGATGGTGATGTTCCGGATCAGCTCGTTCTTGAACCGGACCGTCTGCACGCCCGAAATGGCCTTGACGACGGTCGACTTTCCGTGCGCCACATGTCCGATCGTTCCAATGTTGATAGTTGCTTGCCGGGCGATGATCTCGGGGGTGAGTGGGGTCAAGGAGGCGACATCGAGATCCTTCGGGTCGGTCTGGGCCGGCAGGGGAGGTCGTTCGACGGCAACGGGCGCGGACGGCTTCTTCAGCGCCGGCTTGAGAGGCTTGTCTTCGACTTCGTTGTCGGACAGTTCTTGGAGTTCCTCGTGATTAGACGACTCTCCGGAGTCCGATTCGGACTCGTACTTCTCGTCGTTGCTAGCCATTGTTTTTCTATCGTATGCTGAGGGAGAAAAACTTGATGGCCAGCCCGAGATCTTGACGTCGAATTTGAAGTTGTGGATTCCAAGTCGTCTGCGGGTAACGTTGGTGGGGGAGTCACGGTGGGGCAAAGTCGGTTGCCGCACTAGGCCGCTTCAGGACTGATAAGATAGGCAGGCATTGTACAGTAGCAGGGGAGCAGGGTTCGCCAGCCACGGCCTTGCATCTTGCCTCGCCTGCTATGAACGTTAACCTTTTGGAACATCTGTACCTTTCCACTTCGAGTACGAGTACCAGTACCAACCTGGGGTCTGGATTTAGGCGCCTCGGAGACTCGTAAGGGCATTACTATCCCATGGGCCTCGGTAGCAAAGGTATCTAGCACATCCTCCCATCCGTGGCTCTCGTCGACTAGACACGGTTTGAGAGATGTGATTTACTATTCTACTCCGTAGTAGTTGCCGTTCATAAACCCTTCGTCGCAATCATGTAGCTTCCCAGCAGATAATTCACTGTGCGAGCAGAGAGTAACTTTAGTAGGATATTTGAAAGCATGCCTTCTGTGGAACGGCTTACAGCTCCAACCCCAAGATGGCAACATTCGCTGCCATCTGAAGGTTTAACACTGGCAATAAGCTAGATATACGAGCTTACTAGGTCGCTGCTTAGGACGTCGGCCGACGAGCACTTTGAGTGAGTCAGGTCAGAGTCCGTCGTAGCAGCGTGTCGAAACCATCAATCGAGAGGCCGCACACCCGGGCCATCTCAATATGGTCTTGCTACGGCGACCTTGTAACGAGCGGCCCGTGATGCGACCATTGCGCCGAGAGCGCGACCCAGAAGGCGGTCCCCGGAGAAAGGGGCTCCCGGAGCACGGAGGGGAGCGAGAACTCGGTACTGTACGGCAGAGGAGCATTTATAAATAGCGAACTGGCAACGGCGCGCTGTAGACGCGGGAGCACAGACGGACTACTCGTACGGAGTGAGGTAGTGAAGCTTCAGTGCGTGCATGTGCCGCGTGATGGAACGAATCCGGGGCTTCTTTGGAACGCGGTCTGCCGCTCAGGTGCTCGGGACTGAACTGCAACGACTAACGTTCGGCTATCCGCGCCGGGCTGATCGGGCATCGCGGCCGGCCAAGGGAGCCGGCGGCGGGCGGGCGGTGGTGCGGTGGTGTGGGGGGCCGTGGGTCGCGCCTGGGGCCGTCACCTGCAGGAGAACCGGACTTGGGGCCTAAATCGACTGATCGGGTGTACAGTGGTCAGTGCGTGCATCCCAGGCCCGCGATGCCATTGGCGCAGAAAGGACAACTGGGCTAAAAATATCGGTCCGGCCATGAGGGTAAACCCCCATCTGGGTTAAATGCCCCTCCCTCCCGCGTGTCTCTTGGCGCCGAAGCATGTCAAAAGTCCTCACATTCGATTTCATCAACGCGCGGCAACGGGAAATATTGGGTCGGCCGTTGCGGCCGCGAAGGAACACATGCCCTATTCTTCCAAATTGACAGCGCCTGGAAAGATTGCAGACATTCCATTTCTTCACTCCAGAGGCCTCGGCGGTTGGATGATCGGCTCGACCGTCTCTTTTTTCGCCTCTCTGTCCAACTTCAAGTTGAATGTCACGGTCCATCAACCAGCCGCGACACCAAATCGGCGCTCTAAGAAGACAAAATTCGCCGCGCGCCGTTCCGCTCGAGAACACGCTCGGTACAGCGCGAACGGACTCCCCCTCTCCTAAGTATGGAGTACTCGGACGACGCACCCTCCGTTCTTGAGCATTCGGAGCGTTCAGTTCGGACCTGGTGCCATGCCACTCGCCCCGAACCCATCGCTCCCTAGGTCGAGTGGGGTGCGGTTGGGCGGGGACCGCGGGGTTTGCTAGCCCCGGCCAGGTCCGCCAGGGGGTCGGTAGCCCGGAAGGAATGCAGCTTCGGAGTCTGTGTCACGGCTCTCTCCGGCTGCACAGTACACAGTACAAGGCCTGCCCTCGCCTGCTTAGACGACGCTGACAGTCCTCGTACTCCGTACTCTCCTGCTGACGAGTGGCTCGTGGGACGTTCAGAAAGACCGCAGATGGGAGCGTTGCCCTCCGGGCCCTTTGGGGGGACGAGACCAAAACTGACCACACAGCGGCGAGAGCGGCAAGCCGTCGGCTTACCGCCCAGGCCGCGAGGGCATGCAGGATGGCTGGAAGCCCATCACGTCTTCGCGCCCTCTGATTGGCAGCGTGTTTAGGAACGAGCGTCGGTGTCTTGGGCAGTGGCGAATCACGTTACGGGGATCGGCTCGCAAGGATGAGCGGATTGACAGATTGCTCGCGGGGAGCGACCGGGACCCCTGCAACGGCTACGGAAGACGCTGCGGGTTGGTGGTAGCGGACAGGGGTTGTCCGCCTTTTCCAAGCGGGCCTGGGCGGGCTTGAGGCGGGCTGGAAGCCTCTCTCCGCTCCTTGCTTGATGTCGTGCCGCCCAACCACGTCTTCCCTCGTGGACAGCCGAGTCGCCTGTCCTCGCGCTCCGCGCGGGCTTGCCTCGCTGGAGCGAGCAAATTGCCCCATCCCCAGCACCCTCCCCGCCCAATCGTGTGGCTCTGCCTGCAGGTCGATGTCCCGGTTTGCAACGACTTCGGCGCCAACGAGCCTGAACGCAAGGCCCCTCGAGGTACCTCCGTCCCGCCCCCCCCCCCTTCCCCCCTCTGCCCCTCGGAGCCTTGGGGGACGAGCGGGAGAGGCTATTTTTGAGCACTTCCGTCGAACGGCGGATGCAGAGGACGGAGTAGTACCACTGTTCATGCTGCCTTTCTCCTGCCGGTCCCTCGGACGGTACTTCGCACTCTGTGCTGTATGTTCGCTAGACCCAACCCCTCTTCCGCGCCCTTCTACCGGGAGCCTTATCTACCAGGTCTCCCTGGCGCGTGGTCTCTCGTGGGGTTCCGGCTCGACTTCTCTTCTCCCAAGTCGAGAGACGCATCGTAACCCGCCCCGTCGTCCACGCGAGCCAACTGTGACGGTGATCACGCCCCTTCGCGCTGAGGAGTCGACAGCTGCAACCATCTGGGTTTCTGGCAGTTGGGTCTAGGAGAGTCGGGCGCCACGCTGTCACCCACTCGGGCGTCTATTTCCATCGACTCGGGGGCGAGCCCCAGAGCCCACCCTATCAGCGTCCCCTCCGGCTTGCCAGACCGCCGACCCCGGTCCAATGTACGGCATCTCATTGCTCTCTCGTCCTCCGTCCTCCACCCACTGACCCGTCCCGTGCAGACATTGTCCGACCTGCAGTGCGCTACGAGAGGGTCGGCGCCAACTCAAAACCGCCGTCCTCCCCGGCGTGGCCCTACTTGACCCCTCCCATCCTTCAGCAGCTGGTCTCTCCACGTTTTTCGTTATTCCATATTGCGTTTCCTCTCTACTTGACTGCGCCGCCGCGCTGTCTACGCACCTCGCCGACGCCGTATAAGATATCGGGACCCGTCGACACCCAACGAAAAGTTCCCTTCTACAGTGCAAAGTCGTCACCGCCGTCACCGATATGGCCGGCCACGATGAGAAGAAGCGGCCCGGGGTCCTCAAGATCTCGCCCGTCCGGACTGGCTCTTCCGGGTCCTCGTCGTCCGGGTCGTCGCTCAAGCACCCCCGGACGCCGCGGTTCGCCGAGGCTACCACAGTGCACTCGCCCGTCGAGTCGTCCGATTCCTGGGAAGGGGAGAAGTCGGTCGCACGCCACGCACAGCCGGGCGACATCGGCTTCGGCTACATCAACGACGACTCTCACAGGGAGTCGGTCGCCATGCCCATGACGCCGAGGTCGCCGCTGAAGAGCGCCCTGAAGTCGCCGGGGACGCCAGGCCGGAGGTTCGAGAACCCCCTGAGCCCGACGTTCCGGGAAGAGCAGGTCCTCGAGAAGCGGGAGGCCCTGACGGAGAAGGAGCAGAAGCGGGATCTGGTATGTGCCGTCGCCAATCGCCCCTCGGTGGGGCCATGGGACTAACACGCAACAGAGAATCAAGACAAGGGTACGGATGGCCAAGTTCGCCCTCCGCGGCGTCAACTTCAGCTGCAGCTTGATTATCCTGTCCATGCTCTCGACCTCGTTCGCCATCTTCAACGCCACCCGGTCGCTCCCCAACCAGAGCGGTCTCCCGGCTTGGGCCAGCAACACCAACGCGTGGCCGCAGAAGGTCGTCCTCTCGGCCTCGTGCGTCTCGCTCGCCATCTGCGTCTTCGTCTTCATCATGTACTGCCGCGGCGGGCACCACCGGGCCGAGAAAGTCGGTGTCTACTACACGCTCTTCGCCGTCGGCTGGTTCATCTTCAGCATGGCCATGTGGGCTGTGGCTGCGGGCATCTTCCAGGTCTCGCGGAACAACAGCAACAACCAGGACATGTGGGGATGGTCTTGCGTCCAAAACAAACGGTCCGAGTTGTTCGGCGACAAGGTCGACTATGCTCTCGTTTGCAGACTTCAGGTACGCTTGGGCGGGTCGATCTCTGGCACCCTTACGCAACAGCATGCTGACTAGACTTGCAGAACTGGACTCTGATCTGCATCATCATCGAGGTGGTTGTCGAAGTTATCAGCATCACTCTTTACAGCATCGTCTTCTACCGTTACTACTCCAAGCGAAAGCTCCACAAGTCCATGGACATGCGCGACAAGGCCCGGTCCGATCTCTACCTCGCCCAGCTGCGCACCCAGTCGGCACCCAACACGCCCGGCTTCGGTCCCAAGTCGCCTGCCTTCTCGCAGTACGCCCTCTCGCCGCGCTTCCCGCCCCAGACGTACCGATCCCTGGGCGACCTTGAGGACGGCGCGTCGCCCTTCACGCCGGGCGGCCGCGTGGCCGAGCCCGTGTCGACCTTTGCTCAGTCGTCGTCCCCGGCCTCGGAGAAGCCCACGTTCCGGCTGCAGGCGCCGCCGTCCAAGGCGCCCTCGGCCACCCCCAAACTCGGCTCGGGTGGATTCACGTCCCCGACCACCAGCACGCCGCCGCCCGTTGAGACCCTCAACGAGCACGGCCCCGTCGCGCCCGGCGAGATGCAGTACGAGTCGGTACCCATCCCCGGCGCGTACGCGGGCACGGCGCTCAAGAGCCCGCCGCCCCACAAGACCAGCTTTCACTAGAAGGCCGGGTCCTGCCGGGCAGGCGGTGGCTGGGACGGACGACCTTGAATTCACTTCACGTTGTACATAGTTTTGCGCAGCCGAGCTGAGCTTTTCGGGAGGGATATACCAAATACTGGCGTTGGAAGGGACGGGAAACACCTCACCTTTTGAGATGACGACGAAATCTCGCAGGATGGGGGCACCCCTCTATGGGCGGCGATAATGCATGGACTTGTATAATATGGAGGAAAGCCAAGTCTGCTTGGAGGAAACTCTCGGTTAGAAGGCAGTGAGATTACCTCGAAGATAGCAACTTTTGCCCAAAAACGTCTTTGCTACTACGCTTGTTCCTCGTGGGAAGCCCGCCCTCCTGGTGAAGCTCGTTGAGCCCCCCTTCCGCGACTCTCCCACGCCCATCCACACAAAGATGGCATCAGACGGCATCGGACTGCGGACGGCGTCACAGGGAACCCAGGAAGCATCCAATGTCTCTGCTCCACCCAAAAGATTACGGAGCCTCACCTCAGTCAGGACAAGGTTGGATATCAGGGACTCAGTCACACTCGGCTGACCCACCCACTCGCCCCCCTTGATACCCGCCCGGTGACTAGCTCACGTGACGGCGGAGTCTGCCACCCCTGGAACGCGCTCGACGCCAGAAAATTGGCCGATCTTCTCAGCAGGGCGTCTCGAAGTGTCTTGGAATTGGTTGGCAGTCCCTCTCTGCGACCGTAGGAGTCTCCCCGGGTCGTACCCAGCAAACCCCCCAACCCCTAGAACGAATCTCGACCGTCAGGCCCAGGCCCAATGGCCACGTGCGGAACCCGCCTTGCCTGGCGGCGACTGCTTCGAGCTCCCGCGTCACGCCCGGCAGCAAGCCCGGCCTGTAAGACGACGACCTCCCCACCTGGCGCCTCTGCTGGACGACGGTACGCCAGCGGCCCCTCGAACGGCGGTACGCGACCGGTACGCATCAAGGTCTGGCCATTTCTCGCCCTGATTGCTGCGGGCTCCGGTACCTACGCCCTGCTCGTCCAGAAGCGCGTTCAAGGTGAGCAAGCTGCCTCGCTCCCGGCCTACGTCACCGACCGCTGTTCGGCCTTGCGGGAATTGGGCCCCGGGTTCTTGTTTCGCAACAACCCGACGGTCGACACCGTGACACCACCCTCGGCAGATCCTGCTTCGGGACACACCTCGTAACCCCTCCTACCGCCCGAATACCTCACTAGCACGACACACACCTTGAACTATCTTCTTCGTTCCCCCTTCCCCGACCGTCCCGCTGCCGCCGCCGTCCGAACCTCACAAGCCCCAAACGAAACTAACCGGCTCCCCTCCCGCGGCAAACAGAGAACTCGACCCCGGCCATGCCCGCGCTCCCGCCCCCCGACGTCGCCGGCCGCCTCCCGGCCCCGGCCAAGCCGACGCCGACCTTCTCGCCCGACGACGTGACGGTGGTGTTCGTCCTGGGCGGCCCGGGCGCCGGCAAGGGCACGCAGTGCGCCCGCCTGGTGCGCGACTACGGCTTCACCCACCTCTCGGCCGGCGACCTGCTGCGCGCCGAGCAGGACCGCCCCGGCTCGCAGTTCGGCGCCCTCATCAAGGACTGCATCCGCAACGGCGCCATCGTGCCCATGGAGGTGACGGTGCAGCTGCTCGAGAACGCCATGACGGAGAGGCTGCGGGCGGCCGCCGCCGCGCCCTCCCCCGCGGCCCAGGGCGCCCGCACCGCCCGCTTCCTCGTCGACGGCTTCCCGCGCAAGATGGACCAGGCCGAGCGCTTCGAGCAGGCCGTGTGCCGCGCCCGCGTCGTCCTCTTCTTCGACTGCCCCGAGGACGAGATGCAGCGCCGCCTGCTGGAGCGCGGCAAGACGTCGGGCCGCGCCGACGACAACGCCGAGAGCATCACGAAGCGCTTCCGCACCTTTGTCGAGACGAGCATGCCCGTCGTCGACGCCTTCGAGAAGGAGGGCCGCGTCATCCGCGTCGACGCCACGCCCGCCCCCGACGCCGTCTACGCCCAGACCCGGAAGCTGCTGGACGCGAAGCTGGGCGGGGACTTTTAGCCAGGGCCGTCAGAGCTGCTTTTTGGTTGGGGAGGGAGGGGAAGATGGCTCCGTTCGTCATGGTCGGAATAGACTACTCCCTCGGGTAGGGAGTTTAGGTAATTAGAAGCTTGCTTTCCGGCACGCCGCCTCGACTCTCTCGAGCCCCCGGGGCCACATTTGCATGGCATGGAGATTGGCGGCCCCAAAGCACCGCAGACATGTGCAAGAGGGAATCACTCCTGTAGTGTATTGGCCGCGCCGGGTCTATCCCTATGCATGCAATGTGTGGAACACTCCGCAACCCGTGCGTTCCTATCGCGGGCCGTGTCGAGGCCTTCCAACGCACCCCTTGTGCACAACCAGCCTCCAAACCGCAACGCGAGTCCTGCAGAATGCACCGTCTGCCCACTGCTCGCGTTTCTTCATCACCGTTTTCGTAACCACCGTCGCGAGAGATTCAGACCTCCCCGCCTAGTCGTCGTCGTCGTTTCGCTGTCGCTGCTGCGGCTGGTGCTGGCCGCGGCGGTCCCTTCGTGGACCACCGCCCTGCGCGCCGTCGCCGTTGTTCAGATTCTGCATCTTCCGCTCGATCTCCTGCTGGTCTCGCTGGCGCTGCGCCGCGGCGTCGGCTTGAGCCTGATCCAAGACGACCAGGACCTTCTTGAGCGAGTCCTTCATGGCGTCGCAGCGCGTCTGCAGTTCCCGCCACTGGTTGTCGCCGAAGACGCGGAACGTGGTGCGGTGGATCTGGAAGACCTGCGTGCGCTGGTTCATGCGACCCTCGATCAGCTTGACGCGGATCACGTCAATGATCCACTTCTCCACGTCGTCCCTGGGGATCTGCAGCGCCTTGGCGATGCGGTCGTATTCGAGCTGCCGGCTGTACGTGTTGGCAGCCAGGCTGGTAAGGGTGAGAAGGCGCATCTTCAGCGTCAGCTTGTCGTGGTCTAGCTTCTCCTTCTCTACCCAGCCCTCGTGCTCCTCGCGGAAGTCGTAGTAGTCTTCGAGGTCCTGCTCCGCAAAGATGTCGAGAAGCTGCGAGTAAACGGGCTGCGAGTCGGCTAGGGCTTGAACGGTGGGGAGGGCGCGGAGATCTTGGAAGTCGAACCGGCTGTTGGACTGCAATGACATGCGTACGGCGCGCACGGAGAGCGTCTGGGCCTCTTCGGACTTGATCTCCTCGTCGTCGGTAGCGTCAAACGTCCGCAGAGATTCAAGGATGTACTTGTAGCCTTGCCTGAGCCGACTAGTCAGTTTCTCATCGCCATTGCCTTGGGGAACTTCTTAGAGCTAGCTCACTCGTCGTCGTTGGCGTCCATTGCGAACTCGGCGATGTTCATAAACATCTTCCGCTGGTCCTCTTCGTCCACCTCCCAGTTCTCGAGCCACTGGGGCAGGCTCTTCAGGCTGGGCTTCATGAGCTCCCACATGCTCTGGGCCTTGGCGAACTTGAGAATCTCGCCCAAGACATGGTACCGCAGCGGGTTGCCGGGCGGGATGAGATTGAAGACGGCTTGAAACTCGGTCAACGCGATGTTAGCGCTGTTGAATGCCGAGCTTGTGAACGGCTTGTGAAGGTTGGTGCAGAGCGTCTGCAGGTACTTCTTGGGATCCTTGGATTCGTTGATAACCAGGTGGATGAGAAGGTTGTAGGCGCCGACAATGTCCTTTTCGGGCGCCGAGTGGAGGAAGATGGAAGCGCGCACGATCTTGCCCAGCGCATCTTCGCGCTGATCCTTGTCGAGAGACGCCTTGACGTCGTCACCAATTTGCATGTAGTCGGCCAGCTCCTGCGCGAGCTCGGCGAAGGTACCATCCACGAATACCAGCTGCGGCCGAGACGAGGGGGCCTCTGCGGTCGCCATATTGTCTCGGCTTGCGGCGATGGCAGACTGGGCTCCGCGAGCGGCCTCGACTGGCTCCTCTCGCTTCTGCTGCTCCTCTCGTTCCTGCTGTTTGGCGATAACCTCGAGTTTCCGAGAGGCGCCGTCGAGGATGCACTGGACGTAGTCCAAAGTTGGGTACGTGTCAAACAGCGATCCAGAGCTCGAGAAGTCGAAGCAGTCAAGGTCGGGGTCGAACGGAACGAAAGTGTCGACGGGAGTCTCGGGGCGGCTGGGGCGGAGAGCGGACGGGACCGAAGCGGGGTGGTAGGTGGGGGACGAGTCGGACGAGTCGGTGGACGAGCTCGCGGTAGAGAAGTCTGAGTCGGAGTTTCCCTCGAAAGGAGCGTTGAAGGCGACCGTATCCTCCGTAACTTGCCCCTCCCAAGGCCAGCCCTCTAAGTTGGGTGAAGACATTTTGGCGGAAACTTTGGTGGGATGATCACGTGGTTCTGACGCTAGTCCGTTTGGGGATAATTAAGCGAGAGCGGTGAGGTGCATTAAGCCCCAAACGGACT